>Ga0081540_1002166_pt1 | contig 16284 bp, 12 predicted proteins | sample TabmetS2T1R1_FD_71024 | JGI IMG/M metagenome (GOLD analysis project Ga0081540, IMG submission 71024) | Tabebuia heterophylla rhizosphere microbial communities from the University of Puerto Rico - S2T1R1 | ecosystem: Host-associated > Plants > Roots > Rhizosphere ... | reverse complement strand
CGTTCTTCTCGGACCCGTTCGATGTCCTCCGGGTGAAAGACCCTCTCTCGGAACGAGGGCTCCCGCACCTCATCCGGGCTCAGTCCGGTGTAGTCGAGGAATGCACGATTGCCGCCAATCGCTCGACCGTCGTTCGCGAGGACCACGATGGTGTGTGGAATCGCGTCGATGAGCCGGCGAAGCTCTTCCTCTCTGAAACGGACCGCCTCCTCCGCCCGCCTGCGATCCTCGATGTCGATGTCGGTACCGCACCACGCCACGATCCCCCCAGAGGTGTCGCGCGCCGGCACCGCCCGGGAGAGGAACCATCGATACTGCCCATCGAACCGACGTAAACGCAGCTCCACCTCAACTGGCTCTCCCGAGCTGACCACTTTCCGCCATGTGTCTCTGGCTCTCCCCAGGTCTTGGGGATGGATCGTCTCCATCCAGCCGTCTCCACGAGCCCGCTCTACAGAGAGACCGGTGAAGCGGTACCAGTGGAAGCTGAAGTGATCCCTGCTGCCGTCGGGCAGTCCTTGCCACGAGAGGACTGCCAAGGTGTCGAGCGTCCTCAGGAGATCTCCCTCGGAGTCCTTCAGCGGCGCAGGAACACCGAGGTTCAGGTCGACGAGCACGGCCTGCGATGTCACGGTCAGCCCTGGTTGATGGACGTCAGAACGTCCGGTGTCGAGGCAGCGTCGATGTCTACGAACAGCTTGATCTTGAACTCGCGCCGCTCCGGCGCGTTCTCCTGGATCAGCTGCGCCTCCGACACTGCTCGCTTGAGGTTGGGGGTGAACTTCAGCCGGTCGAGGGATGCGCCTGGTGAGAGTCCCTGGGCGACGAAGGCCGGCCAGGCCTTGTCGAGGAAGCAGCGGAGATTCGCCTCGGCCCCGGGGGCGGGATCGGTCGCCACCACGTCATGGCCGCGAGCGAGGTAATAGGCGCCCCCGCTCGGTCCGATTGTTCCGGTCCCGATGATGGCGATGCGGGTGATGCTGTTCTCGGACATGTCTTCCCTTTTCTGCGGCGTGCTTGCGCGGGACCCACGGGGCCGAGAGCACGAATCGGGCCAGGCATTTCCGAGGTGGTGGCGCTCGGATCTAAAGGTGTAGTGCACCGGATCTAGAGGCGAAGGCCGGGGCTGACCGCTGTGACGGCACGGCCGGATGTGACGCACGGCTGGTGACGGGGCTCGCACCTGCGTCGCGTTACCCGGTTCACATGGTCCGCGGCGCGACCTGGTTGCTGGATCGCGCCGCAGCCTCCCACTCTCGAGCGGACGCCAGAAGACGAAGCGGTCGGTCGAGCGCATGTCCCAGGTCGTCTCTCCGGCGACGACCTTCATCCGGAGGTCGGGATAGTACTGCTCGACACGGACCGGTGTGACGAGGTGGCTCAGCACCTGAAACGAGGCGAGAGGCCGCTGGCATTTCAGGGCGCCGCTTCGAGCTCCCCGTCGCGGAGCACTTGCCCGCTCACTTCAAGCACGTGCCGGAGCGCCTCGGCCCGTCCGACGTGGCGCCCTCGAAGGGCGGGCGGCCGGTGAGCACCGGGGAGGCAGCGTTGGCGAACGAGGACCCTCGACTGCTCCTGGGCTGATCGAGGGTGAAGCCTCTCTGGTCGCCCCAACGGAGCCGCAACTCCCTTCCCTGACCTCCGTCTGCAACGGCACGGCTGACAAGGACGAGGCCTTGTCGGCCTCGTATGTCGTCGCGCCCATCCCGTTTTGCATGGGAGCGCCCCAGGTCGCGATGGACGGTGGAACCCTCTCTTGAGCGCCCTGGCGTGTGCGTACCGCGAAGCAGTACTTCCTTGGCGATTTCTGAGAATTCGAAACGCGCACCGGAGCCAAGTGCCGATAGATGCGTGGGCTTTCACCGGTGCGTCGGTTGCACGAGGACTCGAACCGTCGGTGCACTTCAACGAGAGTTCCATGGCAGCAACCTACACAGCAGTCGAAGTCAGCAGCCCAGGTTGGTCCGTTCAGCCCTCCGTCGTCGCCGCCTTCGCCACCCTCTACCTGTTCTGGGGGGCGACCTTCCTCGCCATCCGCTGGGCCGTCGCGGACATCCCGCCCATGCTGATGATCGCCCTCCGGTGCGGCGCCGGTGGTGCGCTGCTCGTCCTGTGGCTTCGTGTTCGTGGCGAGTGGGTCCGTTCCTCGCTCCGGGCCTGGGCCACCTCGGCCATCGCCGGGACCCTGCTCTTCCTCGGCTGCCACGCAGTGATGGCCAGCGTCGAGCAACGGGTGACGTCGGGTGAGACGGCGCTGCTGATGACCAGCATCCCCCTCTGGCTGGTCCTCCTCGACTCGCTCCGGAAGCGATCCGCTCCTGCGCCGCTGGTGGTGCTCGGACTGCTCGTGGGCGCCGTCGGGGTGGCGGTGCTCACCGGCACCGCGGCCTTCTCCGGCGGCCGAGCGTGGGATCGCATCGCGCTCGTGGTCTGCGCGCTGTCTTGGGCGGCGGGCTCTCTCGTGGCGCGGGATGGAACGCGGCCGCCCTCCGCGGTCCAGGCGACGGCGATGCAGCTGCTGACCGGAGGTCTCGTGGTCGCCCTCGTCGGCGCCCTCTCGCCGGAAGGCGCACGCTGGGCCACTGCCCGGCTGACCCCGCGCGCGGGTGCTGCGCTGGCCTTCCTGGTCGTCTGCGGGACCGCGCTCGGGATGGCCTCGTACACGTGGCTGCTCCGGGTCGTCAGCCCGGCGGCGGCCGGGACCTGGGGCTTCGTGAGCCCGGTCATTGCCCTGCTCCTCGGCCGCGCGGTCGGGGACGACCAGCTCTCGCCCCGCACCCTGGTGGCGGCCGCCCTCGTGGTCTCCGCGGTGGTTCTCATCCAGCGCGGCGCCGCTCGGCGAGTCCCCGCGAGGCCGACCACGATTCCGGAGACCCAGACCGTGCGCGCGACCGCCCGTGGACTCTCCCACGAACCCGGCGCGACGCTCGGCCGAGCGCACGGGTGTGGCCGCGAAGATCGAGACCGTCCCGCTCGAGGAAGCGGCGGCCGCCTACGCGAAGATGATGGCCGGACGGGCGCGCTTTCGAATCGTGCTCTTGATGAAGAGCGGCGCCGGTCAGGACGCGCACCGGCAGTAGAGCGCGAGCTCACCCGAACTGGCCGTTGCAGAGCAGCACCGACCAGCGCACTTCAGGAGGACGAAGGATGCGGCGTACCTGGACGGTCATCGCCGGCGTGGTGGTCCTCGGGCTCCTCGCCTTCGCCGTCGTGACCTGGCGTCCGGCGATCCACTCCACCGGCGGTACCTCGCCAGCTGGCTTCGCGCCCGCGTCGGTCTCCAGAGGAGAGGTGCTGGCCGCGGTGGGCCACTGCGAATCGTGCCACACCCGCGCGGGGGGCCCGCCGTACGCGGGTGGTTACGGCGTCAAGACCCCATTCGGAATCATCTATGGGACGAACATCACGCCGGACCCGGACACCGGAATCGGCCTCTGGTCCCTCGAGGCGTTCACCCGGGCGATGCGGGACGGGGTCCGCCGGGACGGCTCTCACCTCTTTCCGGCATTTCCCTACTGGGCGTTCACCCTGCTTTCCGATGCTGACATCGGCGCGCTCTACGCCTTCATCATGACCCGACCGGCGGTGAAGGCCACGGCCCCCGCCGCGACCCTTCCCTTCCCACTCCGCATCCGGGCGTTCCAGGCGTTCTGGAAGCTCCTCTTCTTCCGGGCCGAGCGCTTCCGGTCGAACCCGAGCAAGAGCGAACAGTGGAATCGCGGCGCCTACCTGGCCGACGCGCTCGGTGATTGCGCCGGCTGTCACTCGCCGCGGAACGCTCTCGGCGGCGAGCAACGCCACCGCCGCTTTGCAGGCGCCCTGATCGACGGCTGGATCGCCCCCGCGCTCACGCAGGACAACCCTTCCCCGGTTCCCTGGACCTCGGACGAGGTGTTCGTCTACCTCCGGACCGGGTCCAGCCCGCTCCATGGGGCGACCGCCGCGACGATGACCCAGGCCATCCGCAATGCGCTGGATCAGCCCGTGGTCCCGGATAGCGACATCCGCGCCATCGCCGTCTACTTCAGCGATCTCGCGCATGCGAACCCTCCGGTCGGGCGCATCGAGTCGCTCACGCGCACGGCGCTATCCACGTCCCTGCTCGGGGCCGATGACGAGGAGGATCCCGGGGCGGTCCTCTATGCGGGGGCCTGTCTGGGCTGCCACTCCAACACCGGAACGGTCCCGCTCGCGGCGCGACCCGAGCTGGCGCTCAACAGCGCGCTCACGCTCTCCACGCCGACCAACTTCATCCAGGCCGTGCTGCAGGGAGTAGGCGCGAACGACGGCGCCGCGGGCCTCACCATGCCGCAGTACGCCTCCGCCATGAGCGACGCCCAGATCGCGACGCTCGCGGCGTACCTGCGCCGCACGCGGACCCAGCTCCCCCCCTGGACGGATCTGGAATCCCAGGTCGCCGCTGCTCGACGTGCGACCGCCTCCGCCCGCTGACCCTCCGAACGAACCAGGAGCCTGCTCATGACCACCTTCAAGCTCAATGGCCATTCCGTCACCGCCCGGAGCCCGGATGACTCGCCGCTGCTCTGGGTCATCCGCGACGAGCTCGGCCTCACCGGCACCAAGTTCGGCTGCGGCATCGGCCAGTGCGGCGCGTGCACGGTGCACGTGGAGGGCCGGGCCACGAGATCCTGCATCACGCCGGTCGGCTCGGTGGCTGGGGCCAGTGTCACCACCATCGAAGGGCTGGACCAGGAGAGCAAGCACCCGCTGCAGGCTGCCTGGCGCGAGCTCCAGGTCCCTCAGTGCGGCTACTGCCAGCCGGGGCAGATCATGCAGGCTTGCACCTTGCTCAAGGACTACCCGGAGCCCACGGACCGCGACATCGACGCGGTGATGAGTGGGAACCTGTGCCGCTGCATGGCGTACGTTCGAATTCGCCGGGCGATCAAGCTCGCTGCAAGCCGCGTCCGTGAGGGAACCAGCCGTGGTTGACCTCGCCGAGCGCCGCCCCTCTCGCCGCGAGTTCCTCGTCCAGATGGCGGGCGCCATTGCAGTACTCGGCTACGCCCCGTCCGTGATCGCGGGTGCTCCGGCGACCGGCCCGGGCCGGGTCTTCGAGCCGACGATCTGGTACGGGATCGATCCGGAGGGCACGGTGACGGTCAACGTCATCCGAGCCGAGCTGGGTCAGCACATCGGCACAGCGGTGGCCCGCATTCTCGCCGACGAGCTGGAGGCCGACTGGAGCAAGGTCCGGGTCCGGACGGTCGACTCGGATCCGAAGTGGGGAACCATGATCACCGGCGCGAGCTGGTCGGTCTGGCTGGACTTCCCGAAATATGGCCGCGCGGGGGCTGCGGGGCGCATCACCCTCGTCGAGGAGGGCGCGAGACTCCTCGGCATCCCTCCCGCGGCATGCACCGCCGAGAAGAGCGCCGTGCGCGGGCGGGGGAAGTCGATCTCCTACGGGGAGATCGTCGCGCGCGGCAACCTCGGGCGGAAGTTCACCCCGGCGGAGCTGGAGAAGCTTCCCATCAAGCCGGTCAACCGCCGGCGACTGATCGGCAAGGACACCCTCGCCCTGGACGTGCCCTCGAAGGTCGACGGCACGGGGCGTTACGGCCTGGACGCCTCGGTCGAGGGGATGCTCTATGCGCGACCGAAGATCCCGCCCACCCGGTACGACTCGAAGGTCGTATCGGTCGACGACTCGGCAGCGCGGCACGTGCCTGGATACGTCCGGAGCCTGGTGCTGGAGGATGCGTCGGAGACGGTGCCCGGTTGGGTGGTGGTGATCGGGGAGAGCTTCGTCGCGGCGGATCGCGCAGCGAATCTGACGAAGGTGACCTGGACCAGCGGCTCCGCGGCGACCGTCTCCGAGAAGGAGATCCAGGCACGCGCCGCCGAGCTGATCGCCGACCCGAAGGCAGGCTCGCTGATCGTCGACGACGCGGGTGTGGACCCGACGCTCGCCTCGGCCCCACACAAGCTCGAGCGGACCTACACCACCGCAACGGTGATGCACTTCGCCCTCGAGCCGGTCAACGCCCTGGCCTTCGAGAAGGACGGCCTGTTCGAGGTCCACACCGGTAGCCAATGGCCGTCGCTCTTCGTGCCGGTGCTGGCCAAGGCCCTCGGGCGCCCAGAGAAGAACATCGTCGTCCGCAGCTACCTGCTCGGAGGTGGATTTGGACGCCGGCTGGACGGCGACTACATGATTCCGGCCGCGCTCGCGGCCAAAGCCATGGGCAGGCCGGTCAAGATGGTCTGCACACGGGCGGACGACCTGCGCTTCGACTGTCCACGCTCCCCCACGAGACAGCGGGTCCGCATGGCGTGGGACGGCTCCGGCAAGGTGACGGCGATGGACCACGATGCAGTCGCCGGATGGCCCACCGCCACGCTGGCTCCCGCGCTCATGCCCAAGGGACTCAACGGCGTTCCCTACGATCTGTTCGAGATCTACGGGGCGAACCACTGGTACGCCGTGGGAGCGCAGCGGGTTCGCGCCCTGCGCAACGACCTCTTCGACCGGAGCTTACGGTCCGGTTATCTGCGGTCCGTGGGTCCGGGATTCACGAACTGGGCCCTGGAGAGCTTCATGGACGAGGCGGCGCACGCGATGGGCGTGGACCCGGTGAAGTTCCGGCTCCGGCTCCTCGACGGCGCCGGCCGGAACGCGGGAACGGCGCCCAACGCCGTGGGCGGTGCGCGGCGCCAGGCAGGGGTTCTCGCCCGCCTCGCGGAGAAGGTGAACTGGGGCAGTCCGATTCCCAAGGGCGTCGGGCTGGGAATCGCCACCACCTTCGGCATGGAGCGGAGCATGCCGACCTGGGTGGCGTGCGCCGCACGGGTCCGGGTCGACCGCAGCACCGGCCGCGTCGTCGTGGAGAAGCTCACGCTCGTCGTCGACGCGGGGACCATCATCCAGCCCGACGGCGCGGCGGCCCAGGTCGAAGGGGGCGCACTGTGGGGTCTGAGCATGGCCCTTCACGAGGGCACGGAGATCGTGAGCGGCCAGCCGAGGGACACCAACCTCGACACGTACACCCCGCTCCGGATCGGGCACACACCCGAGGTCGAGATCGAGTTCATGCCCAGCACCGAGGTCCCGGTTGGGATGGGAGAGCCGGGAACGACCGTGGTCGCCCCGGCGATCGGAAACGCGATCTTCGCAGCGGCCGGCGTGCGCCTGACGCATCTCCCGATCCGACCGAGGGCCGTGCTCGAGGCGCTCCGGAACGCCTGACCAAAACCCGGCCCAACACATGATCTCGGTGTCAGTCTAATCGTGTCCTAAACGTGTCCAAAACAGCCTGGAATCGGGGTTCCTCGGAACCAGTCAAGACATCGCCGGGGGACCATGGGCCTCACGAGCGACTGCGCCGGTACGTCGCCCTCGAGATCGACAGTGGCCGCAAGTCGACGTGGTGTATCCTGAGCGCGCCATCGACGAGTGCCCGCCCCTGACCTTGAAGGCGGGGCGCGCCTGTCCGGGGCCGGCGGGCGGGTCCCCTCATCGTCTTACTAGGTTAGATTCCGACCGCCGTTGACAGTCCAATCCACGGCGCTCCCTTTGCGGCGGTTTGGATGCTGGATTAGGCCGAGCCGCCATGCGACGTTTCGGGCCGGACCCCGTTCATGGTTCCGCCGTGCCTTCCCGTCCGACCGCAGCGTTCGCCTCCACCACAGGATCGTTGAAAGTCCATCGGGGGATCGTGCGCATGCGGTCGAGGCCGGCGAACACAGCCGCAAAGCCGCCGTCCGGCGAAACTTCGCGGAGCGCGGCATCAAACTCCTGGCCGAACCCATTGAAGCCGTCGGGATCCACTTCGCATAGATGAATCTGGTTCCAGTCGATCCTCAGCGCCGGGTCACGGTAGAGCACTGCCGCGGTCTCCATTGCCCTGAACGTCCCAATCCTGTTCGCCTGGACGAGCTTCGCAGCGGCCGGGCCAATATATTTCCGCATGATCTCTCTGTATTCGCCGAGATATGGAGAGTGCACCTCAATATATTCCAGCGATGCCCGCCGTTCCGACCGATCGGCTGAGCCCTGCCAGTTTCGCGGCAGTACGAAGGCCGAGGGGGTGGTCAGAAGAATCTCCGCGCGCAGCAGTTGGGCCTCCGGCGGTTGGTGCTTGACCACGAGTTCGTGAATGGCGTCGGCAGGAACTACATCTCGAAAGTAGCTCAGTTCGAGATGGCTCCACACAGCCGCTTCCGAAGCGCTCCGAAATAAAGAGCGATGCCGATAGAGCGCCTGCCCGAGGCAAGTTTCCCCAAAGCGCGCCCAGTTAACGACGCAGTCCTTGAGTTCGGCTTCCGTTCCGGAATCACGCGCTTGTATCGTCCGGGCAAGTACGACGAGGCGGTCGTCGGGCTCAATCCGGGCCAGATGCGACCCGTCAAAGGGTTCGGTACTCTCAGCCATTGGATGCCTCAGTTTAAAAGCTAACCAAAAGAGTTGGACAGTGACTCCTGCTGCTCAGGGACACCCAACCTCGCCGTTCGATCGTGCTCCTCCCCGGAAATGTCTTCTTCAGGCCTCGCGACGACTGCTGCCGTCCTACCTCCCCAGTCCTTGGTCTTCGCTTCCGGACTTACCTGAGAGACGCCTCGCCCTCTGTTACCCACGGCTACCGAGCAATCCCCGCGAGCTCTTCGTTCTCTACTCAATCGGCGTCTTCATCCATACCAGCTATCGACGCGTTCCCCGTTGTCGCACCCACCGAACCTCGGTTCTCCTCACCGTCGCCCTGCCACCGGTCCCTCTGTCATTCTGGTCTCCTCTGCTTCTTCCTGAGACCCAGGTAGAGATCTCCGAAACATCCCCTTCTTTGGTCAGTCTTGTCCTTCCTCCTGCCCTCGCCCACCCTCTAGAATTGTCTGCACCCCCGAGTTTTCCGCTCACGCCCTCAGTCATGTGGTTGTGAGGGCGTGAGCGGGAAACTCGGGGGTGCTGCCGGTGGTGTGCACGAAAACGGGCTAGGTAAGGGCTCAAGGGCGCAGAATGCCGGAGGGAGGCCGTTTGAATCGGCCCCGCTTTCCGCCCTGGAAGTGGCCCAGAACTACGCCCGATCGAGGAGCGCATTTCCGGGCGCATTTGCGGGCCAATTGGAGGGCCATTTCACCGCGCCCCGCAATCGATTGCGGGGCCGAGGAGCAGGGGACGAGTACCACGAACCTCCAGCGGCCGTGTGGCGCGGTCGATTGGAGGTCCCGGTTCGGCTCGTCCAGTCTTCGTGAGGCAGGTTGAGGTCAGCCCCAGATTCGCTACGCTCTCAGGATGGCTCGCAGCGGGGGGAGCTCCTGTCGTTCTCGGTTCTCGGGCCTGGTCGTGTCGCTGCTCGCCCTTCCGCTCTCGTTCGCATCGGCGTCTGAGGACGCAGGTCCAGAGAACGAGGGGTACTTCATCGGGACTTCCGAGCGGAGCCAGTTCTCCTGTGGCCGAGAGGGAACCGAAGCCTGCGTTGAACGACTCCGGGCTGCGCTACGACGGGAGCTGAAGAAGCCCGAACTCGCGCTGGTGAAGAGCAGTCACGCCTGCCACGACGAGGAGACTCTTCCCTGTGTCCCGACGTTCGACCAATGCATGCCGCTGGCAGGGGCCATCGTCGAACGGCTGGGCGACCTCGGAGTCAAGGCGGAAGCCGCGGCGCCCGAGCTGCAGGGGGCGCTCGATAGAGGGAACTCCCGCCTGACTGATATTGCCTTCCAGGCACTGGGGCAGATCGGAAGCGCGTACGTGGTCCCTCTCGCCCTCAAGCGTCTGGCAAGTTCCGAGGTGACCTGTCGCTCCACGGCGCTCCGGACTTTGGAGCAGCTGGGGCCATCGGCTGGTCCCGCGGTCCCGAAGCTGATCGACCTTGTCGAGCGCGGCGACTGGCACGACCGGGCCGAAGCCGCCGCGCTGCTCGGCCAGCTTCACCATCGAACGGCAATTCCAGCGCTTCGCGAGGCGCTACGCCATGAGCCTTCCTCGGCCCAACGCGCAGCCGCCGAAGCGCTCGCACGCTTTGGAAACGATGCAACCAACGCACTTCCCGATCTGAAGGCGCTGGCCTCGCGCCACTGGAGCTGGAACGTCCGAAAGGCGGCCGCGGAAGCAGCCGCGAGCATCTCCGGCGAAAACATCCTTCCAAGAGCACCAGCCTGTCGCACGCATCCGGTCGAGGTCGACGGTAACTGGCAGGTCGGCTCCTGGCGTCTGCACCCGCTCCAGCCTTCTCTCAATCCAACGGGGTCGTGTTCGTCAGTGAAGGCCACACCGGGGACGACGATCCTCATCCCCGAAGGAGCGGTGTGCCTGGTTGGCGAGGACCGAGGAGAATGGGGCGGTTCGATCTCCGCGGTCCAGGCAATGCAGCACACCGAGCTCCGAGGCGGATGGGACGTGAATCCAGCGAGCGCGTCCCGTTTCCCGGGTGGTTATCTGGTTGTAGAACGGCTCCGACATGTGACCCTCAGCAAGGGCATCGTCAGCCGGCTGACACGAGACGGCCAAGGGAGCTGGCATGCCGAGCAGCTCGTCGAGCTCCCAGGCTTTCCGTTCTCGCACGCGCTCACCCAGGACGGGAAGCTGCTCCTCCTCACGGACACGCACGAGGAGCCATGTCCAGGCGACCCTCGCACCAAGACAACGATTGCCCCCGTCTACTTGCTGAGCATCGCGTGGGACGGGACCGTGGAGTCGTTGCCCTGACTCAAGGCTCTCTGTGAGCTAGATCCAGGAGGAAGATGCGACCACCGCTTGGACTCGGGACGACCTTCTTCCTGGAAGTCTTTCTCGGGCTCTTCACGCGCCACATGCTGTTGATGGCGATCCTGCTTCTGGTTGCCTTGGTCCTCTTCGCTGGCTTTGGCTCGAGCATGGGACTGCCGAGGTTGTTCTGGCATCCGAGAATCCAGACCCAACTCGTTGCCGGGGCGGCGGTTGCCGCTCTCGTGATGGAAGTTGTCCTGGTCGGATTCCTTCGAGACCGAGACGCGATCGTTCGAGGTCGCCTCGCTGTCACTACGACACAGTACTTCGAGGGGTGCGCGGCCCTCTTGAGTGTTGCCTTCGTGCTTGTGTGGACTCTCACTCATCTGGCGCGCAGACGAGATTCTCCACCAGTCGAGGTGGCTCGTCGCTGGCCGTTCATCCTCGGGGCATTCGGGGCCGGCACGACGATTCTTCTCGTCATCAAAGCGCTCTCGAGGTTCGAGCCGTCGGCTGCGCTGGAGGCGGCCTTAGGTGCGATCCCGTCATTTGGCGTCCTTCCGCCGCTGGACCGACACCTCCATCTCGCGGCGCTCGTCGTTTTCGCGGTCAACCTCCTCGTCTACCTCGTCGCGGCCCTGGACCGTGGGCGGCGGGTCACAACTGCGGCTCTCGCGCTTTGCGCGCTGGTCGGGCTCGTGGTGCTCGCTCACGGCTTCGTCGCAGCACGGCTCGAGACGGCTGCCGCTGTGGTCGCGGTAGTGATTGTGATGCTGATGGTCGGAGGAATCCCGCCGTACAAGGTCCGTATCCGAGCGCTGGAGAGGTTTTATCTCCGCCGAAATCGGCTCGAGCTGCCCACCCGGAGACCGACGCTTGCGCCTTCCATCGTGCCATGGGCCAACTCGGGGAAACGGCGGCCGCTTGTCCTTGTTTCTGCGAGTGGGCAGGGGAGCGCGGCGGCGCTGTGGGTACTCTCGATGCTTTCCGCGGTCGAGCGGCGTCTTCCTCGCTTTCCCTACCACTGTCGAATTGTCACGGGCAGCTCTGGCGGGGCACTCGGAGGAGCGCTCTACGTGGGCTCACTCCTTCCGCCGTCGCCACGCGCGTCTTCCGGCGGCTGGCATCACAGGCTTCCTGAGACGGAGCTCCTGAGCCTGCTCGAAGCGGATGCCCTTTCCCCGATCGCCCATCGTGTCGTGACGTGGGATCTGCCCACGGCCCTCCTGCCGTTCGCAAGCACCTCCCATCGGGGGGCGACGTTTGAGGGCTTCTGGTCCGAGATCCTCGGCGACGTCGCATCGCACCAGCTCGGCGATTTCGGTCATGAGGAAAGGGCCGGGTGGCGACCGTCCCTTCTCTTCGAAGCGAGGCTCATCGAGGACGGTCGGCCGCTCCTAGTCACCAACCTGGATATTGAGAGCGAGAGTCCGGACGTTGCTTCCGTTCAGAGTCATCTTCGAGAACTCTCGTTGCCTGCGTGCATCGCCCTTGTCTGTGGGGGTGACTTCGCGCTTCCGGCACAATCCCTCCCATGCCGACCGCGGCGACGTGTGCGAGCCGTAAGGCCCTCTTCGGGAAACCTGGGCCCGCTGCTTGGCTGGCTCGACGCGTGTGTACGCTCGGATGAGGCACGGGCTTGGCTGCACAACGAAGTCTCAGGCATCCTCCTGCTTGAGATTGGGGCGACTGCTCGCCGAGGCGCCACAGCTCCAGTTCTCCGGGGCTTCGAGGAGCTCGTAGGCCCGTTCGAGCTAGCGCCCGGAGAAGCCCAGGCGACGGAAGACGTTGCTCTCCGGTCGCTTGCGACTAGTCTGAGTGAGCAGCTAGGCGCGGGTGGCTTCAAGCACGCTTCGTTTGTTCTGGACGTCGCGAACCCGTCCTGGTTGCTCGGTGACGACGAACTCGAGCACGTGCGAGAAGAGGCCAGATCGGCCGAATCCTCGCTGACGATGGCATCGATCCTGCGCTGGTGGCACGAACACAGTTCGGGTCAGGCCTCTTACTCCGCCAATGAGTGAGCAACCCGCGCGCTTTCGCGACCGCGGCGCATCGTGGCTTCCGCGGGCCGAAGGAAGGGCCCTCGGCGAAGTGGGCGTGCTCCTGGTGGAGAGCGGTTTCGTGCCTTAGGCTGAAGGCGTGGCGGAAAGAGTCGAAACCCGTGTCTTCGTGGGCATGCCAGCAACGACGCTGGAGCTCTGGATAGAGCCGAACGCCATGGTGTTCCGCCTCTGCCCTGGGCAGCGGCTAGAGGTGACCTGCACCGGACCCGAGACCGGCTACCTTGAAATCGAGCGGCACCCGGAAGGCCACATTGCCGTCTACGGCTGGTCCGGCGCCCGGTTCCAGGTTCGAGAGAACGGCCGGCTTGTGTTCGCTGAGCCCGCGGGAGGGGCAGAGTTTCCGACGATCCCAGGTGGAACCTTGCGCGAGCTGGTCGAGGCGTTGATGGGCCCCTTCGAGGCGCGGCGCCAACTCTCGGGCGTGCCACCTCCCTTCTACGAGCCGCCGATGGCGCCGAACTAGCGCATCGACTCAGCGGGCCTCGCGCAGCTCCCCTACCTCTAGGAGGAAGGCGCCGGGGAACCCGGTTGATGCACCGGCGATGCAGTCGACGTCACGTGCGACGCTTTCTTCTCTCCATTCGCGGCGTTGGCCACTCCACGACGGGGACTGAAAATCCCCGTGTCGGTGGTTCGATTCCGCCCCTGGGCACTGCAGCGTGTTGGGCCGCCCAGGTAGCTCAGCTGGTAGAGCAGGGGACTGAAAACCCCGTGTCTAGAGTTCGACCTGTCCTGGGGTACCGTCTCGGTGGTTTAGCGGGCGCGAAGCTTCGTTGTTCCGTCGTTCCAGCCGGCGCCACTTGACCTCTCCTGTACGGGCGACGTCTTGAATCGCGAGTTCGAGCCCCCCGACGCGCAAGGGTTTCGTCATACAGCGAGACAAGGACGGCGTACCCTGACGAAACTCTCGGGATCGGACGTCCCGCGTGCTCGGGAGATGTCAGCCACAAGCGAGAGCTGTGGTCTGCTGTGTCGTTCGGATCGAGCCCCCGCAATTTGCCTTACTGCAGACTTCCGCCATCGTAAGCTCCAGGCGGTAGGCACTCGCGCTAGGGACCAATCGGACAGAACTGAAGGCTGCCGCGAGGACGTCCCTCGCGGCGGCCGGGTCTGCCTCGAGCGTGGAGATCAGGCCGTCGAAGTAGCCGCGGATCTGCTCCGGGCTTGGCATCTTCGGCGACGGCCGGGTCGGGGCCACCTTGGCGCGGCGCTCGCGTAGCTCGCCAAGGAGTGGCCCTTCAGCGGCTCGCCCGGCCGGTCTCGATGTCCCCCAGGAAGCGCTCCAGAATCCGGTCGAAGTCTTCCGGCGCCTCCCAGAACGGGGCGTGCCCCCGCCCCGCCAAGCGATGGCACCGGCCCTCCCAGAGGTTGGCGTAGGCGATGGTCTCGAAGTAGTCGAGGTTGACCACGGGATCCGCACCACCGTTCACCACCGCGAGCGGAACCAGGCTCTTTTCCACCATCAGCCGCTGGTCGACGCCTTCTCCACGGCGTGCCGCCTCGAAGAGCTCCTTGCGAAACCGCCCGTCCGCGCGCGCGACGGCCTCACGGAGGCACGGCTCGGCCGATCGACCAAGGATCGCCTGGACCAATGCATCGCGCTCGGCGTCGGAGAGGTCCCCCTTGCCAGCCAACCCGGAGTGCGGCGCACTCTTGAAGCCCTGCCCCACGCCGTTGCGCGCGATGGGCGGGGCTCCTGTAAGCATCAGGCCGCGCATTCCCGCGAAGCGCGCCATCATCTCGACCCCGACGTGGCCGCCGAGTGACCATCCGAGGACCACGGCTTCGCTGATCTGGAGCCTCTCGAGGAGCTCGATGGCCGCATCTGCCAGTCCGGGCCGGGTGTAGCTCCGCGAAGGCTCCGGTGCGTTGCTCGACCTTCCGTGTCCGGGCAAGTCGAGGGCGATGAGGCGGTGACCTTCTGGCAGACGTCCCTGCAGCTGGTGGTGGAAGATGTCGCGAGAAAACGAGTTGCCGTGGATCAGGAGGACCGGGAGGCCCCCGCGGCCATGCTCGACGACCGCGATCGCGCCGTGCGAGGTGAGGACGGTCCGCTCTCGAGCTGGGATCGCCATGACGCTGACTAGCCGTGATTCGAGCCCTGGGCGGGCTCGGGCACGTCGACACCCGGCACCCCATCGGGCAACGGAATCGCAGAGCGGAAGACGTTGTCCGGATCGTACCGGCGCTTGATTCGCAACAACCGAGCGGCGTTGGGACCGTAGCTTCGCTTCACCCGATCTGCGTCAGCGGAGACCAGGAAGTTCGGATACGCGCCGGGAAGGGCGATGGCCTCGAGCTTCCGAAGGGCTTCTCTCCCCCAGCTTCGATGCCGCTCCTCCTCGAGCGGATCCGACCGATCGATGAAGCTGGCGAGGAACTCGAGGACCAGGTGGTTGTCGCGGTGGCCGAACGCGGTCGCCTCCGCTGGAACGCGGGAGGCGGCGCCCCTGAACTCGTGGGTGATGATGGCGCACCCAGGAGAGGCCGCGGCCTTCATCGACTCGACGATTGCCTCGATGCTGGCGTCGTCCAGCGCCGGAATGGAGCAGGTCTCCATGAACGTCCTCTGTCCCTGGGTGAGAAAGGCATCGAAGAGGGTGAGCGAGCGTCCGTAGCGCATCGACTCCAATCCGCCGGTGAGCAGCGTTCCGAGATCCCGAAAGGGCGCCAGGCGCGCTTTGCCCTCCTCCGGCGAGCCGCACCAAGTCGGAACGATCAGCACGATCGGAGCGCCATCCGGGCCGCAGGCCAGGACCACCTGCACCGTGAGGGCGTCGGACGCAGAGGCCGACAGCTCTGCACAGCGGGCAATGATCGTTGGGGCCTCGGAGAACGGATAGACCAGCACTCCCGTTCGAACGCTGGGAAGATCGTGCACCCGGAGGTGTATGGCAGTGACCACGCCGAAGTTTCCGCCACCGCCGCGGAGTGCCCAGAAGAGCTCCGACTCCTCGTCCTCCGAGGCGGTCACGATTCGACCGTCTGCCAGGACCACCTCGGCGGCGACCAGGTTGTCCAGCGCCAGGCCGAATCGACCGATCAGGGGACCGTAGCCGCCGCCCAGGGTCAGACCTGCCATGCCGACTGCTCCGACCGTTCCGGTCACCGGAACGAGGCCCAGGGGATCGGTCACCGTCGCCACGTCCGACGCGCGGGCACCTCCCAGCACCCGTGCGATGCGGTGATCCGAGCTGACGGCTACCCCGTTCATCTCGCGCAGGTCGATCACCAGCCCCTCGCACAGCGCCCGTCCCGCCCAATCATGTCCGCCTCCCCGCACCGAGAGCGGCAGCTGGCACTCGCCAGCGGTCCGGATCGCCATCTGCACGTCCTTCGCGGTCCGGCAGTGAACGATGACGCGTGGCAAGGCGCCGACTGGCTTCGGCCAGATCGCCGTCGCGCTGGCATAGCGTGGGTCGCCAGGCATCGAGACTCGGCCGCGTTCCTCTGCAGCGACTCGGCGTAGGGTTGCTTCGATCTCCTGCTCCTCCATCTCTTCTCCTCTGGCGAGCGCCGACACCGGCGCTTGGAACGAGCGGAGATCTAGAGAGG
>Ga0081540_1002165_pt1 | contig 16295 bp, 12 predicted proteins | sample TabmetS2T1R1_FD_71024 | JGI IMG/M metagenome (GOLD analysis project Ga0081540, IMG submission 71024) | Tabebuia heterophylla rhizosphere microbial communities from the University of Puerto Rico - S2T1R1 | ecosystem: Host-associated > Plants > Roots > Rhizosphere ... | reverse complement strand
GGGCGCGCCCGCCGCTGCCGCATCGACCGCGAGCCGGTCGGCTCGGCCAACGCCTTCGGCGATCATTTGCGCATGGTGTGGCTGACGCCCACGATGGACGGGCTGTTCCTCGGCGCCGCCTCCGAGCGCCGCCGCTTCTTCGACCGTCTCGTGCTTGCCATCGACAGCGAGCATTCGAGCCGCGTCTCCGCGCTGGAGCGCTCGCTGCGCTCGCGCAACCGTTTGCTGGAAGTACGCAACTACGACGACCATTGGTGCGGCGCCATCGAGCGCGAGACCGCCGAGCTTGCGGTCGCGGTCGCCGCAACGCGCAGCCAGACCCTGACAAAGCTCGCGGAGATGCTGCGCAGCCGCGGCGCCGCCTCGCCGTTTCCTTCCGCCGAAATTGCGCTGGACGGCTGGATGGAAAACGCTCTTGCCTCGGAGACCGCCACTGCGGTGGAAGACCGCTACCGTGAAATCCTGCGCACCAGCCGCGCGCGCGATGCGGCCGCGGGCCGCACCCTGGACGGCCCGCATCTCACCGACCTGCAGGTGATCTACGCGCCGAAAAGCATGCCGGCGCGCGACGCCTCGACCGGTGAGCAGAAGGCGCTTCTCATCGGCCTCGTGCTGGCGCATGCGAGCCTCGTCGCCGAGATGACCGGCATCGTGCCGCTGCTGCTGCTCGACGAAGTGGTGGCGCATCTTGATCCCAACCGGCGCAAGGCGCTGTTTGGCGAGCTGACCAAGCTGGGCGCGCAGGTCTGGATGACCGGCGCCGACCCTGCGGCGTTCAGCGAGATCGGCGCATCCGGCGAGGTCTTTGACGTCGAGTCCGGAAAGATCGCCCGCCGCGGCTGAAACTATTTCCGGTCAGCCGCAGGCGGCGTCAGCACGCGGTCGATGATCGCGTCGATCAGGAAGACCGACCCTTTCTCGGTGAGATGCACCTGGTCGAACACGACGATGTCGGCGGCCGCCTCTCCCACCCGCGTCAGGCAGCCGTCGGCGTTGCACAGCGCCTCCCGCGCCGAGATGAATTCCGCTCCCAGCGGCAGCAGCCTCTCACGCATGCGCTTGTCATATTCAGTGTCGGAGGAAGCGGCCCCGGCCAGCCGCGTCGGAACCAGGGCTTGATGCAGCAAATAGTAGCGCACCACCTCGTTCTGCAGCCCGCGCCGCCAATACGGCGCTGGACCCAGCACGACCACCCGGGCGCCAATCTGTTTCAGCGCTGTCACTGTCTGCGCAACATTGTCGAGATGCTGCTCCCATGTGCCGTGCAGCAGCACGACGTCCGGCCGCAGCTCGCGCGCAACGGCAAGCACCTTGTCATTGTTGGCGCGACAATGCGCATTGCCGGGGATGTCAGCATTGAGGGCGGGGATGCAGGAGGCGGCCGTGAACTGCGCGATCGCGAAATTTCGCCTCTCCTGCGCCTTGCGCAGCCCATGCATCAGCGCGCCTGCCGTGGAATCGCCCCACACCATCACGAGCGGCCGGCGACCGCGCTCGGCGCAGTCGACGGCGAAATTGTTTTCGCGGGCAAGGTCGAGCAGGCATTGATGCAGCCGCATGTCCGGCGACAGTTTTGGCTCGCCGGCGACCGCGCGGATTTCCGCCGGCAGGCGAAAATCCATGCCGCGCCCCAGCGCCACGACGCCGCCGGCGATGCCGACCAGCACCATGCCGGCGCATAGCGCCCACAGCTTGCGCGGGCTCGGCGGACCGAAGCGGATCGGCTTTTCGACGAAGGCGTAAGTGGCCCAGGCGAGCACGGTGCTGAGCAGCAGGATCAGTTCCCGCTCCGGCAACGTCAGAGGCTGGAACTTGATGATGGCGCCGAAGACGAGCAGCGGCCAATGCCAGAGATAGAGCGGATAGCTGATCAGGCCGATCCAGACCAGCGGCGGGCTTGCGAGCAGCACCCGGCAAATCCAGGCCTGGGGCGCCGACAGCAGCAGCGCGGTGCCTACAACGGGCAGAATCGCCCACCAGCCCGGAAAGGCGCTGTGCTTGTCCAACAGGCCCGCGGCAACGGCGATCATCGCCACGCCTGCCCAGGCCCTCCAATCGCTGGCGCGCTGGCCCTGGTGGATGCGGTCCCAGCTGCAGGCCAGCACCGCGCCGAGCAACAACTCGAAGGCGCGGGTGAACGGCTGGTAGAATGCGGCGACGGGCTGCGAGCCGATCAGTGCCACGTTGAGGATGAAGGAGGCGACCCCGAGCACGGCCGCGACCGCGACGATCGACACCTTCATGCGCGCGGCCAGCAGCAGGATCAGCGGCCAGGCCAGATAGAACTGCTCCTCGATCCCGAGCGACCACAAATGCAGCAGCGGCTTGCCGGCGGAGGCGATGTCGAAATAGCCGGACTGCAGCATCAGCGTAATGTTGGCAAGGAAGGCGGCGCTGGCGAATACATCGATACCCAGCTGCGCATAGGGCGCCGGCAGCATGAACAGCCAGCCCAGCGCCAGCGAGACCGCGAGCACCACGATCAGCGCCGGAAAGATGCGGCGGACCCGCCGCGCATAGAACGTGAGCAGGCTGAACTGCCGCTGCTCAAGTTCCCGCGCGATGAGGCCGGTGATCAGAAAACCAGAGATGACGAAGAAGACATCGACGCCGACAAAGCCGCCCGGCATCACCGCCGGGAAGGCATGAAAATTCAGCACCAGCATCACCGCGATGGCGCGCAAGCCATCCACATCCGGGCGGTATTTTGACGAGGGCAGCGACAACAACAGCCAATCCCGATTGCGGCAGACGGCATGCGGCGATGCCCGAAGGTTTCTCTAGCAGGTCTCAAGAGCACTGCAATTTGGACGCGAAAACAGGCCCTCGGAATCGGTGTTTTCGGGCCTCTGAATTAGTCGTCGAATCGCGCTTTTTTGGGCTCCCGGAATCGGCTCTTGGCGGACTTGAAAAAGGGGCAAAATAACCTATTTATTCAACAGCTTGCGAACCCAGACTTTGCGCTATGCGAAGGGCCCTTTTCGTGGCACAAATAGCATGATTCAGCGCCTTGTTTTGCGCAGCTGATTCGAACCCTCTCTCAAGGCCTCACATGACAGAACCTGCCCGGCAACCTGCTGCCGACACCGAGCATTCCATTCCCGTTGAGTATGGCGCGGAATCGATCAGGGTACTGAAGGGCCTGGATGCCGTTCGTAAACGGCCGGGCATGTATATCGGCGACACCGATGACGGCAGCGGCCTTCACCACATGGTCTACGAGGTCGTCGACAACGCCATCGACGAGGCGCTGGCGGGACATGCCACTGCGGTGCAAGTCACCCTCAACGCCGACAATTCGGTGACGGTGCGCGACGACGGCCGCGGCATTCCGGTCGACATCCACAAGGGCGAAGGCGTCTCCGCGGCCGAAGTCATCATGACCCAGCTGCATGCCGGCGGCAAATTCGACCAGAACTCGTACAAGGTTTCCGGCGGCCTGCACGGCGTCGGCGTCTCCGTGGTCAACGCGCTCTCGAGCAAGCTCGAGTTGCGGGTCTGGCGCGACGGCAAGGAGCACTACATCGAATTCGCCCATGGCGATGCAGTGGCGCCGCTCACGGTGGTCGGCGATGCCAACGGCCAGCGCGGCACCGAAGTAAAGTTCCTTGCCTCGACCGAGACCTTCAAGAACATCGAATACGATTTCGCCACCCTGGAGCATCGCCTGCGCGAGCTCGCCTTCCTCAATTCGGGCGTCAACATCGTGCTGTCCGACCAGCGCCATGCGGTCGAGAAGCGCGAAACGATGCGCTACGACGGCGGCGTCGAGGAGTTCGTCAAATATCTCGACCGCAACAAGAAGGCGATCGTGCCCGCGCCGATCATGGTGCGCACCGAGATGAACGGCATCGGCGTCGAAGCGGCACTGTGGTGGAACGACAGCTACCACGAGAACGTGCTGTGCTTCACCAACAACATCCCGCAGCGCGACGGCGGCACGCATCTGGCCGGCTTCCGCGGCGCACTGACCCGCCAGGTCACGAGCTATGCCGACGCCAATGCCAAGCGCGACAAGATCGCGCTGACCGGCGACGATTGCCGCGAAGGCCTGACCGCCGTGCTTTCGGTGAAGGTGCCGGATCCGAAGTTTTCGTCGCAAACCAAGGACAAGCTGGTGTCCTCGGAAGTGCGGCCCGTGGTCGAGAACGTCATCAATGAGGCGCTGGCCGCCTGGTTCGAGGAGCATCCGACCGAGGCAAAAACCATCGTCGGTAAGGTGGTGGAAGCAGCTGCCGCGCGAGAGGCTGCGCGAAAAGCGCGCGAGCTGACCCGGCGCAAGGGCGCGCTCGACTACGCCTCGCTGCCCGGCAAGCTCGCCGACTGCCAGGAAAAGGATCCCGCCAAGTCGGAACTGTTCATCGTCGAGGGCGACTCGGCCGGCGGCAGCGCCAAGCAGGGCCGCAACCGCGAGTTCCAGGCCGTGTTGCCGCTCCGCGGCAAGATCCTCAATGTCGAGCGCGCGCGCTTCGACAAGATGCTGAGCTCCGAGCAGATCGGCACGCTGATCACCGCGCTTGGCACCGGCATCGGCCGCGAGGATTTCGACCTTGCGAAGCTGCGCTATCACAAGATCATCCTAATGACCGACGCCGACGTCGACGGCGCGCATATCCGCACGCTGCTGCTGACGTTCTTCTTCCGGCAAATGCCGTCGCTGATCGAGGGCGGCTATCTCTACATCGCCCAGCCGCCGCTCTACAAGGTGACGCGCGGCAAGTCCGAGCAGTACCTGAAGGACGAGCGCGCCCTGGAAGACTATCTGATCGAAACCGGTCTCGACGATTGCATTTTCAGGGCCGCTTCCGGCGAGGAGCGAAGCAGCCAGGATCTGCGTGCGCTGGTCGAGGACGCCCGCGTGATCCGGAACGTGCTGCGCAATCTGCACAGCCGCTATGACCGTAAGGTGGTTGAACAGGCCGCGATTGCCGGTGTGCTCCGGTCCAAGATTTTCGGCGACCCGCCCAAGGCAATGGCCGCGGCCGACTACATCGCCAAGCGGCTCGACGCGCTGGCCGAGGAAGTCGAGCGCGGGTGGAGCGGCCGCTTTGCCGAAGGCCAGGGTTTTGTGTTCGAGCGCACCGTGCGCGGTGTGAAGGACGTTGCCATCATCGACGACGCCCTGCTCGGCTCCGCCGATGCCCGCAAGCTGGACGAGTATGCCGCAAAGCTCCAGGAAGCCTACGCGCGCCCTGGCCTGCTGCGCCGCAAGGACAGCGAGACCCCCATTCACGGGCCGGTAGACCTGTTCGAGGCGGTTACCGAATCTGGCCGCAAGGGCATCGCACTGCAGCGCTACAAAGGCCTTGGCGAGATGAACCCGGACCAGCTCTGGGAGACCACGCTCGACACCAACGAGCGCTCGCTGCTGCAGGTGAAGGTCAAGGAGGTCGACGAGGCCGACGACATCTTCACCAAGCTGATGGGTGACGTGGTTGAACCGCGCCGCGAATTCATTCAGGATAATTCGCTGAGCGCCAACGTCGACGTATAAGGGTCAGGAAACAGCCGTGCCGCCCATTCAGTATATTGTCGAGGGCGGCCAGCGCCTCTCCGGTACGATCGAGCCCTCCGGCAACAAGAACTCCGCGCTGCCGATCATCGCGGCGGCCCTGCTCACCGAGCATCCCGTCACCCTCGACAACGTGCCGCGCATCCGCGACACCGAGACGCTGGTCGAGCTGGTGCGCTCGGTCGGCGCCTCCGCCGAGTGGCAGGCGCGCAATACACTCGTCATCCATGCGAAAGAGATTCGCGCCGCCGACCTTGATCCGGAGCTATGCGCCCGCATCCGCGCCTCGATCCTGCTGGCGGGGCCCCTGCTCGCCCGCTGCGGCGAGGTGGCGCTGCCGCCGCCCGGTGGCGACGTGATCGGCCGCCGGCGGCTGGATACGCATTTCCTCGCCTTCGAGCAGCTCGGCGCCACCGTGACCGCGACGCATCGCCTCGAATTCCGCGCTTCGCGGCTGAAGGGCGCCGACGTGTTCCTCGACGAGCCCAGCGTGACCGCGACGGAGAACGCGCTGGTTGCGGCGGTCGCCGCGCGCGGCACCACCTATTTGCGCAACGCCGCTTCCGAACCGCACGTGCAGGAGCTTGCGCATTTCCTGGTCAAGCTCGGCGCGAAGATCGACGGTATTGGCACCAATACCATCGTGATCGAAGGCGGGTCGGCGCTCGGCCCGGCGCAGCACACCATCTGGCCCGACCATATCGAGGTCGGCTCGCTGATCGGGCTTGCCGCCGTGACCCGCTCGCCACTGCGCATCGCCCGCGCCGGCGTCGAGCATCTGCGCTCGATCCGCATGGGCTTCGAGCGGCTCGGCATCGTCTGCGGCGTCGAGGAAGACGACCTGATCGTGCCTTCCGGCCAGACCATGAAGATCCATGACGATTTCGGCGGCCACGTGCCGAAGCTGGAAGACCAGCCCTGGCCGGCTTTCCCTGCCGATCTGATGTCGATCGCGATCGTCACCGCGACCCAATGCGACGGCGTGATCCTGATGTTCGAGAAGATGTTCGAATCGCGGATGTTCTTCGTCGACAAGCTGATCGCCATGGGCGGGCGCATCGTGCTGTGCGACCCGCACCGCGCTATCGTCGCTGGCCCCAGCCGGCTGCGCGGCGCGCCGATGACCTCGCCCGATATCCGCGCCGGCATGGCGATGCTGCTCGCCGCGGTCTGCGCCGAAGGCACCTCGACCATCAACAACGCCGACCAGATCGAGCGCGGCTATGAACGGATCGAGGAGCGCCTCAACGGGCTCGGCGCGAAAATCACGCGGGTACCGGAGCGCCTGCGCGGATAAGTCCCTTTTTTGTTCGCTGCGGCCACCATTTCGACCAGCGCCACTGCCAGCTTTGTTCCATGACCTCTCTCGACAAGATCGAGCGTGCGCCGGTTACGGCGGCACCGGAAAATCATCTCGCCGCTGAGCTGACGGAGACCATCCGCCTCTCCGCGCCGATGGCGCTGACCCAGCTCGGCCAGATCGCGATGATGACGACCGACCTCGCCTTCATCGGCCGGCTCGGCGACGAAGCGGTCGCTGCCGCCGCGCTCGGGCATACCGCGTACTTCGTCAGCTTCACCTTCGGCCTCGGTCTTGCCGCCGCCGTCGCGCCGCTTGCCGCCCAGGCCTTCGGCGCACGCGACCCGCGTCAGGTGCGGCGCGCCGTGCGCACCGGCCTGTGGGTGGCGCTGCTGGTATCGATCCCGATCACGATCCTGCTGCTGTCCGGCGAGCAGATCCTGCTCGCGCTCGGGCAGGCGCCGGAGGCCGCCCGCCTCGGCCAGCAATATCTGCTCGGTCTGGTCTGGGGAATTGCGCCGGCACTGTGGTTCATCGCCATCCGCGGCTTCATGGGCGCGGTCAATCGCCCCGAGCCGGTGCTGTGGATCACACTCGCCGCCATTCCCGCCAATGCGCTGCTGGTCTATCTCCTGCTCTACGGCAATTGGGGATTGCCCAAGCTCGGCTTGTTCGGCGCAGGGCTTGCCACCACGATCGTCAATGTCGGCACGTTTCTCGCCGCGCTGTGGTTCGTGATGTGGCGGCGGCCGTTCCGGAAATATCACATTTTGGCGCGGCTCTGGCGCATCGACTGGCCGCTGATGCGCGAGTTGGTCGTGATCGGCACGCCGATCTCGCTGTCGATGCTGTTGGAGTATGGTCTGTTCGGCTCGGCGGCAATCCTGATGGGCCTGATCGGCACCGCCGCGCTGGCCGCGCATCAGGTGGCCCTGCAGGTCACCGCGATCCTGTTCATGGTGCCGCTCGGCATCGGCATGGCGGCCACCGTGCGGGTCGGCCACGCCGTCGGCCGGCGCGATGTCGACGCCGTCAAGCGCGCCGGCTATATCGCGCTGTGGCTCGGCATCGCGCTTGCGGTTGCCCTGACCATCGTCGTGATGCTCTGGCGCTTCGGCATTGCGCAGCTGTTCTTCGGCAGCGCGACCACGCATGGTGCGATCGAGCTGACGGCCGCGCTGCTCCTGGTCGGCACCACCTATTTCATCACTGACGCCATCCAGACCATCGTCGCAGGCGCGTTGCGCGGCCTCAACGATACCCGCGTGCCCTTGCTGTTCGCCGCCGTCAGCTATTGGCTGATCGGCTTCACGCTGGCCTGCGTGCTCGGCTTCAAGACCGGCCTTGGCGCGGTCGGCGTGTGGATCGGCTTGTCCTGCGGGACGGCGGTGTATGCGGCCGCCCTGATGCTGCGCTTCCGGCGGCTTGCGAGCAGGTTCGGCGCATGACGGTCGAGGACGTCGCACCCCAGCTCGACCCCGATCCAACGCCGCGCTAGAGACGGACGTCCTGCGTCCCTATGTCCGCTGCTCCGCCTCGCCCTCATTGGAGGCCCCCGACTTGTCGGCCCATTCACCGACCACACGGTCGAGATCGGCGAGATTCTGGTGCATCTGCTCCAGCGAGAAGCCGAGCGCGTAGAAGCGCTCCGCCGTTTCACCGGGTTGGCCGCGGATCAGGCCTTCGCGGCGGACAGCGGCGACCGCATCCGCGTAGCGTTCCAGCGCCAGGTGCACGGGCCGGATCGCAGGCGCGCCGGCTCCCGCACGCAACGCGGTCGCCGCCGAGCGCAGATTGAGCGTGATCGCCGTGCTGACTTCAGATAGAGGCCCGGTGAGGCGCGTCTGCAACTCCGCCGGCAGCGGGACGACGGTGGCGCGGCCAATCATCACGACATCATGGCGCAAGCGCAGGACCGTCCGCAGCAGCGGTCCGGTATCCGGTCCGGACGACAGGCGTGCCGAGCGTTCGCGCTCGGCCTCCGCGCCGGTCGCATTCAAGGCGACGATGGCGCTGCCGATGCCGTCCTGGGCGCGATGGAGCGCATCGTTATCGCGGCCGCGGGTCAGGCCCGCTAGCAGTTCGGCGAAAGCACCGGCGATCAACTCAAGCGACTGCGCCGCGCTGAAGCGGGTCTGGCTGACCGCGCGCGACGGCAGCACCAGGAACGACACCAGAAGCCCCGTAACCGCACCGACCGCGACCTCGCTGACGCGATCGATCACGGAAGCGAGTGGATCGGCGTGGTGCAGGCTCGGAACCAGCAGCACGATCACGGCGGTCACGGTGGCGGCAGTCAGGCTCGGGTTGATCGCTGCGATGAACGCCAGCGGGGCAACGGCAAGCACCAACAGGCCCAGTAGTGCCGCTTCCGTGGAATGGGGGATCAGAACGGCGATCGCGCCGCCATAGATGGCGCCGCCGATCGTGCCGAGCATGTAGTCCCTCGTCGCCTTGAGCGATCGCCCGACGCTCATCTGGGTGACGATCAGCGAGGTCAGGACAGCCCAGAGCGGAAGCAGCAAATGCAGCGCCGAGGCAATCGCATAGGCCGCGCTGGCTGCGACCGTGATCCTGATCGCCAGCGCCAGCTGCGTCCTCCACGACCAAATCCGGTCAAACAGCCATTTTCCGCGCGCCGTCATCGAATGAGCCTGCAACAAACCCTGAGAATAAACCAAAGCATAGCTGATGCCCATGCCATGACGGCGGCTTGAAAGGGCTGGCCGCCCCGCGTAGCCTGCCGGCCAAAACGAGGAAACACGATGGCCAATGAAACCGCGACCCTTGCCGGTTATGTCGCTGACCTGAAATTTGCGGACATTCCGCCGGAAGTGCTGGAGCGCGCCAAGGTGCTGACGCTCGACTTCCTCGGCAGCGCCATCCGCGCGCGCAGTGAGGCGGAATCGACGCCGTCGCTGCTGAAGATGCTGGAGGCGCTCAGACTCGATGCGAAGGGTGAGTCCACCGTGTTCGGCGACAGCAAGACCTGGACGCCGGCGGTGGCGGCGCTGCTCAACGGCGCGCTCGGCCACTCCCTCGACTTCGACGACACCCACGCGGATTCCTCCTTGCATCCGAGCGCGCCGGTGGTGCCGGCCGCCTTCGCAATCGGCGAGATGGTCGGCGCCTCCGGCCGCGACGTGCTCACCGCGATCGTCGCAGGCTATGAGGTGTGCTGCCGGCTCGGCAACGCGCTCGATCCGACCTCGCATTATGCCAAGGGTTTTCATCCCACGGCGACAGCCGGCACGTACGGCGCGGCCGCTGCGGCCGGAAAGCTGCTCGGGCTGACAAAGGATCAGATCATCTCCGCCTTCGGGGTTTCCGGCAGCCAGGCCGCCGGCTCGCTGCAGTTCCTCGTCAACGGCTCCTGGAACAAGCGCTACCAGGTCGGCGCCGCCGCGATGAACGGCGTTATCGCTGCGACGCTCGCGCGCAACGAGTTCATCGGCTCCACCGAAGCGGTCGAAGGCAAGCACGGCCTCCTCGTCGGCTACAGCGACAATCCGCATCCCGACAAGGCGATCGCCGGCCTCGGCAAGATCTATGAGACCATGAAGATCGGCGTGAAGCCCTATCCGAGCTGCCGCTACACCCATGCCGCGCTGGATGCGCTGATCGCGATGCGCAGGGAGCACAACCTGACGCCGGAACAGATCAAGCGCGTCGAGGTCGGCCTGCACCGCAATGGCATCACGCTGACCGGCGATGCAGCCACCAAGCGCCACCCGAAGTCGATCGTCGGCGGGCAATTCTCGATGTTCTTCACCGGCGCGGTCGCATTGGATCAAGGCTCGTTCGGCTGGGACGACTACAGCCGGCTGGGCGACAAGGCCGTCGATGCGCTCGCCGAAAAATTCGACGTGGTGCAGGACGACCGCCTCGAGGTTGGCCGCACGCATCCGTTCGGCGCGCGCGTCGCCATCACCACCGAGGACGGCGTGCATGAGCGGCTCTATGCCGATCCCTCCGGCGAACCGAGCACCTTCCCGGATGCACAAGCGATGCAGCAGAAATTCCTGACACTGGCCCGTCCGGTGCTGAACGGCCGCGCCGATCAGCTGGCGGACGCGATCCTGTCGCTGGAGCGCTTTGATCGCGTCGAGAAAGCAACCCAGCTCGGCCGGCAGTAGGCTTTAGGCCGCGCCTTCAATGATGATGAAGTCGGCATCGGCGTATTTCTGCCGGATGGCCCTTACCGCCTGGTACTCCGCACTGTCGTAGCAGGCCTTCGCGGTCGCGCGATCGGCGAACTCGACCACGACATTGCGGTCCCGCGCCTGTCCCTCCATCACCTCATACGCGCCGCCGCGCACGATGAAGTTGGCGCCGAATTTCTCGAACGCCGGCCGCGCGGCCGCGAGATATTCGAGATAGCGCTGCGCGTCACGCACCGAGACGCGGACAATCCAATAGGCCTTGGGCATACATTTTCCTCGTGAGGCAAGATTTGCGCTTCAGCGCGCGGGCTTGAGATCGGTTCCCTCTTGTATCGCTCGGCGGATCTCGGTTCGATTTACTCCGATATCCCTCAGCGACATGTCATCCATCGCCGAGAGCGTGGCGAGATCGCGCACGCGCTGCCGGTGACGAAGGTAACGCGCCCATCCGAGCAGCACCCTGCCGATCGCACGCGCACGCGCCCGGTGCGCCTGGCGAATGAACCGGCGCACCAATGTGCCCTTCTGCGCCGGCGTCAGCGGCAGCCAGTCGGACGGCCGAATAATGGGAAAGCCGTAGTGACCGTAACTCATCGTAGACCCTCCGTCGCACGGACCGGGGTCCGCGACGAAGACGGTTTACGGCGACCCTCACATCACATAAAATGAATAATAAAGATACATTTGATCTCATCATGAGATGATCCAATGGACCTTTCCGATCTCCGCATCTTCACCAGCGTTGTGCGCGAGGGCGGCGTCACGCGCGCGGCGGAAAAGCTGAATCGCGTGCAGTCCAACGTGACGACGCGCATCCGCCAGCTCGAGGAAAATCTTGGCGTCGAGCTGTTCCTGCGCGAGGGCAAGCGGCTGCATCTGGCGCCGGCCGGACTATTGCTGCTCGGCTATGCCGACCGTCTGCTGGCGCTCGCCGACGAAGCGCGGATGTCGATTCGCGATCCCCGCCCACGCGGCCTGTTTCGTCTCGGCGCAATGGAGAGCACCGCCGCCGTCCGCCTGCCGAAGGCGATCAACGCGTACAGCCGTCTGCATCCCGAAGTGAAGCTGGAGCTTCGCATTGGAAACCCAGTGGTTCTCTCCGCCGCCATCCTCGCCGGCGAACTCGACGCGGCGCTGGTCTCCGAGCCGATTGCCGATGCGCCGTTCGAGAAAGTCCCGGCGTTTGAAGAGGAGCCGGTGATCGTTTCGGCCGCAGGCCATCCGCCGGTCGGCAGGAAGGGCGGCTTTCCGGCGACCATGATCGCCTTCGAGCATGGCTGTCCCTACCGCAAGCGGCTGGAGAACTGGTACGCGCGGCACGGCGAAATGCCGGAACGAACGGTCGAGCTCGGCTCCTATCACGCCATGCTCGGCTGCGTCGTCGCCGGCATGGGCATCGCGCTGCTGCCCAAAAGCGTGCTGACGACCTTTCCCGAGAGCAAGCGGCTCACCGTGCATCGGCTGCCGCCCGGAGAGAACCGCTCCAGCACCGTGCTGATCTGGCGCAAGGGCGCGGGCTCGCCCAACATCGCCGCGTTGCGCGCAATCCTGTCGCAGCCGGGCCGCAGCAAATCGTAACGATTGCCCGCAACGAGGCGCGCTCAATTGCTTCCCGCCATTTTTGCCTTGGTACCCGTTACCGCAATCACATCAGCCACGAGCTGGAACACGCCGTCAGCATCGCCCGGCCAGTTCGGCGAACGGCCGAGCCGCACGATGACGAGCTTTTCCGACGGCACGATCATCACATATTGCCCGATCGTGCCCTTGGCGAAGAAGGCATCGCGGGGAACGCCGCGCTCGGCGCGGTAATCCGCGCCAAAGCTGTCGCCGGCATTGGTCCAGAAGCCGGCGCCCATGCCGACCCATGCCCCCGGCGTTGGCGCGGCCGAATACTTCACCCAGCCTTCGGGCAGGATGCGTTTTCCCCCGGCGACGCCGTCGTTGAGGTAGAGCTGGCCGAAACGCGCCCAGTCGCGCGCGCTGGCCAGCATCTGGCTCGAGCCTTCCGCATTGCCTGAAGCATCGAATTCGAGCGCAACGTGGCGCATGCCGAGCGGGCCGAACAGTTCCTGCCGCGCAAAGCGCATCATGTCGGCGGCAGCGCCGCCGCCGGCAGCCTGGCGGATCAGGTGCGCGAGGATGACGGTGTTGCCGTCGTGATAGTTCCACGCGGTCCCCGGCGCGGTCTGCAACGGCATGCTCTCCGCATAGGCCGCCATGTCTGATTCCATGAACTTCATGCGGTTGACCGGCTCCAGCGCCGAGGCGAGCGAGGCCTGCAGCGAGCTGCCGAGCGCAAGGCCTGCGGTGTGGCGCAACAGATGATCCAGCGTGATCGCGCGCCTGGGATCATCAGGCCCTTGCCACGCCGCGATCGGCACCGGCTCGTGCAGCTTCAGCGCGCCCTTGCGCACCAGAACCCCTGCGAGCGCTGATATCACCGACTTGGTGGCGGAGAAGCCGAGCAGCGGCGTATCGATACCGATGCCGTCGGCGTAACGCTCGGCGATCACGCGGCCATCCTTCATCACCACGATCGCGCGGGTGTTGCGCGGTGTCGACTTGTCCGGCTCTGCGAAGGCGCGGTCGAGCGCGGCGGCGAGTTGCGGCGACGACGGCGTGACGATGGCGGAGCCGGCGATTTCGGGCAGCAGCGGCCTGACGTCCACCGGCGGCAGCGAAATGTCGGCGACAGCGCCGCCGTGATCGAGATAGCAGCCAAGTCCCTCGCCGCGATAGATTGCGTGGCTCTTGCCGAGGCCGAACAGCGTCACCGTGACATCCTTGCGCGCGCGATCGACGCGATAGTCCAGCGCCCAGGAAATCAGTCCGGCGCCCGGCATCGCCGCCGTGGTCTCGGCAAAGACCCGCGCGGGATCGAGATCAGAGACGAAGGTCTCGGTGCAGATCACATTGGCAACGAAGCCGGTCGCGACCTTCGGCACGTCGCGGGCGCGCGCGGCCGACAGCGCCAGCGCGCTGAGCGCGGTGGAGGCGGCGAGGATGAGGATCAGGCTTCGTCGGGTCATGAGAGGCTCCGGCTTGGGGTGTGTCCCCCATCAGCACGAAGCCGGGCCGATCCGCTCGCCGGATTTCGAAATGGCCTTGCCAAATTCTGCGAAATCCTCGCCGATTCCAAAATAGCGACGGAATTACAATGAAATAGCGCTTAGGCCGCGATTCCCCGCTGGCGCCGATATTCGGTCGGCGTTAGCCCCGTCGTCGCCTTGAAGGCGCGGTTGAAGGGACCGAGCGAGGCAAAGCCCGCGTCCATCGCGATGGTGATGACGGGCACTTCGGCCTGGGCAGGGTCCGCTAGCGCGGCCTTGGCCTCCTCGATGCGGTGGTTGTTGAGGAAGACATTGAAATTGCGATAGCCGAGTTTCTGGTTGATCAGCCGCCGCAACCGGTATTCGGGGATCCCGAGCTTCGTCGCCAGCGAGCCGATGGTGACGTTGTCGTGGCGGTAGATCCGCTCGTCCGCCATCAGCCGCATCAGGGCATCGACGAGCTTTTGGTCCGCCGCGCTCGTATCCGGCTGCGCGAGCGCATCGCTTGCGGCTGGCGACGCGGCGAACAGTTCCGCGCCGCCGACGCGGAGCATTGCCACGCAAATCGCGGTGGCGACGCCGGCAAGCAGCGCGCCGTTCACGGCATTGGCGATCCCGGCGGCGTCGCCGTCCGTAATCACCAGGTGGAGGATCGCGTTGAGGCCGCCATAGAGCGCGGCGGCGACCACGATAAAGACGCGCACGCGCCGGCGCTGCTCGACCAGATCCGCTGACCATGATGCCACGGTCTGCACGACAGCAAGCGCGATGAAGCCAAGCACCAGCAGGTTGATCGCAATCACGGAAAGGCGCCCGCCGCCGGCCGGCGCGAGAACCGCGCAGTTGACGAAGCTAAATGCGACGACCGCGAGCCACACGCCGGCGTGCCACCAGCGCAGTTCGAAGGAATCGTCGAACAGCACGCGGGTGAACAGCCAGAACACCACGATGTTGCCGGTGGAGAGCGCAATGAGAGGCGTATACCAGAGCGTTGTGGGCGCGGGGTTGCCGATCGCGTAAGTCACCGCATGCGCGGCCGATCCGAGCGCAAAAGCCACGGCGAGGCGGCCTGCGACGACCTGACGGAAATCGCGGAACAGCGTCGCCGCCAGCACCAGCAGCAGGGCAACGGTCGCAGCGCGAAAGGCAAGGTCAAGGGCCGCAAGTGACATCAAATTTGTTCAACCACGGTTATCAGTCGTTTCGAATCCTAGTGCAGGCGCCGCTGTACTTCAATTTGTTGCGACGGACGGCCGCTTGGCCGGGACGACAGAAGGGGTATGATCGCCGAAAACCGATGATGGAGTATTCCGATGAGCTGGCTTCCCTCCAACGATCCCGTGCTTGGCGACGCCAGGACCTGCGACGCGCTCGATCTCATCATCGTGCCGCGCACCCGCGACCTCGGCGACGGCTTTGAGGTGCGCCGCGCGCTGCCGCATGGCAAGCGGCAGATGGTCGGTCCCTTCATCTTCTTCGACCATTTCGGCCCGGTGCAGTTCATGGCGGGCAAGGGCATGGACGTGCGGCCGCATCCGCATATCGGGCTTGCCACCGTCACTTACCTGTTCGATGGCTCGATCATGCACCGCGACAGCGAGGGCAACATCCAGGAGATCCAGCCCGGCGCCATGAACCTGATGACTGCCGGCCGCGGCATCGCCCATTCCGAACGCACGCCGGATGTGCAGCGGCGCGACGGGCAGATGATGCTGGGCCTGCAAAGCTGGATCGCGCTGCCCATGGGTTCGGAAGAGATCGCGCCATCGTTCCAGCATTACGCGGCCGAGAGCCTGCCGACCGTGAAGGAGAGCGGCTTCACCGCGCGCATCATCGCGGGCTCCTCGTTCGGCGTGACCTCGCCGGTGAGCATGGTCTCGCCCTGGTTCTACACGGAAGTAACGGCGCAGGCGGGCACGAGTGTCCCGCTGGATCCCGATCACGAGGAGCGCGCGATCTATCTCGTCGACGGCGAGGTCGAGATCGCGAACGAGCGCTACGAGGGACCGCGGCTGCTGATCTTCCGGCCGGGCGACCGCATCACGGTGAAAGCCACAAAACCGACACGGATGATGTTTTTGGGTGGCGATGCGCTGGAGGGACCGCGGCATATCTGGTGGAATTTCGTGTCCTCCAGCAAGGATCGCATCGAGCAGGCCAAACAGGACTGGAAAACCGGCCGCTTTGCCGCTGTTCCGCAGGAACATGAGTTCATTCCGCTGCCGGAGTGAGCTAATCCCTCTCCTGCACCTTGAGCGCAAGCCTGT
>Ga0081540_1002164_pt1 | contig 16298 bp, 15 predicted proteins | sample TabmetS2T1R1_FD_71024 | JGI IMG/M metagenome (GOLD analysis project Ga0081540, IMG submission 71024) | Tabebuia heterophylla rhizosphere microbial communities from the University of Puerto Rico - S2T1R1 | ecosystem: Host-associated > Plants > Roots > Rhizosphere ... | reverse complement strand
GCCCGGGGGGGCGCCCCGGGGGGGCCCCGGGGGGGGGGGGGGGGGGGGGGGGGGGGGGGGGGGCGGGGGAGGGGGGCTGGGGCGCGCCGGCGCGGGCGGCGCCTGCGGAGCGTCGTCGAACGCGGCATCGATGAGGTCGAGGTCCGGATCGCCGGAGACGGTCGCCTCCTCCTCCAGCACCAGCGGCGTCTCCTCCGAGGAGCCCGAGAGGCGCGCCACCGCCGAGAGCACCCTCGGGAGGTCGAGCGGCTTGGGCAGGTACTCGTCGGCGCGGTTCTTCAGCCGGGCGTGCGCCTCGAAGCCCTCGGGGTTGCCCACGATGATGACCGGGATGGACTTGAGCGCCTCGTCCTTCTTGAGCTTCCCCACCAGGAGGTAGCCGTTCTGTCCGCCGGGCAGCTCGACCGCGAGGACCACCGCGCCCGGCTGACGGCGCCGGAGAAGGTCGACGACGCTGCGGCCGTCGGCCGTTTCCTCGACGGTGTGCCCGCGCTGCTCGAGTGCCGAGCGGAGACGCTTCGAGAGGGCGGTGTCTCCCTCGACGATCAGGACGTGGGTGGGCATCGCGAAGCCAAAAGGCTACGGCCACGCCCCCACGCTGGGCAAACTTCAGTTCTGGAATCCCGCGGGAATCAGCTGGAGGGTCGGATTCTGCGGCGGGATGGGCAGCATCGGCAGCTGGCGTGTCGGCGCCACCATCTCCGGAGGCGGGCTCGCCGGCGCGTCGGGGTCGATGTCCCGGAGCGTGCGGCGGAGGTCGGCCTCGTCCATGTCCGAGACCAGCTCGTACACCAGCCCACCCGCTCGCCAGCTGGCGATGCTGAAGCCGCGCACGCTGCGTACCCCCGCCTGCGGCCAGGCGCCGACGGAGCGAATCTCCTGGTCCGGATCCTCGATCACGAAGAGGCCCAGGCGGCGCTCGGGGCCCCGCTGCTGTGACGGCGGGAGCTGGTACACGATGTAGGCCGCGTCGTGCTCGCGGAGGTTGGAGAGGCGGGCCCCGGCGATGGTCGCCCCGGCGACGTGGGGGAGCGCGACGCGGGTGCTCATCTGGTCACCGACCCAGCGCTCGACGTCGGCGCGGCTGGCGGTGGTGACCTCGAAGGGGAGCCGCCGCTGGTAGCGAGCGGTGGCGTCCTCGAGGAGCTCCTCGCGGTGCCCGGGCCGAAGATCGAGATAGATGACGCCCGCCGTCGCGGCGGCGATCGCCAGGCCGCCCCAGCGCGCCCAGGACAGCATCTGCACCCGGCGGTTCTCCCGGCGGATGCCGGCGCGGAGCATGGCGCGGAGGGCCTCGGGCGCCGGGGCCCGGGTGCGGAGCTGCGCGCTGCGTCGGAGGGCGCCCTGGAACGCAGCCTCGCGCGAGAGCCGCGCCCGGCAACCAGGGCAGGCCGCCACGTGGCTCTCGAGGTGCCCGCGCTCCACCTCGTCGAGCTCGCCGTCCAGGTACGGATAGATGAGCGGGTCGAGTTCTGGGCAGGTCATGGGCGGCCCCGTGGGGCTCGGGCAAATGTCTAGCCCGGGAATCCCCGATCTGGCCAGCGACCGGCCTGGAAGGGCCCGTCAGCCCGTACGGCGGCGGCGGTATGCGCCCAGGTCGACCGGGGCCTCTGGGGCCTCGGGTGTCTCGGCGGGGACAACACCCTGACCGGCCGCGTAATCCCGGAGAGATTTCTGGAGCGCCTTCCGTCCGCGGAATAGCCGGCTCATCACCGTCCCCACCGGGACGTCGAGGATCTCGGCGATCTCCTTGTAGGAGAACTCCTGCAGGTCCGCGAGGATGACCACCAGACGGAAGTCGATGGGAAGGCCGTCGATCGCCTTCAGGACGTCATCGGAGAGCAGACGGTCGAACATGTACTGCTCGGGGTTGGCGGCGTAGTCGCTGGCGTCCCGGCTGATGAAGGCCTCGTGGACCGCCTCGCGCTCGGAGCCCTCGGTGACGTTCCGCTCCTTCACCTTGCGGCGGTACCGGTTGATGAAGGTGTTGGTGAGGATCTTGAACAACCAGGCCTTGATGTTGGTGCCGCGCTCGAACTTGTCGAAGAAGCGGTAGGCCCGCATGCAGGTGTCCTGCACCAGGTCCTCGGCGTCGCGCTCGTTCTTCGTCAGGCGGACGGCCGCGGAGTACATCGGGTCCAGGTGAGCCAGCACCAGACCCTCGAACTCCTGCTTGGTGCGGTGGTTGTGGCGAAAGTCCAAAGCCCGCTCCTCCCTGGCGACGCCCAACACTGACGGCCAGGCGAAGGTTGTTCTTCAGATACGGGCCACGTCCGAACGCGTCACCGATTGCGGACAAAAGTTGATTGTTCGCCCGGTGAGCAGCCGGGCAGGCGTCGGTTACTTCCGGGAAAGCGCCTGCTTCAGCGGGACGTAGGGATGGCCGAGGTCACGCGCCACCGCCTCGTAAGTGACCGATCCGCCGAAGGTATTCACCCCTCGGGCGAGCGCCTCGTTCTCCCGGACCGCCTCCACCAGCCCGAGGTCCGCGATCCGGCGCGCATAGGGGCGGGTGACGTTGGTCAGGGCGAAGGTCGAGGTCTGGGGGACGGCGCCGGGCATGTTCGCCACGCAGTAGTGGACGACGCCGTGGACCACGTAGGTGGGGTTGTCGTGGGTGGTCGGGCGGCAGGTCTCGATGCAGCCGCCCTGGTCCACCGCGACGTCCACCACCACCGAGCCGGGGATCATCTCGCGGATCAGGTCCTCGCGGACGAGCTTGGGGGCCTTGCCGCCCGGGATGAGGACGCCGCCGATGACCAGATCCGCCTCGCGCACGGCGCGGGCGACGGTCTCCGAGTCCGACGACAGCACCTCGACCCGTCCGAGGAACACGTCGTCCAGATAGGCGAGCTGGTTCTGGTTGATGTCCAGGATGGTGACGTCCGCGCCCATCCCGACGGCGATCTTCGCCGCGTTGGTGCCCACCACGCCGCCGCCGAGGATGGCGACGCGCCCGCGACGCACGCCGGGGACGCCCCCGAGGAGGATGCCCTTGCCGCCGTGCTCCTTCTCCAGCGACATCGCCCCGACCTGGATGGACATGCGGCCGGCGACCTCGCTCATCGGGCGGAGCAGAGGGAGGCTTCCGTCCTCGAGCTGGATGGTCTCGTAGGCGACCGCGGACACCTTCTTCTTCAGGAGAACCTTGGTCAGCTCCGGATCGACGCCGGCGAGGTGGAAGTAGGTGTAGACGATCTGCCCTTCCTGCATCCGCGTGTACTCGGGGGTGATCGGCTCCTTGACCTTCACGATCATCTCGGCGCGCTTCCACACCTCGTCGGCGGAGGAGATGAGCTGCGCACCCGCCCTGGCGTAGTCCGCGTCGGGAAGGCCCGAGCCGACGCCGGCCCCGGTCTCGACGAGAACCGAATGCCCAGCATCGATGAGCGCCTTCACCGCGCCCGGCACCATGCCGACCCGGTACTCGCGAACCTTGATCTCCTTCGGGACGCCGACGATCACGGGATGAACCCTCCGCAGCTCTGATGGGGAAGCGCGGGGGGCCAGACCACAGGGAACTCCCCCGGGTCAAGCACCGCGCGGCGACGCGGGGTGTTATGAGCCCCGGCGCGATGCCGCCGTCCCGACCACCCGCGCTGCTCGTCGCCGATCCCTCGGGAAAGGTGCTCGAGCACCCGCGCCTGCTGGCGACCGTCCGGTCGGGAGACGAGGTCCTCCTCCCTCCCGAGCCGGGAGTCCCGCTCCCGGAGGGTGGCCGGCTGGTGCACCTCCCGGGGCGGCGTCCGGTGGGAGTGGATCCGGAGACCGGAGCGCTGGTGCTGGTCTCCGAGCTCCAGGATAGGCGGCGGCGCTTCGTCCCCGACGCGGTGGGCGCGCTGGTTCCTCCGGGCTGGACCCGGACCTACCTCCCGGGCGAGGTGAAGGCGGACGGCCCGCTGCTTCCCCAGTGGGCGTACACCGGGGCGGGATGGGACGGGCAACGGGGTCGCGCGGTCGTCTGGGCCGTGCACACCGACCGGCGGACGCACTGGGACCCGGAGCGCTTCTCGACCCCGGACCTCAAGGCGCGGGTCCGGGGCGCCCGGGCGGTCGATCCGGAGAACCGGGTGCTGCGGCAGCTCGAGACGTGCGCGCTGATCTACCGCTGCTTCACCAGCCAGAACGTCTTCTACGGTCGGGACGAGGGGGCGTTGCCCGTCTCCACCATGTGCAATGCGGCCTGCGTGGGCTGCATCTCCGACCAGCCCGAGGATGGGCCGCCCGCCTCGCACGCGCGGATGGACGACGGCCCGAGCGCCGAGGAGCTCGCGCGCGTGGCGGTGGCGCACCTCCGGTCTGCCGGACCTCGGGCGATGGTGAGCTTCGGGCAAGGCTGCGAGGGCGAGCCGCTGACGCGCTGGCGGGTCATCGCCGAGGCGATCCGGCGCATCCGGGCGGAGACCGACCGCGGCTCGTTGCACATCAACACCAACGCCAGCCTCACCACGGGGCTGGCGGCGCTCTACGACGCGGGGCTGGACTCGATCCGCGTCTCTCTCAACTCCGCAGCCGCCGACCTGTACGAGGCGTATTACCAGCCCGACCGGTATGGCTGGCGCGATGTGGAGGCGTCGATCGCCCTGTCGCGCGAGCGGGGCGCCTACCTGGCGCTCAACCTCCTGACCTTCCCCGGCGTCACCGACCGCGAGGGCGAGGTCGAGGCGCTGCTCTCGCTGGTGCAGCGGCACCGGGTGGATCAGCTCCAGACGCGGAGCCTGTGCATCGACCCCCTGCAGTACCTGGACGTGGCGCGAGAGCGCGGCGCCGGTGGGCGGCCGATGGGAGTCACCCGGATGTTGCAGGTGCTGAGGGAGGGTGCGCCGTGGCTCCGGGTGGGGAACTTCGCCCGGGGACTCGGCGAACGAGGAGAGCCGGCCCGCCCCCCAGCGTTCGTTTGAGCCCGAGCCCCCGGGGGCGCCCCCGAGGGGAGTTCATGGGGCGCCACACGGAGGACACCGGTTCCCCGACGTTGTTGCGGGAGGGCCCCGGCGTTTGCGAGGACGGCGGGCCTTCTGGCAGCGTGCCTGCTGCGCATGCTGATCCTCCTCAAGGCCGACGTCACTCCCGAACAGCAGGAGGCCGTCGAGAAGCACATCCGCAGCCTCGGCTACGTCCCCCACGTCATCCCGGGCGCCACCCGCACCGCGGTGGGCATCACCGGCAACAAGGGAGCGCTCGATCCCGAGCCCTTCCGGATGATGCCGGGCGTCGCCGATGCCATCCCGGTCAGCCAGCCGTTCAAGCTGGTCAGTCGCGAAGTGAAACCGGAAGACACCCTGGTGAAGGTCGGCGATCTGACGATCGGCGGGAACGAGCTGATCGTCGCCGCCGGGCCGTGCTCGGTGGAGACGCGCGAGCAGATCGTCGCCACGGCCGAATCCGTCCGTGGCCAGGGTGCCCGGATGCTGCGGGGTGGCGCGTTCAAGCCGCGGACCTCGCCATACGACTTCCAGGGGCTGAAGGCGGACGGCCTCAAGCTGCTCGGTGAGGCGCGCGCGGTGACCGGCCTGCCGGTGGTCACCGAGGTGAAGGACGTGGAGAGCCTCTCCATGGTCGCGGAGGGCGCGGAGATGCTGCAGATCGGCGCCCGGAACATGCAGAATTTCTCTCTCCTGGAGGCGGTGGGCGAGCTGCGCCGGCCGGTGCTGCTCAAGCGCGGGATGGCCGCGAGCCTGAAGGAATTGCTGATGGCGGCGGAGTACATCGTCGCCCGCGGCAACCGGCAGGTCGTCCTTTGCGAGCGCGGCATCCGGACCTTCGAGACGATGACCCGCAACACCTTCGACATCAACGCCATCCCGATGCTCAAGCAGCTGTCGCACCTCCCCGTCTTTGCCGACCCGTCGCACGGGGTCGGAGTGCGGCACGGGATCGCCGCGGTGGCGCGGGCGGCGGTGGCCGCGGGGGCGGACGGGCTGCTGATCGAGGTGCACCCCGAGCCGGCGCGCGCGCTGTCCGACGGTGCCCAGTCGCTCACCTTCGCCGAGTTCAAGGACCTCATGAGCGGCGTGCGGGCAGTGGCCGCGGCCATCGGCCGGTCCGTCGCGGCTCCCGTGGCCTGACGTGCGGGTCCGCGTCCGCCGCGCGAGCCGACTCGAGGCGGAGGTTCTCGCCCCGGGCGACAAGTCCATCTCCCACCGGGCGCTGCTGTTCGGCGCCCTGGGGACGACGCCGATGGAGGTGCGGAACCTTGCTCCTGGCGCGGACGTTCGCTCGACCGGGGCGTGCCTCCGGGCGCTGGGGGTGTCGGTCCTCGAGGGCGCGACGCCGGGAGCGGTCACCGTCCGCGGGGTCGGCCCGGGCGGGTTCCGGTCTCCGGACTCGGTCCTCGACTGCGGGAACAGCGGCACGACGATGCGGCTCCTCCTCGGGCTCGTCGCCGGGGCGGGCGTCGCGTGCACGCTCGACGGGGACGCCTCGCTCCGGAGCCGGCCGATGCGCCGGGTGCTCGCGCCCCTCCGGGCGATGGGGGCGCGGATGGAGGGGCAGGGCGGCCCGGACGACGAGCGCGCGCCGCTCCGGATCGAGCCCGCGGGGGAGCTCCGGGCGATGGCCCATCGTCTTCCGATCGCCAGCGCCCAGGTGAAGAGCGCGCTGGTGCTCGCCGGGCTCACGGCGGCGGGCGAGACGCGGGTGCGGGAGCCCGAGCCGTCGCGCGATCACACCGAGCGCATGCTCGGGGCCTGGGGCGCGCCCGTCCGGGTGGAGGCGGGGGAGGTGGTGGTCACGCGGCTCCTCGCGCCGCTGGTCCTCCCGGGCTCGCTCGACGTTCCCGGAGACCCGTCCTCGGCCGCGTTCTGGGTCGGCGCGGGCCTGCTGGTGCCCGGGGCGAGCGTGACGGTGCGTGGCGTGGACGTGAACCCCACGCGGACCGGCTTCCTGCGAGTGCTGGAGCGGATGGGTGCCCGGGTGGAGCTCGATGCAGAGCAGGAGCGGGCGGGCGACCCGGTGGCCACCGTGCGGGTGCGTGGCGGCCAGTCGCTCCGCGGAACGGAGATTCTCCCGGGCGAGGTTCCGTCGCTCCTGGACGAGATTCCCCTGCTCGCGGTGGTGGCGAGCCAGGCATCGGGGGAGACCCGGATCACGGGCGCGAGGGAGCTCCGGGTGAAGGAGTCGGACCGGCTGAAGCAGCTGGTGCTCGGGCTCCGGACGATGGGAGCGGACATCGACGAGCTGGACGACGGGTTCGTGCTCCGGGGACCGACGAGGCTCCGGGGGGCGGAGATCGACTCCGCGCACGATCATCGCATCGCGATGTCCTTCGCCATCGCCGGTCTGGTCGCCGACGGGACGACGGAGGTCGAGGGCGCGGAGTGGGCGGACATCTCCTATCCGGGCTTCTTCACGCGGCTACGTGAGGCGGCGGGGAGCTGAAGCTCTCTGACTGGCTTCTCGATAACCTGAGGGAATGGCGCTCAACCTCAACTCCCTCCGTCTCTTCCTGGCAGTCGCGACGCACGGCGGCTTCTCCCGCGCGGCCCGGGTGACCGGGGTGAGCCAGCCGGCGATCTCCAAGGCGGTGCGCCTGCTGGAGGAGCAGGGTGGGGCGCAGCTCCTGGTGCGCGCGTCCACCGGCGTGGTGCTCACCGAGGCCGGGGGGCTCCTCCTGGAGCACGCCAGAGCGCTCTTCGCCGAGGAGCGTGCGGCCGAGGAGCGGCTGGACTCCCTTCGCGGGCTTCGCCGAGCCACGCTCCGCCTGGGCGCCAGCACGACGCTGGCCGCGTACTTCTTCCCTCCCATCCTCGGCGAGCTCCACCGGGCCCACCCGGGGATCGATCTGCAGCTCCTGTCGGCGAACGCCCGGACGGTCGTCGAGGCGGTCCTCGATCACCGGGTCGAGCTCGGCCTGGTCGAGGGGCCGGTTCGAGACGGCCGTCTGGAGGTCCGGCCGTGGCGAGAGGACATCCTCCACGTGGTCGTCTCCCCCGGCCACCGGCTGGCCCGGAACCGCCGGGTGACCGGACCGCAGCTGATGGGGGAGGTGCTGCTGATCCGCGAGGAGGGTGCGGGCACCCGCGTGGTGATGGAGGCCGCTCTCCGGCGACGCCGATGGACCCCGAGTCGCCTCTTCGTCGTCAACAGCACCGAGGCCATCCGGGGCATGGTCGCAGCAGGAATCGGCTGGGCGCTGCTCTCCACCCGTGCGCTCCGGGATGACCTCGCGCTCGGGAGGCTGCGGACGCTCGAGGTCGAGGACTTCGCCCTCCGCCGGACGCTCTCCTGGGTCCGGTGGAAGGCGCGACGCCTCGGCCCCGCGGCGACGGCGTTCCGGAGCCTGGCCGAGGGATTCACCTTCGCCTGAAGGTCAGGGCATCCCGTCGAGCTCGGGCAAGGTGGCCGAGGCGCCCTGCCCGGGTTGCTGGATGAGAATCTTCTTCAAGAAGCTCTTCATGTTCGTTCCTCCTCGCCCACTCTTGGCCCGAGAGGAGTGCATGGGCAAAGATCTTCGATGGTCGGACACCATAACCTGAGGAAATCGCTCGAGCGTTACCGCCAGGGCATGAGGTTCTGGTCCAGGTACTCACGTCCCCCGGCGAGCTGGACCGCCACCTGCGCGCGGAGATTCGTCAACTCGGCCTGCAGCTCCTGGATCTGCCGCTCGTCGTCGCGCAGCCTGGCCGCCGGCTCGACGTTCGCCGCCTCCGCGGATGGCGCCTGGACGTCGCTCGAGGCCGCTCCTGCCTCGTCTGCCAGTGCCGCCGGCCCGGCCGTCAGAAGGAAGAGAGAAAACACACCAGCCATCCGCTTCCATGTCGACATCGTGAGTCTCCTGAGAATGCGGCCCTCGATCGGGCAGCACCCCTCCAGATGCTGTGGAGACTGTCGTGTTCCAAGATCTTCGGGTCGCTCGCCCCATCACCCGAAGGAATGGGCGAATCACCGGGCCATGAGCCGGTACTGCTCCACCCAGCCCGGGAGCGCGCGGATGCGATCGAGCCAGCCGCCGATCGACGGCCAGCGCGTCGGATCGACGCCCGCCTCGGCCCCCAGGAACACGTACGCCGACGCCGACAGGTCCGCGATGCTCGGAGCCTGTCCGGCGAGGAAGGGACGCCGGGCGAGCTCCTCGTCCAGCCGGCCCATGTCGGCCACGGCCCGGGCCTCGATCCACTCCAGCGCGCCCGCGGGAGCGGTCGCGAATCCGCGGCGGTAGTAGCGGAGGTTGGCCATGGAGAACCCCACCCGGTTCGCCTCCCAGAAGAGCCAGGTGGTGAGCTGCTCCCAGCTCGACCCCGGCGGTGGACCGAGCTTCCCGGTCTCGCGTGCGAGGCTCAGCAGAATCGCGTTGGACTGGGCCTGGGGTCGGCCGTCGGCCACGAGGACCGGAACCTCGCCGAACTGGCTCACCCGGCGGAACTCCTCGGGGCGGGCCGAGCGTGGGATGTCGGTGTCCACCCAGACGTAGCGATGAGGCATGCCGGCGAGCGTGAGGAAGAGCCGGACCTTGTAGGAGTGGCCGGATTCGTGATGGCCATAGAGCACGAGGTCGCGCATGGGGCCCCACCGTACGCCGCCGGCGCCCGCCGGAGGGTACAGTCCCCGCCGCCGTGCACCGTTTCGCAGTCATCGGAGATCCCATCGCCCGTTCGGCCTCGCCGCAGCTGTTCCGCTGGCTCGCCGACCGCCTCGGCCTCGCGCTGGACTACGAGGCGGTCCGCGCTCCGGCCGGAGCGCTGGCCTCGGTGCTGGAGGAGGCGCGGGCGGGGCGGTGGAACGGGCTGTCGATCACCATTCCCCACAAGCAGGATGCGCTGGTGCTCTCCGACCGGGCGGATCCCCGCGCCACGCGCACCGGAGCGGCCAACTGCCTGGTTCGCGCGCCGGACGGGCGACTGGTCGCGCACAACACCGACGTGGAAGGCGTGACTGCGGCGCTCGCCCTGCACGGCCGCTCGCTGACCGGGAGCGCCGTGCTGCTGCTCGGCGCCGGAGGGGCCGCCAGGGCGGGCGCGGTGGCGGCCCGGGAAGCCGGCGCGGCGCGACTGTGGATCGCCAACCGTCGCCCGAAGCGGGCGCTCGAGCTGGCGTCCGCCTTCGACGGAGAGGCGCTGCCCCTGACGGTCGACGCGCTCGGACCCGTGCTGCCACGGACGAACCTCGTGCTGCAGGCCACCTCGGTGGGACTGGACGCCCCCGAGGACTCGGCACTCCCCCCGGGGTGCGTGTTACACGACCGGCTCACGGTGATGGACATGGTGTATCGCCCTCTCCGGACCCGGCTCCTGCGCGACGCGGAGGCAGCCGGCGCCCGCACCATCGACGGGCTCTGGATGCTGGTGTTCCAGGGACTCGCCGCGCTTCGGCTCTGGACCGGTGCCGAGCCGGGGGCCGACGTCGCTCCCGCGCTGCACGCGCACCTCGCGGAGGGCGGATGACGCTCCGGCGGCTCCGGGCGCTGACCGCGGGCGAGAGTCATGGGCCGGCGCTCCTCGGCATCCTCGAGGGCCTGCCCGCGGGCCTTCCCCTCACCGCAGCCTTGATCGACCGCGACCTCGCTCGCCGGCAGAAAGGGTACGGCCGCGGTGGGCGCATGCGCATCGAGCAGGACGCCGCGGAGATCCTCGCCGGGGTTCGCTTCGGGGAGACGCTCGGTTCGCCACTGGGTCTGCTGATCCACAACAAGGACTGGGCGAACTGGACCGAGCGGATGAACCCCGCCCCCGGGGGACCGGATCCGCGCCCGGTCCAGGTGCCGCGCCCCGGACACACCGACCTGGCCGGTGCGCTGAAGTACGGGCGGACTGCCGACCTGCGCGACATCCTCGAGCGTGCCTCGGCGCGCGAGACCGCGATGCGGGTGGGCCTCGGCGCCGCGGCCCGGGCGCTGCTCCGCGAGCTCGGCATCCAGGTGGGCAGCTACGTGCGGAGCATCGGGACGGCGGATGCCGATGAGGCCTCCGATGTCGCGGCCGATCTCCTCCGGGACGACGCCGAGGCGCTGGCGCTGCGGGCGGACGGGACGGAAACCCGCGCGCTCACCTCCGCCGGATCCGACCGGATGGTCCAGGCGATCCAGGAAGCGCAGCGGCGCCGGGACACACTCGGCGGGGTCATCGAGGTCATCGCCACCGGCGTTCCTCCCGGCCTCGGCTCGCACGTGCAGGCGGATCGCAAGCTCGACGGCCGGCTCGGAAGCGCGCTCCTCTCCATCCCCGCGATCAAGGCGGTGGAGATCGGCGATGGCATCCGCGGCGGTCGCGCGTACGGGAGCGAGACCCACGATCCCATCGTCCTCACCGGCGACCGGCTCGCCCGCACCAGCAATCACGCCGGTGGTCTCGAGGGCGGCATCACCAACGGCGAGCCGGTGCTGCTCCGCGCGGTGATGAAGCCCATCTCCACGGTTCCCGCCGCGCTCCCGTCGGTCCACCTGGGCTCGCTCGACCTCGTTCCGGCCCACGTGGAGCGAAGCGATACCTGTGCGGTCCCCGCGGCCGGCGTGGTGACCGAGGCCGTGCTCGCGCTCGCCCTGGCGGATGCGTTGCTCGAGGCGCTCGGCGGCGACACCATGGATGCGCTCCGGCCGGCGTTCGCCCGGCTGCGGCTCTCGCCGCGCACCCGCCCCGGACACGTCTGGCTCGTCGGCCCGATGGGCGCGGGGAAGACCGAGGGCGGCCGGCGGCTGGCGGTGCTCCTGGGACTGCCCTTCGTGGACCTGGACGCCATCGTCGAGCAACGGACGGGGAAGCCCGTGGCCGAGCTGTTCCGCGCCGAGGGCGAGGCCCGCTTCCGTGCGCTGGAGGCGGAGGCGGTCGGGTCGGCGGCGAAGGGACCGGCGGCGGTCGTCGGCACCGGTGGAGGCGTGGTGCTGGGCGACCCGGCCTGGCGGACGATGCGGAGCAGCGGCGTCGTCCTCGGGCTGACCGCCAGCAAGGAGACGCTGCTGGCTCGGCTCGCCGGGGAGACCGCGCGCCGGCCTCTGCTCGCCGGCGATGCCGGAACGGCCCTGGAGACGGTCCTCCGGGAGCGCCGCCACCTCTATCGCCGGGCCGATCTCACGCTGGACACCGAGGGCCTCTCCCCGGACGGGGTGGCGGGTGCGCTGGTGGGGTTGCTGAGGTCGCTGCAGGGGCCGCTCACCCGGCCGGGGGCGGCGCCGTGAAGGTCACGGTCCAGTCGCGCGCCGGTGCGTACGTCGTGGACATCGGCGCGGGTGTGCTGTCCGAGCTGGCCGAGGATCCGGCCGGAGCCGGGATCGCCGGCCGCGTCGCCGTGGTCACCGATGCGAACGTCCGCCGGCTCTGGGGCAATGCCGTCCAGGAGGCGCTCGTGCGCGCGGGGCTCGCTCCCCTCATGCTGGAGATTCCAGCCGGCGAGAGCAGCAAGACGCTCGCCGAGGCCGACGCGCTCTGGACCGGGCTCATCGAGGCCGGCTTCGGACGAGGAGACACGCTGCTCGCGCTCGGTGGTGGCGTGGTGGGTGACCTCGCGGGCTTCGTGGCCGCGACCTTCCATCGCGGGATGCGGCTGGTGCATGCGCCGACGACGCTCCTGGCGCAGGTCGACTCGTCGATCGGAGGGAAGGTGGCGATCGACCATCGGCTGGGGAAGAACCTGATCGGCGCCTTCCATCCTCCGGTGCGGGTGCTGACGGACGTCTCCACGCTCCGGACGCTCCCGGTCCGGGAGCGATGGAACGGCCTCGCCGAGGTGGTGAAGACCGCGCTGGTCCTGGACAGCGAGCTGTTCGAGGAGCTCGAGTCCGCCATGCCGCTGCTCGGCGACGGGCAGGCAGACGACGAGGGCTGGGCCGGTGTGGTGGGACGCACGGCGGCGCTGAAGGCGCGGCTGGTCTCGGACGACGAGCTGGAGCGTGGTCCGCGGATGCTCCTGAACTTCGGGCACACCGTGGGCCACGCGCTGGAGGCGGCGACCGGACACGGCCCGCTGAGGCATGGAGAGGCGGTCGTGCTGGGGATGCGGGCGGCCGTGGCGGTGTCCGAGCGGCTCGGCCGGATCGGCCCGGAGCAGGTCCAGCGGGTGGAGGCGGTGCTGGAGCGGTTCCCCCGTCCGCCGTCGGTGCCACGTCCGACGCCCGAGGCCGTGCGGGTTGCGCTCGGCCGGGACAAGAAGGCGAACGCGGGGAGGATCCGCTTCGTGGTCCTCGACGGTCTCGGGCGGGGGGCAATCGAGCCGGCGCTGCCGGAAGATCTCCTGACCTACGCCATCGACCGGGCGCTGGAGTCCCTCTGATGCGGGTGCTGGTGCTGCACGGCCCCAACCTGAACCTGCTCGGCGAGCGAGAGCCCGCGGTCTACGGTCGGGCGACGCTGGAGGAGATCGACGCGCGCATCGGCGAGCGCGGGCAGCTCCTTGGGGCGGAGGTACGGACCTTCCAGAGCAACCACGAGGGCGCGCTCATCGACCGGCTCCATGCCGAGCGGCGGTGGGCGGACGGCGTGCTCTTCAATCCCGGGGCGCTGACCCACTACGCCTGGTCGCTGCGCGACGCGGTGGCCGCGGTGGCGCTCCCCTGCATCGAGGTGCACCTCTCGGACGTGAGCAAGCGGGAGCCCTGGCGTCGGGTGAGCGTCCTCGCCGACGTCCGGGCGGCGCTCTGCGCAGGCCGGGGGCTGGACTCGTACCTCGAGGCGCTGGAGCTGCTGCTGGAGATTGCGCCCGGACCCGAGCGCGATGCCGATGGCACCGTGGCGCTGCTGACCGAGCGGCTGGCCCACCCGGACGAGCGTGGGGTGCTCGCCCGGGAGCTGGCGCAGATCCTCCGCCGCTCGGGCCGGTTCCGCTGGGTGGGCCTGTACGACGTGGACCGGGAGGGGGTCGAGGTCCGCGGCTGGGCGGGGCCAGGACCGCCGGCCTACCCGAAGCTCCCGCGCGGCGAGGGGCTGACGGGAGCCGCCATCGCGAGTGGCCGCGCGGTCATCGTCCAGGACGTCCGGGCCGATCGCCGTCATCTGCCGACGCTGGACGGGACGCGCGCCGAGGCCATCTTCCCGGTGGTGGCGCCGTCCGGAGTGCTGGGGACCGTCGACGTGGAGAGCGGCAACGCCCAGGCGTTCACCGTCGAGCGGGTTCGCTGGCTCGAGCGGTGCGTCGACGCGCTGGCGCCATTCTGGGAGGCTGGTGGGCATTCGGGCTGAAGGGGGGCCGGATGAGCTGGGTGGTCGCAATGCTGGTGGCAGTGACCTGGATGAGTGACGGAGGGGCGGCATCCGAGGAGCCACCGCTGTTCCATGTGCCGATGACTCGCCCGGTCCCGCTCACGAAGATCGACTGGTCCTATCCGTCGGACCTGCTCCCCGAGCGGACCACCGGTCTCGTGGTACTTCGCTGCGTGATCACCGAGACCGGGATCGTGCAGGACTGTGAAGTCATCAGGTCCGTTCCAAAGCTCACCGGGTGGGCGCTGGAGAAGCTGAAGAACGCCCGCTACACGCCCGTGACTCTGGACGGTCGAGCGATCCGGGTGCGGTACGTGTTCAGCATCAACGTCCGGGTGCAGGGCGTTCCTCCGGAGAACCAGCCCCGACCCTTGCGGCCGGTCGTTCCCGAGAACATCGCGCAGGCGTGTCGGGGGCAGAACGCCACTGTCTGCCGCGAGACGGCGGTCTCGATGCTCGGTGCCGACGCCGGCCCGGCGGATCTGGACAAGGCGAGCCGGTTGCTCGGGGCGGCGTGCGAGGAGGGGATCGAATCCGCGTGCCGCACGCTCGAGGATGAGTTCGAGGGTCCGCGCATGCTCGGCGATCTACCGGCGCCCGGGTTTCAGGTCCTGTCCCCGGCGGAGGGCGACGTGAGCTGTCTCGTCTCCGCGGACGGTCGGGTCCACGACTGCATCGCAGATCCCGGCCCGCTGAGTGATTGGGCGGTCTCACGGATGCCATCCGTGAAGTTCTCCCCGGCCCGTTACCGGGGCCGGGCCTTCGAGACCGAGCACGCGATTCACTACATCATCCCCGGCCGCAGGTGAGCCTGGAGAGTGCTGACTGGCATGCGACCTTCCCTCGGTGCCTGCGTGGGATTCGTGACCTCGGAGGAGCTCCGGACGCTCACTCCGGACGACCGTTCCGTCATCCCAGCTCTCAACGCGCGCGGGATCGAGGTGGTGCCCGTCGTCTGGACCGAGCCGTTGCTCGGGCGGGTCGATGCGCTCGTCTTCCGATCGACCTGGGACTACCACCTGAAGCTCGACGGGTTCCTTGCCTGGGTGGAGGCGATGGAGCTGGCGCGCATCCCACTGTTGAACCTGCCGGCGACCATCCGCTGGAACGTCGACAAGAAGTATCTGCTCGAGATCGAGGCGCGTGGTGTGCCCATCGTCCCGACGCGGCATGCGGCCCGTGGGTCGGCGGTGGATCTGAGCGCGCTGCTCCGCGAGGCGGGCTGGACCGAGGTCGTGGTGAAGCCGAGCGTCTCGGGAGGTGCCTTCGAGACCTGGCGTGCCGGGGCGAACGACGCGGACGCCGCGCGCTTCGCCCGCCAGCTCGAGGAGATGGACTGCCTGGTCCAGCCGTTCCTGCCGGAGCTCATCTCGGAGGGGGAGTGGTCGCTGCTCTTCTTCCGTGACGCCTACAGCCACGCGGTCCTGAAGCGGCCCGGACACGGTGACTTCCGGGTGCAGGAGGAGTTCGGCGGAGTGGCGCTCACGGCCGAGCCGACGCCTGCGATCGTCGATGCGGCGACGCGCGCGCTCGCCGCCTCCGGACACCGGACCCTCTACGCCCGCGTCGACGGGGTCGTTCGCGGGGGTCGCTTCGAGGTGATGGAGCTCGAGCTGGTGGAGCCATCGCTCTTCCTCGGCCAGGGTCCTGGCGCGGCCGAGCGGTTCGCGCGCGCCCTGCTGGAGTCTCTCGGCCGCTAGCCGGGGCTGCTGCGGACCGCGTGCACCGCCTGGGCGAGCGAGCGAACCAGGGCGACGGGTCCATCGGTGGCTCCACCGGAACGCGCGATCTCCGCGACCAGCGCGCTCCCCACGACGACTGCATCGGCGTGCTCGGCGAGCGCCGCTGCCTGTTCCGGCGCGGAGATTCCGAAGCCCACTGCCACCGGGGCTCGACTCGCGGCGCGCACGGCATCGAGGTGGGCAGGGAGGCCGGCCGGCAACGCCGCGCGGGCGCCGGTCACCCCGGTGATGCTCACGAAGTAGAGGAAGCCGCGGGTGCGATCGCCGATCCTTCGCAGACGATCGGGCGGCGTCGTGGGCGCCGCGAGGAGGACGAGCGACAGGCCCTTCGCCGCGGAGGCGTCCGCGAGCGGGTCGACCTCCTCCAGCGGGAGGTCCGGGACGATGAACCCATCCACGCCGACCGCCGCAGAGCGCGCGACGAACGGCTCCA
>Ga0081540_1002163_pt1 | contig 16324 bp, 13 predicted proteins | sample TabmetS2T1R1_FD_71024 | JGI IMG/M metagenome (GOLD analysis project Ga0081540, IMG submission 71024) | Tabebuia heterophylla rhizosphere microbial communities from the University of Puerto Rico - S2T1R1 | ecosystem: Host-associated > Plants > Roots > Rhizosphere ... | reverse complement strand
AACGCGGTGATGGCAGACGGCCAGGGACTGGGAACGATCATCAACGACGACGGCCCGCCTCCGCCTCCGCCTCCGCCTCCGCCTCCTCCGCCTCCGCCTCCGCCTCCTCCGCCTCCGCCTCCTCCGCCTCCGCCTCCTCCGCCTCCGCCTCCTCCTCCTCCACCTCTACAACCGGCCAAGAGGAAGCCGGCGCTGTACTCACCCCCGACCAATGCATCGGTCACTGCACCTCCGCTTCTGAGGTGGCGCGCCGTGCGGGGCGCCCGCTACTACAACGTCCAGCTCTACCGGCGCGGGCGGAAGATCCTCACCCTTTGGCCCCGCCGAGCCCGGTTGAAGCTAACCCATAGCTGGATGTTTCGAGGTCATCGGGAGCGCCTGCGCCGAGGCGTCCACGTCTGGGTCGTTTGGCCCGCGTACGGCACAGTCAAGAACCCACGCTACGGACGAATGCTCGGCCTCAACAACTTCAGGTTCGTCCCTCGCTGAGGCCCTCAGCGAGGTTTAAACGCCCAGATCGAGCCCCAACAGATCCTCGATCGTCTCCCGCCGCCTGATCAGCTTTGCCTTGCCGCCGCTCACGAGCACCGCCGCTGGTCGCGGGACGAGGTTGTAGTTCGACGCCATCGTCAGCGTGTACGCGCCCGTGGCTGCGACCGCGAGCACGTCGCCGCGCCGCGGCTCGGGGAGCGGCAGGTCACGGATCATCACGTCGCCGGACTCACAGTGCTTGCCGGCGATTGCATACGCGCCGTTCGTCGACTCGTCGGCGCGGTTCGCGAGCAGCCCCGTGTACTGGGCCTGGTACAGCTGTGGCCTCGGGTTGTCCGACATCCCGCCGTCGACGGCGACGTACCGGGTCGAGCCCATGACCTCCTTGACGGCGCCGACCTCGTAGAGGGTGATGCCCGCACGCCCGACGATCGACCGGCCGGGCTCGAGGACGAGCCGCGGAGACGGCCAATCCCGCGCGCGCCACTCCGCGTTCAGGTGCCAGACCACGGTCCCGACGAACTCGGAGATCGACGGCGGGACACGGCCAGGGACGTACTGGATCCCGAGCCCGCCGCCGAGGTCGACGATCTCGGGAGCCCAGTCCACCTCGCTCCGGCACCGCTCCGCGAAGCCCGCGAGCCACTCGACCGTCTCGATCGCGGGCGTGTCGTCGAGCAGCTGCGAGCCGATGTGGACGTGCAGGCCGGCGACCTCGAGCCCTGCGTCAAGGGCGCGCCGGATCGCCTGGATCGTCTGCTCGGGAGGAAGGCCGAACTTCGAGCCGTGATGCGCGGTCTTGATCGACGGGTGCGTGTCGGCCTCCACTCCTGGCGTCGTTCGCACGAGCACACGCTCGACCCCTGCCTCGGCCGCGAGCTCGATCTCGTCCGGCGCGTCGAGCACGACGAGCCAGGCGTCTGCTCGGGCGGCCGCCTCCAGCTCCTCGGCGCTCTTGTTGTTGCCATGGACGATGAGCCGGTCGCCGGGGATCTCCGCCCGAAGAGCGATCGTCAGCTCGCCGAGAGTCGCGACGTCGGCGCCGAGCCCTTCGCGCGCCAGGATCCGGAGCACTTCGATGTTCGGGAACGCCTTCACGCCGTACCCGATGAACGCATTTGGCGCCGCGTCGCGGTAGGCGCGGGCCGCTTCGGTCATCGTCAGCTCGTCGTAGACGAGGAGCGGCGTACCGAACTCGGCCGCGAGCTGCGGGGCCGGGAGGCCGCCGATCGTCAGCTCCCCGTTCTCGACCACGGCCGTTTCGGGGAAGACCTCGAGCATTGGCCAATCTTGCCTGCGGGACGTTGGTAGGTTCCCCCCGTGCTGCTCGCCCTCACGACGGGACACGCGGTCGCTCTAGCGCTCGCGGCGGGCGCGTTCATCGCCTTCGCGCTGCTCTCGGCGCTCGTCATCCCGCGGCGCTGGCCGCAGTATCCGGGGAAGCACCTCGGCTGGTTCATCGTCGCGACGCTCGTCTTCTTCGTGGCGATGCTGAGCGCGGTCGAGGTGTTCGCCGCGAACGGCGTCGACATCATGATCGACGAGCGCGGCGGTTACACGCCGACGCCGGTCATCTCGCATGCCATCCTGAGCTACAACAAGGGCCGGACCAGCGGACTTGCCGACGGCGTCGTCATCACCCCGTCGCACAATCCGCCCGAGGACGGCGGATACAAATACAATCCGCCGCACGGCGGCCCGGCCGATACCGACGTTACAGCCAAGGTCGAGAAGGCCGCGAACGCCTATATGGAAGCCGCGATGCAAGGCGTTGCGCGGCTGCCCTACGAGCGCGCCCGAAAAGCGCCATCGACGCATCTGCACGACTACATCCGTCCCTATGTCGCCGATCTCGGCAACACCGTCGACATGGCGCTCGTCAAATCATCCGGCGTGAAAATCGGAATTGATCCGCTCGGCGGCGCCGCCGTTCACTACTGGCAGCCGCTGATCGACCATTACGGAATCAACGCGACGATCGTGAACGAAGCCGTCGATCCCACCTTCCGTTTCATGACCGCGGACTGGGATGGAAAAATCCGGATGGATTGTTCCTCGCCGTTCGCGATGGCAAGTCTTATCCAGATGCGCGACAAGTTCGATGTCGCCTTCGCCAACGATACCGACGCGGACCGGCATGGCATCGTGACGCGCACCGGCGGCCTGATGAACCCCAATCATTTTCTGGCCGCCGCGATCGCCTATCTGTTCGAGCACCGGCCGCAATGGGGCGGAGAGGCTGCGATCGGCAAGACCATCGTCTCCAGTTCGATCATCGATCGTGTGGCCAGGAAGTTGAACCGCAAGCTGGTTGAGACTCCGGTGGGCTTCAAATGGTTTGTCGAAGGCCTCGGCACCGGCGGGTTCGGCTTTGCCGGAGAGGAAAGCGCCGGAGCGTCGTTCCTCAGGCGTGACGGCTCGGTGTGGACGACCGACAAGGACGGCATGGTGATGGGTTTGCTCGCCGCCGAAATGCTCGCCAGCACCGGCCGCGATCCGAGCCAGTTGTTTGCAGGGCTGACCGCGGAACTCGGCGTGCCCTACTACGAACGGATCGATGTCCCGGCGACGCCGAAACAGAAGAACGCTCTGAAGGCGCTTGGGCCGGAACAGCTCGACATGCGGCAGCTTGCCGGTGAGCCGGTCAGCGCCGTCAGAACCAAGGCGCCGGGTAATGGCCAGTCGTTCGGCGGCATCAAGGTCGAGTCCGAGGCAGGATGGTTCGCCGCGCGGCCGTCCGGCACCGAAGACGTCTACAAGATCTACGCAGAGAGTTTTCGGGACCAGAACCATCTCAAGACGATCCAGCAGGATGCCCAGCGTGCCATCGCAAAAGCATTCTGATCACCGCCAGTTATTCGCTGCTTCAGCATGTCCACGCCGCGTGATCGGCGTGATGAGAAGAACGCTGCGTCCGGCTGCACCCGTTGGGTACAAGCCGGCGCGACGGAGAACCATCAACAGAGTTCCGGGGGCTATCGTGTTTGCGATCACGCTGAAATCACGAGAGCCCACGCACTGTTAGAATCGGAGTTAGCCGTCAGGAAATCGCCCAGGATGGGGCGCCTGTGAGCTATCGCGAGGTACCGGGGGATGAAATGAGTGCGGAATCGGTTGTTTATTATCTGAATCGCACGCCTGAGAGCGATCCGAATGACCAAACCGAATGGCTTGTAACGGCGCTAGGGCACTACACCGGGGCGGAACTGCGTGAGTTGCTCTACGTGGCGGAAGAGCCCGGGTTTTTTGAGCTCATGCGCGGGCTGTTTGCGCTCTCCGATGAGAACCGTGCTGTGTTGCAGCATTTTCTTGCGACCGGCCACCCCCCTGCCATGAAGGCGACGATCGACCCGAAAGGCCGTCTAACCGTCGATCACGCCGATGCCGGCCAGCCGGTCAGTACCTTCCCAATGATCGCAAATTAGGGTCCGCAACGCCCTGAGGTTGTGTTAGGATACCTCCCATCTTGGAAAGTTGGGAGACCGACGATGGCGACTAGGAAGTCTGGCCCGCTTGATGCGATGGTGGGCGCCAGGATTCGGATGTTTCGGATCAACCGCGGTATCAGCCAGGCCGTTCTCGCGGAGCGGATCGGCGTCACCTTTCAACAGGTCCAGAAATACGAGAAGGGCGCGAACCGGGTCGGCGCCAGCCGGTTATCGCAAATCGCATCCGTGCTGGGCATTTCGGTCGGCGAGTTGTTCGATACATCCGAGAATGGATCCGTCGACTTGAATTCGCCGGTGCGCTTGCTCGCCGAGCCTGGCGCTTTGCGCGTCCTCAAAGCCTATGTTCGCACGACCAATCCGCGCGTGCGGCTGTCCATCGCAAAGCTGATCGAAAGCATCGCCGATGGCGAGCCCCCGCGGAAGGCCTCGGTTGCACGGCTGGAAGTCATCAATCGCAGTGAGCCAGGAAGCATCCGCGCGCGGGGATAGATCTTCTCCTGGAAACGAGCCGGCAACGATATGCCTGCGGGATGGAGCGCGTGCCCTTCAACCGGTGGCATGAATCGGTATTCTCTCTGCGGGTGGTCTGCTGCCCGGAATGAATTCGCCGATCCAGTCACGCCGGCTCGCTTCGATATGCCATGACATCGCTTCGGCCGAATAGGGCGCGGGATCGGGAATGTCCTTGCGAATTTCCCTACCGTCGAGCCAGCCGCAACTATGCGAGTAACGCGCCTTGCAGACGAGGTGGATATCGTCGTGATGCTGCAGCAGCACGTATCCATCGGCCGGAAAAAACGTTCCGGCAAGTTCGATCGCCCCGGGCAACTGACGCACCAGCAGGAAGGTGCTCGTGGATTGCATTTCCGATTCCGCGACCAGCACGCCGACCAGACTGTGGATTGGCGCAATCATCTGCGGCGCGGACTGTGCGCGAGGCTCCGTAATGGGGCCGGCGGTTGCAATCGAAAGATATTCGCCCTCCGGCCCCCAGCGGCAGGCGATCAGCCATTCCCGGCTTCGGCTGCGGATCAAGGTTGGCTTGGCGTAATCCGACCGAGCAATATCTGCAGCCATGGCTATGACTAAGGCTTTCGCGAGCATAAGTTCCTCCAAGGCGAGGGCGGGGCTTGCCTCACCTTGAGAGTCTGCGCGTCGGGCGTGAGGTCACCGTGAGCGGTAGTGAAAATTCGATACAGAAATTGTTCACACAGGCGGCATCGTTGCTTATTGGCAACGAATTGGCAGCGGCAAACGATCACGATGCGAGAGTCCTGCTGCAGGCTCTGGAATATTCCGCTGAACGCGATAACGCACTTAAGTTGGAGACTGCGAATCACGCTAATTTGCTGATGGCGGCATCCCGATTCGCGCGGGTATTCGAACTGGCTGCGCCGGATGCGCCCGGCCTGATCAGCTTTGGCGCGCAATTCGACCCGGCGATCGCCGATCCCATGCATGTCGGAAGCCCGATGGTCGGAGTTTCTGGAGTCGGCCTCACGCTGCAACAGGCATTTCAGAGTTGCGTGGGCGAGGGTGTCGAGTATCTATCTCAACTTCAACGCGAAATAGACCCGTTGCGCGAATTCGGCATCGACGATCCGGCCGGTAAGCTCGGCCCGACGGCGCAGGAACTGGTCGCAGCGTTGTCCGAGCGTCGCACACAACCAGAGAGGGCATTTTCCTGGTATCGTGCAACCAAGCCGGCCGATGGGTCCGAAGTGTGGCTTCCGGCGGATATCTGCCTGCGCCGTCCGCCGGCGCGGCGCGAAATCACGCCTCCGTTCCCGTTGAGTATCGGGTCGGCCGCCGGGCCGTCCCCGGAGGCTGCTGCCCTGCACGGTCTGCTCGAACTGATCGAGCGCGACGCTGCCAGCCTGTGGTGGCGTGGCGGCCAGTTGGGGCGGTCAGTTCCGCCGCAGCATGAAGCCGGTGGAACCGCCGAAAGCCTGCTGCGGCAACTGCGGCACGGCGCGCCGGCGCAGCGCCGGACCTGGCTACTTGATATTACGACCGATATCGGAGTGCCCTGCGTCGCGGCGGCGTCGTGCCGGCCGGACGGCTCCGGTTTTGCGTTCGGCCTGGCTGCGCGGCCGACACTCAAGGCCGCGGCCCGCTCTGCGATCATCGAGATGTGCCAAGGCGAACTGGCCGATGCAGTCGTTGCAACCAAACGCAGAGAGCACGGAGATGTTGCGCTTAACGCACAAGATCGCACCCATCTGCGACGCGCGATGATCAATGCCGATCAATGCATGTTGCTGCAGCCGGTCGACGAACAAGTCGTGCACCTCTCGATAGATGCAACTGAAGCGAGCGTCATATTTGGCTTGATCGTACAGCGTTTACAAGATTTAGGTATCGAGACCTTTTGTGTCGACCTCACGCGCCGCGATCTTTCCATTCCAGTGATCCGCGTGATCGCGCCGGGACTTCAGCTTGAGCCATCCGAAATCATCACCGCGCGGTTGCGGGATGTCATTGCGCGAACCGGCGGCGGCGCAAGCTATACCGGAGGGGTCGCTTTGATATAAGGTGAACTGGATTTAGCCAACCGGTTCTGGAAATATTGCATGCCGGCCAGCGCGAGCGCCATGACAGCAGACAAGGCAGTGACGGCGCCTGAAAGCGCTCCGCGTCTGTCGGTGTCGCTGGTCGGACGCCTCGGCTTGCGGTTCAATGGTCGGCCAATCGAACTTCGTACCCGGAAGGCCGCCGCTGTCCTTAGCTATCTCGCGCTGTCGGAAGCCAAACAGGAGAGCCGGGAGCGGCTCGTCGGCCTGTTGTGGAGCCGTTCCGACGAAGAAAAGGCCCGTGCCTCACTGCGTCAGGTCGTTCGTGAACTGCGGTCGGCGATGGAGGAAGCGGGATATGGCGGCTTCATCGCCGAGCGGCTCGTAGTCGGCATCGACGCTGCACAAGTCGAAGTCGATATCGAGAGCGTGCTTCGGATGGCCGAAAACGACCGCGTCCATCCGCTGCTGCTCGACAGCCTGCAGCTTGACGAGCGGCTGCTCGAGGGGATGGACGATCTGGATCCATCATTCCGCGTCTGGGTGCTGGCGAAGCGTCAGACCATCCATGAAAGGCTGATGCGGAGCCTGGATGCGGGTCTGACAGCGCCAAACGTTCCCGGCGAGGCCAGAAAGCGGATCGCCACCGCAATCGTCAATCTCGATCCGACCCATGAGCACGCCTGCCGCTATCTGATGCGGGCACACGCGGAGGAGGGCGATGTCGCCGGCGCGCTCCGAATCTATAAGGCGCTCTGGGATCTGCTTGATCGCGACTACGCCATGGAGCCGTCGCCGGCGACGGAAGAGCTCGTTGCACGCATCAAGCTCGGCAAATTCGAGCGCGCCCCTGCGGATCCTGACGCCGCTGCGACGAACGACGAATTCGCGGTGCGGATATTCAGGGCGGACGGCCTTGCCGTCGCTCCGGCGTCCCGCGCCAATGCACCCGCAAAGACGCGTCTGGTGCTGCGGCCTTTTGCCATGCATGGCGTCTATGAAGATCACAGCCATCTGGTGCAGGGTTTCTCCCAGCATCTTGCCGCGTGTCTCGTGCGTTTTCGCGAATGGAGCGTCGTCGATCGTCCCCCGGCCACCGTCGTGCTGCCGGCGCCGGACGCGGCGCAATACTGCATCGAGACCACCGCGTACCAGGCCGGCGCCGAGATCAATATCGTGATGGTGCTGCGGGACGACACGACAGGGATCTATGTCTGGAGCGAAAGCTTCCGCCTCGGCCTTGCCAACTGGTTCGAGACACAGCAGCGCATCATCCGCCGGATCGCGACATCGCTGAACGTGCAGTTGTCGACCGAACGGCTGATGCGGCTTGCCGGCGAGCCCGATGTTTCACTCGATCTGCACGACCGCTGGCTGCGCGGGCAGAGTTTGCATTACAAGTACGACGCGGAAAGCTGGCAGCGGGCGGTCGACATCTTCCGGGATGCGATCCGCGAAAATCCGAGCTACTCGCCCTGCTACAGCAGCCTCGTGCAGATGAACAACATCGAACACCTGGTGCATCCCGGCATCTTTCGCGATCTGGAAAAGGCCAAGGCCACACTCGAACTGGCGAAAACCGCCGTTCAACTCGATCCTGTCGATTCCCGGGCGCACCTATGCTGCGGCTGGTCCTACGTGTTGGCTCGCCGCGAGGCGGAGGCTGCGCCGCATATGGAACTTGCGTGCGAACTCAACGACAATGACCCATGGACCTTGATTTCGGGCGCGCACTACTCGGCGCTCTGCGGCTCGATCGAACAGGCTCGGTCTCGCGCCGAGCGGGCGCTGGCACTGTCGCCCGCCCCCCGCTATCTTGAATGGGCTTACCACAGCACGGTCCGCTTTTTCTGCGGCGACTATGCCGGGGCCATCGAGGCCTGCGACCGCGCGGAAGGAATCAACAAGATTTTGCCGGCTTGGCGCGCGGCGTCCTTGTTTCAACTCGGCTACGTCACCCGGGCGCAGGAAGAGATTCAGCGCTTCGTCAATGGACTGCGTTCGTTCTGGGTCGGGTCTGTCGTTCCGACGGACGAGGCCGTGGGGCGGTGGGTAATGCAGGCGCATCCGATCGGCGTCAAGGAGCGATGGGAAACCCTGCGCGACAGTTTGCGTGGCGCAGGGCTTCCTGTTGAGGGGATTGTTCGCTTGTCGCGAAACACTTCCAATCAGGAACAATAGCTTATCGTGTAGTCGCCGATACGTTCAGCGTGCACCTTGAACTTTTCGGCTTCCGGAATCACCGGATCCAGACCGTTGAACAGGCGCTTGTAGAACGGGGGAAGCGGGTAGGTCGCACCCGGTTGGCTGAGCTTCTCTTCGGAATCCGCGATCGCCTGGGCGGGCGGAAGGCGCACCACAATGGTGTCCAGATGCTGTTCGACGAAATTCACTTTCGTGAACCGATCCGGAACCGACATAAACACCTGGGCCTTGGCGAGTTGCTCCTTGAACTCGTCGACGGTTGTCGGGATCGGATACTCGTTATCGTCGTTGAGGTAGTTCTTGCCGGTGGACCAGGTCTTTACCAGGTTGCCCCAACGCTCATGATTAGTCACTTGCATTCTCTCGAGTGCCATTGCTTTTACTCCTCCGGGTTGCGTGAAGCGGAGAATTCCGTTTCACAAAAATGCGGGCGTGGCCTGCCGCAGGTCGGCTATCTCGGTGGTGAATTCCACCAGTTCAGCCATGCTTGAAATTTCGGGAATGTCCTGAAGTACGTTTGCCAGATAGAATTCGCGGGAAATGAGATCCATCTGTCCGGCAAGCGAGCCGCTATCGGCCGCATGCGGATTGTTTGCCAGTGCTCCGAAGATGACTTCCGAAACGATGATCGAACCCAAAACTCCGAGGTGCAGTCCCTTCTGCGACTGGTGCATTGCCTCGAACAGGATGAAGAAGGGCAGCGGCGGATCGTTTGACAGCGTTTCGATGTCGGCGGCGCCCAACGTGCGATACGCCGGCTCCGCAGCCAGCCATTCGCGAAGCGCATCGACACGGTAATCGCGGTCGGCGAGCAGGCGCGACATGCCGACGAAGTGAGGTCTGCGGCTATCGATCTCGGCGATCAGCGCATCCACCGACCACATCCCGGCAAGTCCCGCGCCGAGCAGGTCGCGATAGAGCAGTCCTACTCGTTCGGTTTGGTCGAACGCGGGAAAAATCCTGTCGTTACCGAGGCCGTCGCTGAGATGCGGTCCGATGCGGCGGCTGAGATTGGGCGTCGACCCGTTGATGTCGAAGAAGCGTGACCACTGCACCATCCAGGTTTCGTCGAGCGGCATGTTTGCCGGGTCGTTCAGGGAAGTCTTTTCCAGCGTGACGTTGAGGTCGTGAAGCGACAGGTCATTGATCTGATACTCAGGCCGCACCATGGCGTGACCGAAGCGGAATGCGCCGTGTGAAAACTCGAATGGTATTTCCCAGTCGCGGATCGCGAGGCCTTCGGCTGTTGTGGGGCGATCGATGAAATCGGGGGCAGGCCGGTCATAGGCTGCGTACACCGCCGGATGGATCACGCGCCGCATCAGGTCGTTGCGGAGGATGTTGTGATAGATGGCCGTCAACGCCTCGCGGGCGCACAGGAAGCGCTTGTAGGCGGCGCCGAACTGGCCGTTCGGCCCGCCATTGTCTTCACGGCGGCGGATGATGTCGATCAGGCCGTTATGCAGCAGCGCGAACAACGCCGTCAGTTGCGACATGACGGCGTGATCGTCGTTGCGCGGATCGGCCACCAGTGCCTCGGTAAGGGCGACGCGGACGCCGGCGATGCTGCGGTCGATACCCGTCAGGTTCTCGGCGCGGGTCCGCGCGATGTCGCGAAACGGGCAGCCGCTTGCGGGCTCGTTTTCCTTCCAGCGCATGCGCCCGAGCCGCAGCTTGGTGCGCCGGTCGTCGTTCGGCGCGTCGAGCGCGTAGATGTGCGGCGATCCGACGGGACCGCTGCCGAACAGGGTTTCCAGCCGCAACGGCGCGCGGCGCGCGTTGGCGGTGCCTCCGCCCAGGCCGCCCGCAACCGAAAGCGGGATCGCCGAATGAACCAGATCATGCGCGACAAACTGCAGCAGATAGGTATAGCCCGAAGGTATCAGGGGGTTTTCCCAATGTTCCGCCGATCGGATCGCGTGCGGCGGCCACTGTATTTGGGCATCCATCCGCCGTGATAGCCGCTGCATCAGCGTGCGAAGCGCCGGCAGATGTGACGGTGAAGTTAGCGGATCGATGCCGAAGGCGCGAAATCGCTGTGAGGCGCCCGGAGTGCCGAGAAAGTGACGAAAGCCCGGTGCAGCAGCGGCGGCTTCAACAGGCTTGCGCGCGTTGATGTCGGAAGTACGGGGACAGGATGCTTCAGCGATCTTCTGCAAAGTCATCGATGTTTCTCGTGCGTTGAGAAGCCATGAGACTGAAAAAGCCGTGAAATTATCGTGAGTTAAGTTGTTGGGCCTGTGGACATCTGTGGACATCTTTGTGCCACTCTTTCCCTAGGCTTCGGCGCGTATCATCTCGGATCGGATATGCAAAGCCGGAATTGCAACTCTTCTTGACAAGCGCTCCGCAACGATCGCGAAGGCGTTTGTCCGTGCACTGATTTGTCTGTATCCATGGTTGTGGAGGTAACCACGATGCCGCTCTCCGTGCGTTAGATGGCGAAGGAGCCTTGTGTGAACTTGATGACGATTGCGCCGGTGCTGCGTCGCCTCGCGACTGCTCTCGCGCTGCTGATCTCGATGGATGCCGTTGCGCTCAGTGAGCCGGTCTTTTCCTTCGACGCCACGCCGGGCAGGCTGCCGAAGACGGTCGTTCCGATCAACTATGCGATCGAGCTGAGGCCCGACAGCGAGAGCCTCGCGCTTCCGGGCGTCGTTGTCGTCGATATCGAGGTGCGTGAACCTACCGCGCAACTGACCCTCAATGCCGTCGATACGACGTTTGCCGCCGTCACCGTCGACGATGGCGAACGCGCCGACATCGCGCTCAACGCGGCCGCCGAGACGGCGACGTTCACTTTTGCGAAGCCTATTGCAGCGGGTGCGCACCGGCTGCGGATGGAGTTTACGGCGCGCATCAACCAGTTCGACCAGGGCCTCTTCTTCGTCGATTATCCGACCGACAGCGGCGTGAAGCGGCTGCTGACGAGCAAGCTCGAGCCGTCGGACGCGCGGCGGATTTTTCCGTGCTGGGACGAGCCCGCCTTCAAGGCAAGCTTCGCGTTGACGGTCATCATCCCTCGGCAATTTCTCGCGGTGGGCAACATGCCGATCGCGCACGAGGAGCCGCTCGAGCCGAATTTGAAACGGGTTGCTTTCGCTGCCACACCGAAAATGTCGAGCTATCTGTTTGTTCTGACGGCGGGCGAGCTGGAACGGATCACGGCGCAGGCGGAAGGGGTGACGATCGGCGTGGTCACCACTGCCGGCAAGGCTGCGCAGGGACAGTTTGCGCTCGACAGCGCGGTGAAGCTGCTCGCCTGGTTCAACGACTATTTCGGCGTGAAATATCCGCTGCCCAAGCTCGACCTGATCGCGGTGCCCGGCGGCTTTGGCGGCGCGATGGAGAATTGGGGAGGCATCACCTTCTTCGAGAGCCGGCTGCTGTTCGATCCCCGGACAAATTCGGACAGCGCGCGCCGCGGCATCTTCGGCATCATTGCGCATGAAATGGCGCATCAATGGTTCGGCGATCTCGTCACCATGGCGTGGTGGGACAATCTCTGGCTCAACGAAGGTTTTGCGACCTGGATGGCGACGAAGGCCGAGGAGCAGTTTTATCCGCAATGGCAGAGCTGGCTGAACGGATACGGCGCCAAGCAGTTCGCGATGACGCTCGATGCCCGCCGCACCTCGCATCCGATCCAGCAGCCGGTCGCCAACGAGAGCGAGGCGATGGTCGCGTTCGACGCCATCACCTATAACAAAGGGCAGGCGCTGATCCGCATGCTGGAGAATTACCTCGGCGAGGCAGCGTTTCGCGACGGCATCCGCAACTATATGGCCGCGCACGCCTACGGCAGCACCACCACCGCCGACCTCTGGCGGGCGCTGGAGCGCGCGGGCCACAAGCCGGTGACGGATATCGCCGCCTCCTTCACCGAGCAGGACGGCGTGCCGTTGATCATGGCCGAGACCGCGTGCACCGGGAACACACAACGGCTGACGCTGCGGCAGGACCGCTTTGTGATCGCGCCTTCGGGCACAGCTTCGCTACCGCCGCGCCACTGGCAGGTGCCGGTAGCAGTTGGGCCGGTGGATGCGAAGCAAGCGCCGGATGTCGTGCTGCTTCATGGCACGACCGAAATCCCGGCCGGATCCTGCGGCGAGCCGGTCAAGGCCAATCTTGGCGATATCGGCTATTACCGGGTCGAATACGGGCCGACGAGCCGGGCGGCATTGGCGAAGTCGCTGCCGCGGATGTCGGCCGCGGACCGTGTCAGTTTCCTCGCCGATAGCTGGGCGATGGTTCAGGCCGGCCGCGCCGGGCCGCCGTCCTATCTTGCCTTGGTCGAAGCGATCGGCGTCGACGACAAGCGCCCGGTGTGGGACGAGATCATCACCGTATTCTCCACGCTCAACCGTCTGTCGCGCGATCGCGCCGAGCGCGCGATGGTGCAGCGCTATGCCCGCGCCAAACTCCGGCCGGTGTTCGACCGGCTCGGCTGGGACGGCAGCGGCTCTGGAGACGACGACGATACGTTGTTGCGCAGCAGCCTGATACGGACTCTCGGCGACTTCGGCGATGAGGACGTCATTGCCGAAGCGAAGCGGCGTTTCGCTGCCTTCCTAGCTGATCCGCAATCCCTGCCTGGCGCGTTGCGCGACTCCGTCACCCATGTTGTAGGCATCACCGCGGATCGCGCCACCTATGACACGCTGCTGGCGCTGGCGCGCAAGGGCACCGTGACCAACGAGCGCTTGCGCTATTACTATGCGGCGGCCAGCGCGCGCGACGCGGCGCTCGCGCGCGCCACGCTGGCGCTGACACTGACCGACGAAGTGCCGGGAACGCTCGTCGGCGGCCTTATCAGCACGGTCGCTTCTTCAGGGGAGCAGCCTGACCTGGCCTGGGACTTCCTGCAGAAGAACTATGATGCGCTGTTCGCGAAGCAGGGGCCGCAATTCCGCGACCTGTTTATCGCGAACTTCATGACCGTTTTCAGCGACGCCGGCCATGCGGCCGAGCTTGCCGCTTTTGCACCGGTTCAGGCGACCTCGGGCGGCCGCGTGATGGCGGCGCGGGCGCAGGAGACGATTGCGATCTCGGCCGATCTCAAGGCCCGCGCGCTGCCGGCGGTCGAAGCCTGGATCAGGGAACGCAAATGATCCGCGCCTCGTTTTAGCGAGCGTTGCCTCGCCCGGGCATTCCCTGTAGCCATGACGGACACGACCGCTCCGCGCGAGGAACGTTCCCACCATGGCAGATTTCCACGGCGTCTTTCCCTATCTGGTTTCGCCCATCGATGCTTCCAGCGAAATCCGCACCGAGGTGCTGGGCCGGCTCTGCGACGATCTCATCAAGGCAGGCGTGCACGGGCTGACGCCGCTGGGATCGACCGGCGAGTTCGCCTATCTCAACCAGACGCAACGCGCGAGCGTGGTGCAGGCCACTATCGAAGCCGCGAAGGGCCGCGTGCCCGTGGTCGCCGGTGTTGCCTCGACCTCGACGGCGGACGCAGTAGCGCAGGCGAAGGCGCATCAGAAGCTCGGCGCCGACGGCATTCTCGCGATCATGGAGGCCTATTTCCCGGTCGCCGACGCGCAGGTCGAATCCTATTTTCGCGCCATCGCCGATGCGGTCGACATTCCCGTCGTGATCTACACCAACCCGCAATTCCAGCGCTCCGACCTCACGCTCGATGTCATCGCGCGGCTCGCGACCCATCCGCGCATCGGCTACATCAAGGATGCTTCCACCAACACCGGCCGGCTGCTGTCGATCATCAATCGCTGCGGCGATAGCATCAAGGTATTCTCGGCATCTGCTCACATTCCGGCCGCCGTGATGCTGATCGGCGGGCTGGGCTGGATGGCGGGCCCGGCCTGCATCATCCCGCGGCAAAGCGTCGAACTCTACAATCTCTGCAAGGCCGCGCGCTGGAACGAGGCGATGGCGCTGCAGCGCAGGCTGTGGCGCATCAACGAAGCATTTGCACGCTTCAACCTGGCCGCCTGCATCAAGGCCGGGCTCGACATTCAGGGTTATCCGGTCGGCGATCCCGTCCCGCCGCAGGCGGCGCTGACGGCCGACCAGAGGAAGGTGGTCGAGGCGGCCCTGCGCGATCTCGTGTAGCGGACAGCCCTGCCATATCCCATATGACGGGTAGAAACCTCTGGCTGGCTGGAACGTTGCTTACGCAATTTCGGACGGCTGAAGGTTTCTTTGCTCGTGACATCCACCTTCGCGCGCGAGCAGCCTCGCCAAGGGGAGAGATCGATGAATCGTCGCCTCGTGCTTTTTGCAGCCGTTGTCGCAGCCGTATTGGCGGCGCTGACCGTCTCCAATATCAATATTCGCTACAGTCCGTGGACCCGGACAGTCGCCCGAACCATCGACGAGCGGGGGCCGCTTTCCGATGCCGAGCAGGCCAATATCGAGCTTTTCAAACGGGTGTCGCCGTCGGTCGTGCAGGTAGTGGCGCGATCTGCCGCCAGCAATCCGCTGGACGAGGACGAAGGCGGGGGAGCCGCGTCGGGCACCGGCTTTGTCTGGGACAACAATGGTCATATCGTCACCAACAATCACGTCGTCCAGAATGGCAGCGAAGTTGCGGTTCGCTTTGCCTCGGGCGAAGTGGCGCAGGCCGAAATCGTCGGCGTCGCGCCCAACTATGATCTCGCCGTGCTGCGGATCAAGACTTCCCGTCAATTGCCCGCGCCAGTGGCGCTGGGCAGTTCGAACGACCTCAAGGTCGGTCAATGGGCCTTTGCGATCGGCAACCCCTTCGGGCTCGATCAATCGCTGACCAGCGGCATCATCAGCGCGCTGAAGCGCCGGCTGCCGACAAGCAGCGGCCGCGAGATCGCGAACGTGATCCAGACCGACACGGCGATCAATCCGGGCAATTCGGGTGGGCCGCTATTGGATTCGGCGGGACGGTTGATCGGCGTCAACACGGCCATCATCTCGCCGTCGGGCACCAGCGCCGGCATCGGATTTGCTATCCCTGCCGATATCGTCAATCGCGTCGTCCCTGAGTTGATCAAAAACGGTCGCGTGCCGACGCCCGGTATTGGCATTGTCGCCGCCAGTGAGGCGGTTGCGACGCGCCTCGGAATCGAAGGGGTGATCGTCGTCCGCACCGCGCCCGGAAGTCCGGCCGAGCGTGCCGGGATACGTGGGGTCAATATGAACTCCGGCGCGATCGGCGACGTGATCGTTCAGGCCGATGGCAAACCGGTCCATCGCCTTTCGGACCTGACCGACCAGATCGAGCAGATCGGCGCGGGCAAGGACGTCCGCATCGGCGTCAAGCGCGGCTCGCAGACGCGCGACGTCACCGTCGATATCGTGGATGTCGGCCGCACCCAGTAGTCCCCGTTTGACGGCAGAACCACGCCCCCGCATGCAAGCCGGCGCGCGACCGCGTTTGGTGCATGGCTTGTCCTGCAACGAGTTGTCTGGCGCCGAAAACCCGCTAAAACCCGCCCAATCCGACAGGAAGCTCGAAGGACAAACTGATGAATATTCTTCCCGGCAATATGCGTTTCGGTGCGGGCCAGCCGGTCAAGCGTTTGGAAGACCAGCGACTGCTCACCGGGAAGGGACAGTTCATCGACGACAAGCCCGAGGAGGGCGCGCTGTGGCTGCACGTGCTGCGCTCGCCCCACGCCCACGCCAGGATCGTCTCGATCGATACGGCTGATGCCGCCGCGATGC
>Ga0081540_1002162_pt1 | contig 16330 bp, 17 predicted proteins | sample TabmetS2T1R1_FD_71024 | JGI IMG/M metagenome (GOLD analysis project Ga0081540, IMG submission 71024) | Tabebuia heterophylla rhizosphere microbial communities from the University of Puerto Rico - S2T1R1 | ecosystem: Host-associated > Plants > Roots > Rhizosphere ... | reverse complement strand
GGCGAGAACCCCTCCCGCGAAGGCGCGCGGGCCCCGCGGCCCGTGCTCGAAGTGGTCGGCGAGCCGCTCGACCAGCTCGTCGACGACCGGGGTCCCGCGCGCGAGGCCGAAGGCCGGCGGCTCGCTGACGGCGAGCGAGTGGACGCGGTCGGGTTGCGCGGCGGCGACCAGCAGCGCGATCACCCCGCCGTAGGAGTGGCCGACCAGGTGGGCGCCCTCGCCGAGCAGCGGCGCCAGCTCCTCGGCCTGCCGCTCGAAGTCGATCCGCTCCAGCAGCGGCCCGGGCGGGTAGCCGCCGCGGTTCGGCGCCACGACCTCGAACCGCGGCTCCAGCGCCGGCCGCACCGGCGCCCACGCCTCGGCGTTCCCGACGCTGCCGTGGATCAGTACGACCCGCACTCCGCGATCGTACAAAGTCGGCGGAAAACGGTCATCTGAGGCCGGTTTTCGCTGTTACAAGGTTTGTTATGCTCGGCGCGATGGAGCCCAGTCCCCGTTCGTCGTTCGAGCCGGCCGGAGCCGGTGCATTGCTCGGGGGCGTGACCGCCGGAGCGGTGGGCGCAGGCGCGCTCGTCGGCTGGGCGGCGGGCTCGGTCGGTTACGGGATCATCGTCGGAGCCTTCGTCGGCATCCCGGCCGGGGTGTTCGCCGTCTACAAGCGCTACAAGGACGCGTTTTGACGCGCGTCGGGATCCTCGGCGCGCCGCGGCCCTACCCGGAGCGGCAGCGCTGGCTCGCGCCCGCGGCCGGCGCGCTCGTGATCGGGCTCGCCCTGCCGCTCTTCCTCGTGGCCGGCTGGCCGCTGAAGGGCTGGGCGGCCGCCGCCCTGCTCTGGCTCGGCGCGCAGGCGCTCGGCGTGCTGCTCGCGCGGGTGAAGCCCTCGGCCGACAACCTCGCCGCCTCGGGCGCGCTGGCCTTCGGGATGATGGCCCGCCTGCTGGTCGTGCTCGCGGTCCTGCTCGCCCTCGTGGCCTCCGACAAGCAGGCCGGCCTGGCCGCCGCGCTCCTCTACGGCGCCGCCTACACGGCCGAGCTCGGCTTCTCGCTGCTCGGCTACTACTCCCAGGAGCCGCGCGCATGAGACGGGCGCTGCTCGCCGCGACGATGCTCTTCCTCTCGCTGCCCGCGCCGGCCTTCGCCCGCGGCGACTTCGACCCGACGACCGAGTTCGAGCAGCACGAGTGGGTCTCGATCCACCTCGGCCCGCTCAACCTCTCGATCACGAAGGCGGTCGTCTACCTGATGCTCGGCACGGTGCTGTCGATCCTGCTCGGCCTGCTGCTGATGCGCGGCAAGACGCTCAACCGCCGGGAGACCGTCGGCGAGTCGATCTACGAGGTCGCCCAGGTGCAGATAGCCGAGCAGGGCCTTCCCGCAAAGGCGATCGGCCGCTGGTTCCCGTACGTCGCGACCCTCTTGATCTTCATCTTCGTGATCAACCTGATCGGGTTCATCCCGCTCCCGATCACGGGGGAGACCTACCACGGCTTCCCCGTCTGGGGCATCTACGCCGCAACCTCGTCGCTGTCCGTGACGCTCGCGCTGGCGTTGCTGACCTTCCTCTTCACACACTTCGAGGGCATCCGCTGGAACGGCCCCGTGCGCTACTTCAAGAGCTGGATCCCCGAGGCGCCGAAGGGGCTGCTGCTGCTGATCGTGCCGCTCGAGATCCTCGGCCAGTTCATGCGCTTGATCTCGCTCAGCGTGCGTCTGTTCGCCAACATGCTCGCCGGGCACATCCTGATCCTGACCTTCCTCGGCCTGATCTTCATCTTCCAGACGCTGAAGCTGATCCCCGTCGTCATCTTCGCCACCGTCTTCTACCTCTTCGAGGTCGTGATCGTGGTCGGGATCCAGGCGTTCATCTTCGCCGCCCTGTCCGCCATCTACATCGGCTCGGCGATCGAGCCGGAGCACTAAGGAGGTTCACGTGCTTGGAACGGTTCTCGCCGCCACGAGCGGTGACGTCACCAAGGCCGGCAAGGCGATCGGCCTCGCGCTCGGCGTCGGCCTCGGCGCCCTCGGCGCCGGCGTCGGCATCGGCAACATCTTCGCCGCGATGATCCAGTCGGTCGCCCGCCAGCCCGAGCTGCGCGGCGAGCTGCAGGGCATCCAGTGGCTCGGCTTCGCCCTCACCGAGGCGGTCGTCTTCTACGGCCTGCTCGGCTCGATCCTGGCCTTCGTCCTCGTCTGATGTCGATGCCGCTCGCCGCGAACCCGCTGATCCAGGTCACCCCCGGGCTGATGATCTGGACGATCGTCTGCTTCCTGATCGCGCTGTACGTGTTGAAGCGCTACGCGTTCGGCCCGATCCAGCACACGATCGACCAGCGCCGCGAGCGGATCCGGCAATCGCTGGAGGAGGCCGACAACGCGCGGGACGAAGCGCGCGAGCTGCTGGAGGAGCATCGCAAGCTGCTCGCCGGCGCCCGGAGCGATGCAGACGAGATCCTCGGCGAGGCGCGACGCATCGCCGAGGCCAACGAGCGCCGCATGCGCGACGAGCTCGAGGCCGACCGCCAGCGCCGGCTCGAGGAGACGCGCAAGCAGATCGAGGCCGAGACCCGCCGCGCGCTGGAACAGATCCGCCTCGAGGTCGTCGACCTCAGCCTGCAGGCCGCGACGAAGGTGACGCGCAAGTCGCTCGACGATGCCGACCACAAGCGCCTGATCGAGGAGGCCGTCGGCGAGCTCGACTTCTCCGTTTTGGAGCGCAACGAATGAGTGTCGTCGACCGCGTGTACGCGAACGCACTGTTCGAGGCCGCGCAGGAGCAGGGCAAGCTCGAGCCGGTCGGCGAGCAGCTGGGCCAGCTGGTCGAGGCCGAGCGCGAGGTGCCGGAGCTGCGCGAGCTGCTGCGCAACCCGCAGCTCGACCCGCGCGCCCGCCGCGCCGCCCTCGAGGACGTGCTGGCCGGCACCGAGGAGCTGCTGCGCAACTTCCTGCTCGTCCTGTCCGACAAGGGGCGGGCCGGGCAGCTCGAGGAGATCGCCGCCGAGTTCGAGCGCCTCGTCGCCGAGGCCGAGGGCATCGTCCACGCCGAGCTGACGACCGCGGTCGAGCTCTCCGACGACGAGGCGGACAAGCTGCTGCAGCAGATCGAACAGGCCTCGGGCCGCAAGGTCGAGGCGACCCGAACCGTCGACCCCGAGCTGATCGGCGGCATCGTCCTGCAAGTTGGCTCCCGTCGTCTCGACGCCAGCGTGCGCGGCCGGCTCGACCGGCTCCGCCGCCAGCTGGTGACCGCCTAGAAAAGGAGATTCATGAAGATCCGCCCCGATGAGATCACCTCGATCCTGAAGCAGCGAATCGAGGAGTACGACGTCGAGAGCGACCTCGCGGAGGTCGGCTCGGTCCTGCAGGTCGGCGACGGGATCGCCCGTGCCTACGGCCTCGAGAACTGCGTCTCGATGGAGATGCTCGAGCTCGAGCACGGCGTCACCGGCCTCGCGTTCAACCTCGAGGAGGACAACGTCGGCGCGGCGCTCTTCGGCGAGTGGGAGCACGTCAAGGAAGGCGAGCCCGTCAAGCGCACCGGCTCGGTCGCGAGCGTCCCGGTCGGCCCGGAGCTGATCGGCCGCATCGTCGACCCGCTCGGGAACCCGCTCGACGGCGCCGGCCCGATCAAGGCTGCCGAGCGCCGGCCGCTCGAGTTCAAGGCGCCCGGCGTGATCGAGCGCCAGCCCGTCAAGGAGCCGGTGCAGACCGGCCTCAAGGCGATCGACTCGATGATCCCGATCGGCCGCGGCCAGCGCGAGCTGATCATCGGCGACCGCACGACGGGCAAGACGGCCATCCTCGTCGACACGATCCTCAACCAGCGCGGGCAGGACCTGATCTGCGTCTACGTCGCGATCGGCCAGAAGGCCTCGACCGTCGCCCAGGTGCACGAGAAGCTGAAGGAGGAGGGGGCGATGGACTACACGATCATCGTCAACGCCGCCGCCTCCGAGGCCGCCCCGATCAAGTGGATGGCGCCGTACGCCGGCTGCGCGATGGGCGAGTACTTCATGTTCAACGGCCAGCACGCGCTCGTCATGTACGACGACCTCTCCAAGCACGCGGACGCCTACCGGCAGATGTCGCTGCTGCTGCGCCGCCCGCCCGGCCGCGAGGCCTACCCGGGCGACGTCTTCTACCTGCACTCGCGGCTGCTCGAGCGCGCGTGCAAGCTCTCCGACGAGGAGGGCGGCGGTTCGCTGACCGCGCTGCCGGTCGTCGAGACGCAGGCCGGCGACGTCTCCGCCTACATCCCGACGAACGTGATCTCGATCACCGACGGCCAGATCTTCCTCGAGTCGGAGCTCTTCCACTCAGGCGTTCGGCCGGCGATCAACGTCGGCATCTCCGTCTCGCGGGTGGGCGGCTCTGCCCGCATCAAGGCGATGAACAAGGTTGCCGGCAGCCTCAAGCTCGACCTCTCGCAGTACCGCGAGCTCGAGGCGTTCGCGCAGTTCGGCTCGGAGCTCGACCAGTCGACGCAGAAGATCCTCGCCCGCGGCGAGCGCCTGGTCGCGCTCCTGAACCAGCCGCAGTACGACCCCTGGCCCGTCGAGGAGCAGGTCGTGGCGGTCTTCGCGGGCGTCAACGGCTACCTGGACGAGATCCCGGCCTCCGACGTGCCGCGCTACCTCGAGGAGCTGCGAGAGCAGTTCCGCGCGGAGGGCTCGATCCTGCAGGAGATCCGTGAGACGGGCGACCTGCCGGACGAGCTGCGCAAGCGGGTCGACGAGCAGCTGAAGAGCTTCGCGAAGCTGTTCAAGCCCTCCGAGGAGGCTCCGGCCGCGGCCTAGCGAGCGATGGCGACCGTCCAGGACCTCAAGCGCCGGATCCGCTCGATCCGGAACACGCGCAAGATCACGAAGGCGATGGAGCTCGTCGCCTCGGCGCGGCTGCGACGCGCGCAGGCGCGGATCGAGGCGATGCGGCCCTACGCCGACCGGATGACGGAGCTGATGATCGGCACCGCCAGGGCGAGCACGTCGCTGCAGGGCCTCGCGCTGCTGCAGCGGCGCGAGGTGAAGAAGGCGGCGATCATCCCGCTGACCGGCGACCGCGGCCTCGCCGGCGCGTTCAACGCCCAGGTGCTGCGGCATGCCTTCGCGCTGGAGCGCCAGCTGGCCGCGGACGGGGTCGAGACGCACTGGCTCGTCGCCGGCAAGAAGGGCCGCTCGACGCTGAGCTTCCGCCGCTACGAGATCGACCAGAGCTGGATCGGCTTCAGCGACCGGCCGGCCTACCACGACGCGCAGACGATCGCCCGCAAGGCGGCCGAGCTGTACGAGAACGGTGAGGTCGACCGGGTCGTGATCGTCTACAACCAGTTCGTCTCGGCCCTCGTCCAGCGCGTGGTCGAGCGCGACCTGCTGCCGATCCCCGAGGAGGCGCTCGACCGGCAAGCCGAGCGGGCCGAGGACGCGCAGCTCGGGGACTTCATCTACGAGCCCGAGCCCGAGGAGATCCTCCAGCGCCTGCTGCCCGTCTACATCGAGACGGAGCTCTACCGCGCGCTGCTCGAGTCCGCCGCCTCGGAGCAGGGCGCGCGGATGACCGCGATGCGCAATGCCTCCGGCAACGCCGCCGACCTGATCTCGAGCCTCACGCTCGACATGAACCGCGCCCGGCAGGCCGAGATCACCCAGGAAATCCTCGAGGTCGTGGCGGGAGCCGACGCGCTGACCGGCTGACGTCCGGCAAACTAGGGCGGGTTTCGCTCGTCTATAGTCCGGACAGGCTTAACGCCTCCCTTACATGGCCCAACAGGAAAAAGAAGTTCTGGTCTCCGGCGGCGTCGGTCTCGGCGCTGCAGTAGCCGTCGAGAGCGGCACGGAGCTCGGCGAGACCGAAGCGGTACGCGCCCGCGGCTACTGGGAGCTCGTGTGGCGGCGGCTCCGCCGCGACAAGGTCGCGATCGCCAGCGGGATCTTCATCGTCGTGCTGATCCTGGTCGCCTTCGTCGGCGCGCCGATCGCCAAGCACTTCGCCGGCCACGGCCCGGACGACATTTTCGTCGGCACCGACGCGGTGGACAGCGTCAGCCTGCTGCCGGCGAACCCCTGGACGCACTTCGACAACATCTACACCGAGCAGCGCAACCTGCTGGTGCTCGGCGCGGCAAACCGCCTCGGCCAGGATGAGTTGCTCCGCCTGCTCTACGGCGCGAGGGTCTCGCTCGAGGTCGCGTTGCTCTCGACCTTCGGGGTGATGGTGATCGGGGTGATCCTCGGCTCGATCGCGGGCTATTTCCGGGGCTGGACCGACACGATCATCTCCCGCGTGACCGAGATCACGATGGCCTTCCCGCTGCTGCTCTTCATCGTGGCGCTGGCCGCGACGATCGGCCCGCAACTCGACGCGATCACGCTCGGGGGGATCTTCCCCAACGGGGTCGTGACCCTGGTCCTGATCTTTACGATCTTCGGCTGGTTCTATCCGGCGAGGATCATGCGCGCGCAGGTGCTCTCGATCCGCGAGAAGGAGTACATCGAGGCGGCCCGCATGATCGGCGCGAGCGACGCGCGCATCATCCGCTCGCACGTCCTGCCTCACCTGATCGCGCCGATGATCGTCTACTCGACGCTGATCGTCGCGAGCTACGTGCTCTTCGAGGCCGGCCTCTCGTTCCTCGGGCTCGGCATCAAGCCCCCGACGGCGAGCTGGGGCAACCTGCTCTCGGACGCGCCGCAGTACTACACGACCCGCCCGCTGCTGATGCTCTGGCCGGGCCTCGCGGTGCTGCTGACGACGCTCGCGTTCAACCTGCTCGGCGACGGGCTGCGGGACGCGTTCGACCCGCGTTCCAGCCGCTAGCGCCGGGCCACTAACCAACTCTTAACTTCTGCGTCTAAGGCAGCAGAACGGGGCAGGCGCCCGTTCGGAGTCGAGATGGCTTCGACTCGAACTCACGGAAAGGAGAGACATGCACAGACGGCAATGGCTCGCGGTCATGATGATTGTGGCCGGGGCAAGCCTTCTGATCGCAGCGAGCTTTGCGAGTGCCGGCACCAGCGGCAAGGCGCTCAAGAAGGGCGGGATCTTCCGCTACGGGCTCGTCGGCGCTTCCACCCAGGTCGACCCCCAGCTCGCTTACGTCACGACCGCGTGGTCGCTCGAGTACGCGACCGCCGCGAAGCTCTACAACTATCCGGACAAGAAGGGCCCCGCGGGCAGCAAGCTGATCCCCGAGGTCGCTTCGAAGTTCACCGTGTCGAAGAACGGCAGGGTGTACACCTTCACGATCCGGCCGGGCTTCGTCTTCAGTGACGGGTCCAAGGTGACCGCCAAGAACTTCAAGTACGCCATCGAGCGGACGGCGAACCACGACCTGGCTTCGCCGGGCGCGCCGTTCATCACCGACCCGAGCGGCACGAACATCCTCGGCGCGAAGGCGGTCAACGACGGCAAGGGCACGAAGGTCAGCGGCGTGGTTGCATCGGGCAACAAGCTGATCATCAAGCTGAGCAAGGCCGACGGGACGTTCATGGCGAAGATCACCATGCCGTTCTTCCAGGCGACCTCCACGAAGCTTCCGCTGACGAAGGAAGTCGTCAACGTCAACAAGTCGAACCTGCCGTCGGCGGGTCCGTACTACATGACGCGGAACGACCCGGACCGCCTCACGCAGCTCCGGCTCAACTCGCACTACAAGTCGGGCCCGGGCCGCGCGCGGCCGCACAACCTGGCGGGCGTCGACGTCTCCTGGAACCTGAACGAGGAGACGGCGTTCAACCAGACGATCGCGAACCAGCTCGACGAGAGCGTTCCGCCGTCGGCGCAGGTGCAGGGCATCGCCAGCAAGTACGGCGTCAACAAGAGCCGCTTCTGGACGCAGCCCGTCAACTGCACCGGCTACCTGCCGTTCAACGTCTCGCGCAGCCTGTTCAAGGGCAACCTGAACCTGCGCAAGGCGATCAACTACGCGATCAACCGCAAGGACTACGTCAGCCAGGCCGGCCCGTACGCGGGTCAGCCGTGGACGCACCTCTTCAACCCGGGCGTCCCCGGTTGGCGTAACACCACGCTGTACAAGAAGAACCTGACGACCGCCAAGAAGCTGGCCAAGGGCCACTTCAAGAGCGGCAAGGTCAACGTCGGGTACCGGACGAACTCGGCTTCGAACATCGCGCAGTCGCAGATCGTGAAGCGCGACCTGACGGCGCTCGGGTTCAAGTCCGGCGACATCAACATGAAGGGCTTCTCCGGTGCCGATCTGTACGACGTGATGGGCAAGCGCAACACGGATCTGGACATGGGCGTCAACATGGGTTGGTGCTCGGACTACCCGGACCCGTACGACTGGATCAACATCCTGCTGTTCGGTGGCGGGATCCAGGCGGAGAACAACGTCAACTACTCGTACTTCAACGATCCGAAGTGGAACAAGAAGATGCAGTCGGCGGCCAAGCTCGTCGGCCCCAACCGCCTCAAGGTCTACGGCCAGCTCGACCTGGACATCATGAACCAGGCTGCTCCAATGGCTATTGAGCGGACGTACAACAACCGCTACATCTTCTCGAACCGGGTCAACCCGAAGAGCCTGGTGTACCAGGGCATCTACCAGGACTTCGACTGGGCTTCCATCGCCCTGAAGTAGGAGGTTCGAAGAAGCATCGCACTACACGTGAGGCGCCGGCTCGACCGGCGCCTCACGTGCTTTAAGGCAGTTACACTTCCGACCCCCGGCGGCAGGCGCCCCGAACGTTTCCTGGAGGAGACCACGTGTTCCGATATCTCGTCAGAAGAGTTCTCTGGGCCGCTCTCCTCTTCCTCGTGATCACGTTCGTGACCTTCGTGATCTTCTACGTCGGCCCGAACAACCCGGCTCGCGCCGTGTGCGGCGGCGAGCAGGCGAAGCGCGCGTGCCTGGTGCAGGCGACGAGCAAGCTCGGGCTCGACAAGCCGATGCCGGTGCAGTACTACCGCTTCCTCAAGCAGCTGGTGATCCACCAGGACCTCGGCGAGTCGTTCGCCACCAGCCAGAGCGTCAACCAGCGGATCAAGGAGGCTGCGCCCGTGACCGCCTCGCTGGTCTTCGGCGGCGCGGTTCTCTGGATGATGATCGGCCTCTCGGTGGGGATCTACTCGGCCCTGAAGCCGAGGTCGCTGCTCGACAGATCCGCGATGGTGTTCGTCCTGATCGGCGTGTCCGCGCACCCGATCTGGATCGGCCTCATCTTCGAGTACGTGTTCGGCGTGAAGCTGGGGTGGACGCCGATCGCGAACTACGCCAACTTCTTCGGTGCGCCGGGGGACTCCGGTCTCCCAGGGGGCCCCTGGCAGTGGTTCTACCACCTGATCCTGCCGTGGTTCACGTTCGCGCTCCTGTTCGCCGCGCTCTATGTGCGGATGATCCGCGCCAACGTGATCGAGACGCTGAACGAGGACTTCGTCCGGACCGCGCGCGCGAAGGGCGCGCCCGAGGGCCAGGTCATCCGCTCGCACGTGCTGCGGAACGCTCTCCTGCCGGTCGTGACGATGCTCGGGATGGACATCGGGATCGCGCTCGGCGGCGCGATCTTCACCGAGACCGTCTACCAGCTTCCGGGGCTCGGGCAGACCGCGATCATCGGGATCAACAACCAGGACCTGGCGATCGTGCAGGGCGTGATCGTCTTCGCAACGCTGGCGATCATCGTTTTCAACCTGATCGTCGACCTGTTGTACGCCTGGATCGACCCCCGAATCCGGCTAACCTGAGCTCACACCCGTGGCCCTTCTAGAAGTCAAGGATCTCCGCACGTCCTTTCGCACCGAAGACGGTGTCGTGCGCGCCGTCGAAGGCGTCAACTTCACGGTCGAGAAGGGCCAGACGCTGGGGATCGTGGGCGAGTCGGGCTGTGGCAAGAGCGTCACCTGCCTGACGATCATGGGCCTCAACCCGAAGCGCAACACCGTCACCGGCGGCGAGGCGCTCTGGAAGGGCAAGGACCTGCTCTCGATGAAGCCGAGCGACCTGCGTGCGGTGCGCGGGGACGAGATCTCGATGATCTTCCAGGACCCGATGACCTCGCTGAACCCCGTGCACACGATCGGGCGCCAGCTGATGGAGGCGATCCTGCTCCACCGCGACGTGACCAAGCGCGTCGCCCGCGCGAGGGCGCTCGAGCTCCTGAAGGCGGTCGGCATCCCGCGGGCCGAGACGCGCATCGACGACTACCCGCACCAGTTCTCGGGCGGCATGCGGCAGCGCGTGATGATCGCGATGGCGCTGATCAACGACCCCGACCTGCTGATCGCCGACGAGCCGACAACCGCGCTCGACGTGACCACCCAGGCGCAGATCCTCTCGCTGATGAAGCGCCTGCAGGAGGACTTCGGGAGCGCGATCATCATGATCACGCACGACCTCGGCGTCGTCGCCGAGATCGCCGACGACGTGCTCGTCATGTACGCGGCGAACGTTGTCGAGCAGGCCGAAGTGCACGACCTCTTCAACCGCCCCCAGCACCCGTACACCTGGGGCCTGATGGGCTCGCTGCCGCGGCTCGAGGCCGACGTCGATCGCCTGACCCAGATCCCGGGCCAGCCGCCGTCGCTCCTGCGCCCGCCGAACGGCTGCCGCTTCCACCCGCGCTGCCCCTACGTGATGGAGATCTGCAAGACGACCGTGCCGGAGCTCCTTCCGACGCAGCGCGACCCGGACCACCTGCAGAAGTGCCACCTCGACGAGGAGACGAAGGAGCGCGAGGCGGCCAAGCTGATCGCGACGACGATGGCGGGAGCCGGCTAGGTGGAGGCCGCAGCCACGATGCCGCTGACCGGCGAGGAGCTGCTGGTCGTCGAGGACGTCAAGAAGTACTTCCCGATCACGCGCGGGATCATCTTCCAGAAGGAGATCGCCTCGGTGAAGGCGGTCGACGGCGTCTCGTTCTCGATCAAGCCGGGCGAGACGCTCGGCATCGTGGGAGAGTCGGGCTGCGGGAAGTCGACGCTCGCGCGCTGCATCATGAAGCTGCTCGAGTCGACCGACGGCAAGATCACCTTCGAAGGCCGCGACATCACGCGCCTCTCGCGCCCGGCGATGCGGCCGATCCGGCGCGAGATGACGATGATCTTCCAGGATCCGTACGCCTCGCTGAACCCGCGCAAGCGGGTGGGCTTCATCATCGGCGAGCCGCTCGAGGTGCACGGCCTCGGGACGAGCGCCGAGATCAAGCGCCGCGTCCAGGAGCTGCTCGAGGTCGTCGGCCTCAACCCGGAGCACTACAACCGCTTCCCGCACGAGTTCTCGGGCGGGCAGCGCCAGCGCATCGGCGTCGCGCGGGCCCTCTCGGTCAACCCGAAGCTGATCGTGTGCGACGAGCCCGTCTCGGCGCTCGACGTCTCGGTCCAGGCCCAGATCCTGAACCTGCTCAAGGACCTGCAGGACGACTTCGGCCTTACCTACATCTTCATCGCGCACGACCTCAACGTCGTCCGGCACATCTCGGACCGCGTAATGGTGATGTACCTCGGCAAGGTCGCCGAGGTCGCGCCGCGCGAGGTGCTCTACACCCAGCCGAAGCACCCGTACACGGGCGCGCTCCTGTCGGCGGTGCCGATCGCGAACCCGGAGCTCGGGCGCCAGCGCGAGGCGATCGTGCTCGAAGGCGACGTGCCGAGCCCGGTCAACCCACCCAGCGGCTGCCGCTTCCACCCGCGCTGCCCGCGCTTCGTCGAGGGGCACTGCGACGTCGAAGAGCCGCCGCTCTACTCGTTCGGAAGCGGCCAGGCGGCCGCGTGCCACTACCCGCTGGAGCGTTGGCCGTTGACGGCCGAGGAGATGCGGCGGGCCGGCTCGAAGACGTCTGCTCAGCCGCTCCCGGCCTAGGCCGAGATGCTCGCGGCACTTCGCCGTCTCGCGATCCTGATCGTCGGCTGCTCGCTCGCGACCGCTGCGTTCTCGGCACTGCTCGGCGCCCTCGTCGGGGCGTCGCTCGACCGCTCGATCGCCCTCGGGTTCTACGGGCTCGGCTGTTTCCTGATGGTCTCGGGGTTCTTCGTCGGCAACCGCGGCCCGGCGCGGGTCAAGTCCGAGACCGCCGGCCCGACGATGCTGCCGCTGCCCGGCCTGGGCTCGCGGCGGCTGCGCTGGGCGACCGCCGACGAGCAGAACGAGACGATCAGCAACTCGGCGGTCTTCATCGTGCTCGGGTTGATCCTCGTGCTGATCGGAGTGGTCGTCGACAGCCACCACTCCCTCGTTTGAGGGGTCTAACTTCTGGACTCCGCCGCCGTCGAAGCTATCGTGAGGGCCATGAGTGGCGACTGTGAGCGCGCTCGCCAGTGGGCATCGACCGAGGTCGACGGCGAGCTGTCGAGTTTCGAGCGTGTGCTGTTGCACGCGCACCTCGACGGCTGCCCGTCTTGCAGCGAGTTCAGCGGCACGATCACCGGCCTGACGAAGGCGCTGCGGGAAGCGCGGCTCGAGCAGCTCGAGACCCCGATCGTGATCGGGCGACCGCGCCGGCGCGCGAGGCTCCGCCTGGCCCCGGCGGCGGCGGCGATGGCCGTCGCGGCGGTCGGCCTCGGCAGCTTCCTCGCGACGTCCATGCGCTCGAGCTCGGTGACGGCGGCGCATACGCCCGTCCACGTGGCGGTCGGCCCGTTCGCCTCGCTGGAGACGATGGACCTCCGCACCTCGCAAGCGCTCGAGCGGCTGAACCAGTTCCAGCAGGCCGCAGCCGCGGCTTCCGCGCGCTCGCTGCGGGGCGGCCCGGCCCTGAAGCGGTAACGCCGGGCCCGCTGTCGATACTGTTCGACAGTGTTCCCATCACTCGTCACGTCGTACGTCTGAAGCCTCGATCACGCGGCCAGGGTGGCTGCGATGACAGAGGACGGGAAGGCCTATCCGAAGCCGGATCGGATCAGGCAGGGCTTCGCTAGACTCACGCTCGCGGGCCGCCGAAAGCGAGGCCCCCTTGGCAGCGCACCCGAACCACCTCTCCAGGAGACACATGCCTGACCAGAAAAACGGCCAGAACGTCGGCAAGGTCATCGAGATTCGCGGCGTCGTGGTCGACGCCGTCTTCACCGACCGCTTGCCGGAGATCTACACCGCGCTGCGGATCGCGCGCCCCGACGGCGACGGCGACCTGATCGCGGAGGTGCAGCAGCACCTCGGCGACGACCGCGTCCGCGCGGTCGCGATGGACGCCACCGACGGCATCCCGCGCGGGGTCGACGTGGTCGACACCGGCCAGCCGATCACGGTGCCCGTGGGCAAGCAGACGCTCGGGCGGCTTTGGAACGTGCTCGGCGACCCGATCGACCACGGCGAGCAGCTCGGCGCGGACGCCGAGCGCTGGCCGATCCACCGCGACCCGCCGTCCTTCGACGCGCTGCAGCCGACGATGGAGATCTTCGAGACCGGCATCAAGGTGATCGACCTGGTCGCGCCGTTCGTGCGCGGCGGCAAGGTCGGCCTCTTCGGCGGCGCCGGCCTGGGCAAGACCGTCCTGATCCAGGAGCTGATCCGCAGCGTCGCACGTGAGCACGAGGGCAACTCGGTGTTCGCCGGCGTCGGCGAGCGGACGCGCGAGGGCAACGACCTCTGGCTCGAGATGACCGAGTCCGGCGTGCTGGCGGACACGGCGCTCGTGTTCGGCCAGATGAACGAGCCGCCCGGCGCCCGCCTCCGGGTCGCGCTGACCGGCCTGACGATGGCCGAGTACTTCCGCGACGAGGGCGCAGGCGGCGACGTGCTGCTCTTCATCGACAACATCTTCCGCTTCGTCCAGGCGGGCTCGGAGGTCTCGGCGCTGCTCGGGCGGATGCCGAGCGCCGTCGGCTACCAGCCGACGCTCGCGACCGAGATGGGCCAGCTGCAGGAGCGCATCACCTCGACGCGCCAGGGCTCGGTCACGTCGGTGCAGGCGATCTACGTGCCGGCCGACGACCTCACCGACCCGGCTCCGGCGAACACCTTCGCCCACCTCGACGCGTTCATCACGCTCTCGCGGCCGATCTCGGAGAAGGGCATCTACCCGGCGATCGACCCGCTCGACTCGACCTCGCGGGCGCTTCAGCGCGGCGTCGTGTCGGACGAGCACTACGAGACCGCGACGCGCGTGCAGGAGGTGCTGCAGCGCTACAAGGACCTGCAGGACATCATCGCGATCCTCGGCATGGACGAGCTCTCGGACGAGGACCGCGTCGTCGTGCAGCGGGCGCGCAAGATCGAGCGCTTTCTCTCGCAGCCGATGTACGTCGCCGAGACCTTCACCGGCCAGCCCGGCAAGTTCGTGCGGCTCGAGGAGACGATCGCCGGCTTCGCGGCGATCCTCGACGGCAAGCACGACGACCTTCCGGAGCAGGCGTTCTACATGGTCGGCCCGATCGACGAGGCTGTCGGCAAGGGTCGCGGCGAGGAAGGCTCGCAGCCCGACGAGGCCGCGGCCGCCGAGGCCGAGGCCGACGCCGAGGCCGAAGAGCCCGAGCCCGTCCCGGCGTAGCGCGTCGTGGCGACGTTCGAGCTCTCCCTCGTCACCCCCGAGGGCGCGGCCTTCGAGGGCGAGGTCGAGATGATCGTCGTGCCCGGCGAGGCGGGCGAGATCGGCGTGCTCGCCCGGCATGCGCCGCTCGTCGCGATGCTGAAGGCCGGCTCGACGCGGATCTACCGCAACCGGGCGTCCGAGGACATCGTCGAGTTCGCGACCGGCCCCGGCTTCTTCAAGGTCGAGCAGGACCGCGCGCTGGCCCTCGTCGACGACGCCGTCGACGCCAGGCACATCGACACGGCCCGCGCGCAGGATCAGCTCGACACCGCCCGTTCCGAGCTCGAGCGGGTCGAGAGCGGCGACTCCGACGCCGACCGCTGGCAGCTCGAGCAGCGCATCAAGCACGCCGAGAATCAGCTCGCCGTTTCGGGCAAGTCCACGTAGTACTGCTACGCTCAGAGCACCCGGAAAGCTTTGAAAGGCAGCTTGGCGACCGGGTTACCAAACGCCTAAAGAGCCCGCGAGCACCCGGCTCTCGTGGCCCTTGGGCAGGGAGCCGAACGGTTTGCAGAAGGCGCGCGAAAGACTCGAAGCACTGCTCGCTGAACGGATCGCCGTCCTCGACGGCTCGTGGGGCGTCCTGCTCCAGAACCGCGGCCTGACCGAGGAGGAGTGGCGCGGCGAGCGCTTCCGCGACCACCCGCGTGACGTCAAGGGCGATCCGGACCTGCTCAACCTGACGCGCCCGGAGATCGTGGAGAGCGTGCACCGCGCCTACTTCGAGGCCGGCGCCGACATCGCGACCACGAACACCTTCACCGCGACGAGCATCGGCCAGGCCGACTACGCGCTCGAGGCGGCGGTGCGCGACATGAACCTCGAAGGCGCCCGGCTCGCGCGGAAGGTCGCCGACGAGCACGACGGCTTCGTCGCCGGCTCGGTCGGCCCGCTGAACGTGACGCTCTCGCTCTCGCCGAAGGTCGAGGACCCGGCCTATCGCGCGGTGGTCTTCGACCAGGTCAAGGCCTCCTACGCCGAGCAGTTCGCGGCGCTGGCCGAGGGCGGCGTCGACCTGTTCCTGATCGAGACGATCTTCGACACGCTCAATGCCAAGGCGGCCATCGTCGCGGCCCGCGAGGTGGCGCCGGACGTTCCCTTGTGGATTTCGTTGTTCGTCGACCAGAGTTCGCGGACGCTGTCCGGCCAGACGGTCGAGGCGTTCTGGAACGCCATCGCACACGCGCGGCCGCTGGTCGTCGGCGCCAACTGCTCGCTCGGCGCGCACGAGCTGCGGCCCTACGTCGCCGAACTGGCACGGGTCGCGGGCACCTATGTGAGCTCGCACCCCAACGCCGGCCTGCCCAACGCGTTCGGCGGTTACGACCAGACGCCCGAGGAGTTCACCGCCGCGCTGGGCGAGTTCGCGACCGCGGGCCTGGTCAACATCGTCGGCGGCTGCTGCGGCACGACGCCGCCGCACATCGCCGCGATCGCCTCCGCCGTGCACGACCAGAAGCCACGCGTCGTCGCCAAGGAAGGCCGAACGACCCGGTTCAGCGGCCTCGAACCGTTCGCGATCGGCCCGGACACCGGCTTCGTGATGATCGGCGAGCGGACCAACGTGACCGGCTCGGCCCGGTTCCGCCGGCTGATCGAGGCCGACGACTACCAGGGCGCCGTCGACGTGGCGCTCGACCAGGTCCGCGGCGGCGCCAACCTGCTCGACGTCAACATGGACGCGGACCTGCTCGACAGCGAGCGGGCGATGACCACGTTCCTCAACCTGATCGCCACCGAGCCGGAGGTGGCCCGCATCCCGATCATGGTCGACAGCTCGCGGTGGAGCGTGCTGGAGGCCGGCCTCAAGTGCGTGCAGGGCAAGGGGATCGTCAACTCCATCAGCCTGAAGGAGG
>Ga0081540_1002161_pt1 | contig 16332 bp, 17 predicted proteins | sample TabmetS2T1R1_FD_71024 | JGI IMG/M metagenome (GOLD analysis project Ga0081540, IMG submission 71024) | Tabebuia heterophylla rhizosphere microbial communities from the University of Puerto Rico - S2T1R1 | ecosystem: Host-associated > Plants > Roots > Rhizosphere ... | reverse complement strand
ATGCTGGCCGTCCTGTTCCGCGCCATCGAGAACTTCAAGATGTTCGACATGGTCAACCTGCTCACCTCGGGGGGGCCGGGCTCCACCACCGAGCTGGTGTCGATCACCTTGAAGCGCGCCGCGTTCGAGAAGTGGCGCACCGGTTACTCGTCGGCGCTCGCCATCATTCTGTTCGTCACGGTGTTCGGCGCCGCCAACATCTACGTGAAACTTCTCAACCGGGTGAAGCAGCGATGACTATAGCCGCCCATTCCGTTGTCCAGGCTTCGTCGCGCACGAAGATGTTCGCCGGTGCCTTGGTCATCCTTTACGCCGTGATCACGATCCTGCCGCTGCTCTGGATCGTGGCGACCGCCTTTAAATCGCAGAGCGATGCGATTGCCTATCCGCCCAAGGTAATCTTCCAGCCGACGCTGGAAGGCTTCGTCAACCTGTTCACCGTGCGCACGCGCCAGACGCCGGACTTCATCGCAAAGCTGCCGCCGGCGCAGACCTGGTACGACAAGCTGGTGCGCCAGCGCGACATGGTGATCGCAGGTCCCTCCAAGGTCGTGCCGCGCTTCACCAATTCGCTGATCATCGGCTTCGGCTCGACATTCCTTGCCGTGTTCCTCGGTACGCTCGCGGCTTATGCGTTCTCGCGGTTCCGTATTCCATTGGCAGACGACTTGCTCTTTTTTATCCTGTCGACGCGAATGATGCCGCCGGTCGCGGTCGCCATCCCGATCTACCTGATGTACCGGCACCTCAATCTGACCGACACCAGGCTTGGCATGATCCTGCTCTACACGGCGGTGAACGTGTCGCTCGCGGTCTGGCTGCTCAAGGGATTCATCGACGAGATTCCGCGCGAGTATGAGGAAGCCGCGCTGGTCGACGGCTACACGCGGCTGCAGGCGCTGCGCAAGGTGGTGTTGCCTCAGGCGGTGACGGGGATAGCCGCGACCGCGATCTTCTGCCTGATCTTCTCGTGGAATGAATATGCCTTCGCGGTGCTGCTGACCAGCGGCGAAGCGCAGACCATGCCGCCCTTCATTCCCTTCATCATCGGCGAGGGCGGCCAGGACTGGCCGGCGGTGGCTGCAGCTACGACCCTGTTCGTCATTCCAATCGTGCTGTTCACGATTCTCCTGCGCAAGCATCTGTTGCGCGGGATCACCTTCGGAGCAATGCGCAAATGAACGGCTCTGCAAACCGATCGATTGGCGTGGCGCGCTGGTTCCGAAGGGGACCGTGGGAAGCCATTGCCATGAGCCTGATCGCCGGCGGCATCGTCATGCTGGTGCAGCCGCTGTCGATCGACCTCTACAGCTATTCGTTCGTGACGATCCTGGCCGGCACAATCGGCTATGTCGTCGTCAGCCACTTTCCGGAATAGGCTGAAAGCCATGGCACAGATCCGCGTGGAAAACCTGCGAAAATCGTTCGATCAGTTCACCGCCGTGCAAGGTTCGGACTTCACCATCGACGACGGCACGTTCTTTGCGATGCTCGGCCCGTCCGGCTGCGGCAAGACCACGACGCTGCGCATGATCGCCGGCCTCGAACTGCCGACCGACGGTCGCATCCTGCTCGACGGCGAGGATGTCACCTTCAGCCGCGCCGCGGCGCGCGACATTGCCTTCGTGTTCCAGTTCTTCGCGCTCTATCCGCACATGAATGTCGCCGACAACATCGGCTTTCCCCTGAAATGCCAGGGCATGGCGCGCCGCGAGATCCGCGCGCGCGTCGCTGAGACGGCGCGCCTGTTGCGCATCGAGCATCTGCTGTCGAAGAAGACATCGGGCCTGTCCGGCGGCGACCGACAGCGCGTCGCGCTTGGCCGCGCCATGGTCAGGCGGCCGAAGGCGTTTTTGATGGACGAGCCGCTCGGCGCGCTCGACGCCGAATTCCGCCATCTGATGTGCCGCGAACTGCGCGACCTGCACGATCGCATCGGAGCAACGACGATCTACGTGACGCACGACCAGCTCGAAGCGATGTCGATGGCCGACCGGATCGCGATCATGAATGGCGGCCGGGTCGAGCAGATCGGCTCGCCCCAGGAAGTCTATGACCGCCCGGCGAGCCTCTTTGTCGCCGATTTCATCGGCTCGCCGCCGATGAACTTCCTGCGTTTCGACGGCAGTCTTCAGCCGAATGACGAGGCGGTCGACTTCCACGGCGCCCGCATCGTGGTGCCGGCGATACGCGAGCCGCGCGCGGCCGCCCCGCTGGTATTGGGCGTTCGCCCGGAGCATATCCGCTTTGCCGATGCGGCAGAGGTGCGCGGCAGCGTGTTCGGCGCCGAGTATCTCGGCACCACGCAGATCGTGACCGTCGAAACCGGCTACGGGCGCATCGCGGCGCGATTGCCGTCGAGCACGCCGGTGCGGATCGGCGAGACGGTCGGTCTCGTGTTTCGCTCCGAACGGCTGTCGTTGTTCGATGCGCAGAGCGGAGCCGCGATCCGCACTGCGAGCCATGAAGGAGCCGGTCATGGCTGACGTGATGCTGCGACATGTGAGCAAGCGCTTCGGGACGACGGAGGCCGTTGCCGATCTCTCGCTTGCCATCGAGGACGGCGAGTTCATTGTCTTGCTCGGGCCGAGCGGCGCCGGCAAGACCACGACGCTGCGGCTGGTCGCAGGTCTCGAGCGTCCCGATGCCGGCGCGATCCTGATCGATGGCCGCGACGTCACGCAGGCGCCGCCGGGCACGCGCGACATGGCGTTCGTGTTCCAGCAATATTCGCTCTATCCGCATCTGTCGGTGTACGACAATCTCGCCTTTCCACTGCGCTCGCCGGTGCATCGCGTGCCCGAGCCGCAGATCCGCAAGCGGGTCGAGCAGACCGCGGAGCTCTTGCATATCTCCGGCAAGCTAGGCAATCGCGCGACGCGGCTGTCCGGCGGCGAGATGCAGCGGGTGGCGATCGGCCGCGCCCTGGTGCGCGACCCCGCCATCTATCTGATGGACGAACCGCTTTCCTCGCTCGATGCCAAGCTGCGCGCCGAGCTGCGGCTCGAGCTCAAACGCATCCAGCTCGAGCTTGGCGCCACGATCCTTTATGTGACACACGATCAGGTCGAGGCGATGACGCTCGCCTCGCGCATCGGCGTGATTCGGGATGGCCGGCTGCTACAGGTCGGCACGCCGCGCGAAATCTATGAGAACCCGGCCGACAGTTATGTGGCCTCGCGGCTCGGCACGCCGCAGATCAATTTCCTGCCGCTTGCGCTGGCGCCCGACGTGCCAGCCCCGCCGGGCACCGAGACCATCGGCATCCGCACCGAGCATCTGCAGATCGCCTCCCGCAACGGCGGCGCGCTGGTCGGGCGGGTGCACCGGGTCGAGCATCTAGGGGAGCAGAATCATGTCCATCTCGAATACAGGGGCCGGACCATGATCACGCTGGCGGATCCCCATGCGCCGCTGCAGGCCGGCGAGGAGGTTGAACTTCGCCTGCGACATCCGCTTTACTTCGATGCCGCGGGGCGACGAATCCCCGCGATCGCATAGGTAGAGGAACATGAGCATGTCCCTGCAACCCGACACATTCAAATCGCTGGTCAAGGCCGCAGCAGAGCAGGTCATTGCCAGCGCGCCGGAACTGACCGCGCTCGACCAGGCCATCGGCGACGGCGACCACGGCGCCAACATGAAGCGCGGCTTCGAGGCGGTCTTGAGCAAGCTGGACACGATCGGTGCCCAGCCGCTCGACGAGGCACTCAAGTCCATCGGAAAGACGCTGGTTATGACCGTCGGCGGCGCATCCGGACCGCTCTATGGCAGCTTCTTTCTCGCCGTCGGAGAGGCGCTGTCGCAGGACAAGTCATTGCCGGAAAATCTCGCCGATGTCTTCGGCCGCGGCGTCGATGCGGTCAGCGCGCGCGGCCGCTCGCATGCCGGCGAGAAGACGATGCTCGATGTGCTGGTCCCCGTGCTGGAGACACTAAAGACCGAGGCCGGCCGTCCTGACCTGATCGAGCGGATCCGCGCCACGGCCAGCGAATCGGTGCAGCGAACCGTGCCGATGCAGGCCACCAAGGGACGGGCCTCGTTCCTCGGCGCGCGCAGCATCGGGCATGTCGATCCCGGGGCTAAATCGAGTTGTGTGATGCTGCATGCGGTGTGCAGCACGCTGGAGGAAAGGACATGAGCGACATGGTCGGCATCGTGATCGTCTCGCATTCGAAGGACATCGCCAAGGGGACCGCCGACATGGTCCGCCAGATGGTCGGCAGCGAGGTCAAGGTCGCATTTTGCGGCGGCAATCCGGACGGCGGATTGGGCACCAGCGTCGCCGGGATCATCGAAGCGATCGATGCGGCGTGGTCCGCAAAGGGCGTCGCCATCCTGGTCGATCTCGGTGGCGCCGAGACCAACAGCGAAATGGCCGTCGAGATGCTGGAGCCGGCGCGGCGCGACCGCGTTGTCGTGTGCAATGCGCCGATTGTCGAGGGCGCGGTGATGGCCGCAACCGAAGCTGCGGGCGGCAGTTCGCTCGATCAGGTCAGGGCGGTGGCTGAGGAACTTTCTGCCGGCTGATGCGCCGGCCGGATGAAGATTGGATATGAATATGCTCGAAACAGCGAAAACCAACGGTGAAGCCTTCACAGGTACGGTGCGTCTGATCCATGCCGTCGGCATGCACGCCCGTCCCGCGGTCAAGCTCACCAAGCTTGCCAAGAAATTCCAGGCGCATGTTGCGGTCCGGGTCGAGGGCGCGGCCGACTGGATCAACGCCAAAAGCGTGGTCAAAGTGATGGCGATGCGCGCTGCTCACGGCAGCATCATCGAGATCAAGGCGTTGGGCGAGGATGCGCAGGCCGCGGTCACGGCGCTGGTCGATCTTGTCGCTGCCGACTTCCCGGAAGCGGAGCACTGAGATGCAGCAGGACGCGGCACGGCTGGCCTACCGCGGCAGAACCGCCTCGATCGGTTTTGCCCATGGCCAGTTCGTGCGCGTCAATGCCGGCGCCAGCGGCAAGCGGGCGGCCGGCTCGCCGGCAGAGGAAGCGGAAGCCTTTCGCGACGCCGTTCATGCTGCCAGCGGACAGATCGCCGAAGTTGCCGCCGCCGCGGGCGGCGAGGCCGCGCAGATTCTCGAGTTCCAGGTGGCGCTGCTCGAGGACGAGGAATTTATCGATCCGGTGTTCACCCTGATCGATGATGGCGTGGCGGCGGACGCGGCCTTCTCGCGCATCGTCGACGAGCAGATCGCCGACTACAATTCAGCGCCGGACGAGTATCTCCAGGCGCGCTCCTCCGATCTTGCCGATTTGCGCGATCGCGTGCTGCGCATCCTGGGCGGCGGCGAGAGCCGGTCCTTGAGCATCCCGCAAGGCGCGGTGGTTTGCGCCGACGACTTGCCGCCGTCGCGCTTTCTCGAGATCGACTGGTCGGGCGGCGGAGGGCTCGCCTTGCTGCGCGGCAGCCCGACCAGCCATGTGGCGATGCTGGCGCGCGCCCGCGGCATTCCCATGGTGGTGCAGCTCGGCTCGGTGCCCAATGCCGCGGTGGCGCTGCTCGACGGCGAGGGCGCCACGCTGGAGCTTGACCCGAGCGCCGAGCAGGTCGGCCTGTTCGAGCGGCGACGCGAGGTTCACCGCAAGAACCGCGCCTCGGCACGCGCGATCCTGCGGCGCCCGACCGCCTCGTGGCGCGGCGAGCGGATCAAGCTGCTGATCAACATCCAGCGCGTCGAGGACCTTGAACATGCCGATGCCCAATATGCCGACGGCATCGGGCTGATGCGCAGCGAGTTCCTGCTCGACGGTCACGGCGCCCTGCCGGACGAGGAGACGCAGTATCAGGCCTATGATGCCGTGCTGCGCTGGGCCGGCCAGCGTCCGGTCACCATCCGCACCTTCGATGCCGGCGGCGACAAGCCGGTGGCGGGCTTTACGCCGGATGGGGAGGCCAATCCGTTTCTCGGCCTGCGCGGGTTGCGCCTGTGCCTGAGCCGCCCGGACATCTTCAACGTTCAGCTTCGCGCGCTTGCCCGCGCGGCGGTGCGCGGCAATCTCAAGGTCATGCTGCCGATGGTCACCACGCCGGCCGAGCTGGAAGCGGCGCGAAAGCTGTTTGTGGAGGCCGTCGCGTCCTTGCAAGCCAGGGGCGTTGCCGCGATGCTTCCGGAGCTTGGAATCATGGTCGAGGTGCCGGCGGCGGCCATGGCCATTGCCGACTTCAAGGCGGCATTCTTCTCGATCGGCTCGAACGATCTCGCGCAATATGTGCTGGCCTGTGACCGCTCGAACGGAGCTCTCGCCTCGCTGATGGATCCGCTGCATCCGGCCGTCATGGAATTGATCGCGCGCACCGCCGAGCATGGCCGACGCTCCGGCACGGCGGTCAGCCTGTGCGGCGACATGGCAAGCGATCCGCGCTGCATTCCCGCGCTGCTCGATTGCGGCCTGCGTGAGCTATCGGTCAATGCCTCGGCGCTGGCGCAGATCAAGCAGACGATCGACCGGTTGAGCAGCGGAGGATCCGGTGGCTGAGACCGTGTCCAACGAAGCAGCGGAAGCCGGTGCCGTCGCCATCTACAAGCGCATCTTCAAGGAGGTGCTCGACAGCCGGCCGTCGGGCATGCGGCTGCGGCTGGCCACGGCTATCGGCAAGAACCGTAGTTTCGTCAGCCAGATTTCCAATCCGGCCTATCCGGTTCCGATCCCGGTGCAGCATCTCAACACCATCTTCGAGGTCTGCCATTTCCCGCCGCAGGCCAAGACGGCGTTCCTGCGCGCCTATGCGCGGGCGCATCCGCGCCGGGTCGGGCGGCTAACCGACGGTCCCCACGACCGCGCGCTGACGCTGCATCTGCCCGATCTCGGCAGCGCCAAGAAGAACGCGCAGCTCGACACGCTGCTGCAGGAATTTGCGCGTCGGCTGACTGCGATCATGCGCGACGAAAAATAAAGACGGGTTTTGCGGGGAGGGTGCGGTGAAGAAGTTCGTCAATTCCGTCGATACGATGCTGGCCGAGAGCCTCGATGGCTTTGCCGCGGCACATGCCGACATCGTCGTGCTCGGCGCGGAGCGCAAATTCGTGATGCGCCGCGCCCTCAATCCGCAGAAGGTGGCGCTGCTGTCCGGCGGCGGCAGCGGCCACGAGCCGCTCCATGCCGGATTCGTCGGCCGCGGCATGCTCGACGCCGCCTGCCCGGGGCAGATCTTCACCTCGCCGACACCGGACCAGATCGTGGAGGCTGCGGCGGCCGTCGGCGGCAGCGCGGGCGTGTTGTTCATCGTCAAGAATTATGCGGGCGACCGCATGAATTTCGAAATGGCCGCCGAGCTGCACGAAGGCAAGGCGATGAGTGTTATCACCAATGACGACGTTGCGGTCGAAAAATCCACCCACAGCGAAGGCCGGCGCGGCGTCGCCGGCACCCTGGTGGTGGAAAAGATCGTCGGCGCGGCGGCGGAGAAGGGCATGGACCTGAAGCTGTGCGCCGAACTCGCTGCCGACGTGAACGCGCGGACGCGCTCGATCGGGGTGGCACTGACGAGTTGCACCGTTCCGGCCGCCGGCACGCCGACCTTTAAGCTGGGCGAGGACGAGATGGAGATGGGCGTCGGCATTCATGGTGAGCCGGGCCGCCGGCGCATCAAGCTTTCCGGCGCTGATGATATCGCCGAGCAGATGGTTGGCGCGATCCTTGGCGATTACGAAGGCGGCGCTTCCGGCGGCGCGCTTCTGCTGGTCAATGGATTCGGCGGCACACCGTCGCTAGAGCTTTATCTGATGTACAACGCCGCGCGACGCATCCTGCAAGGGCGCGGCATCACGATCGCGCGCTCGCTGGTCGGCTCCTATGTGACCTCGCTCGAGATGGCCGGGTGCTCGATCACCCTTTCCATGCTGGATGACAATCTGATCAAGCTGTGGGACGCGCCGGTGCACACCGCGGCGCTTAGGTGGTGAGGGGGCTTTGGTGCTTCGCTCGGCTGACGCGACAGACGTTGACCTGGTTGCCCCAGGGATCGTCGATGTGGCCGATCGCCTCGAACGATATGACTCAACTATCACGATAGGCCGTGGCTCAAGGACACACGTCAGGCATCCGCCGCAACTTTCAGTGCCTCGGCCCGGATCTCTTCGACCAGCCGCTCCTTGAGCGCAACGAATTCGGGCGTGGTCTTGATCTTGTAGGAACGCGGGTGAGGCAGGTCGATAGTAATCTCGGCCTTGATGCGGCCGGGGCGAGCGCTCATGACGATGACGCGGCTGCCGAGAAAGATCGCCTCCTCGATATCGTGGGTGACGAACAGCACGGTCTTTTGGTCTCGCTCCCAGATGCCGAGCAGGAGTTCCTGCATCAAGGTGCGGGTCTGATTGTCGAGCGCGCCGAACGGTTCATCGAGCAGCAGGATTTTCGGGTCGTTGGCCAGCGCACGCGCGATCGCCGTGCGCTGCTGCATGCCGCCGGAGAGCTGCTTTGGCCAGTGGTTCTCGAAACCGGCGAGCCCGATGCGCTGGATGAAGCCGTCGACGATCTTGCCGCGCTCGGCCTCGGGCACGCCGCGCTCGCGCAGGCCGAATGCGATATTCTCGCGCACGGTCAGCCACGGAAACAGCGTGTAGGACTGAAACACCATGCCGCGATCCGCGCCGGGGCCTTCCACCTCCCGGCTGTCGAGCACGACGCGGCCCTCGGTCGGCCGGTCGAGCCCGGCGACGATCCGCAGCAGCGTGGACTTGCCGCAGCCCGACGGGCCGAGAATGGTGACAAAGTCGTTGTTGCGGACGTCGAGAGTGGTCGGCTCGAGCGCGCGCGTCGGCGGATTGCCAAGCCGCGCGGGAAAGGTACGGGAGACCCGGTCGATCCTCAGGGCGGTCATGCCAGCCTCCACGGGAACAACCAGGCATTGAACGCCTTGAACAGGAAGTCGGAGACGAGCCCGATCAAGCCGATGACGATGATGCCGAAGATGATCTGGCCGGTGTTGAGCAAGGCCTGGCTGTCGGTGATCATGTGGCCGATGCCCGAGGACGAGCCGATCAGCTCGGCGACGATGACATAGGTCCAGGCCCAGCCGAGCACGAGGCGAAGGATTTCGGCGATCTCCGGCGCGGACGAGGGCAGGAGCACACGGCGGATGATGCCGCCATCGCCGGCGCCGAGCGTATATGCGGCTTCGACAAGATCGCGCCGCGTGTTGCCGACTGTCACCGCCACCATCAGGATCACCTGGAACACCGCGCCGATGAAGATCACGAGGAGCTTTTGCAGCTCGCCGATCCCTGCCCACAGGATCAAAAGTGGAATGAAGGCGGAGGCCGGCAGATAGCGCGCAAACGACACGAACGGCTCGAGGAAGGCCTCGATCGGTTTGTAGGCGCCCATCAGCACGCCCAGCGGAACGGCGATGATGGCGGCGAGCACGAAGCCACCGACCACGCGCCAGATCGTCATGCCGATGTCGAACAGGAAGCCGTGCTTGACCAGCAGCTCCCAGCCCTCGTTCACCATGGTCAGGGGATTGGCGAGAAACGTCTTCGAGACATGCCCACCGAACGTTGCCCAGGCCCACACAGCGACGAACAGGACGAAGAAGGCAAAGCCGTAGGCGATGCGCTGCCTTGAAGTCACGGGCTCCAGGGGACGTAGCACGGGGTGGTTTCCTCAAGGGGGTGCGCTGATCGGAACGAGGTCCCGCTTCCACGTTCGGGAAGCGGGACCGCCGTGGCGAGGGCCTACTTGATGAAGCTCGCGTCGTAGAGATCGTCCGTCTTGGGTATCTGCTTGATAATACCGATCTCGAGCAGAAGGTCGGCGGCCTCCTTGGTGAAAATCTGCCATTCGCCGGCGAAGAACTTCTGGTTGGCCGCCTTGTCCTGCCAGCGCAGATATTTCGCCGAGTTGCCGAACTGCTCGCCGGACTGCTTCACGTCGGCGCCCATCATCTCGTAGGATTTGGCCTGATCCTTCGCGATGGCCTCGACCGCTTCGAAATAGCTGTCGGCCAGGGCTTTCGCCGCCTTGGGATTTTCGGCAAGGAACTTCGGCGTGCAGCCGAACGTGTCCATGATCATGGGGTAGTCGAGCGTGGTGGCGATGATCTTGCCCTTGTCGGGCGCGGCGCGCACGGTCGACAGGTACGGCTCGTAGGTCATGGCGGCGTCGTTCTGGCCGGACACAAAGGCCTGCGCGGCCGCGGCCGGCTCCAGATTGACCACCGTGACATCCTTGACCGAGAGGCCGTTCTTCTTGAGCATCCAGGCGAGCGTGAAGTAGGGCGCGGTGCCCGGCGCGGAGGCCGCAACGGTCTTGCCCTTCAGATCCTTGATTGCGGCGACGTCGTTACGAACGGCCATGCCGTCGGCGCCGTAGCTCTTGTCGAGCTGGAATATCTGCTTGGTCGCCACGCCGTTGGCGTTCCAGGAAATCCAGGTTTCCACCGTGGTCGCCGCGCACTGGATGTCGCCGGAGGCAATGGCGAGGTGGCGATCCTTTTGCGGGATCTTCTTCAGCGTCACGTCAAGGCCGTTCTTCTTGAAGATGCCGGTCTCCTTCGCAAGCGTAAGCGGCGCAAACCCGGTCCATCCGGAAATCCCGATGCCGACCTTGACGTCGTCGGCAAAGGCGGGCGCGGACACCAGTAAGGCGGTGGCTGCGGCAAATGATGCAAAGTTACGCATGGCTGAATTCCTCTTGCTGCTGATGGATGTTGTCCGGTACTTCATCTCACACCCCCGGCTTGGAGGCCGCGGTGAATTTCCGTCATTGTGCCGTCGGCGTGTGCGCATTCATACCCCTCAGCCGCCTCTGAATCGGGCGACGAGCTTGTGGGACTCGCCGGGATAGAGCAGGCGGACGGCAGTCAGTGTCCTGCCGCTGCGGAAGGTGCGCCGGTCGATTACAAGGCATGGCGCGCCAACCGCAATGTCCAGCGCCGCGGCAGCTTCCTCGTCGGCCACGACAGCGCTGATCGAATGTTCGGCTTCCGTCCATGGGACATGATGCAGCAGCCATGAGCCGGGCGGCTCAAGCGCGAAATTCGCTGCCGAAGCCTTGGGCACCGCATCGAGGTCGATCAGGCGGTCCTCGACGGCAAAGGGCACGCCATCGGCGCAGTGGCGGCATGCGATCGCGATCACCTTGCCGGTTTTCTGCACACCAAGACGGGCGCGGTCCGCGGTACCGGCGGCGCGGCGCGAGGACTTGATCAGTTCATAGGCATAGCTGCGGCCGAGCGCGCTGATCTCGGCGCGGATATCGGTGATCTTCAGCACGGCGGAGAGGAAATTGGGACGACGCACGAAGGTACCGGCTCGCCGCCGCCGCTCGATCAGGTCGGCCTGCGTCAGTTCCGACAGCGCCTTGCTGACGGTCATGCGCGAGCAGCCATAGCGGGTCATGAGCTGGTGCTCGAACGGGATGCGGTGACCCGGCGGCCATTCGCCGGTCAGGATCCGGCGCTCGATATCGAGCCGAATCTGCTTGTAAGTGGGCTTGCCCGATGCCCGGGACTTGCTGCGACTGGTGGAAGCGCTCATGCCACCAGCCTCCGCACTGCCGCGTTGAATGCATCGCGCGCCTGCTCGCGCAGCCGATGCCGTCCACCTTCGACGACCTTGTTGCCGCTTGCCCAGACACAGGAAATAGCGTTGCTGCCGGCTGCGAAAATCCAGCCGTCAAGCACGGCATTGCCGCGGCGGCCCGCGAGCGAAGGATGGTCGGTATCGAGCGTGACGATGTCGGCGCGGGCGCCTTCTTGAAGTCCCACGACAGGCTGCGCCAGCGCCTGGGCACCGCCGGCGAGGGCGGCGTCGAACATAACGCGGCCGGTCGACGTGCCGAGACCGCCCGACAGCACGTTTCGTTCGCGCTTATTCAGGCGCTGCGCATATTCGAGCTGGCGCAATTCGTCGGCAACGCCGACCAGCACGTTGGAATCGGTGCCGATGCCGAACCGCCCGCCGGCGGCGAGAAATTCTTGCGCCGGAAAAATGCCGTCACCGAGGCTTGCTTCGGTCACCGGGCAGAGGCCGGCAACGGCGCCACGCCTGGCGAGGGCATCGGTTTCCGTCGCAGCCATGTGGGTGGCGTGGATCAGGCACCAGCGCTTGTCGACGGGTGCATTGTCCAGCAGCCACTCGACCGGCCGTCGTCCCGACCACGCCACGCAGTCGTCGACTTCGCGGATCTGCTCGGCGGCGTGGATATGCACCGGTCCGCCCTCGGCGAGCGGCGCGATGGCAAGGAGTTCGTCCGGCGCCACCGCTCGCAGGCTGTGCGGGGCGATGCCGACACTGGCGCCTTGTAGCGCGCGCGCGGCCCTGCGCGAGGCTGCCATCAGTTTGGCAAACAGGTCGACGGAGCAAATGAACCGGCGTTGGCCGTCATGCGGCGCGGCGCCGCCGAACGAGCCATGCGCGTAGAAGGCCGGCAGCAGGGTAAGTCCGATGCCGCTGTCCGTGGCCGCGCCAACGATGCGCTCCGCCATTTCGGCGAGATTGGCGTATGGCTTGCCGTCGCGATCGTGATGCAGGTAGTGGAATTCGCCGACGCGCGTAAAGCCCCGCTCGAGCATCTCGACATAGAGCAGCGTCGCGACCGCCTGGACTTCCTCCGGCGTCATCGCCAGCGCAAAGCGATACATCGTCTCGCGCCAGGTCCAGAAGGTGTCCGCGACATTGCCACGCGTCTCCGCAAGCCCCGCCATGCCGCGCTGGAACGCGTGGCTGTGCAGGCTGGCGATGCCGGGAATCGCAAGCTTGTGGCGTTCGTCGCCGGCGCCGGGCGCCGTGCCGGCTGCTACCTTCGTGATGATTCCGTTCGAGACGACGACCTGCACGTCATTCGCCCACCCCGAGGGAAGCAGTGCGGATTCGAAATGCAGGGGCGGCATGTTGCAAACCGGCTGGACAGAACGGGCCGATCATATGTATAGACATATCCAGACGTCAAGCTTCTGCCGCTGGGAGTTGCCATATGGCCGAGCGCTTCGATCGAATCTGGCATAACGCCCGGCTCGCCACGCTGCGGGGCGACTTGCCCGATGCGGGTGTAATCGAGCGCGGCCTGGTTGCACTGCGGGACGGCCGTATCGCATTCGTCGGCGCCCAATCCGATTTTCCAGGCAATGCCGACGCGGCAGAGCGGGTCGATTGCGAAGGCCGCTGGATCACGCCAGGGCTGATCGATTGCCATACCCACCTTGTTTACAGCGGCAACCGCGCCCACGAGTTCGAACTGCGTCTGCAGGGCGCAAGTTACGAGGAGATCGCGCGCGCCGGGGGCGGTATCGTCTCGACAGTGGCGGCGACACGGTCGGCAAGCGAAGCCGAGTTGGTCGCAAGCGCGCTGCCGCGGCTCGACGCGCTGATTGCCGAAGGCGTAACGACGCTGGAGGTCAAGTCCGGCTATGGACTCAACACAGCGACGGAGATGCGCCAGCTCTCGGCCGCGCGAACGCTCGGGCGCAATCGTCCGGTGACCATCCGCACGACATTCCTTGGCGCGCACGCGCTGCCCCCGGAAGCGCAGGGCGACAAGGACCGCTATATCGGCCTCGTCTGTGAGGAGATGTTGCCGGCAGTGGCGAAGGCAGGCCTTGCCGATGCCGTGGACGCCTTCATGGAGGGCATTGCATTTTCCGGCGAGCAGACGGCGAGGGTATTTTGCGCGGCAAAGACGCTAGGACTGCCGGTCAAGCTGCACGCCGACCAGTTGTCCAATCTCGGCGGCGCGGCGCTTGCCGCGCAATTCTCCGCGCTGTCGGCCGATCATCTGGAGCATACGGATGCGGCCGGTGTCGCCGCCATGGCGCGCGCGGGGACGGTCGCCGTGCTGTTGCCGGGAGCGTTCTACTTCATTCGCGAGACGAACAAGCCTCCGGTGGAGTTGCTCCGCGAGCACCGCGTGAACATCGCGCTCGCCACCGACAGTAACCCCGGAAGTTCGCCGCTCACCTCGTTGCTGCTCGCCATGAACATGGGCGCAACGCTGTTCCGCATGACCGTTGCCGAATGTCTGGCCGGCGCGACGCGCGAGGCGGCGCGCGCGCTCGGCATTCTCGGCGAGGCCGGCACGCTCGAAGCCGGCAAGTGGTGCGACCTTGCGATCTGGGACATCGAACGGCCGGCCGAGCTCGTCTACCGGATCGGCTTCAATCCGCTGCATCGCCGCGTATGGAGAGGGCAGTGACCGTGCAGCACGCATCGATCACGGTTTCGCCGGGGCGGGTGGGGCTCGAGGACCTCGCACGCGTCTTGGCCGGCGCGCCGGTCGTGCTCGATCCGTCGTTCTGGCCGCTTGTCGATGCGGCCGCTTCCATCGTGGCGTCGGCCGCACGCGGCGTCGATCCGGTGTATGGCATCAATACCGGGTTCGGGAAGCTGGCATCGAAGCGGATTGCTCCCGATCAGACGGCGCTTCTGCAGCGCAATCTGATCGTGTCGCATTGCTGCGGCGTCGGGGCAGCAACGCCGGAGCCGATCGTTCGCCTGATGATGGCGCTGAAGATCATCTCGCTCGGACGCGGAGCGTCGGGCGTGCGCCGCGTCGTGATCGAACAGCTTCAGGCGATGTTGGCGGCTGGTATTTGCCCTTTGGTACCGCAGCAGGGATCTGTCGGCGCGTCGGGCGATCTCGCGCCGCTTGCACATATGACGGCGGTCATGATCGGCGAGGGGCAGGCGCTGATCGAAGGCGCCAGCATGCCGGCGCGTGACGCGCTGGCGGCTTCCGGCCTCGTGCCTTTGACGCTCGGACCTAAGGAAGGGCTGGCCCTGATCAACGGCACGCAATTCTCGACCGCCTACGCCATCGCGGGCGTGTTGCGTGCGCACAATCTTGCGATCACGGCGCTGGTGACGGGTGCATTATCGGTTGACGCGGCGATGGCCTCGACCGCGCCGTTTCGTCCCGAGATCCAGGAGTTGCGCGGCCTTGCCGGGCAGGTGGCCGCCGGCAGGTCACTGTTGGCCTTGCTCGACGGCAGCGACATCAGACAGTCGCATCTCGAAGGCGACGAGCGCGTGCAGGACCCCTATTGCCTGCGTTGCCAGCCGCAGGTGGCGGGCGCCGCGCTCGACCTGTTGGCGCAGGCTGCGCACACATTGACGATCGAGGCCAACGCCGTAACCGACAATCCTCTGGTCCTGATCGGGACCGGCGAGATCGTCTCCGGCGGAAATTTCCATGCCGAGCCTGTTGCCTTTGCCGCCGACCAGATCGCGCTGGCGCTTTCGGAAATCGGCGCGATCAGCGAACGGCGCATCGCGACCCTGGTCGATCCTGCGCTCAACTTCGGCCTGCCGCCGTTCCTGACGCCCGAGCCCGGCATCAATTCCGGTTTCATGATCGCCGAAGTGACGGCTGCCGCGCTCTATGCCGAGAACAAGCAGCGTGCCGCGCCGTGCTCGATCGATTCGACGCCCACCAGCGCCAACCAGGAAGATCATGTCTCGATGGCCGCGCACGCCGCGCGGCGGCTGTCGGACATCGCGGATAATCTCGCCACCATCCTCGGCATCGAGCTTCTGGTTGCCGCACAAGGCATCCAGCTTCGCCTGCCGCATCTGACAAGTCCCGCGCTTGCCGCGGTCATTGCGGCCCTGCGCGAACAGGTGCCGGCGCTCGGTGGCGATCGCTACATGGCCGACGACATCGCCAGGGCCAGCGCGCTGGTTGAGGCCGGCACATTGCCGGCTGCCGCGCGCGACGTCCTCGCGCAGGATCCGTTTCCGTTGCTCGCTTGAAAGGTGACTTCGCATGAATCGCCGACTGGACAATGACCGCACGATCCGCGCGCCTCACGGGTCGGGGATCAGCGCCAAGAGCTGGCTGACGGAGGCGCCGTTGCGCATGCTCATGAACAATCTCGATCCAGACGTGGCGGAGCGCCCGAGCGAGCTCGTCGTTTACGGCGGCATTGGTCGCGCGGCGCGCGACTGGGAAAGCTTTGACAGGATCGTCGCTTCGCTGCGCCGGCTCGACGGCGACCAGACCCTGCTCGTTCAGTCGGGCAAGCCCGTCGGCGTGTTCCGCACCCATGCCGATGCGCCGCGGGTGCTGATTGCGAACTCCAACATCGTCCCGCACTGGGCGACGCTCGATCACTTCAATCATCTCGACAGGCTCGGGCTGATGATGTTCGGGCAGATGACGGCCGGCTCGTGGATCTATATCGGCAGCCAGGGGATCGTGCAGGGCACCTATGAAACTTTTGTCGAGGTGGGCCGGCGCCATTACGGCGGCAACCTTGCCGGCAGATGGATCCTGACCGCGGGGCTCGGCGGCATGGGCGGCGCGCAGCCGCTTGCCGCGACCATGGCGGGGGCCCCCCTGCTTGCGGGCGCAAGGCCGCCCGGACCCCCTTTGATATGCTTGT
>Ga0081540_1002160_pt1 | contig 16334 bp, 17 predicted proteins | sample TabmetS2T1R1_FD_71024 | JGI IMG/M metagenome (GOLD analysis project Ga0081540, IMG submission 71024) | Tabebuia heterophylla rhizosphere microbial communities from the University of Puerto Rico - S2T1R1 | ecosystem: Host-associated > Plants > Roots > Rhizosphere ... | reverse complement strand
GACTGTTCCCCTCGCGAGACGAACGCCGACTTGGTCTCTGCGATACGCCGCAAGGCGTCCGCGGCTTTCAAACCCTTGACCTTTGCAGGATCGGCTTCCGGCCCAATGATCACGAAGTCGTTGTACATCACGAGCTTTCGCGATGTTCCATTGCCATCCGCCATCCACGTCTTCTCGGCATCGGGCGAGTGCGTAAGCAGGACGTCCCCTTCGCCTCGTGCGCCCTGCTTCAGGATGTCGCCGCTGCCGGCGACAATCGCTTTCACAGTCAAACCCGACTTCCTGGCAAAGGCGTCAGTAAGAACACGGAGGATTCCGCTGTCCTGCGTGGTGGTGGTCGTCAGGATGATGAGTTCGTTGGTGGCGGGCTGCGCGACAGCCGGATTGGCGAAACCTGTCAGGCCAGCAAGCAGGGCCACGACAAGCAGACGGGCAAAGCGAATCATGCGGCAGACTCCTGCGCGACGCGCGTCCGATGGACGGCGAATAAGTTTTACGATGGACCGGCGCCATCGTGCCGGGGAAATCCAGCGGGCTCGCCAGCGCGCTGGGGTGGAACTCACACTACCGTCAAAGCAGCCCTGGGAAAAGGGTTGAGAAGCAATTCGTCAATCAATGGGCGTCGGACGGTGGAATGCCGGTATTACGGAGCCAAAGCCGGCGACTATGTCGGCGCCTTCATGGCGGCCATCAAGTGGTCGGCGGTGCAACGCCTCGCAGCGGAATTGCGCGAATGATCATGACCGAGGGCTGTATAGTGGTGAAAGAGTCGATCGACGCAATCGCCATGATCGAGGGCTGACTGAGTTTGCTCAATTGCAAAACTGTGGAGCGACTGCAATGCGAAACATCGTCGTAACTCTGTCGGGGCTGGCTATGCTGGTAGCCGCAAATAGTTCGGCAATGGCTCAATCCTGCAAGGATTGCGCCGAGCAGCAGAAGGCCTGCATGAAGAATTATGCCGGACCAGCATGCAAGACCGAGTACCAAATCTGCATCAAATCCTGCAAGAAATGAGTAATCTGCGCTCTTGCGAGGACGTTGAGCAATATCGGGACGACCGGCGGGATGCCTACGCGAGCGGAGGTTTGCATCTCATTCCTACTGGGCGGCTTGCTTGTAACGAAGCAGAACGCTTTCCGTCCGGGGCGCATGCATCGGTTGACAACCGATATCGCCGAAGCGGGCGCCGCGCCGACGATCTTTTTGCGCGCGATATTGCGCTCAAACAGGTCCCAGATGGGCGGCCCATCGACCGGATCGGCTGCGCACCCCAGCTTGCGACCATAGTCTTTTGTGATTTCGATACGCTGACCAGTCTTGAGGAGCACCATCTCCGAGATCCGTTGTCCGAACGGCTTGCGCGGGTCGATCGAATAGCCGATGCCGCCATAGCGGATCATGTCGCCGCTTGTCGGCCACGTCCTCCAAAATCAATTTGCATTGCGCCTGCGGCAGCGCGGCGTGCTGTTTACTGCTTCTGCACTTTCGTGATGGTCTTGACGCCACCCTTCTCCTCAACGGTGAAGGAGATGCGATCGCCGTCTTTGATCGCGTTGAACAGCAATGGGTCCTTCAGCTTGTACTCTTGCGCCGCGGACATTGTGCTCGAGCCTGTCGTGCCGGCCTGGGTTTCCGCGACCGCAATAGTACCCTTTGACGGATCGATCCGGCTGATCATGCCCTGCCGGGTTTCCTGGGCGAGCGCGCCGAGCGAAAACATCGCAGCTGCCGCCATGCCGAGAATGATAGCGCATGACGATTTCATGGTTGACCTCCAGCCTGGGAATAATCTTTCTACAAACGTTGCGAAATCGCTTAGTTCCAACGACGCGCTTCGCCGTACACGGTCTTGTGATAGTCGGACGCACCCGGACTGCAGGCGCCACAGACGTCAGTGTTTGCGTCCGCGGCGCAATCCGCGGTACAAATTGGCTGGGGACATGCAGACTCCCCTTCAGACGTCCAACGTCCAAGCTCTGCGCAACACTCGATTTGTCGAGGGGATTGCGCGTGGACGAACAAAGCCATCCGGAAACTTCAAACATAACTGGACCGGTTGACCCCGAACAGGGAGCGCAGCCCGGTGCAGGCCCCACGTTCGTGTTTTACGGTGACCCGGAGCGCGGGGGTGGTCTTGTCATTGCGTTCCACGCAATGGGCATCACCGCAACGATACCGGACGTGACGCTGCACGAGCCGTCCGAACCGAGAGAATGACCATGAGTAGTGTGCTTTGGCCCGGTGGCGCGGTCAGCACACACCTGCTTCTCAATACTGTGGGGCGATCAACCCGTGGAGGAATCCATGACCATCACTACAGAACGCCGAAGTTTCATCCAGGGTGCAGGAGCCGCCGCCGCATCAACGGCGGTGCTTGCGGCAACGCAGGCGCTGGCCCAAGGCAATCCGTCATCAGGAGCTAAAGCGATGACCTACCAAGCGAAGCCGCTGTCGTTCGACCCGAAATCCATCAGTGGCATTTCGGAGAAGGTGCTGGTCAGCCACTACGAGAACAACTATGTCGGTGCCGTCAAGCGATTGAACGCGATCGGCACGCAGCTTGCGGAGCTCGACTTCGCCAAGGCGCCGAATTTCGTGATCAATGGGTTGAAGCGCGAGGAGCTGATAGCGGCAAACTCGATGATCCTGCACGAGATCTATTTCGACGGGCTGGGCGGCGGCGCCAAGGCAAGCGGTGCGCTGGCGGATGCGATCGCGCGCGACTTCGGCAGCATGGAGCGCTGGCGCGCCGAATTCGCTGCGATGGGCAAGGCCGAAGGCGGCGGTTCGGGCTGGGTCGTTCTCTCCTATTCGCCGCGCGACAAGCGGCTGGTCAACCAGTGGGCCGCCGACCACACCACGAACTTAGCCGGCGGCCGCCCCGTACTGGTGCTCGACATGTACGAGCACGCCTATCACATGGACTACGGCGCAGCGGCGGCCAAGTATGTCGACGTCTACATGGAGGCGATCCGCTGGGACAACGCAGCCAAGCTATACGACCATTACAATCGCGAAGGCTGATCTATGGGCAAGGTGATCTGGCCGCGCGCTCGCGTCCTGCCTTTGGGCGTCGCTTTCGCGATCGCGCTCGCTATGGCCTTTGTTGCCTCGGCGGTGGCTGAGGACAACAAGACCATCGTCTTCGTATGCCAGCACGGCGTCGTGAACAGCCAGATGGCGGCGGCCTATTTTAACAAGGTCGCGAAAGAGCGCGGGCTTCCCTTCAAGGCCGTCTCCCGCGGCATCGACATGTACTGGACGATTCCGGTTCGCATCCAGGATGGCCTCGCACTCGATGGGCTTGAGCCGGCCAACGTTCCCAATGCCTTGACCGCGTTTGAAGCCTTCCACGCAAGCCGGGTGCTGGCGTTCGATCCCATCCCGGCGGAGCGGAGGGGCGATGCAGATGTGACTTACTGGTCGGGTGTCCCCCTGGGAATCCAGGACTATGAAGCCGCGCGGAACGAAATCGTGCAGCGCGTCGATACGCTGATCGGGGCGCTTGCGAGCGAGACGAAAAAGTGAGGAGAGGCCCAATGAGGATCGTTGCTTCGATTTTCGTGATGGCGTGCGTCGTGCTTGCTGCCGACGGGGCAGCACAAGCCCAAACGAGCTGCAAGGTCTGCGCCGATCAGCAAAAAGCATGCATGAAGAACTATGCCGGTCCGGCCTGCTCGACCGAATACAAAATCTGCATGAAGGGGTGCAAGAAGTAACGCGTGCTCTCTGAGCCACCGAGGAGTTCTCTATGATGCTCATCCGCCGTGATCTTCTGAACGTAGCTGTCGCTGCAATCGCTGTGCCCGCTCTGTCGCGGATTTGCCACGCGCAGGCTTCGCGGGGAGGGCCTCAGCTCACTCAGCTCCTGAAGGCTGATCTTGCGCGCCAGGATCAGACCGTACAGGAGACTGTGGTCAATCTGCTGGAAATGGCGCCCGGCGTCAGCGCGCCATGGCATATGCATCCTGGCGCTCAGGAGATTGTATTCGTCCTCGACGGTAACCTCGTGGTCGAAATTGAAGGTAACGGATCGAAGGAAATCGCCGCGGGCGCAATAGCTCTGATTTCGGCTGAGACGCCTCACCTTGTGAGAAACGATACTCAAACCAGCGCGAGAGCGCTGGTGACTCACAGCCGGGCAGACAAGGAAAAACCGTTCGTTGTTGTGTTGAAGAAGCCCGTTTGAGGCGGCGGCGGACAACCTAAGCCTAAGGCCGATCCGGCAAGGGCTTGTGCAGGTTAGAGCGTGATGGCATTTGGTTTGATAGCCTGCATTCTTGAGGTAGTTCGCGCATTCGTCTGAAGTGAATGCTGTCTTGCGAAGATCCAGAGAATAAGGCTTGCCCATCCATGCTGGCCTCCCATCCAGCCAGCATGGCGAAGCAGAAACAAGCTGATTGTTCACGCAGAACTTGCCGCTTAAGTAATCGAGCGTGCATTAAACCACCCCATCCTAATCTGAACGCGAGGAACGACCTTTTGTAGATAGCAGTCGGAACCAAGGAAACGATCGGAAGTTCGCGCGTTACCGAACCGGACCAACACGGACCAACACCGGAGGAGACGTATGCGAACCCTAACTCGAGCAATGATTGTCGTTGCCGGAAGCGCGATTGCCTTCCAAGCAGCGGCGCAACAGCAACCGGCCGCACCTAGTGAGCAAACCAAGCAGGAGATGCATCGTGATGTAGACAAAGGGCCCAAGACTAGCGAGCCCAACGAGCAGACGCAGCGTGATGCAGACAAAGGGGTTAAGACTCGCCAGTCCGGTGAGTCAGGTTATGTCGGCATGCAGGAAAAGCCGGACGCGTCCGCTTATCCTCCGGGCCGACCGGGAAGTCAGACCACGGGTTCGGGTAGCCAGAGCGGCGCTCCGAAATAGACGCTAATTAGGCGCGGCGACGGACACGATACCGCCCCCTTGGGAGCAAGCCGTCGCCCAATACGGTTCCGAGGCAAACCGTCGCTCGCGCGCGTAGGCGTCCCGCCGATCGTTCAGATATTGTCCGACCTCCCGCTCGGTCTTGGCCTGCATGTATTCGGCTATCGCCGACAATTGCAGGTTCGACATCAGTTCTGCGACCGTCTCGGCATCGTTGATCGCCCAATGGATGCCTTGGCCGGACAGCGGATCCGGAGCAATCCGGGCGTCACCGATGGCAAGCCAGTCACGGCCACCGCCGTCATGCGCACAGCTTCCCCGCGCATCCAGCACCGAGAGCGCGTGCGGAACGGGACACCCATTCAAGGCGGAGCGGACGAGGCGCGTCCCTGCCAGCTCTTCCAGCCACCAGCGCAGCCGGGCGTCGCGTCCGGCGGGAACCAATGACGCGGAAGTCACGAGAACGACAACAAACTTACCTGCCGGCGATGCTGCGAAATAAAACCAGCCGCCGGGCATCGCCTCGACCAGCGTTGGCATCTCAGCGGTGCCGATAGGAGAGTCGAAGTGCGCGGCAACAGCGATGTTGTCGTCGAGATAGCGCCGCGCGTAGGGAAGTCCGAGATTTCCTCCTGTTCTTCCCGTGGCAAGGATTGCAAAATTCGCGTAAGCGCGCTCGCCGCCTTCGAGCAGCACGGTATAGCCCTTGCCGGCCTGTGGGACAAAGTGTGCGGCATGGCCGAGTTTGAGATCGGCGCCGGCATCGCGCGCAGCCGACGCCAGCGCCTCATCGAACGCGCGTCGATCCAGATGCAATGCGTTTCCGTAAGGCGAAACTATGTGATTCCGCGATGAAGCCCAGTCACTGCCCCAGATCGACATTAGCGCGGGCGCGTCGTTGCAGAACGGCGGTTTGGCAAGTCGATCCAACCCGATGCGTGTGAGGGCGATGCGCAACTCCGGCGGAGCTGCCTCGCCAAAGCGAAGTGCAGCGAACGGGGACCGCTCGGCCAATAGAACCCGATAGCCAGCGCGCGCCGCGAGCAGTGTGAACGCACTGCCCGCAGGTCCCGCACCCGCTACAGCGAAGTCATATCGATCCATCACACCACCGGGGGGGCCGGCCCTGCATTGAACTCGACCTCGTAGAAGTCCTTGGGCGCGCCGGCCGGCGTCGTTTCGACCACGAAGCCCAGCGTCCACCACGTCTCGACCATGGCCTTGTAGTCAAAGGGCGTACCATCGGCTTTCCGAGCCCAGGATTCACGGACATTTGGCGTTGGCGCGGGAAAAACCTCGTCGGGTCGATTGGTCGGCCACCAACCGACGCGACGCCGTGTGGCGACCACTGAGGGATCGTCCACCGGGCCGGCGGCGCAATCGGTGAAGTCTGCCTGCCAGGGCAGCGCCATTTGTTGGGAGAACGTTCCGGCCTCGACGACAAGATCGCGTCGCGTGTTGACGCCTGGCACAGGAACAGTTCCGATCTTGCGGCCCAGCGCGATCCGGAAGGGGGTCTCCCAGATCTGCTTCTTCACGAACAGCCAACTCGCTTCCATGCCCGGATAGAACGCTCCCCCCGAAACATTTTCGAGAGCCGCGCGATCAAGCCCGGCAGGCGTGATGGCCGGAGCAGCCGGAGGGATCTGTCCCCAATCCTCGATGAATGCCCCGGCATTCCAGGCGCGCAGCAACGCAAATTGCAGCTTGGATACAGAGTGCAGAAAGGCGGGATCGCCGGTATTCGGACGACCGTTTGCTGGCTCGTAGTAGTCACCATAGGCCGAAGGCATGCGCGATGGCTCGATGGCTGGTAGCGGATTGGCGTCAAAGGTATTTGGATCGCGCATGCGATCGAAGATCGCCTGCCGGCTCGCCTGCAAGCTTCCCTGTCCGCCCAAGCTGGCAAAATTCAGGATGCTCATCGTTCCATGATAGCGCGCCACAGGACCACCCTGCATGTCCTGGTCAGTACCCATCCTGTATTCGTGCACGCGTTGCATCCTCACGATTGACGAGAGGATCGGCGCGATGTCGCGTGTGAAGCTGGGCACGAAATCCTTTATCGTTCCGTTCCTTTTCCAATCCTCGCGCATTGCCGCGATATGGGCAAGCGGACCGGCGAAGAGGCCGTCATCCGCCGGCGGATCGATCTCGCGCACGAACTCGTCGATCAGCGAATCGTACATGCTGCGATAGCTGCTGATGGCCGGCGCAAAATCCGGCGGCCCCACCAGCACCCACGCGGCAGCAACCGGCTGGTCGACGCCGTTGATGGTGAGCGTGGCCGAAACCGGCCCGTCTGACACATCGTCGAACCATCCTTCGTTGTTGGCAAACGTCGTGATGGTCTCGCTCCCGAGTCCGGGATCGAAGTCGCTTCGTCCAATGCCCCCGATTACAACAAGGTGACCGTCACGATCGGAGCGCAACTCGCCGAGCGTCTTGATGCTCAGTTTGGTTTCGCCTCCCAGCTTCGGTTGCGTGAGATTGTGATCGATCGGAAAGTGCGCGACCGTCGCAACTCCGCCAGCAATCGACTGCGGTCCCGGGTCCAACTCCAGTACCTTTGCGCGATTTGCGAGCTTCTTAACACCGAAGTTGCGCATTCTCAGCTTCGAATTCGCTGTATTTGCATAGCTCGAGAAAAGCAGTGGTGTGTCTTCGGCTCCTGCCTGGCCGTGGAATCTGCAGAAGCTTGCTTTGCGATTGGCGAGGTGGACGGTCCACTTGATGCCGACGGTGCGGGATTGATCTGTGAGCTTTACCTCGCCGATCGGGTGGAATTTGCCGTCGGCCTGCTTCTCGTACTCAAAAATCCGGAATCTCGCCGCTTGCGGCCTGAGCCGGCCATCGGCCGCCATCTTGAAGAGTCCCTGAGTGCCGGACAGCGGGTCAATATTCGCTGCAACATCCGGAAACTCCGGACCGATGAAGTAGAAATCGTCGCTGGAGTCGCTTCGCACCGCATTGCCGACGCGAGCGATTCCGACGGCCGGATGGATTCGGTATTGGCGCTCCGCCATGAGTGCACTCCTGAGGCAGACTCTCGTCGGGCCGTCCCGAATCAGGACGGCGCCGCTCTAATTCCTTGGTGCCAGGCAAATCGCCGGATTTGGCTCCGTGATGGGCCCGGTGACAGGATTGTAGGGTGCCCCCGAGCAGCCTGCGCCCGCACTCCGACAGGCAAGCTCGACCCACAGATTTGCCAGCCGCAGGCAATCCGCCACCCCGCCATGCGGAGAAACGACGCCAGCCTGGCTGACGCGGCTGTTGTGCACGCCCATGCTGCCGTCGAGCAGCAGCAGGTTGATGTTGGCTCGCGCGTTGCTCAACTGCAGTTGGGTCTTCAGGTCCTTGTTCTTGTTGCTGGTGCCCCGCGCCTGAATCTTGTTTACGGCGTCGCGCGTTGAGGCCTTGATCTTGTTGACATAGTCGAGCAACTGCTGAGCTGTTTTCGGCGGCGGCACCGTGCCGTTCGCCATCACGCGCTTGTCGGTGTGGCAGACCTCGCAGCTGCCTCGGGAATCCAGCAGCCCGGGCGGCGAAGGGCTCGGCGAAGCAAGCGTGATCGACGTACCGTGGAACGAGACGTCGAATGCGGCTGCTGTCGCTGTCGCTCCGGACATTGTCTTCGTCATGCGCTGCCCGACAGCTCCCATGTGGCAATCCACGCATTGCACGCCCTGATCGGCATGCTGGCTGCTTGCCGACACGTTCGCCAAGCCCGCATACAGCTCCATGTTCGGCTGTTTGGCGAGACCGCCTTGGCGATGACAGGTCTGACACAGCTGCTCGATCGGCTGCCTGAGTTTCGATAATTGTTGCGGATCCTTCGTAACGGCGTCGCCATGGAAGGAATGACAGGTCATGCAGCTCGCCCCCGCCTTGACCGCGTGTGCGCCTCCTTCATGGTCCTGGAATGTAGTGCGGCTCTTCTTGCCCCGGTTATCCGGCCAGAAATTATCGATGCCCTGACCAGGCGTCGCGTTCGGGCTGACGTAGCTCCACATCAACGCTCGTTCGGACAAGTTGGTATCGCCCGGTAGGAACAGGTGACCATCAAGCGTGTCGGGATAGCCAAGCACGTTGTTGAAGCTCTTGCTCGACATGCGCGCATGGCACTGGCCGCAGACCTGAGTCTGCTGGTCGAGCGACAGGTCCTTTAGCCCATGCACGATCCAGGTCTGATCACGCTCCGGGTCTAGCTTCGCGCCGGCGGCCGCCCTTTGTTTCGCGGCGTCAACATGTTTGCTGCCAGGCCCGTGACAACGCTCGCATCCGATCGCCATCTCGCCGTTGCCCTGCATGTCCCAATGTACGGCGGGCGCAGGCGACCCTGCGGCCCTGAACTCGAAGCCGGTAGTGTGGCAACCCATGCATTTTTGCTCGCCAAACCGGGCAACCGGTAGTTCGTCCGGCTTTCGCGGAATCGCCAGTTCGGAGTTGTCGAACCAGACCCAGCTCTCTGGCTGGAAATTGCCGACCTCCCAGGAGCCGGGCGGCTTGCCGGGACCCTTGTCTGGATTGACGGACCAGCGGATCGGCGCCGGAAAATAATATTTGCCGGGATTGCCGTCCTGTTCCACGGGACGGACGTGGTAGGTCTGCTGCCATTTGCCGCCGACGACGAGCGCAACCTCGTATCGCTGCCCCTGTTTCGGCGTATTGGCGTCCCTGGGATCGACGACGACAAAAAAGTATTTGCCGCCAGTGGTCTCGGCTCGCACGTCGAACTTTACCGGTGCATTCTGCAATTTGCCGAGATTGGCGCCATCGCCCCCTTTTGCGATCGCGCGAACGTCCTTGAATGACACGAGGGCGTTTTTGAAGTCGCCCTTGACTTCGTCGGGAGCGATCCCAGCTACATCGCGAAGGATCTTCGAATGCCAGGTCTGTTGCCATTCAGCAACTTGCAGGTCGTGGCAACCCGAGCCGCCACAGCCCTTGCTACCGACATAGGTCGCGCCATCAAAAAAGGCCTGGCCTGACGAAACCCGCTTCCATGTCCCGAGAAGCTTGATTGCCTCCTCGGCATCCTTGGCAAGATACGGCCTGCTTGTTGTGGGTGGTGGCTGGGGCTGAGCAAGAGCAAGGCCGGCGAGAACAATCGCAAAAGGAGCCAGCAGTCCCGGCAGGAGGTTGCCTCTCATAGCGCGCCTCCGTCTTCAAAATTTATTCGCAAAAAACTAGGAAATGCAATTTTCAAAAACAACCAACTCGATTTCTACACGCTAAACGCGAATGGCGGTCGACGTCAAGGCTATCTTGCCGGCGCTGACCAAAAACGGGTCGAGGCGAGGGCGCCTTATTTGCCAACAAGGTGATCAAAATTTTGATCGCAGCCGATCGGCAACTCGGCAGGCGATCTCTGCAGGGGCCTCGTCGGGGATCGGGAAGACTGAACTGACGTTGATCTCGCCGAGCACGTAACTGTCGGTCCCGTCGGGGCCGGGCGAGCCGAACATGAAGTCCGCGTCCCAGATCATCGGGAGATCGTTCCTCGGGATGTCGAGCAGGGATCTCAATTGCGGCGTCCACTCGCCTTCCATCAACCGCCGCAGGCGCTGGAAGCGCGGTTCGGCATTTGAGGTGTAGAGACGCGGTCCTGCCTGGGCGCGGGCGGCCGGCGCCTCGACCAAGGCCTTGACCTTGTGGTAGCCGAATCCGGCGCAGCGATCGCCTGCCATATAGCAACGCACCACACCCTCGCTCAGGCGCGCCTGGAAGGCTTGATCGATCACGCAGCCATCCTCGAAATACTCGATGCACCGCCTGAGAAAATCGTCCAAGACCAATTCCTCGGATGCCTCCTTCGTGGCATCAAGCACGCGCACCATCGGGCGTTTGCCTGGACTTGCCAGGAGGTCGACCTTCCAGACGCCATGACCGCCGTTTCCGCGGTTGCGCTTGATCACGCGCGGACCAGCAGAGAGTTGTGAGGGTAATTGCGCACGCATCTCCTCCACCGTTCGATATAGGGCCGTGTCACAACCCCAGCTCATCATGCGGGTACGATGAAGCACCTCCTTGGTACCCATTTTGAGGATCACATCTGGATGAGCGCTCACCCACACGCCGCGCGCCGCGACCTCGCGCAGCAGCTCATCAAGATTGACACGATTGCGCCCATCGTGAATCGGATTGACCCAGACAAGCACGCCATCGAACGTCGCGAGCTGTGCGCGGATGGGGTCAAGGACATCGTCTTCATAGACTATCGGTTTCGCATCGACGCCAACATCGGCAAGCGCCGCGAACACGGCCTTGAACCGGCTGGTCTCTGGCGAGGCACTGCGGCGCGCCGCCTCATCGCCCCGCCAGAGGATAGCGATGCGGCCCAGGCGAACTGTGGGCTCAGACATGGAAAAGCGGCTCCGAATTCATTGATCCATATGATGGCGTGTTCGTTGTGTGTCCATCGGACGGCGCGGCCGGCGGGTGGATTGGTTTGGTCATTGTATGCTGGGGCTGATCATTGGCCATCCCTTTGCAGCTTGGCGCCAGCCCGGTAGCGAGGGATGGCGAGGTCCGGCGTGGTCATAGCATCTGGATCTGACCCGGCAGCGGACCTTGCCGCCCTACAGGGTGATGCTGATCTAAGGCGGCAACACAGTACCCAAAGCCCGTCCGAGTTGGTGAACACACTGTTGGCGTCGCCGGACCCAACCCGTTGAGCCATGGATGAGCCGCTTTAGACGCCCCCCTCTCAATGGGCCAAGAAATGTTATAGGCTGCAAACCAAGGCTGCCCAGGACCGATGGCGTAGGATGAAGCCGCTTCGTACGACCGTAGTCGTGAAGACCGACATTGGCGGTTCGACATCGCGCTTCCGTGGACTACTGGCAGCAGATTTGCAGGCACTTCTCGGCGAGCATCGAGACTTCTTGGCAAGTCATGCCGCCAGTCACGATGGCCACATCCTCAAAGGCGCTGGCGACGGATATTGGTTGGAGTTCCCCAGTGTCACTGCCGCTGCCCAAGCGGCAATCGAGATGCAGGAATCGCTGCGCCTAACGCAGCTAAGTCGAGGTGATGACCGCATTGCGATACGTATTGTCATTGCACTAGGTGATGTCGCCGCTCAGGATGGTGATTTCATCGGCGACGTCTTCGCCCTTGCCACCCGTGTGGAGACAGTCACGCCGCCTGACGAGATCTATCTCACGGCTGCTGCTCAGCTCACCCTCACATCGTCGGAAATTCAGACCGCTCTCGTCGAGAGGTTTGCGTTCAAGGGATTTTCCGAACCGACACCAGTCTATCGTATCGAGCGGCGCGACCGCACGCGCACATTTGCCGATGCCATCATTCTGTTCTCAGACCTCAGCGGCTTCGGTAGGATGATGGATGCTGGCCCTACCAGTGCCACGGTCGAACGCATCCTAGATGCGCTAGATGCTCTTATGCGCGGTAGTGCGCAGGAATTTGGTGGCACCGTGCGCTTCAATGTCGGCGATTCCTATTGCGTGACGTTCGCGGAGGCCTTGCAGGCCATTGCATGGACAGAGCGCTTGATTCTGAGGTGGGATGCGATTCGGCATCAGGAAGAATTCGGGTGCACGATCAGCATCGGGCTGCACCGGGGAACGCTTTACACATTTCGTTCGTTTCTCTACGGCCGAGACGTCTGGATCACCTCGCAACTGCAGGGTGCATCGGCCAAGCTCCTGAAGGACGGAGAGAACGGTATATTCGTGACCGCCGCAGTCCACAGTGCGCTGGTTGGTACTCCACCACATGGCCGGCTGCAACTCGTCACGCTGATCCCCTCGCCCAAAGCACTTGCCGGAATAGAGGTCTATCGTTTGTGCAGTGCGAATTCCGAACAATGACTGCAATAGAGACTGTCCCCTACTGGCCCCAAAGCGGACTTGCCTGCCGTTGGCCCCAATGTCCGCTCTCCGGGGGGAGAAGCAGACTTGCCGTCTCGATGCGATGTTGATCCACTTTCATACTATTTCCCCTCTACTTTGGTGAGAGGGTTTTCGTTCAAGCGCCTCGTAATTTCTATTTTCGGGATAGCCTGACCTTTCGCTACCACTAGTTTTTGATCGCTGAACGCGCGCTCTTTCGAATTCCTAGTCAGAGCGCCGTGCATGTACGCCTTGTCGCAGTTCTGGGGTCAATTGATTTGACCGCGATTAGGGTGTGAAACGTATCCGCAGAACTAACCCTCGTAGGCCGATCGCCACAAATAGCAGGGTTTCAGCGCACTCACCCCGCGACACGGGATCGCATAACTGACTTCGCTTGTGCGAATGCGATGTGACGTTCTGATTTGCACAGTCGAGGGAGGGATGCGTGAGGCGCACCACTTTTTGGGATACTCTACGCTAGGAGCATCATCGCAGCACCGAGCGCGAGGATGCAGAACCACGCGATCGATAGGCGGAAATACAACTTGTTGCGGTCAACACCCAAAGGACGACCTCACACGTCAATGACGCTAGGAGTGCCGCCATTGGTTCCTTTGATCTGTATCAATGTTAGGGTGGCTCACGCTGCTTCGCGCGCCTTGATCTTGCGCCTGCGTCTCGCGAGGGCATCGACGTTCAGCAGTCCCTCGCTCTCTAGGAGCTTCATGATCTCCCTGATCTCTGTGCGGATGACGCTTATCGTCACACCGGAGACTGAATACTCTTGTTCCTTCATCGTCTGCACACAGTCGAGGTAGCTCATGTCGTGATCAACGACGAGGTACCTGATCCTCGCTTTCACGCCCTGTGCGCTTTGATACGCCTCTGACATTTCCGCACGCCTTACCTTGCGGCGTTCTTCCTCGGGCTTTTGAAGATACGGTTTGGTCTTGCTTTTCCTGCCGTCGATCTTCTTGGGGATTGACTGCATGGTGAGGCGTTCGGTCTTCTGCCTCGCCTTGAAGCCTTTGCCTGCGGCGACGGTGTAATCGATGCTGTGGTCTACGGTCATGGGTGGGGTCCATCGGTTTGCATTGTCGTCGAGGGCGATAGATCGTAGCACCTTCCCTGATGACTAGGCTGGGTGTCGATTGCCCTCCATAGAGCGTTTTGCGTTGCAGCCAGCCGTCGGCCTATTCGAGGTCAAGTTCCCAAGGCAGGGACGATCCTTGGAACCCTGAGCACATAAACACGCTTCCGGCCGAGGTCAGGCAGTACGTTGCACGAATTTGCAAGGGGCCGGCGAAGGCCCAGCATGATTTCGCAACCTACGATCTGCAGGAGAAGCGCTGGCGGATAAACCTCGAGTATTTGGAGTGCGGTGGCTTGGGCGAATTTCGTCGAGGGAGCCAATGCCTCGACGTTGACTTCGTTGCCGTCGGGTCGCACTTTCGCCTTGCGAGGAAAGCTTTTGCAGACTGCGGCTTCTACTCAGGCTTCAGTCATGGGTGCATGCGAACTCAAACGCGCTCGCGGTATCCTCAAGGAAATGCGGAGGAGATGCGCCTTCAAAATCGTCGCGGCGTAGCCCCGTCCGATCTCGGCAGCGATGTCGGGGGCTGGACGGCTTCCCGCCAGGCTTCTCAGCCTTGCGATCTCGTCTTCGGTCCAAAGGCGTTTTTTCCTCGACATAGCTTTTAAATACTGACCAGATGATAGCATGGCAAGTTTTCAAGTGACTGACCGTGTTCGGCTGAGCGAACTTGGTAAGAGACGCGCTCCAAGGGCGCCGTCACAGACCGGAGAGGTAATCGGGATACCACGCCACAAGTCTAGCGGGCAGACAGTCGAGGTCTTGTTCGACGGGAACACGCGACCAACCAGAATTCATCGGTCGTATATCGAAATCGACGAAACAGTAGTCGCGAGTACAGTTTCTCCCGAATGATCAGTCTTTCACGACGCGACGGCCACGAGTATCACATGCAAGTCAAGGCGAGCTCAGGCGGCAGCTCCGATGCCAACCTGTTCGCGGCCGTTCCTGATCTGGACTTGCTGAATGCGCTGCGAGCTAATCAGGATCCGGGGTGGGTCGCAATTGCGTTGCGCGCTATTGGGCAGATGATCGGCCATCCCGGTGAAGGTTGGACCAGTACATGGATGAGCCACGATGGATTGGAGGCGAAACCCCAGTTTCCGGCCGTAGCTCAACCGGTGGGTTTTGGTCTAGGAAGGTCAAAAGTGCTTTATCTTTCAACGGGGATTGACTGACTCCCTCTCCGCCATCCGGCTTCGCGCTTGCCCGCTTCGCAGGACTAGCGCGCGCTTCCCGTCGCCGAAGCAGGATGCCCTCCGAAGCCGTGGATCGAAGGAGGGCTGGCCGATCCCGCCTTAGACATCGGTTGCAAAGTCCCATATGCTCGCCTCCGTCCTGGGAGGCTGTTATGAAGCGTTGGGTTGTCATCTTCGCTGCGGTGCTAAGCGTGCTTGCGGCTGCTGGTTCCGCAAAAGCACGCGGGCCGTACGGCACGATCAGTGTCGGCAACTGGAAGGGCGGCGCCTTCACCAGCGACCAAACCGGGGAATTCTCGCATTGCGGCGCGACCGCAATGTACCAAAGCGGAATCATTTTCCTTGTCATGATCGATGGCGCTCCGAGTTGGAGCCTGGGTTTTGCCCATGACAGCTGGTCGTTGTCCGGCGGACAGGCCTTTCCGATAGCACTTACCTTCGACGGCGGGCCAGCCGTAAATGTGCAGGGCGTTGCGATCGGCAACAAGCTTGTGCGCGTGCCGATGCCGGACAACTCCGCCTTGATCAACGCGTTCCGGAAAGCGAAGTCGATGACGGCCTACGCGCAGGGCCAATTGTTCCAGTTCAACCTGGATCAGACCGCGCAGCTGCTGCCGAGCCTCGCCAATTGCGTCGCCAAAGTGAAGCAATACGGGATCGGCAAAGCCGGCGATTTTTCCGTTTCCGTCGCGCCGAAGCAGGCGGCGGCATCGCCGGCGAGCGGCAGCCTGAAACCTGGACCGCAGACGGGACCTGCCGACATACAGATCGAGGCCGTCGAGCTTGCATCCAACTTCATCCTGAAAACCTCGCTGCGAAACCCGCACGTGCTCAGCCGAAGCGAAACGCCCGCTGCGATTGCCGCGAGCGGCGCGGCCTGGCGATCGGATGAAGCTGCCGGCTTCGTCCGCATCGTTCCGCCACGCGAGGGGATGAAGGGGATTGATGTCACGGCCGCGGTGGTCGCTGGCGACGCCAAGGACTGTGGCGGCAAGTTTGCTTCTGGCCGGATGAGCGAACTGGTCGACAGCGAGGTGGTGTTCCGGGGCTTCTCGTCTTGCGAGGATTCCGCAGGCGCGCGGATCTCGCAGTATTTTCTTGTATCGCGGAAGAAGGGTGGGTTTGTGCTGTTCTCAGTGGTGTCCAACATGAGGACCGAGGAGGCCAGAACCGTTGCGAAGGACGAGCGGCTGGCCGACTTCAGGAAGGCGGCTTGGGTAGTCGTCAACCCGGAAGGCGCAAAGCCCTAGCGAATGCAGGTCGGCGAGCTCTTCATCCTCGGCTTCTACGGCAAG
>Ga0081540_1002159_pt1 | contig 16335 bp, 14 predicted proteins | sample TabmetS2T1R1_FD_71024 | JGI IMG/M metagenome (GOLD analysis project Ga0081540, IMG submission 71024) | Tabebuia heterophylla rhizosphere microbial communities from the University of Puerto Rico - S2T1R1 | ecosystem: Host-associated > Plants > Roots > Rhizosphere ... | reverse complement strand
TCGCCCTGTTCTCCTTAAAGTTGTGGGGGGGGAGGGTGGCGCACCCCCCCTTTACCCGCCGGGAGTTCGCCGAAGAAGGCTTTACTGACGGGCGGGCCCCAGGCTCCGAGATCGGCAAGTCAAGCTGGGAAATGCCCTACCTGGAGCCTGACGAGGAGGGCTGGCGCAAGCACCGCGAGACGCTCGATGCCCACCTGCCATTCCGGGATTTTGAGATCGCTCGACCTGCGCCCGATGGCGGCAAGCGCTATGTATCCGCCTCCGGATTGCCGTTATTTGACGGGGCGGGACGTTTTATCGGCTACCGCGGTGTGGCGCGGCACATCACTGAACGCAAGCGGGCGGAGGAGGAGCTGCGTGACAGCCGGGCGAAGCTGGAAGCGGCGCAGCGTATCGCGCATGTGGGTTGGTGGGAGCGTGACTACATTACAAACCGTGTATCCCTTTCAGATGAAGTGTGCCGCACATTTGGAGTGCGGCCGGTCGACCTGCCAGAGTGGCATGGGCGATGGCTGGATTTGGTTCATCCGGATGACCGTGCGAGAGCAGCCGAGGTTTCGGCGGAGGCGTTGCACGGTGACCGACGATACGATCTCGAATACCGCGTGGTCCGCCCCGACGGCAGCATCCGCATAGTGCATAGCCAAGGCGACGTGACGCGCGACGAGTCCGGACGCCCTTTGCGTCAGTTTGGTGTGCTGCAGGACATTACCGAACTTCGTCAAACCGAAGACGAGCTCCGCGCGAGTGAGGCACGCTTTCGCACTTTCGTCGATCACGCCACGGACGCCTTTTTCCTTCATGACGAGCAGGCCATCGTTGTCGATGTCAACCGCCAAGCGTGCGAAGCCCTGGGCTATTCCCGCGAGGAACTGATTGGCATGCATCCGCGCGCCTTTGATGTGGGTTTGGACGCTTCGGCCATGAACCGGGTGATCGAGCAAGTTCGATCGGGACAAACGATAGGCTATGAGACCCTTCACCGGCGCAAGAACGGGGAGGTGTTTCCGGTCGAGATCCGGCTTCGCCGACTCCAACAGGGCAACGCTCTCTTCGGTCTGGGCCTCGCGCGCGACATCACGGACCGCAAGCGCGCCGAGCAACGCCTTGTCGTGCAACACAGGGTGGCGCAGCTACTCGCGAACGCTGCGTCGATGGAGGAGGCCACGCCGAGAGTGCTCCAGGCTCTATGTGAATGCCTCAATTGGGACATGAGCGCACTCTGGCGCATCGACCATAGGGCCGGGGTTCTGCGGTGCGAACAGCTCTGGCACAAGCCAGAGCTGAAGGCTACGCAATTTGAGGCCGCGACTTGGGCGAGCACCTTCGAACACGGTATCGGGCTCCCGGGCAGGGTCTGGGCCAGCCGGGCTGCGGCGTGCATTGCTGACGTTGCGAATGACCCAGGCTTTCTCCGCGCAGCCATTGCGGTCCGCGAAGGCTTGCACGCAGCTTTCGCCTTTCCGATATTGCTGGACGGGGAGGTCATCGGGGTAATCGATTTAGTCAACCGAGAGGTCAGGGTGCCGGACGAGGAGCTAATTCACGCAATGGCGACGATAGGCAGCCAGATAGGTCAGTTCATCGAACGAAAGCGCGCCGAGAATGCGCTTCTTGTTGCGCAAGCGGAAATCGCTCATATCAGCCGCCTCACGACCATGGGCGAGCTGACCGCCTCGATTGCGCACGAAATCAACCAGCCTTTGACAGGGGTGGTCAGCAGCGGAAATGCGTGTCTTCGCTATCTCGCAGACAATGTCTCGAACATCGAGGCGGCGCGCCGCGCTGTCGAACGCATAATAAGAGATGCGATGCGCGCCAACGAGGTGATCAAACGGATCCGCGCGCTCGTTACAAAATCGCCGGCAAGGAAGATTCGGCTCGACATCAACGAGGTTGTCTCTGAAACGTCCTCGCTGGTTCGTGCCGAGCTCCGGGGCCAGAACATCTCGTTACACACCGAGCTCGCAAAGGGATTGGCGCTGGTCATCGGAGACCAGATCGAGCTGCAGCAGGTGATTCTGAATCTCATCATGAATGCCAAGGAGGCAATGAGCGCGGTCGACGATCATCTGCTCGAAATCACCATCAGGACCGAGCAGATTGCGCCGAACGAGGTTTTGGCAAGCGTCCGCGATACCGGGCCGGGGCTTGACGAAGCCGAACTCGACAGGATGTTTGAGGCTTTTCATACGACAAAGCCCGCTGGCATGGGCATGGGGTTGGCGATCAGCCGGTCGATCATCGAGGCTCATGGCGGTCGACTCTGGGCGAAGCCCAACCAGCCACGTGGCGCGGTCTTCCAGTTTACCGTCCCTGTTTGGCAGGAAGAGGAACAATGACCAATTGATTAGTGCTAGTCCGGTCGTGCCAATCACTAGCCCTCGTGGGAACCCATCAAATGACTGAACCTCAACCGATCGTATTCATTATCGACGACGATATTTCGGTGCGGGAGGGGATTTCGGATCTTCTCCGCTCGGTTGGGCTTGATGTCCAGGCTTACGGGTCGACCCAGGAATTTGTGAACAGCAATCGCCCTGATGCGCGCGGTTGCATCATTCTCGATGTGAGACTACCGGGACGCAGCGGATTGGACTTCCAACAAACACTGGGCGAGCTTGGAATTCGACTGCCTGTGATCTTTATCAGTGCCCACGGCGATATTCCGATCTCGGTGCGAGCGATGAAATTCGGAGCGATAGAGTTCTTGACCAAGCCGATCAACGAGCAGCAACTGCTCGACGCTGTCCAAGCCGGAATCGAACTCGACCGTGTCAATCGCCAGGACAACGCGCTCGCTACAGAACTCCGGGCCCGGTTCGACTCGCTGACGCCCCGGGAACGTGAAATCATGAGCTTGGTCGTATCCGGCAAGCTCAACAAGCAAATCGGGTTCCAGGTGGGCTTAAGCGAGATGACCGTTAAGGTCCATCGCAGCCACGTCATGCAGAAAATGCGGGCAAAATCAGTGGTGGATCTGGTCCGAATGGCGGACAAACTCGGCGTGTCCGCGCCTAAACCAAAACCTTCAGCGCCTAAACCAAAGGCTTAGTGCGCTACATCCTTCGGTCAGCCGACTTAGCCGTTGGCAGCATCCGCTTGCCCAACGTGCGATAGACTTGCGCGACCTGTGATCTACCATCATCAGTCGCCAGCCGGGACAAACACTAAATGGACAAGAAACCTGTTATCGCGATCGTGGATGACGACCAGTCCGCCAGAGAGGGAATTGTTGACCTGGTCGCCTCAATGGGTTTTGAGGCTCGGGCATTCGAGCGGGCCGAGGACTTTTTGCGTTCGCACCAGATTGCTCGCGCCGACTGTCTCATTACAGATGTACGGATGCCCGGCATGAGCGGGCTTGAGCTGCTCGATCGCTTGGTCGCGGCCGGTAAGTCGATTCCTGCGATCGTGCTGACTGCTTTTACGCAGGAGGCGGATCGTGTGCGTGCTCTAGGCGCCGGCGCAGTCTGCTATATGCCCAAACCTGTGCACGAGAGCGAACTGATGAAGTGTATCGGCAAAGCGCTTTCTTTTGGCAGTCTGTAAAGAAAGCCAGCACAACTCGCAATCATCGCACAATCACAGTGTCGCTCCCAGCCCAGCAAGCTCGTCTTGAACCGAAGATGCTGGTACCGGCCACGTTGCGCTTCTAGAAAGTGGCGTCGACTCTCGCGACCTAAACCAAGGCATTAGCGCGTTAGCTCGAGTAGCTAACGGGGGTAGCTTTAGGCGCAAGTAGCTAACCCGACGGCGCAATAGATCGGCGCCATGGGTCCCGTCTAGCATCTCTGCCATTCAAAGCCCGAACGTCGCATGCCGGACCGATCCCGGTCGGTAATGCGCCAGCTTCCGGTTTGAAAAGGAGGAGCGAGATGCGTTTTCTGTTCACGTTGCTTGCGCCAGCTCTGGCGATAGCGGTGTCCGCGCCCGTGTTGGCCGACAACGCAGGCTCACCCTTCTGTAAACGGGACCTGTCACCGGTTTCGAACACGCTGAGCCAGACAAGAACGGCGCTCACTGTGCTCGCAAAGATGACCGGAGAGGAGAGGTGCGAAGCCTACCGACGTCAGTTGTTCCCTGTTGTCACGGCGCGCGGAGTCCTTGCCGCCTGCAACACCAGCTTTGATCGCGATAAGGAGGTCACGCAGTTTGATCAGGTTATCGAACAGGTCAACAGCGGCATCGCCGACAGTTGCCGATGAAGCGACAGCTCAGGATGACACGGCATGGTGTCATTGCGTTGGAATAATGTTCATCAGTTGGCCACTATCGGCAGGGGGCTCTAATGGATGGATTCATTCATCGAGAGAATTTGCGGCTGTTCAGGAAGCATCTTGAGAACCAGAGCCTCAGCGAGACAGAGCGAACAATCGTTCTGAGGCTGTTGGCAGAAGAGCAAGCGAAGAAACCGCAGTCCTGTAGGGATAGTTCTGGGCCGCCAGTACGTTTCGAGGGTTCTTGTAAATGATCGGCCGGACACGGTGCACGAGTAGGGCCCCGACCATTCCACGCACCAACATAAGGAGATTGTCGTGACTGTATTTAACCCGGCCGTGACTGTATTTAACCAGGCTCTGCCGGTTCTGGATGAGCAAACCCTGCTGCGCGAGTTGAATCACCGAGTTAACAACGAGTTTACATCCGCCATCAACCTTGTCTCCGTGGCGGCTGTGCGTGCGGAAGGATCCGAAGCAAAGGCTGCGCTGACAAACGTCGTCGAGCTGCTGCATGGATATGCCGACGTCCACCGGGCTTTGGTGACGCCGGATCGCGGGACGTTGATCGACGCTCGCGGATACACGCGCAAGCTAGCTTTCGCCATGAGCCGGTCCCTGTTGAGCCGGATGAATATAGGTCTTGCGTGCGTAGCCGATACGCTGCCGCTTGCGTCGGAGCGATGCTGGCGGCTCGGATTGATCGTCCACGAACTCGTGACGAATTCAGCAAAACATGCGCGTTTCGACGGTCGAGACGGTGAAATCAGGATCGAGCTGACGCGCCTGGGCGGATCGGTAAACTGCACGGTTTCAGACAACGGATCCGCTTCCGCACGGTTCAAGCCGGGGTCCGGCTTGAGGATCGTCAGCGATCTGGCTAAGGGTCTGGACGGCCGGATTGAGTACGGCTTCGACGCGAAGTTCAGATGCGTCGTTCTGGTGTTTCCATTGACGGAACGTGAGCGACGGGCGAACTCGGCTGTCGCTTCGCGTCGGATGAGGCCGCCTCGGCAACTCAAGGCCAGGCCTTCGCTGCCTCGGTCGCTGGTCCCGGAACGAAGGCCGCAGATCACCGCGTCAACCCGCAGCGTCGTGCGCGTAACCCAGAGCATATGATCATGAGCCGAGAAATCGTCGTGACCCGATTCGCCCTATCCCTGGCTGGCATTGTTTTGGCCACATCGGCAATTGCACAGCCCGCGCCTTCCGGTCCTCCGCCAGTTGGCGTGATCAAGGTCGAACGCCGGCCGATGACCGATACCTACGAATTCAACGGCCGAATTCAGGCGATCAATAGCGTCAACATCGTTGCGCGCGTGACCGCCTTCCTGGAGCAACGGCTTTTCACGGAAGGGACCGACGTCAAGAAGGGTGATCTGCTTTACACGCTCGAGCGCCCGCCTTATCAGGCGACGGTCGACGTCCAGAAGGCGGCGGTCGCGCAGGCCAAAGCGCAACTCGATAACGGGAATATCGAGCTATGGCGCAAGCGGGAACTGGTGGAGAAGAATGCCGGTACTCAGCAGGCCCTCGACGCCGCGGAAGCGACCCAGCGTAGCCAGACGGCGCAGCTGCGGGCGGCACAGGCCCAGCTCGAGAGCGCCCAGATAAACCTCGATTATACCGAGATTCGCTCTCCGATCGATGGCCGGATCGGCCGTACCTCGGTGACCATAGGCAACATGGTCAGTGCGGCATCGGGCACCTTGACCACGGTCGTCAGCCAGGACCCGATGTACGTGGTCTTTCCAGTGCCGACGCGCCGCGCCATCGAGTTGCGCGAGGAGTATTCAAAGAACGGTGGATTCGAGGCGGTGAAGGTCCGACTGCGCCTTCCAGACGGGAGAATGTACGACAAAACCGGGAATGTCGACTTCATCAACAACGCGACCGCACAAGACACCGACACGTTGACTGTCCGCAGCGTCATTCCGAATCCGGTGCTCGGAGCGGAGACGGCGGGAGGCGTCAACCTTCGCGAGCTGATTGCCGACGAGTTCGTCACCGTCCTGCTCGAATCCGTCAAGCCCAGAGAGGTGATCTCGGTGCCGCGCGCTGCGATCCTCTCTGATCAGGAGGGCAGCTACGTGTATGTGGTCGATGATCACAACATCGCCCGGCAGCGCCGCGTGCGCCTTGGCCAAATGACGCCGGAGATGGCCGGCGTTGCCGCCGGCCTGAAGGAGGGAGAGCAAGTCATCGTCGAGGGAGTGCAGCGGGCGCGGCCCAACGCGCCGGTGACCCCCGGGCCCGTAGCGTCCATCGCCAGCCGGAGCTAACGTCATGATCTCCTCAGTCTTCATCGATCGCCCCCGCCTTGCGATCGTCATCGCGATCGTTATCACGCTGGGCGGGTTCTTGTCCCTCGCGCGGATTCCGGTCGCGCAGCTGCCCGACATCGTTCCGCCTCAGGTCGAGGTCACCACGAGGTATCCGGGCGCGTCGGCGGAGGTGCTCGAGGCGACGGTGGCGCAGCCGCTGGAGTCGAAGATCATCGGCGTCGACAAGATGATCTATATGAAGAGCACGAGCGGCAATGATGGCTCCTACACTCTCGCCGTAAGCTTTGAACTCGGCACCAATCCCGACATCGACACGGTCAACGTCAACAATCGCGTGCAGACGGTCATCTCGCAGCTGCCGCAGGAGGTGCAACTCCAGGGAATCAAGGTCCAGAAGAAATCGTCTTCGATATTGCAGTTCGTGAATCTCTACGACGAAGGCGGGAAATACGACCCGCTTTTCATCACCAATTTTGCGATCATCAACGTCCTTGACGAGCTGTCGCGGACGCCGGGCGTCGGGGAAGCCAAGCTGTTCGGCGGGCTCGATTACTCGATGCGCATCTGGTTCGACATGGCGCGGTTGACAAGCCTCAATCTTGCGCCAGCCGACATCATCAAGGCCATTCAAAGCCAGAATGTTCAGGCGTCGGTCGGCCGCATCGGCGCGCGACCGATTCCGGGGGACCAGCAGATTCAGGTGAACGTGCAGACTCAGGGGCGGCTGCTGGATACCGAACAGTTCGGCGATATCGTGCTGCGCGCCAACGCTGATGGGTCTACCTTGCGTATCAAAGACGTGGCCCGAGTAGAACTCGGCGCCATGAACGACGACAACTTCAGCCGCCTCAACGGCCATCCGGCCGTAACGATCGGTATCTTTTTAGCCCCCGGTGCCAATGCGATCGCCACTGCCGCGGCCGTCAATGAGACGCTCGATAAGGTGCGCCCTCGCTTTCCCGAGGGGCTTAAGGCACGAGCGACCTACGACACGACGGTTTTCGTCAACGACACCGTCCATGAGGTGTTGAAAACTCTCTTCGAGGCGTTTGTCCTCGTCGCGCTTGTGGTGTTTCTGTTCCTTGGACAGCTGCGCGCCACCATCGTTCCGGTCATTGCGGTTCCGGTGAGCCTCATTGGTGGCTTCATGGTGTTGTCTGCGCTCGGCTATTCGGCCAATACCGTCTCGCTGCTGGCGATGGTGCTGGCGATCGGCATCGTGGTCGACGACGCCATCGTCGTGGTGGAGAACGTCGAGCGCGTGATGGAAGAAGAGCCGGATCTTTCTCCGGCTGAAGCCGCCAAGAAGGCAATGGGGCAAGTAACCGCGCCGATCATCGGCATCACGCTCGTGTTGCTGTCGGTCTTCGTTCCGGTCGCATTCATCGCCGGCATTTCGGGGGTGCTGTTCCGACAATTCGCGGTGACGATCATCGCAACCGTGCTGATTTCGGCATTCAATGCGCTCACGCTGTCGCCCGCCTTGTGCGCCCTGTTCCTGCGGCACACCGGGCCTCGCCGCGGTCTAATGGGTCTCGTCAGCCGAGGGATCGACGGGGTGCGCGACGGCTATGCTCTGCTTGTCGGCAAGCTGGTGCGGTTCTCAGTGCTCGGAGTCGCGCTCATCGTAGCCTTCGGGCTCGGCGTCGGCGGCCTCTCGCGCGTGACTCCCACGAGCTTCCTGCCAGAGGAAGACCAGGGTGCCTTCTTCGTCCAGGTGCAACTGCCGGACGGTGTTTCCGTTGCGCGCACCAGCGAGGTGGTCGGACAGGTCGAAGCTGTCCTGAAGTCTATGCCGCAGGTGAAGGATACGGTCGCGATCGTCGGCTACTCGTTCCTCGATTCATTCTCGTCCAGCAACACCGCTTTCATGGTGGCTGTGTTGCAGCCGTTCGAGGACCGCAAGCAGGCTGCGGATTCGGCCCAGGCGCTTATCATGAAGACGTTCGGCGCCGGCATGCAAATCCGCACGGCGGCCGTCCTGCCGTTCAACCTGCCGCCCGTCATCGGCCTGGGCACCACCGGCGGTTTCGAATACCAGCTCGAGAGTTTCGAGGGCGCGGATCCGGCCACCCTGGGAAGCGTCGTCCTGGGATTGATCGACGCCACCAAGCAGGACAGCCGCTTCGCCCAAGTGTTCACCACGTACGGTGCACAGGCACCCTCGCTTTATCTCGACATCGACCGCACCAAGGCTCAGTCGATGGGACTCACCATCAATGACGTATTCACCACCCTGCAGGCGACGCTCGGCAGTTACTACATCAACAATTTCAATTTGTTCGGCCGAACCTGGCAGGTCAATCTGGAGGGCGAGGCGGCGAACCGGCGCGATCTGCCCGATCTATGGCGGATCTACATCCGCAACAGCAAGGGCACCATGGTTCCGCTGCAGGCAATCGCTTCGCTGCGCAACATCATCGGTCCGCAGGTCATCACGCGCTACAACAACTATCGCTCGGTAACGGTCAACGGCATTCCGGCGCCGGGCGTCGCCTCCGGCACGGCACTTGCCGCCATGACGGACATTTCCGCAAAGACGCTGCCGCCCGGTTTCGGCTTTGAGTGGACCGGCACCGCGTTTCAGGAACAAAGAGCGGGCGGGCAGACCGGGATCGTGCTCGGAATGGCGCTGCTGTTCGCCTTCCTGTTTCTCGTCGGCTTGTACGAGAGCTGGATGATTCCGGTCCCGGTTCTGTTGTCAGTCATAACCGCCGTGCTCGGAGCATTCGCGGGCGTCCTGGTGTTCAAGTTGACGCTCAATCTCTACGCCCAGATCGGCCTCGTCGTGCTGATCGCCATGGCGGCCAAGAACGCGATCCTGATCGTCGAGTTTGCCAAGGACAGCCGGGAGAGGGGGCTGAGCATCATGGAAGCGGCGGAACTCGGCGCAAAGCTGCGGTTCCGCGCGGTGATGATGACCTCGATCGCCTTTATCGTCGGCCTGGCGCCGCTGGTGTGGGCCAATGGCGCTTCGGAAATTGCGCGCCGCAGCGTCAGTACGCCGGTTTTCGTCGGCATGTTGGCGGCGAGCACCGTTGGTATCCTGCTGATTCCGATGCTTTACGTCTTCTTCCAAACGCTGCGCGAGCGGACGGCGAGGAAGCCGGAAGGCAAGCCAACAGTCCACGCGACAGCGGCCGAATGATCCGAGATCGCGCTCACTTGAGGGCAGCCTGCGGACTTGAGGCAGGTTCAGCACACCCACAAAGAACTTGAATGCGTTACCGCCGTCGAGCAGCCGATCCCGGTTCTTGCAGAATACCGTCGGATTTCTCTCTTTGGGCCCGCCCGCGCGAAATGGAAAACGCATAGGAACTGTTATGAAGGAGGTTCTGAGTATCGCGGTGTTCGCCCTCGGCGCGCTGTGCTTTGTGGCCTTGGTGACCACGGTAAGGCCGACCGCGGTCAGCGTAATCCAGGCCGCGCCGGACTATTGTCAAAGGCATCCTTTCGCTATGCGGGGATGCGACTTGCATGGCTCCGCAGCGGTGTCAGGCGCAGTCAAGCCACCGCGGCAACTTGGAGCCGCCGACTTTAATGCGAGTTTGATGAATGCCAAATAGCGAGTTTGTGGTCGTGTCGATGGCACCGAGCTACCGAGCGGTTAGTGGAATATCGTTGGATTCCACCTCGCTGAGGCCCCAGGCGATGCAGGAGCGGATACCGCAAGCCAGATCGTCATGCATTCGTCGGCAGATCGTACAAGCAGCGATCCAATTGCACCGCGAGATCGGTTTCAAGAAGACTACTGTCGCAGATATCGCTCGCGGAGCATCAATGTCCCCCGCTAACGTCTATCGCTTCTTCCCTTCAAGGCAGGCGATCGAGGAGGCGATCGTAGCGGATCTGTTCGAGCACCTCGCGGCGGTCGCAACGTTTGCGGCTCGCGGTGGCACCGCTCTCGAGCGTCTAACGGCCGCCTTGAGGGCAATCTCGCAGGTGCACGAACATCGGCTGAAGACCGACACCAAGCAACACGAATTGGTCGCTGCGGCGGTAGGCGAGAGCTGGGCGGTTGCCCTTTCTTACGCAGACCGGATCCGGGGTCTTGTGCACGCGATCATTGCTGAGGGACAGGCAAACGGCGAGCTACGACCGGGAAGTTCGATGGCAATGACCCGTTGCCTACTTGAAGCAATGGACGGGTATCTCGATCCGTCACGGATCAATGCCGCTGCCGTTCGGCCTACGTTTAACGAGATGATAGAATTCTGCGCAGGCGCCCTGCGTCAGTACCCTGCGGAAGATTCGACCGGCAGCGTCTTTGCGAGTTCCCCTGAGAGCAAAACGGCATCAACCTGCCGATCGACCGACGTCGCTGCAACGAGCTACGACGTTCCCAGGTAGTCGCAAGGACCGGATACCGATCTTAGACCTAGGTATCCTCTCCTCAACCAAATGAACATTGTTAGTCGACCTCTGTGCAATGGTTCCATCCATTTCTCTTGACTACGCTTGGCGTGTAACCGGCTCGATGCGTCGAGCGACGGATAACACAGGGAGTTCAGGCGATGAGAATCATGGATGCGACCGCATTGTCAGGGTTTGCCGGCAAGACGGCTGAGTCAGCCACCGCCTTGGCCAGTATGATCCGCAACCTGATCATGGACGTGCGCGACAGCTACCGGCCGGAACTGCATTACATGCGTGGCCCCGGCCCGAAATGGCGCGTCAAGCATCAGCCCGCGCTGGAAGTCGATCCTCAACCCGTAACGCCGGCCGGACAGCGCCAGTTGTTGCCGTTGTATGTACGCCGTCGCGACGCGGCTAACTCCAGCCGATAGCCAGGCCGATGTTACGAAATTATCCACGGCGTTGCGATTTGTCGTCTCGATCGACAAGCGATGGCGTCGAAAGCTCGAAATACGCCCTCATTTCCGATCTGACCGCCGCCCGCTGGGCGGAAATCCGAGGTTGGATGCTGCTCCTTGGCGCTGCCCTTTGCATCGCATTGGTGGCTATGCTGAGCCGTTCAGCTCATGCCGGCGTCGCTCTCGAAGGACGCAAATTGCCGATGAAGTTCAGCTGGGTCGATTGTCAGCCGAATTGCCGGGGCTGGGTCAGCGCGGTCGGCATCGTGACGCCCGATACTCCGGCGGATTTCGATGAATTCGCCCGCGGCAGACAGCTCGGTGGCGCGACCATCGTCCTGGATTCCCTTGGCGGTTCGGTCAACGACTCGATCGCGCTTGGACGGCGCTGGCGCAATCTCGGGGCGCTGACCACTGTCGGCATCGGCCTCGAGACCAATACGGCGCAGGATGCTCCTGCCAACATGGCACCTGCGGCGTATTGCGAATCGATGTGCGTGTTCCTGCTTCTATCGGGCAAAACGCGTTACGTGCCCGAGACTGCCCATGTTCGGGTGCATCAGATCTGGCTCGAAAACCGCGTCAATAACCCCAAGGCCGCAGTCTACAGCGCAGATGATCTGATGATTGTGGAACGCGATATCGGGCGTCTCGCCAAATACACCTTCGACATGGGCGGCACGGGTGACCTGTTGTTGCTGTCCTTGAATGTGCCGCCATGGGAAGGTCTGCATGAATTGTCGCGGGAAGAATTGCGACTGACCAATCTCATCTCGACCGATGTCACCGCGCAGTCGGACGGTCCCGGCGCAGCGGTGGCTGAACTGGTATCCAAACCGGCGCGTGATCACATCGTAAGCGACGCGGTTTCTGTCGAGACAAAGCCAGCGCCGGCGAAATCAAGCAGGTCGGTTGAAGCTATGGGGCGGACGGGCGGTGTGACGGACGCTGCCCAGCCTGGGCAAGAGTAGCGGGTAGCCCTCTCTGAGGGCACTCCGCAGGAACTATGCAGGCGATGATCGTGGATTGGCCGGCGGGCCTGCCGGGAGACATCCGCTTTTTCCTCACCTGGGACGACGCCAAGCGCTGACAGCAGGGAGATCCAGGCATGGACCAGTTAACCAACAAGAAGCGCAAGAGCGAAGAGACCGGCGTTCCGCGCAAGAAATACGAGCAGAACTTGCGGAAGCTGCATGTCGAGCTCGTCAAGCTTCAGGAATGGGTGAAGCGCGAGGGCAAGAAGGTGTGCGTGGTCTTCGAGGGACGGGACGGCGCCGGCAAAGGCGGTGTCATCAAGGCGATGACTGAAAGAGTCAGCCCGCGCGTTTTCCGCGTCGTCGCCATGGCCGCCCCGACGGAACGCGAGAAGTCGCAAATGTATGTTCAGCGATACTTGCCGCATCTTCCTTCCGCGGGAGAGATCGTGATCTTCGACCGCAGCTGGTATAATCGCGCCGGGGTCGAAAGGGTCATGGGCTTTTGCACGGAGGATGATGCCAAACGTTTCCTTGACGTAACCCCAGCGGTCGAAAAGGCCGTGGTGGAATCGGGAATTGTACTTCTCAAGTACTGGCTCGAGGTAAGTCCAGAGGAGCAAACCAAGCGGCTTACAGCGCGGATCGACGATAAACGAAAGATCTGGAAGCTGTCCCAGATGGACCTGGATTCATATGCGCGATGGGATGATTACACGCGAGCACGTGACGACATGTTCCAGGCGACAGATACCGCATGGGCGCCATGGTTTATCGCTCTATCCGACGACAAGAGGCAGGCGCGACTCAATGTCATTGCGCACATGCTCTCGAACATTCCCTACAAGAAAGTGACCCGAGGGAATGTCAAGTTGCCAAAACGCAACGTTGCTCGCAGCAAGCCGCTTCGCGCTTCTCTGAGAATCGTTCCGGATGCAAATTGGTGAACGCGCGGCCCGCACGACGAAAAAGAGTTCGCGCTGCGGAGGGTTGCCGCCATCCCGACCGACAGGTTCTGAACCGCTGCCAGATAAGACCGCCAAGCATCCGTCTTGATCCTCGTCAAGTTAACGAAGGGGTCGCCTCGCATTGTGGTGCAACGTTGTCCCGCAACGACAGCGTGGGAGTCGCGTTCGAACTTCTACATTCCCGTTTGATCATAAGCGAAGCGCGCTCCGCACCCGAGGAGTTTGCAGCCAAGGAGTCAGATGGCGATCTGACGAGCAAAGGTGACAAATGGAGTCAGTCGGCCAACTGATCAGCAAATTGTAGAAATGGAGTCAGCTGTTGCAGCACTTCCCCTTAATTTGGAGCGGCCAGGGATTGTTGCCGTAGCCGAGGGCGGACTTGTTGCAGACGTAGCAGTTGAAGAGCTTTTTCATTGCGCCACCTCCACCGGTTCGCGGCCGGTAACCGCAGCGAGCAACTCGCGCGGGGTCGACGTCCAGGCCTTGCCGATCTTGCGGGCGGGAACGAGGCCGCGCTCCAACAAGTAATAAGTCTCGCTCGGGGAACGATTGATGACCTTGGCGATGGAGGGCGCGCCCCAGATCGGCTGATCGAGCTTGGAATACATTTCAGAGTGCTCCTTAGTGTTAGGGAGCAATCGAACCGATTCCGTTGCTCCCTGCGTTCACGGAGCTCCTATAGAGTTCGGAATTATCTTGGTGTCGACAAGTGTGTCAGGGGAAATTAGCCGATTTTTATGAAGCTAATTTCCCGACTTGAGTTTGACCGCCTCCTCAACGGAGTAATAACTAATAGGCGGATCTGCAATCTTTCCTAACTCCTCGGCGAAATCGAGTTCGTCACTGCCCATGCTGAGCGGCACACCGATGTGGTCATCGATAATCCCGCTCACACGCCGTACCAATGCACGAACGTTGCTTGCGTCACGGGTTTTACCTCGGGTGACTGATTCCGCCGCTGCCGTCATGCAATCGCGAATAACAAAAAGCTGGGCATGCTGCTCGGCCAGCCGTTTATGAGCATCAAAGCGCGGCGTGGCGCCCAGATGCCCGATTAGGCGGGCGAGCTTCGTGGTGTTCGCCTCCGGTCCCACGGTTACAGGATGACTTGTGGACAGCGCCTCGCGCTCCTTAGGGCCGAACGCCTCGATTGCCTGGAGCAGCTTGCTCGCGAGAGCAGCAGCATGTTCTAACTTGTTTCTCACTTCGCTGGGTGATGGTGCGGGTGCGGCCGCAGCTACGCGCGCGTAGAGATCAAGTTCGTTCTCGATCAAGGCCCTTGCTATTCCGGGCACTTTGAAATGCCTCGTGAGCGTCGACCATTGCTCATCGGTCATCAGCAGTTGCTCATCTATGTCGCGATCATGTCGCGTCTACTCACTGATAGGCGTTAAAAGTCGTTACAAATCAACGGCACTGGCGCGACATAGGCGCAACATGAAAGAGACGCGGTAATCGCCCTCCAATCCATAAAGTCTAATAAATTCAGCTGCTTGAAGGTGGCTGGGGAACCTGGATTCCAGGCCACATCCGAAATCATTGCCAAGATGCTGATCCAACGATCGGTTTTCCGGCAGACGACGGAATTGCGCGAACATCTTGGACCACATTTTTGGACCATGCAACTTCCCCATGCCGGCGCCGAAAGACGGAGTGATTTGCCTGCCGGCTGGGCGCCAAAGCCTCATCTGGGCGCCGTCGCTGGAGGCGCCGAGGGCCCTCGATGAAGACATGCTTGGGCGGCGCAACCGGCAACGGCGCGGATTTCCGCCTTGCCATCCGCTGTGCGCATAATCGGTCAACAGCCACTCAAGGGTCGGCAGCGCCAGCCACTCGGCGGCGATGCGCGCGACGACTGAACGGAACAGAAAACCATGTACGACGACAGCGTGATCCTCGACTTCGTTTTCCCCTATACGAGGGGCGTCGACCTTGTTCGGCCGCTCGATGGGGCTGCGGCGCCGGACAATTCATTTGAGGACGGTGACGTCGGGGAAGACGGCGAGGCCGAGGGCCGACAAGGCAGCGGGTCGGCCGGCCGGCAAGGCCGCCCCGACCAGGCCGACAATAACGAGGGTGACCTTCCCTCCGGACTGCTTGAGACCATCGCAAGGGGGGAGCGATGCTGCGCCCAGGTCCCCGAGCGCGTCGTCAGCGAAGACACCGCAAAGGACTACAAGAAAACCTTCAAGCGGATGTTGGAGTCGCACAGCCTCGATCCGTTCGTTTCCGGCATGGCCTTCGACACCTTCTACCATCGTCGTGCGGCCCTGCATTTTGGCGGGGTGTTCGTCATCCGAAAGCTTGTGAAGCTCATCGACCTGGCCATCCAGAAGCAGGACGAGGCGGAGGTGGCGAGCCTCAGCCGGATGTTTAAGGTTACGGTCAGTGCGATTGAGATCGCGTTCGAACGTGATCCTCCGGGAGAGCCGAATGCGCTTCCGTGGGAGGGCGCGGCTTCGCGCTTCCACCAGATGGCGGGCGAGACCGCACCCCGGCGCGGCGTCAACAGTAAAAAGCACGCACTTGCGAACCTGCCGAAGTACTGGGATCGCACCCTCTGGAAGAAGGCGCGTGAGCTCAAATTCGAGCACCTGCTCGTGTTGGCGGTGGGGTTGACCGTTCCGGTGCGTCTCGAAGACATGGTGCCGGGAGATCGCCCCAGCGGATATTCGCCCGGCGTCATCGTGAATTTGGCGGCGCCCAATCGCCTCGAGATTACAGTCAAGCCGTGCAAGCAGCACGGCGGCCGGTACGGCACGGAAAGCACGACCATCACCGTGGATCCGACCATCGCAGCCGAGCCCGCGAAATATCTCGCGCAGTGCTGCCGTGAGGCGGGAGACCGCCTGGTTGTAGGCGTCGGGTCCAAGAATACCGTGCGGAAGGCGCTTCGGGTGCTTGGTGAAAAGGCACTGGGGAAGGGCTCGGAGACAATCACGCCGTCGGTCCTGCGCCACCAGGTCATCGCCGACCTCAAGGTCACTTTCGGTGGCGGGGAAAAAGTCGCAGCTGCGTCGGGTCAATCGACTGACCGTACTCAGTCCAAATACGGCTTCCATCAACACGGCCGC
>Ga0081540_1002158_pt1 | contig 16339 bp, 14 predicted proteins | sample TabmetS2T1R1_FD_71024 | JGI IMG/M metagenome (GOLD analysis project Ga0081540, IMG submission 71024) | Tabebuia heterophylla rhizosphere microbial communities from the University of Puerto Rico - S2T1R1 | ecosystem: Host-associated > Plants > Roots > Rhizosphere ... | reverse complement strand
CGCGCGTCTGCCGCTGGCGCTGTATGCCCTGGCTCTGTTCCTGGTGATCTTCGTGCTGGGACGCCGTCTCTTCGCATCACCTCAGGCTGGCTTTTACGCGGCAGCCTGCCTGCTGACGGCTAGCGGCATCTTCGGCTTCACCCGCATTCTCATGCCCGATGTGATTCTTTGCCTCTGGATTTCGCTGGCGATGTATTTTTTCTGGAGGTCCCTGGGGGAAACGACTCCGTCGTTGACGACTGGACTTGGATTCGCTATCTGCTGCGCGCTTGGCGTGCTGACCAAAGGTCTGGTGGGCGTGATCCTGCCGCTGGGAATCATTCTCGTCTATCTCTTCTTCACGCGGAATCTGCGGCATCTTCTGCGCTGGCATCCGATCACGGGCCCTATCGCTTTTCTGATTGTCGCGATTCCATGGCACATCCTCGCCGCCCTGGAAAATCCATCGATTGGTAATCCCGGCGTGACGCCAGTGCCTGGAAATGCTCATGGGTTTCTATGGTTTTATTTTGTACGTGAGCAGTTCGCGCGATATTTCAACTGGGTTCCATCTCACAACGTCGATTCCGTGCCGCTGCCGTTGTTCTGGCTCCTGGTGCTGGCCTTTATCGCTCCATGGTGCATTTTTGCACTGACGGTTCTCGGCCGTTTGCGCTGGGAGCAGGTCTTCAGGCGGGAAGAGATGGACGAACGCCAGCGCGCGATGCTGCTGCTTCTGGTCTGGGGCGTTGTGGTGATGGTCTTCTTCAGCTTTCCGGCGCGGCAGGAATACTATGTGCTGCCTGCCCTGCCGCCTCTGGCTCTGCTGGCTGGATGCTGGTTCGCAGAAGACGCGGTCACACCCGCACCAGCGGGAAAGATCGTCGCATGGATTCTGTTCATCGCCGGCATATTTGCCGCTGTCGCTTCATTAGTCTTCGCAATTCACTTCAAGCCTCTGCCGATTGGAACCGATGTAACACAGTTTCTGCAGGAGGTAACGAGGACGCACCGTCTCTTCTTCGGACACTTCTTCGATCTGACGCGCAGGGCTCTGGGAGCTTTTCGCGTTCCGCTTAGCATTACGACTGCTGCGCTTCTGGTGGGCCTTACGGCAAATCTCTGGTTGCGAATCAAAGAGAAAACTCGTGCTGCAAACTACTTCCTGATCGGCACAGTTACGGCGTTTCTCATCGCGGCTCATCTGGCACTGAATACGCTGTCGCCTGCGATCTCATCGCAGATTCTCGCGAATGCGATTCGGCCCGAAATCGATAACGATGACGTCATCGTGGTCAACGGCCGTTACGAACGCGCCTCTTCGCTGGCCTTTTATCTGGAACGGCAGGTGAAGCTTCTGAATGGCCGCGGCGGGGGCCTGTGGTATGGCTCATCCTTTCCCGACGCGCCACAGATCTTTATCGACAATGCGACGCTGACGCAGCTCTGGAGTGGCCAGAACCGAGTAGTTCTGTGGACGCCACTTGATCAGGTGCCGGAACTACCTACGCAGATCTTTGTCATTGGAAAAAGCGGAGGCAAGGAGATTCTGAGCAACCAGCCCAGTTCACACGGCGCTGAGTTCTGATGTAACTCAATTGGCGCTTTGGGGCACGTAGTGCTCGACGAGTGGGAATGGATCGTAGAACTTGTGCAGGAGATTTTTCCATTCTGCATAGCGTTCGGAGCTGCGAAATCCTACGGTGTGGTCTTCGAGCGTCTTCCATTGCACGAGGAGCAGGTAGCGGTTCGGAGTCTCGAGACACCTGCGCAACTCATGCGAGATGTAACCCGCAGACGCGGCAATCAGAGGACTCGCAACTCTAAATGCTTCTTCGAATGCGTCCCGCATCGACGGAATGACGTTGAGAATTGCGACTTCGAGGATCACGGGATGCTCCGGCTATTTGGGTTTTAGTTGTTCGGATGTATGTTTTGCAGCTTGCCATTTTTCAAGGCAAATGTGTGATTGCGCCAGGTGACGGTGTTGCCGGCGTAACTCCATGCCCACACACAAAGAGCGAGCAGGTCGCGCGGCAGGAGGAGCCACAGGTCGCGCAACACCTGTATGTCGCGTAGTACACCGACACCGATGGCGAGGGCCACGGTTACACGTGCAGCGAAAATCAGACTCAGCAGAGCGATGCTTGAAAGGCTTGCGCCGGCGGCAATCAGATTAAGCGTCGCCCACGGCAACCCAAACGTGAAGACGACACCGAGATAGCCCATCTTGCGCGAATCGCGCATGGCGCGCGCCCAGCGCAGTTGGTGTGCGAGAAACTGTCCGAAGCTGTAGGTGGGGACTGTTGTCTCGACAACCTCATCGATCAGCTCGACGCGATATCCCTTTGCGGCGATGCGCGCGCCGAGTTCGTAGTCGTCGGCAAGATAGTCGGCAAGCGGGACGAGGCCGCCGATGGCGCCGAGGGCTTCGCGGGAAATGGCCAGCGTCGAGCCGAGTCCAAAGCGAATGCCGCCTTCGAGCTTGCGCGCTGTGAGCACTCCGGCGGCGAAATCCGTTGAGATGCCGAGGGCCTCCATCTTTGAACCGAGGGTTTTGTGTGCGCGGCCGCGATAGAGCGCGGTCACCATGCCGACCTTTGTGTCAGCAAACGCGGCCATGACCCGCTCAAGATAGCGCGGCGAAACTTTAATGTCGCTGTCGTTGATCAGGATGTGTTCGTAGCTCGCCTGACGGACCATTTGGGCAAGATTGCTCACTTTGCCATTCGCACCGAGCACTTCGGTGCAGAGCAACAGCCGGATAGCGACTTGAGAAAACTCGGCCTTCAATTGCTCCACTGCGAAGACGGCGGGATCGTCCATGCTGCTGACGCCAAATAGAATTTCGAATTCGCCTGCGTATTGCTGGCGGCAGTGGCTGGCAAAGCTTGCGTACATGTCGTGATCGAAGCCTTTTAGAGGCTTCAGGATGCTGACCGGAGGATGAAATGCGTCTGAGGCTGGACGTTTACGACGCACGAAGTCGCGCGCACTCCAAAGCGCGGCGAAATAGAAGCCCAATCCGCACAGAGCGAGGATGGTGGTGATGCTTTCGACGACAATTGCCAGCATGAATGCTCAGTTTACAAGGCACGGCTGAGCGAGTTCTGCGTACTGGACGAAGAGTGCACTTTGCGAGCTTCCTCTACTCGTAGCGCAGGGCTTCGATGGGATCGAGATTGGCTGCCTTCCACGCGGGATAGATGCCGAAAACCAGGCCGATCATGCAGGAGACAGTAAAGCCGATCATTGCCCACATGCTGGACATGGTTGCAGGAAGCGCGCTCAGCAGCAGGCGTATCAGCAATGTGATGATGCCGCCGGCGACAATGCCGATGACACCTCCGAGAGCGCAGAGAGTGATTGCCTCGATGGTGAACTGCAGCAGAATATTACGCTTGGTCGCGCCGATGGCTTTGCGTACGCCGATCTCCTTTGTGCGCTCGGTGACGGAGACCAGCATGATGTTCATTACGCCTACGCCGCCAACCATCAGACCTACGCTGGAAACAGCGACCATGAAAATTGCGAGGCCGCCGGTGAGCTGATTCCACAGGCGCGTCAGCGAATCGGGGCCAAAGACTTCAAAATCGTCAGGTGCCTCGACACGAACCTTTCGACGGCGGCGCAGCAATTCGCGCACTTCGTCTTCGACGAGGCTTCGGAACTTCGGGTCGTCATACTTAACGCTGACCCAGATGCCTCCGGTGACCGCGTCTTCAGGATGAAGCTTCATGAAGGTGCCGATCGGGAAAAAAGCCGCGTTGTCGTCAGGATTGCGGCCGCCACCAAAGGGCTGCTTGCGCTTGTCAAAGACGCCAATGACGGTGAAGGCATTGTTCTCGATCATGACCTCTTTGCCCATCCCGCTGTCATTTCCGAAGAGTTGGTGGGCAGTGTCGTTTCCCAGGATCACCACATTCGCGCGCCGCTCATCTTCGTCTTCGGTGAACATACGGCCTTCGATGAGAGGAATGTCGGCTACTTCGCCGACCTGCACCGAGTCGCCCTGCAGGAGGGTCCCCTGCGCCTTCTTCTGACCATACTTCACGCCAACAATGCCGGCCTGAAAGACGGGGTTCACGTGGCGCACGCCGCCGTCGGCAGCAACCACGTGGGGCAAAGCCCGAATCGCTGCGACATCATCAAACGTCAGCTTCTTGCGCGCCAGCATTTCGGCCGTCGGGCGAACACCGATGACCGGCATATGAAAGACCCAAAGGACGTTCGTCCCCAGCGTGCTGACCCAGGCTTGCACATTGTTGTTCAGGCCGCTAATGATTGAAGAAATCGTGATGACCGTGGCCACACCAATCACAATGCCGAGTATGGTCAAGCCCGAACGCAGCTTATTCGTCCGCAGGGTATCAAACGCCATACGAACCGCTTCACGTGAATCTGCAGCTGTCATCTCGATCTTCCTTTCCTGAATTCATTACATCTCCGACCGCAAGGCAACAATCGGGTCAAGTATCGCCGCTTTGCGTGCCGGATAGACTCCGAAGAAAATGCCCACACTCGCAGAAACGAAGAGCGCCAGAATTACAGACCAGATCTGAATGTCGGAGGGGAATCCAATCAAGACAGTTACCAGCTTGGCGACACCCGAGCCGCAGATGACGCCGATCGCTCCACCGATGAGTGACATCGTCGCTGATTCGATGAGGAACTGCAGCAGGATATCGGTATACCGCGCACCCAGTGCTTTGCGGACGCCGATCTCACGCGTGCGCTCGCTGACGCTCACAAGCATGATGTTCATGATGACGATGCCGCCGACAACGAGCGAAATGGATGCAATCCCGATTACGACAAAGAAAAACGTAGAACTGATGCTCGTCCACAGGCCAACGAACGTCTGGTTGGTGTCGAGCGAAAAGCTGTCCTCCGCATTTGCCGCATCATGTCGCCGCGAGCGCAGCAGAGCACGGGCTTCGTCCGATGCCCGATCGAGGGGGGGCCCCACCGAACCAGCCTTGATGTAGATCACGATGCTCTTGTTGGTTCCGTACTTCCGCTGATAGGTCGTGATCGGCACAGAAACATAGTTGTCCTGACTCTGGCCTAATGTTTTTCCTTGACGCTCACCGACTCCGATAACGGTATACGGCTCACCGTCGACACGAATCTCCCTGCCGAGCGGGTCCATCCCGGGCATGAGGTTATCGACTATGTCGTAGCCGATAATGGCGGTGTGCGTGGCGTACTGTTCATCAGCCGGAGTAAAGCTGCGCCCGCGCACCACGTTCAGGTTGGACATGGCCGGCATGTTCCAGCTCCAGCCGCGGATGCCCGTGTCCTTGCTTGAGTGTGAGCCGTAGACTACTTTCCCGGTGGTGCTTTGCAGTGCGCCAACATCGGCGCACGCCTTGCAGGAATCGCGGATGGCCAGGTAATCCTCGATGTGAATGTCCTTGCGCCTCTGGAATTTTTCATACTCTTCGTAGGTGAAAATGACAGGCGGTTGCTTGCTCAGGGTAAAGACGTCCGCACCGTAGCTGTAGACCTTGGTGGCAACATACTTGTTCACGCCGTTGGTGAGCGTGATGACCGCAATCACCGACGCCACACCTATGACCACGCCGATCAGCGTGAGGATGGAACGAAGTTTATTCGCCCAAAGCGACTGCAAAGCAATCTTGACGGCCTCGAGAAATTCCATGAAATAACGGTCCGATTCTGCGGTGGGGGAGGTGTGTCCCTTAGCATACGCCACTCATTGGCGCCCAAGACACACTTTCGCCGTCCGGAGAAAGATACGAGATAAACGGAAGGTTTGTTCCTTTGGCTGGATTTTTTTACTGGAGGGGAAGGCCCATTCCGTTCGGGGAAAGAGGCTCCGCCGGGCGTTGGGCAAACTCGCGCTCGATACGCTCATTGATGCCGGCCTGAGCGAATTCTGATGCTACGCGGATGCCGTTGTAGATTGCCCGCTCGTTCGACGAGCCGTGACCGATGATGCAGACGCCGCGAACGCCGAGGAGAGGCGCTCCGCCGTATTCGGATGGGTCAAGGCGTTTTTTGAAGGCGTTGAAAGCTTTACGCGAAAGCAGCGCGCCGACCTGTGCTGTCACGGTCGTATTCAGCGATTGCTTCAGCATGTCACGCACGAGCTTTGTCAGCCCTTCGGATGTTTTCAGGGCTACGTTACCGACGAAACCATCGCAAACGACGACGTCGGCATGGCCGTTGTAGATATCGCGGCCTTCTACGTTCCCGATAAAGTTGATCGGCAGCTGCTTCATCAGCGGGAGAGTTTCCGCCGTAAGATCGTTGCCCTTGCCTTCTTCTTCGCCGATGGAAAGCAGGCCGACACGCGGGCGCGAAATCTTGAGCACGCTGCGCGCGTACATTTCGCCCATGACTGCGAATTGCTCCAGATTATGGGGCTTGCAATCGACATTTGCGCCAACATCGAGAAGGATGCAGGGCGAACCAGCGCTCGTGGGAACAACTACGGCCAGCGCGGGGCGATCAACACCCGGCAGCGCACCGAGTACCATCTTGGCGGTGGCCATTCCGGCACCGGTATTACCGGCGGTGAAGAATCCTGTGACCTTTTTGTCGCGAACCAGACGCAAACCGACGCGCATTGAGCTGTCACGCTTGGAGCGGACGGCGTGCGCGGCTTTTTCGTTCATGCCAATGTGTTCGCTCGCATGGATCACATCGATGGGCAGATGCTCACCGTCCAGATACTCGTAGAGCAGCGGGCGTATGCGTTCCTGCGGACCCACCAGATGAACCTTCACGGGCAGGGTACGGCAGGCGAGGATCGCGCCCCGAATCTCCGGGTCGGGCGCTTTGTCCGCGCCCATGGCATCGAGAGCGATGTGGGTCAGCATCTTGGCTGAGCTAGCTGGCTTCCTTTACGGCGAGCACTTCGCGGCCTTTGTACGTGCCGCACTTGGGACAGGCACGATGAGGCAGCTTGCGTTCATGACAATTGGGGCACTCAGAGATTCCGGTGGCGGTCAGCGCATCGTGTGCGCGGCGCTTGGAGGTGCGGGCCTTGGAATGGCGCCGCTTTGGATTCGGCATTGCAGATTCCTTTCATACAAACAGCCCGCCAAGTCTCATCCGAGGCAGGCAAGGGGCTGTTTCTTAAAACTTTTACGACTTCATCCGGCTGCCCAGATCCGATAACGCTGACCAACGCGGATCAACGGGCGCCGCTTGGCAGGTACAGACGTCAGAGTTCAGATTCTGGCCGCAACGCGGGCAAAGTCCTTTGCAGTCCTGGCGGCATAACGTTCTGGCGGGCAGGGACAAAAGCACCTGTTCCCTCAGCACGTCTTCTAGCATAAGGCCGCTTTTCTGATAATAACCGATTTCTGTCTCATCTGTGGTAATCGAATGCTCTGAAGGGCCTTGATCGACACCCAAAGGGCGAAAAATGAGGTCGAAATCGCCTTTCAAAGAGTGTTCCACCGGTTCGAGGCAGCGGGCACAGGCCACTTCCACCTTGCCCTGATACTTTGCCCGCAGGCGGATGTCCGGCACCACCTCGCGCGGCCCGCGATGCTCTTCGATCAACTCGGCGCGCCCGTCTACTCCTAGGGCCCCGACCTGACGGACCTCTTCACCGTAATCGATTTCGCCGGAGGAAAGGGAAACATCAAATACAAGCGGCTCCCGCTCAAGGTCAGGAATGGTAATCAGCATGGCATGCCTCACGGGTTTTCAGGGAAGGTTTATTCAAGGTTAAGGACGGAAGCCACCGCGGGTCAAATCGCGATTTGCGAGGATTCCACTTTTCCGTTGCTAGCAATGCCGCTGCGGGAGGATCATACCTCCGCTTCCGAAAGTTTGCAGGAAGCTCTTGAAGCGACCGTCTTTCCTGTTCTCTGCAGCCACACCCGGGTCCCTCCCCCACTCACGGTTCGCACCGCTCCTTGCAGACGGCGGACGAAAATCTCGACTGGAGAGACCGAAAATGAAAAACCTTGCTTCAAGACTGGCCATAGTTGCAGCTTTAACCCTGGCCACCACCGCGCTTGCTCAGAGTCCACTCGCAGGCACATGGAAATTCAATGCGAGTAAGAGCAAGCTCACCGGCGATACGTTCCACTTTGATCCGGCAGGAGAAGGATCCGTCAAGGTCACGGGAGGCGGACAGAGCTATACATTCAAGACCGACGGCAGCGGCACCACGACTCCAATGGGCAATACGGCAGAATGGACCAAGGTCGACGACAACACATGGAAAGAAGTGGTCAAGAAGGGTTCAACCACGCTCTCAACCAACACGTATCAGCTTGGCGCTGACGGCAAGAGCATCAACATCACATCGACGGGAACCAAACCGAATGGCGACTCCTTCAATGACACTTCGACGTACACACGCATCAGCGGCACAAAAGGCTTTTTCGGCGGATGGAAAAGCACGAAGGTCAACCTGAGCGCGCCGACGGGCTATGAAATCAAAGACAACGGTGACGGTTCGCTTACCTGGACGCTCCCGGATTTCAAAGCGATTGTCACTCTGAAACCTGACGGCACGGATGCACCAGCAACGGGACCCACGGTTCCCGATGGCTTGACTCTGTCTCTGATGAAGACCGGCACACACAGTTTTACCCTGGTTGAAAAGATGAAGGGCAAACCCATTCTTAAAGCAACAGAAACGGTGTCTGCGGACGGCAAGATGTTGACTGAAGTAGGAAGCCCGGTAGGAGTCAATGAGCCGACGACTGCCGTTTACGACAAAGTCGGCTAGAGACACTGGATTGAGGGCCGCTTCATGCGGCCCTATCTCATTGATCGGCTGAGACGGAATAAAGGCTTTGCATGTTCTTTGTGCGCTCATCCAACTGATCTGCCGGACAGTCCTTCTAAGATGAGGCAGTGACTCGCCAACGCACCACGCTTCTCGCCCTCGCTGTTGTTTTTGCCGTCTGTTGCCTTGCCTGGATTTTCTGGCACATGCGGCCAAAGGCATCTGCGTCCGCGTCGGAAAAACCAAGTTCGGCGACAGCAAGCGCCTTGAATGCCGGGGACGAGGGGCCCACCAAGCTTTACGCGCACAACCTGCGCCTGCGCAAGGGTCCCAACTTCCGCATTTATGTCCGGTGGATTCGTGGACAGATGCTGCGCACCAACGAACAGGTCACGCCGTCTTTCGACGATCCGGAGTCGTTCATTCTCCAGATTCAAAAAGGGGTCATTCGCGCCAATATCGGAGATATTGCCGATTACCTGAATACCAGTTCTCCGCCCAACGCCGCGCTTAAGAACATTTCGATTCGGCCTGATGGGGATCAACTCAAGGTTCAGGGAACTGCGCATAAAGTCGTTCCGGTGCCGGTAGAACTCGAAGGCCAGCTCTCCTTCACGCCCGACGGCCGAATGCAGTTCCACGTCGCAAAGATTAGCGCATTAAAGATTCCGGTGAAGGGGCTCCTGGGTGGCTTTCATCTCCAGCTTTCCGATTTGATCCATACAACCAACATGGAGGGCGTCGAGGTCAGGGGTAACGATATTATTTTCGACACACGGAAGGTGCTGCCCCCGCCTCACATTCGCGGTGAACTGACCTCAGTGAAGGTGAAGCCTCCCGATCTTGAAGTCACCTATGGGAATGCGACCGATGATGAGGCCCAACTTGCGAAGTGGCACAACTTTCTGCGACTCAGCGGAGGTACGCTGGATTTCGGCAAGCTCACCATGCATCACGTCGATCTGACAATGATTGATACTGCGCCGGAACCGTGGTTCGATCTGGACCTTGTCAATTATCAGGCCCAGATTGTTCGCGGCTACACACGTATGACCAACCGGGCAGGACTCGAAATTTTCATGCCGGACGTCGACGAGCAGGCCAATGCAAAGACGGCCCAAAGCGTGACTCTGGAATGGCTCAAGGATCGCAACCGCTCGCTCCCGCCAGACATCCCAGCCGCCAAGTAGGCTCAGCGGGATGATTGCAAGGTTTGCCAGTGTGGGGAGGCGAAGAGACGGATAGCGGCGATTCCCGCTGCACCTGCGTTCACGCAATCCTGAGCATTTTCGATGGAGACTCCACCCAGCGCGAAGACAGGCATAGGTGCGGCAAGTTGGCATGCTTCAGTAAGGGCTTCGAGTCCTTGGCCCGGAACGGTCTCAGTGCGCGACCGCTTCTCGAATACCGGCGCAAAGATGGCCAACGTGGCGCCGTGGTCACGGGCACGTTCAATTTCAGAAAGCGTATGACAGGAGACGCTGATAACCGGTTCGGCCACGGCCTCACCCATCAACGCTCTGGCATCTGCAATGGCTGAGGAAGGCAGATTTGCGGTCAGATGAACACCGTCGCAGCCGGTCGAAGCTGCTATCTCAAACGGGCCATTCAGTAGGACTCGCATAGGGCTTCCGCTTAGCTGCGCTGCGTGGACAATTGCGGTAGCGAGGGTTGCGAGATCGTCTGCGGCCAGATCTTTTTCGCGAATCTGCAGAAAGTCGATGCCGCCCTTGGCCCACAGAGCCACCTGAGCCATGAGTGCGTCAATGCCGGCAAATAGCGTACGATCAGTAATAGCGTAGAGTTTCACTAGTCAAAGTTTATTGGCCCGGGCATAAAATCGCTTTCCGGAACCGCGAGCCTTAAAAAATCGCGCCATATTCACTAAATCGCAACCGCATTTACGAAAACTTGCCGATTGCCGAGTTACAGTAATCTGTTGCATTCGAAAACCAGGAACAAATCCTGAGATCGACCGCGGACTCCTCATGGACACATACGATTTGATCGTCATCGGCTCTGGCCCTTCCGGACAACGCGCTGCAGTTTCCGCGGTAAAGAAGGGTAAGCGCGTTGCGCTAGTGGAAATGCGCAGCGTAGTAGGCGGTGTTTGCATCAACACCGGCACCATTCCCAGCAAGACGATGCGCGAAGCAGTGCTTCACCTTTCCGGATATACCTACCGCTCCATTTACGGCATGAATTATCGCGTGAAGGAAAAGATCACCATGTCTGATCTCGCCTTCCGCGTGCAACATGTCATTAAAACCGAAATCGATGTGACCGAGGCTCAACTTTCGCGCAATGGCGTGGATGTGCTGACCGGTGTCGCCAGTTTCGTTGACCCGAATACGGTGCGCACCGATGGCACGCGCGGCACGAATACGTTCCATGCCGAAAAGGTTGTCATTGGCGTCGGAACCAAGCCTGCCAGTACTCCTAAAGTCCCCATCAACGGCAAGACCATCATCAACAGCGACCAGGTACTTGAGCTGACGGATCTCCCTAAGACATTGATCGTTGTTGGCGGCGGCGTTATCGGAGTTGAATACACCTGCATGTTCGCCGCACTCGGCGTACGGGTGACCCTGATAGAAAAGCGACCGAAGCTGCTTGAATTTGCAGATCAGGAGATCATCGAAGCGCTCAGCTATCACCTGCGGGACAGCCGCGTTACGATGCGACTCGCGGAAGAGGTGGGAAGCGTTGAAGAAGGCTCAGGCGGCGGAGTGGTTGCCAATCTTGAAAGCAATAAGCGCATCTCGGGAGATGCGCTGCTTTACGCCGTTGGCCGCCAGGGAAATGTTGACGAACTCAACCTGTCAGCAGCCGGCATCGAAGCCGATTCGCGCGGGCGCATTCCGGTCGACAAGGATTTCCGAACCAAGGTGCCACATATTTTTGCTGTAGGTGACGTTATCGGTTTCCCCAGCCTGGCATCCGTTTCGATGGAACAGGGCCGCATTGCCGTAGCCCGCGCTTATGGCGACGAGAATGAGCAGTCGAATCCTGGCTTCTATCCCTACGGTATTTACACCATTCCGGAAATTTCTTTTATCGGCAAGACCGAAGAACAACTGACGGAAGAAGACGTGCCGTATGAGGTCGGCGTAGCGTATTATCGCGAAATCGCGCGCGGACAGATTCGCGGCGATACGACTGGGCGGCTAAAACTGATCTTTCATCGCGAAACACGAGAGATTCTGGGTGTGCACATTATTGGCGAGGGCGCGGCGGAACTGGTGCACATTGGACAGGCTGTCATGGCTTTAAACGGCAAGGTAGACTACTTCATCGATTCGGTGTTTAACTATCCCACCTTGGCTGAGTGTTACAAGGCGGCCGCCTTTAACGGCATAAACCGCCTGGCTAAATTCGAATAGCCACACTCCTGGGTGAAAGAGGGCAACATGGCAAAGACCATCGGCGTTGTGATGACAGAAGCCATCCGATCCGGCTTCGTCGACGATCACAAGATCACAGGCAGCACGCGCAGATTCCCTGAAAGCATGGACGAGCACGAAGGGCTCATCGAGGTCCCCGGCGACGCCCTCAGTGAGAGCATCTGCGATGAAATCAAGGCCCTCATTCCAGACGGAACCAAGGTCGATGCTGTCGGCGTTGCCATGCCCGGCATCATCCGCAACGGCATCGTTGAGGATTCGCCCAACCTGCCACAACTGAAAGGCGCGCGTGTCGCCGACACGATCCAGGCAGGCTTAAAGGCGCGCGGCATCGAAAATCGCGTCACTGTTTTGAATGACGCCGACGCGGTCGCCGCAGGACTGGCGGCGACTCGTGGCCAACTCGATCGCCTTATCCGTGTCTGGACGATTGGAAACGGCATCGGCTGCGGACGCTATCCCTATGTTGAGAGCCCCTGGGAAGGCGGACACACCATTGTCTCCCTTGATCCGAAAGAAAATTACTGCGGTTGCGGAGGACGTGGCCACCTTGAAGGCATCATGGGACATCGCGCCATGCGCCTGCGCTTTCTCGATCTCGAACCGGATGAGGTTTTTGCAGCGGCAAAGAAGGGCGACAAGCGCTGCCTGGAGTTTGTCGAGCGCTACCATCGCGCTCTAGCTGCGGCGACGGCAACGCAGATTCACCTCGAAGGCCCGGGCAAGTTCTACTTCACCGGACGCGATATTCAGAGGCTGGATATCACGCGGCTCAAGCAGTATCTCTACGAGATGGTCAAGATGAGCCCGCTGCAGAGCTACACGGTGGAGGTCCTGCCTGAAGATCCTACGGTCAGCATCATCGGTGCGGGGGCAGCCGCTGAGCAGGCAGCGAAACCTTGCTGAACGGATGCCAGAGGAATGCCATTTGATCGACGGTGAGCCATAGCGCTCTGCGCTTACCGATAGCTGCGTTGATACGTGCGGGTTATACGGTCGTGCCAGCCCAGGTGGTCTTCATCGAAGAATGACCACAGAAAGCCCAGACCCAACGGCATCGCTGACAGCAGTAACGCACCTACGCGATAGCGCATTGCCTGGCGTGTGGGGTTTTCGTCGTCAAAGGTGCAGAGAGCAATCCTGGCGTAGCGCATGCCCGGCGTCGCATCGAGATACGAGAAAAACAGCCACTCGTAGAGCACAAACAACCCGAAAAGAACCCCTCCCGCTCCTGCCAGTGCGACCTTGCCAGCTGGCGGATGCGCCGTGCAGGCGACGAATACCAGCACAAAGAGCAGAAAGGCAGCCATCACGAGTGAAACGTCTACGATGCCTGCCATCAGGCGGTCACCGATGGAGGCTGTGCGCAGTGGCAGTTCAAAACTCGGGGTGTATGACTCGTTTGCGCTCTGTGCGGGCGCGTAGAACTCCTCACGCGGTTTCGCATCGAGACGGATGGAGTGCCACTCGGGCAACACAGTATTGACCACCGGCTCTTTTGAAATTGTGTCTGGCTCAACCTCGAAGATACGCAGCTGCGATCCATCGGTCGCAACATCCGTTTCGCGAAGCGGCCCTTCGGCGAGCCTTGGGCGCGCCTTTCGGGTGGCAATCAATTCACGCGGAAACTCAATCAGCTTTGCCGGCAGAGGTTGCGTGGGGGTAACGGTCGCGTCTTCAAACGGGTCGACGATTTCGGTGATCAGCGGACGACGGGCTTCTGCAGCCTCTTTGACACTCGCCCGCTCAGCAGCAGGGACGATGGCGGGGGCCGCAGCTGGGACCGCCCCGTCCATTTCCATTTCCGCAAGAACGGCCTGTGTGGCAGCGTGTGCCTGGGCTGCTGCTTCTGCAGCCACCTCGGCAGCATGCGCGGCCGCCGCCTGCGCAGCCAGCATATCGCTATAGCTGGGCGCCTTGGCATAACGCTCGGCAACGCGCGCAGCAACGCTGGTCGTTTGCGACTCGCTCCGGCGGGCACTCTTCTCCATGCCGGATTCGAAGCCGGGGAGCGACGACTGACCGTCGGGAGTTCGGGCACGGCGAGTGCGGTGCGCAGCCAGGCGCGCGTTTACTTCGTCTTTCCAAGAAGAGGATGCATTGGCGGCAGAGTCAAATTGCAGGTTTGAGGTTGATGTGCTCAATTGAGGTCCCCATATGTTTGTGGATGCTTACCAATCCTTTTTGGATAAGCTGCATCCTTCTGCTTTTTTCGAGGACCAGAGGCAGCGGAGACACGCACAGCTCGCCATTGGAGAATGTCCAACAGTGGCGAGCCATCGATTTGTCGTACACCAGAGCAGCGGCGCTTTCTACCCCATTAAGGCAGCTCCGAAAATCGTGCAGCGGAGCTTTGTTATGCTGAAATTTCCATCCCAGTGCACAAACAGCGTGCCCGGGGATTCCGGAATTTGCCCCTCGTGATGAGAGCCCGCATCTTTTTATGTATCACGCTGTTGTACCTCTGTCATCCGCAGCTTTGGCCGCAGGCAGTAACAAAGCAGTTTCCTCCGTCTACGGAAGAACAACACGCGCGTGAAGACTCTCTTCCCGACGATCCCGGCTCATCCACTGAGATACCTGTGGCCAAGGTGGTACCTGCGCCGCCGACCGGTGTCCCGGTGGAAATCCATGCCGAAACGCAGCGTGAACAGGACAACGTCTACACGCTATCCGGCAATGTGATCATTTACTACCGCGACTACGTAGTGCAGGCGGACAAGGTCACCTATAACCGGGAAACCAGTGAAGTAGATGCGGAAGGCCACCTTATCGTAGACGGCGGGCGCGACAACGAGCACATTACGGCAACGCACGGGGAGATGAATCTCGACCAGGACACGGCTCATTTCTACGACGTGGTGGGGACACTTGGCGTCGCGTCACAGTCGCATAACCGGATGGTCTTCAATTCGCCGAATCCTTTTGCCCTGACCGGACGCGAGGTTTTCAAGCTCGGTGAGGGACGTTATCGGCTGATTGACGGGACGATGACCTCGTGCCGCCTTCCCAAGCCGGACTGGCGGCTGCTGTCGAAGCAGATCAACCTGGCGGATGGAAAGGCGAGTGCACGCAACACCTGGTTCCAGCTATTTGGCATACCGCTGCTCTACCTACCCTACGCCACACATCCGGTCGACGAAGAGACACGAAGTTCCGGAATCTTGCTGCCGATCATTGGCAACAGCACAACCAAGGGGCTCATTTTAGGAGAAGAAGTCTATTTTGCATTGAGCCGCAACTCCGATCTGACCGTGGGTGCTGAATATTTTTCAAAGCGCGGCTACTCCCCTATGGGGTTGTTCCGCTATCGCGGCTTCGGTGAGGATTTTCTGAATGTGCGGTTCCATGCTCTGCTTGATCGATTGCCGGAACCTCAAAATCAGGGAGGCGTAGACCTTCTGGTCGATGGGCGCCGCGACTGGGGACAGCACACCCGGGCTGTTATTGATGCCGAATACCTGAGTTCGTACGTTTACCGGCAGGCGTTTGAGGAGAACTATGCCACAGCCATCAACTCCGAGGTCAAATCGCAGCTCTTTGGACAACACACCCTGAACGGTTTCGCGAAGAGCCTCGAGTTGGACCGTTACCAGAGCTTTCAAAACACAACCACAAATGCAGAAATTCGCATCCTGCATCTGCCGGCACTGCTGCTGGAGGGCGAAGACCACTACCTTGGAAATACAGGCCTCATGTGGGGCGGCATTGCGTCGGTGGCAGCCTTGTCACGCTCAGAACCGGCCAACGACATGAACACTGCGCAATTCAAGGCGCGCGAGGTCCCCCGCGTCGATCTCTATCCCCATCTCGTTCTGCCGTTTTCGGTGGGTGGCTGGACCTTCCGGCCAGAGGTTGGCGTGCGCGACACCTTTTACGGAAAGAGCCAGAATCCGGCTCCGCTTGGCATTGTGCCCAGCCTGCGCGACGCCAGCCTGAATCGCAAGGACTTTGAAGCGGGTGTCGATCTGCGTCCACCTGCTCTTGAGCGAGACTTTACAGCACCGTGGCTCACGCATTTGCTGGGCGGCGATCTGCGACACACGATCGAGCCGGACGTCCAGTATCACTATGTCTCTGGCATCGACAACTTTGACTCAGTGCTGCGATTTGACGACGTCGATATTGCCAGTGACACCAGTGAATTCGACTACTCGGTGACACAGCGGCTTTTCCTGCGTCACCTTCATCCTCATCCTTGCAAAGGTGATGAAGCGCTGGGGCCAAACGACCT
>Ga0081540_1002157_pt1 | contig 16345 bp, 18 predicted proteins | sample TabmetS2T1R1_FD_71024 | JGI IMG/M metagenome (GOLD analysis project Ga0081540, IMG submission 71024) | Tabebuia heterophylla rhizosphere microbial communities from the University of Puerto Rico - S2T1R1 | ecosystem: Host-associated > Plants > Roots > Rhizosphere ... | reverse complement strand
GAGTGAACTCGGCAAGCTGGAAACCAAGAACAATGTGCGTCTCACTCGCGCGCAATACACAGCCACACCAGCCATCAATGGACTAACCGAGCTCCGCATCGACGCCAGCCTGAGCGGCGAGTACACGGGCCTGATGCACTTCATCAACGACACAGAGCGTGACAAGAACGATGTGTTCTTCACCATTAACACCCTCACTTTCAGCGGACAACAGGGTGGTCTCGTCAATCTGCGCTTGCGCATGACCACATATCTGCAATCGAGTAGTGACTTGCCGCCCACCACCAACAGCCAGGAAGCCACAGAGCCCAGCCCACAGGCATCCCTGCACATGCCGGCCACCCTTCCTCAGGAGGCCCGATAATGGCGCTCAGGATCGGAGCTGAGGACAAAAAGAAGGTCATCCTTGCCGGTGTTCTCGGCGTTGGAGTGATCGGAGCCCTCGTGTATGCGTCGATGTCTTTCTTTGGCGGTGGCTCGACTACTGCACCGCCATCGCCGCCGCCCCAGCGAGTGGCAGTCCAGCCTAGTCGGCCCGCAACAAAGGCTGGGGAACACGCTGCCGCCAAGATTCCCGGCATCGCCGCCAGTCTCGACCCAACACTGCATCCCGAATGGATGGCACAGGCAGAAGGACTTGAGTATTCAGGCCGCGGCCGGAATATCTTTTCTCAGTTCTCGGCTCCGCCAGAAATCGAGCAGGCGAAAGCTCCTGTTCGTCCGAGCACGCCGGAAGTTCAGGTTCCGCCGGGCCCCCCGCCCCCCCCGCCAATCGACCTCAAGTTTTTCGGATATGAAGCACACAAGGACGGCACGCGCAAAGCTTTCCTGCTTCACGGAGAAGATGTCTTTATTGCATCCGAAGGAGACGTGGTGGATCATCGCTATAGAGTCTTGAAGATCGCTCCGTTCTCAGTACAAATTGAGGATCTTCCTTACCAGAACGCGCAACCCATACCCCTTGTGCAGAATTGACCTAGCCATGCGCCGCCGCAGTCCTCAATCCGAATCCGGTTACATCCTCCTCGCAGTGCTGTTCATGGTCGTCCTGATACTGATAGGGCTGGCAGTGGCTGCTCCGCGCATTGCCGCTGATATTCAGCGCGACCGCGAAGATGACCTGCTGCATCGCGGACTGCAATACAAGCGGGCAATCAAGCTCTACAACAAGAAGTTCGGCGGCTATCCTTCGTCCATCGATCAGCTTGAGAATACAAACAAAATACGCTTCCTGCGCAAACGGTACGTCGATCCCATGACGGGCAAAGACGATTGGAAGATCATTCACCTTGGTGAAGCGCACGTAAAGCCGGTGGGTCTCTTTGGGCAGCCCATTCAAGGGGCTGGTATTCCGGGTGCTCCCGGTTCCGGTATACCAGGCGCTCCTGGAAGTAGTAGCACGTTCGGCGGTACGCCAGGAATCGGAGCAAGTCCTCTAGGAAGTACGAGTTCTTTTGGCGGTTCATCGTCTACAGGTTCTACATCCTCGACCAACACCGGCTCAGACCCGTCCTCCGGAACAAATTCAGGCACTCCAGGAACGACAAGCACACCGGGCAGCACGACCGGCACGTTTGGCAGCCCGACGGGAACTGGAACGAGCACCTTTGGAGGTCAGACTCTGGGCGGTCAGACTTTTGGAGGTGGTCCGATGGTTGGTGTCGTCAGTAAGAGCACCAAGGCTTCTATTAAGGAATATAAAAAGCAGAAGCATTACAACGAGTGGGAGTTTGTTTACGATCCGGTAGAAGACCTGTTGAGTTCAGTGAGTCTCTTAGGCGGCGGTGGCGGCACGCCAAACAATCTCAATGGTCCTGGAAGTACCGGCACAACACCGGGAACGGGGACGAACCCTGGGACGGGAACAGGCACACCTTTTGGCGGCAATCCCACATCAGGGTTCGGAACGCCGACTCCAACTCCGCCAACAGCACCGCAATGAGAAGGCCTCGCGATCGCGAGGCCCTGACTTCCATCTGCAGAACAAGCTTACACGCTGAACGAAGATCCGCAGCCGCAGGTGCTCTTGGTGTTTGGATTTTCGAACTTAAAGCCTGCTGCCTCAAGTGTCTCGACATAGTCCACGGTGCAGCCAGTGAGATACATCAGAGAAGTTGCATCGACAAAAACCTTGAGGCCGTCGAAAGTAAACACCTTGTCCATCATCCCTGACTGATTTTCAAAGGACATGGAGTACTGGAAACCTGAGCAGCCGCCACCCACGACGCCAATGCGCAATCCTGCCGGGAGCGGATCCTGGGTCGCCATAATTTCGCGAACTTTGCCCACTGCCGTGTCAGTCAGAGACAGTGGGGCCTTCCTGACTTCCGTAGTTTCAGCTGGCATAACTGTCGAGGTTGCCATGTAATTCTCCCTGAAAGTGAACTTCTACATCTGAGTGTAACGCCCGAAAACCAGCGATACAACTCTTCTTTATTGGATGTGAGAGCCCCTTGATGGATTCATACTGTCGGCTGTTGAAAAGCAAACAGTTAACTGCGGCTTCAGTCCGCCGTAATCTGCCCTGAAATTTTCCCATATTGCTCATTCGTAAGGATACCCTTGCTCACCAGATCATGCGGATCACTATAGGGCCTTCCGCGAATGATTCGCTGTGCCCGCGAGCCTGTAATTCCTGGCAAATCAACCAGTTGCTCTTCTGATGCAGTATTAATATCAAGGAGCCCTGCTTTGGGTTTAGCTCCGGATTTTAGCCCTTCCTTCACGCCAGCAGCGACGGCATTGACTTTTCGCTCTGCGTTGGCAGCAGCTACTTTCGCATCTGCAGCCGCCTGTTGTGCTCGTTGTTTAGCCTGTTGCGTGGCCTGCGCCGCTTGCTGCTTTAGCTGTTCATCGGATGGTTGCTGAGTGCAACCCGCAAAGCATAAAGCTACGACGCATATTGCTGACACTGCTAAACGCTTCATTGCACTGCTTGCATTCTTCCTATGCCAGAATGTCATTTTCTTGCCTCCCAACCTCTGCACGCACATTGATGGAATCTTTTGAAAGCGAAGGGGTTGCCAAACTAGTTTCCTGCGAGGGGAAAAAGCCCCTGTTCAACATTCATGCAATAGGACTATCATGCAATCGAAGCGGCCCCACCTACCCCCGAGCCCGGGAAAATCGGACCCGCTCGTACCTGGGACTGGCTCCAACTCGAACCCTGAGGTGCTCTATGAGCATCATGCTTGTTCTGTGGATCGTATGGGCCGTAGTCACAACCCTGCTCTTAGCGCTACTTGCTTACCGTGGCACCCTGACCCGCTACGAAGAAGACCAGCTCTTCCTTGATCCGGCTTCGGGCCACCAGCAGCAGGAGCAAAGCCTGATTGTTCAGAAAGTCAATCGGGTACAGCCACTCGTCCGCATTATGACGGGTGCGACGTGTGTTCTGTCCGCAACTATTATTGGCATATACGTTTGGGACGCAATCAGCCAGTTTAAGTAAGGAGCTCATACGTTCGGCCGGAGTACCGTCCCAGGCGCTCCGGCTCCTTACTTCTCCGTTATCCCCTCGATGGATCCCCTACCGATTACATCCACCGTGACTTCCTTGTCTACCTTCAACAGAAATGTACTCTCATCCTTCATCTTCCATGCCACGTAGGGGACAGTGAAGTGAGTCGTCGCTGTTGCGCCTGTCCCATTCAATTCCAAAACAATCGGAAGTCTTAGTGGATGATCGATTCCATGAATATTAAGTGTGCCATCCACGGTAAGATTTTGCCTGCTTCCATTCTTCAGGTCTCCTGAAATTTTCAATGGATGGAAAAATGCTTGTGGATACTTATCGCTTTCCAGCACCTCTTTTTGCATCTTTCCGTCTCGTGTGTCATTTCCGCTCTGACCCGTAGTCACATCGACCAGGAATTCTCCTTCCGCAGCCCCTGTAACACGATCGAATGTCATCATCCCACCTTTCAATCGAAAGGTGCCGTGAACTGTATGCAGCACAGTTCCCAATGTCCAATGGATTTCGGTCTTCTCAGGATCGAGATGAACGACGATCTGCGAACCCGATGATTGGGCGCGGGTAATCTCCGCAACGCACAATAGCAGAGCGATAAGAAAAACGCGGCTGCCGCCAAATCCTGGAATCACGTCGATGCCCTCTCGGGGTCAGATTTCTGCGCAGATAAACAAACGCAACGCTTCAGCATTACGGCTCCATTTTGAAGCAGGAAGTGAGGAAGAGTTTCGTTGCCCGTATGAACGTTTAGTAAGCCGCGAAAAAGGTTCGGCGAATGAGCGAGCGTGCGTATGGCATAGTTGCGTACAGCGGAATGCGCATCCATCAGCAGCATGGCATACGCCATCCTCCTCGGAATCTGGAGAATCTTTTCGTGTTCTGCACCGTAGTTTTCAAGCGAACCGTCTTGCAGTGACCTGCTCAGCAGGCTTGCCTGTCGAAAACTAATCGCAAGCCCTTCACCTGTAACAGCGTCTACAGATCCCGACGCGTCGCCGATCAGTGCGACGTTGCCCTTTACAACCCGTCTTAATCGGCGAGTCGTCGTCAACGCACCACGTTCTCCCGTGACGGCATCTTTAGCTTTAAGCCATTCACGCAGATATGGAATCGAATCAATTACATGTTGCATTCGTACAGTGCTGTATCGCGTTACCATCGCAACGCAAATTTCCTGTTGTCCAACCGGTGTAATGTAGACCTGCCCGAGATCACACCAGTGCACCTCGACGTAATTGCTCATGGGAGAAATTCGATAGTGCCTGCGGAATCCGAATCGCTTCGAGACAAGCCTGCCTCGGTCAAGTCCAGCCCAGATGCGCACCCGGGAAGACTGGCCGTCTGCACCTACCAGGTATTGGTATGTGCAGGGCGCGCCATCGAGGGCAACGCTATTTCCGAAGGCTACATGCGTTTTCCATCGCAGCCGGACTCCAATATCCCGCGCGCGATCTGTAAGTCGTGCATGCAAGACGGTTCTGCGGATCCCGATACCTTCCCCGCTCTCAAAATCAGCAGATACAGCAACCGCTGTCCGGTCCGTCCAGTTTTTGAACTGAATTCCTCGAAAAGGCCTGCCTTCTGTGGCTTCGCATGTGACCCCGAGCGCTGCGAGGTCCTGGCGAGCATCTGGCATCAGGCCTTCCCCGCATGCTTTGTCGATCGGCGGCTTGAGGGCATCAGCAACAACCACATCTGCGCCCTGCATGCGTAATGCAATCGCGGCGGCAAGCCCTGCCGGGCCGCCTCCGACAATCAGCACATCACAGCAATTCCGCCCCAAGGTCCCCTACCATTGCAGCAATAGAATCTCCGCACAAAAGCCAGGCCCCATTGCTGCCAGAATGCTGCGTGTTCCGGGAGCAGGACGCCGATGCTTCATCACTTCATCAAGCACAACGAGAACCGAGGCAGAAGACAGGTTGCCAACACGACGCAGAGCTTCCCAGGAAACATCCAGTTCGCCATTTTTTAAATTGAGTGCCTCCGCTGTTGCCTCCAGCACCTTTGGTCCACCGGTGTGCATGATCCACGAACCAATGTCATTGCGCGACAGGCCCTGTTGTTCTAGGAACTGGTCCACATCGCGTCCCAGATTTTCCCGCACGACGATCGGTACGTCCGGTGATAACACGATGTTGAATCCCCTTTCCGAGATCTTCCAGCCCATCACATCGTGTGTATCCGGATAAAAGACCTGCTGGCTGGCGACAATGCGTGGGCCGGATAGGTGAGGAACCTTGTCCCCCGCAACCAGCACTGCGGCAGCGCCGTCGCCAAACAGGCCGGAAGAGATAAGGTTGGCAACTGAAAGATCGTCGCGCTGCCAGGTCAGAGAACAGAGTTCCACCGAAAGCAGTGCCGCAACATGATCGGGATACGCTCGCACATAGTCAGCCGCTCGCGCCAGGCCGGCCGCTCCCGCGACGCAGCCGAGGCCAAAAATCGGATTCCGCTTGATATTTCGTGAAAGCCCCATGCGGTTCACGAGCCGGGCGTCGATGGACGGGCTGCAAACACCGGTGACGGAGACAAAAAAGATCGCATTGATACGTTCGCGAGTAAGGCCAGCAAATTTCAGTGCGCATTCGATTGCGTTCTCGCCCAGTTCCTCGGCAACTTCGATCCATACATCGTTTGTTTTGCCCCATGTATTCAGCGCGCGATAGTCATCCAGGGGCCGCGAGAAATACCTGCCGTCGACCCCGGTGCGATAATGAAGCCTTTCCAAAAGACCTGCCTTATCAAAACTTTCACCCCAATATTCCTTAAGTGCTTCAACTATTTCCTGCTGCGAGAAGTATTGGGGAGGATAAGCGGTCGCAGTGGCGGCGATTCTCATGGATTGGACCCACCTTAAGATTATTTGATACCTGAAATTTATTCCGTCTTAGAAATGTAACGGGATTGTCACACTTTTGCTCGGGAAAAATCGAGCGTCTGGGTGGGACTCTAATCGATAGCTGCGCTTAACTGATGTCTGACATCCGCTCCGCGCACCCAGAAGATCACGTCCATAGCTATATTAGTCGCGTGGTCGGCGATGCGCTCAAGGTTCCGTGAAATGATGATGGCCTGCAGAGCCTGCTGGCTCTTTTCAGAATTACTCTGAATAAATCTTGTCAGCTCCTCATGGGCGATCCGGTTCATGCGGTCAATCTCATCATCCATTGCAAGGACCGATTCCGCGACTTGTGCATCTGCGTCGAGCAGAGATTGGAGCGCTGTGCGAATCATGTGCGCAGCACAGCTGCGCATTTCGTCAATATGAATCGGCAGGTCAATGGGATTGCATTCAATAAGATCCATCGTTCTGGCGGCAATGCTCATTGCCTGATCGCCAATCCGCTCCAGATCGCCGTTGATCTTAATGACCGCAAGAATGAATCGCAAATCAATGGCCATGGGCTGTTCCTTGGCGAGCAGATCATAAGCCATTTCATCCAATTCACGCTGCGCGGAATTGATCGCCGTCTCGTTCTCTCGTACGAACTGACACAATCCTGAATCACGCTGGAGGTATGCGTCCACACTCGCGTCCAACGCCTGCTGTGAGAGTGCGGCCATCCCCAGGATCTTGTCTTTTAGTTCTGCTAGCTGCTGCTGGAAGTGAATGCGCGGCAAGTACCCCTCCACATTCAGTATGCAACAGATATGTAACAATCCCGCGAAAAGTTGCTCTGGGCCGTTACGCGGACTATTACCGTAATGCCACTCTCATATCAGGCCGTGGAATCACGCGATGGGACCTTGCCTGTTTGAGAGTCTGGATTGGTGCTACGACGCCGTGAGAGTCGATTGGCAACATGTTCTTTCAACTTGTCCCGAAGTCGTGCGGCCCAAGGACTATCGACCGCGAGCATCCCCAAACCTACAAACAAAAATGGAATACCGGGAAGGATTGGAAGTACGCAGCCGGCAATACCTACACCCAGGCATAGGTAGCCGGTACCTTGCCGCAAAATCACCTGTACTCGACTTTTCCGCTGCGTCTGCATATCTGATCAGATTCACTAAACAGCGATTAGGATAGCTTTATGTAAGCCGCTGCTCTGCTTCCTTGGCGGCTTCGTAAATCTGGTCGAATGACTCAACCGCGTACAAAACCTTCTGCATTTCCGAAACGAGAAACTCTTGATTCAGTACCGCATCAAGATCAAAGTCGCGAATCTTCGGGCCCTTATTAATAACATGTGTAGACTCGCCGTGTGAGGAGATCAGCCCGCTCCCGTAAAGTTTGATCGTTCCTTTTTGGCGAATCACGCCGAATTCGACTGTAAACCAGAAGAGCCTCCCCATGCGTTCAAGCTTGTCCTTGTCATGCATCAACGTGGCACAGACGCGTCCATACTGCTGCAGAAAGTTAGCAAATACAGGATGTGCGTGCATTGGTACATGGCCGAAGACATCATGAAAAATATCAGGTTCCGGCGTATACTCCAGTGACTCACGCTTGCGCAACCACGTCGTCGTTGGGAATTGCCGCGCTGCCAACATCTCAAAGAAGGCGTCCGGTGGAAGAAATCCGCTCACCGGCGTCGCATTCCAACCCGTGCGAGGACCAAGACGTCGATTGACCTCCGTAAGATTGGGAATCGTATCCTCGCGAAGCCCGATCTGATGAAAGCCAGCCAGATATTCTTCGCAGGCGTGTTCTTCCAGCTGCGGCATTCGCCGGTTCACCAGATCGGCCCACACTGCGTGCTGATCAGGAGTGTAGGCATTCCAATCTTGCTGGATAAGAAACGATTCGGCGATATGCAATTGCGTTGTTGCTGGGTTCATTCGACAACACCCTTCATTCAAAACTCTTGAGCATCTCACTCCAATTCCAAGGGTGTCAACTGAGCTTTTGAAGTATCAAATCAGCTCTTTCGCCGTGATCTGTTCAACACCCCACTTAGAAAATTCGCTCCTGGCTTTCTCGACGGAGTTTTCCAGGTTGATCGCGCGACAGGCATCTTCAATCACAACCGCCTCAAACCCTTCCCAGCGTGCATCCACAGCCGAATGTCGAACACAGAAATCGTAGGCAAGGCCGGCAAGAAAGATACGCTGGACGCCCAACTCGTGCAGATAACCAGCAAGGCCGGTTTTCGTTGTCCGATCGTTCTCTCGAAACGCCGAGTACGAATCGATTTCCCTTCGGAAGCCCTTACGTAGGATTAGCTGAGCCATTGTGAGATCAACATCTTCGTGAAATGCTGCTCCATAACTACCTTGGACGCAGTGATCTGGCCAAAGTGTTTGTTCGCCGTAATCAACTTTGATGGTGGAAAACGGTTGAGCGTCCGGATGACTGGAAACCAAAGACAAATGCTCTGCCGGATGCCAGTCTTGCGTCATCACCACATGAAAGAACCGCGGCGTAAGTCGATTTATGACAGGGATAGTCTCGTCTCCGTGCGCCACAGGCAGGGCTCCGCCTGGGCAAAAATCATTCTGGACATCCACCACAATCAGAGCATCACGATCTGTGATCTTCATTGGTATTTCCACTTCCCGTGAGGAAACAATTTGTAGAAACAGGTGCCTTGGCGGGTATGGCCAACACTTGTTTGCTGGGTATATGGTAATGGGTCGTAGTTGTGACCTGAGCGATATCTGGACGGGCAAAACGCGCGTCTAACTTAGTGAAATGGGAGTACCTTCGATGTCCACCCTTGCGCACCCGGAAGTACAGACGCAAAAAGACTTTCTTCCCCTCAACGGAACAGATCATGTGGAATTCTACGTAGGCAACGCTCGGCAGGCCGCCTACTACTATCGACAGGCGTTTGGCATGAAGCTGGTCGCCTACTCGGGCCCGGAGACCGGCATCCGACAGCGGGCTTCCTACGTGTTGGAACAGGGAAAGGTGCGATTCGTGCTGACAACGCCGCTGCGTCCCGATGGCGAAATCGCCGAACACGTACACCGTCATGGCGACGGCGTCCACGATGTCGCTCTCTGGGTAGACGACGCCAAACTCGCATGGAAGGAAACGACGAAGCGTGGTGCGCGAAATGTGCGGGAACCTTATGAGTTACGCGATGAAAACGGCGTAATAAAACTAGCCACCATCGCAACCTACGGCGACACCGTTCATACCTTCGTAGAGCGCAGCGACTATCATGGCGCTTTCATGCCCGGCTATCGCGCTGTGGACCATGATCCGCTCGCTCGGCCTGTTGGATTGCTTTACATCGATCACATGGTGGGCAATGTGGGCTGGAACGAGATGAATCGCTGGGTCGACTTCTACGCAGATGTCATGGGCTTCTCTCTCTACCAGCACTTTGATGACAAAGACATCTCAACCGAATATTCCGCGCTTATGTCCAAGGTGATGGCCAACGGCAATGGTCGCGTCAAATTTCCCATTAATGAGCCTGCCGAAGGACGCAGAAAGTCGCAGATCGAAGAATACCTCGAGTTCTATCACGGCCCTGGAATACAGCACATTGCTCTCGCCACGGACAACATCATTCATACCGTCGCAAGACTCCAGGAACAAGGCATCGAGTTTCTAAAAGTTCCGCACACGTACTACACCGAACTTGAAGGCCGCGTCGGTAAGATTGATGAACCCATCCGCGAACTGGAACAACTCGGCATTCTTGTCGATCGAGATGACGAGGGTTACATGCTGCAGATCTTTACTCGTCCGGTGGAGGACAGACCGACTCTCTTCTACGAGATCATTCAGCGCAAAGGAAGCCGCAGTTTCGGCAAAGGCAACTTTAAGGCACTCTTTGAAGCCATCGAACGTGAACAAGCTGCGCGCGGCAACCTGTGATCTGAGAGTAATCGACGAGGAATCAGCTGAAGTCATCCCCTGCGCTTTTCTGTTCTCAGCAAGAGCTGGACACCCAGATCCAGATATACAGTCAGTGTTTACGACTTCTGTTAGCGTCTCGGCAAAGATGATAGAAAATCCAAATCATCAGACAGATGCATACAACAACGACAACCAACAAGATGTAGAGTGCGAGAGTATTTGGATCCACCCTTCAATTGAATGCATTCAGGCACAAGTGGATCACAAGGGAACTGTAAGCATTTCATAATGGCCGTTACCACCCAAGTTGAAGTCCCCGGGCTGATCGATGGCGATTTGATGCTTGAGTTCACGAGTTTCTCGCCACATCCGACCCATATGGTACCTACCTATCATTTTCGAATGGTCAACGCAGCAACCGCAGCAGAGATGGGACAAATCAACCTTAGATCGCAGACCAACGTCAGCATCGAGCGATACGCTGGGCATATTGGATACCGCGTCTATGAGCGGTATCGCGGCCATCACTATGCCGCGCGGTCCATCGCACTGCTTCTGCCTCTTACTCGCCAGATCGGAATTGCTCCGTTGTGGATCACTTGCGATCCTGAAAACATTGCATCTCGGCGCAGCTGCGAGATTGCGGGAGCGGAACTGGTCGAGATTATCAACCTCCCGCCCGATTACGCAGGCTATGCATTTGGTCAACGTCAGAAGTGCAGGTATCGCCTGCGACCATGAAAAAAGCGGTCCATTAAGGACCGCTTTTTTGTTACGTTGGCAAGCTAGACAGCTTTGATTTGCCGAGATGCTCAGCGTCATCTGTGTCCCGTTTGCCAACGCGACGTTAACTATGAAGGTTCCCGCAGTGTTTAACACCACCGAGGGTCACTGCTTGCACAGTCAGGCTGAGTAGCACCGCCTTCAAACCCGTACACTTATACACTTGCAAACGATATACCAATTGGAACAAATTCTATTTTCGCTAATAAATCTTGAGATATTGGGGACTTGCAACGGGAACTATGTGGTCAGACCTGGTTCCGAGCATGCAAGAAATTCCCCATTGCATATCGAAATTACTTAATCCACTGTCATTTCCACGCCTCGTGCTTCCCGGCCAAACATGGTAACCACAGCCAGAAAAATAGCCACAATGAACACCGTCACTGCCAGTACACCGCCGAAGCTGCCATAGTGTTCCGCGGCCCTTGCCTGTAATACTGCGTTGCGAGACGTCACCAGATTTCCCAATTGATACGCCAGCCCCGGAAAAGTAGCGCGCACCGGCCCTGGCGACAGTTCGGTCAAATATGCAGGGACTACGCCCCACGCCCCCTGCACCATGAACTGCATCATGAAGGCCCCCAGGGCGAGCACGTACAACGACTGACCAAACGCATACAAAGGAATCACTGGCAACGCCAACAGCGCCGCGGCAATAATCGTGCGTTTGCGGCCAAAGCGTTCAGAGATACCTCCGAAGAAAACACCCCCAAGCAACGCGCCAACGTTGTATACGATCGCTATCGCTCCAGTGAGCGTGGTAGAAAAGCCGTGGTCTTTTTCCAGGAACGTCGGATACAGATCCTGCGTTCCGTGGGAAAACGAATTGAATCCCGTCATTAAGAGAATGACAAAGAGAAATGTCACACCATACTGTCGAATACCACTCGCTGCCGACATCGCAGTCCGTGCTTTGCTATGTCCTGCCCGCCATACGGGTGATTCCTCAACCTTGAGTCCTATATACAGAACGAGCAGCGCAGGCAGAGCACCAATAACAAAGAGTCCGCGCCATCCCACTACATGTCCATGCCACATCATGTGCGTGAATGGCTTATAGAGTGCCGCATAAACTGCAGCGGCCACAAGATATCCAACGGCATAACCTTCCTGCAACAATCCCGAGAAGAAACCACGACCTTCCTTTGGTAGAGTCTCAAAGGCCAGCGCCGCACCCACACCCCATTCACCACCCATCGCGATGCCAAAGAGAGCGCGCAAAATCAGCAGTGCATGCAGTGATGGAGCAAAAGCACAAGACAGCTCAAACGCTGAGTAGCAGGCAATGTTGATCATGAGCGCAGGTCGGCGGCCAAACTTATCTGCCAACACTCCGAACAGGAATGCTCCGACTGGCCGAAATGCAAGCGTTAGAAAAAGCGCCTCAGCTACCGCAGATGTTCGCGCGTGAAAATCAGACGCAATTGCCGAAACGCAGAACACCAAGAGAAAGTAGTCGAAAGCATCAAGAGACCAGCCAAGGAAACATGCGGTGAAGGCGTGCCGCTGCTGCGAAGTCAGCGACCGGAAGTTAGAAAAGAAACGAGTTCGCATCAGCAGTCTCAAAATTGGAGCTTATCAGAGTGCAAAGTCGCGGACTGCCTGAACGACGCCTCCAAAAAATAATTGTTGCAACGAATATCTTGGTTCCGTATCTAACTGAATGCCGCCTATGACGCACAAAAGCGGCAAAAGACACGTTTTTTGGAGAACGATTCTATGCAAGTATTCCGTAAATCAGCAATTTTCACCGTCCTTCTCACTCTGGCGTCGGTTGCCGCTTCAGCGCAGGTATCAAAGTGGCAGATCGACCCAGCTCACAGCGAAGCCGATTTCAGCATCAAGCACATGGCTATTTCGACTGTGCATGGTCGCTTTGGAAACATCAATGGCTCACTCAATCTTGATGAACAGGACATTACAAAATCTGGCGTAAACGCCACAGTGGATATCACGGGCGTGGACACAGGCGTGGCTCAAAGAGACCAGCATCTTAAGAGCCCGGACTTCTTTGATGTGGCTAAGTATCCTCAGATGGCTTTTGCAAGCAAGAGCCTTTCAAACGCAAATGGACAACTGCAACTTATCGGTGATCTGACCATACACGGCGTAACCAAGCCGGTGACCCTGGCACTCGAAGGCCCCAGTAAGGAACAGACCGACCCCTACGGCAAGATCCGCCGTGCCTTCTCTGCCACAACTGTGATTCACCGTCAGGATTTCGGACTTAACTGGAATGGCAACCTGAAGTCAGGCGACACAGTTTTGGGCGATGATGTAAAAGTGGAGTTGGACATCGAACTAATCAAGCAGTAAAAACATTCCATGGAACTGAGGTGCGGCTCCCAGTTGGAACGCACCTGATATTTTGCAAAGGCCCACATGGCAAGCAAGCTACAGGAAGAGATCAAGCAGACGCGCCCATTCCCGAATATCGAGGAGGAAGCGCTGCTCAACATTCGGCGCACCTCAGATCGGTTGCATCATTTCAGCCAGCAACTCTTCAAACCACATGGCGTCACACCGACGCAGTACAACGTGCTTCGCATTCTCAGGGGCGCTGGCGATGGTGGCTTACGCTGTTCTGATATCGGCGAACGTCTGGTGAGCAGCGATCCTGACATCACCCGATTGCTTGGGCGCCTGCAAAAGCAGAAACTCATCCGGCGCAAGCGTGATCCAAAGGATCGTCGTGTTATCTACGCGACAATCACGCCCGACGGTCTGCGGTTGCTTAAAGAAATGGACCCAGTACTAAGCGACCACATAAAGCAGTTGCTCAAGCATATGAGCCGGGAAAAATTGACGACACTTGTCGCGTTGCTGGAAGAGGTGCGTGAAGTAATTTCGAACTGATGTGCTCCAGGCGGCTTTACAGTTTGGCTGTCTCTCCGAGAGCCACCTCGATACTGGCCCTTGCCTCAGCTTCTGTTCCTTTGGCGTGAATCTGGTGATGCAGGCAATAGAGAGCTAGCTCCAGGCGGTCGGAGACGCCCAGTTTGTCGTAAATCTTGCGCAGATAGTTCTTGATAACCTGCTCGCTGGTCCCCAGTTCATAGGCTATCTCTTTATTCCGCTTGCCCTGTGTAATGCAATTGATGATCGCAAGTTCCTTCGGCGACAAGCGGGGCTGATTCTTAGGGCTTGCCAGCGCTGACGCTTGCGTGCGATAAGCCTCGATAACCCAGGTCACTGATTGGTTGTCGATCCAGGTTTCGCCGGCGGCAATCTTGCGCACACACTTCACCAGCAAATCAGGCGAAATCGACCGAGGAATGACGCCCCGGACACCGCGGCGATAAAGCTCCACGATGTGCGCTTCGTCGGTAGCTGTCGCCTGCACGATAATCTTTAGATCAGGTGCGTGGTGGAGAATGTCGGCAATTGCCGTGCCTTTGCTGGCCAGCAAATTCCCTTCCAGCACCAGTACATCGGCCGGATGCTGCGGCAGCGTCGCATGCAACGTAGCGAGGCTGTCAACCTGAGCAACAATCTCGATATCGTCTTCCACAGCAAAGACTTTGCGCATGCCAACGCGGTAGATTGCCTGTGAGTCGGCCATGATGACACGAATCATCGGCTTAGCGTGAGAGGCCCCAACTGCGCCATTTGGAGCCGGCACAGCGCTGTCAACTGTCTTATGTTTTACTTCCGACGTCATCGTTTTTTCCACTGACCTACTTATTGGAAGCGATACTCGTCAATCACTGCCGCCGCATAACAATTCGAGCGTTCCTGGTACGAACGAACAACTCGCCCAAGGCAATGAACTGCAGCAGTATCGCCGCCACACAACTCACTTCCAGAAATTTCGAGTAAAAACTCAACCGAGGCGTTTACGGGCAAACTCTCCTTCAGCCGAAACAAGACACCATTCCCTGAAATATTCTCGGTCGTCCCAGAAAGCTCGCGATCTTGCGACAAAATCAGCACTGGTAAGTGAAGAGGAAAACGGACGGATGAACGCGTTCCTTCTGTATCAATTTCGTAACGAGAGGAATATTTCGACATATTCCCTCCATATCGGACGCATTAGCCACTTTCATACCCTACTCGAATACAAGCCTTACTCTCGAATTACCAAAGTTTACACCGACTATGTGACCACGGGCCAACAATGTTTGTCACTTGTTGGTTGGAAGGATTGGCACGTTGAATACAGGTCGTTACGTATGAGCAGGATAAAACGCAGCTGAGGCCCCAACCCATTCCTTTTCGCGGTTGTGGTCCACACCCATCATCTTGCCCCGGCCGAGCCTGACGAGCGAAAGTACTGGTTCCAGATGGCCTCCGTCAGGCCAGAGGTAGAGAATACGGATCTCTGGCTGGGTCAGGCCGTGTGGCGTTTCTACCACAGATTCGAAGTGGACCCTTTGCTGGAGAAGGTACTCGCGACGCTGGGCCTTGGGAATGGCGGCGAGCATTTCGTCCGATGGTGCGAATTCGATTCCCTTGCCGGCGAAGGAGAAAAGGGGCTTAAGGATCCACTGCTGGCGGTCATCGGGCAGGCGGTGACGGCCCTTGCCAGCCATCCAGTCGTCCAGGAAGACGGCTGGCGGCACTGCGGGGTGATCGAGATGCGGGATCGAGAACTTGCTGATGTGGAAGTACCAGTTGGGGTGGCCGGCCCATTCGACATCGAAGGATTCGCGGTAGTCAAAGGGCAGTTCAATCTGCTTGCGCATCAGCTCGTCCACAATGGCACGGTTGTAGATGCGGCGGACGGGAATGAGCTTCCTTCCCTTGCGATGGCAGAGGCGAGTCGGCTTTCCCGGGCGAACGTCGGCGACAAGTTCGGCGATATCCACAATCTCGATGCCTAACCGTTCCGCCGTCACCATGAAGTCTGGCAGCGTCTTCTGCTTGCTCGGCTCGACCTCGGTGAGAACCACGTTTTCCGGATGGTGGCCACGCAGGATGACGCGCTCCATCAGCTTCCAGAAGCTGGCTTCCGTGTGTCCGCCGAGCAGATATCCGAGATCACCATTCAGCTTGAAGGCGGAGCGATAGACCTCGCTCAGGACAAACTGGTACGCGAAGACCGACGGGAACGCCTGCAACTCGACCAGCTTCGGAACCAGCTTTCCACCCGCATCCCGCGCCAGGCCGAAGTCCGCGGTCATGAAATGCGGATGCGGCGTTTCATCCGCAGCGCAATATTGCGCGGGGATCATGGCGCGCGATGCCTTGAGATAAGCCTTATCGTTTACCAGGCGATGTGTGAGTTCGGCGCCCACGTCCGCCATCTCGTCGAGCATCGCCTTCGGGAATAAGCATGGTGTTTCGGCGACGCGGAACTCGACGTGAGAGCGTACGCACGCATCGAG
>Ga0081540_1002156_pt1 | contig 16348 bp, 12 predicted proteins | sample TabmetS2T1R1_FD_71024 | JGI IMG/M metagenome (GOLD analysis project Ga0081540, IMG submission 71024) | Tabebuia heterophylla rhizosphere microbial communities from the University of Puerto Rico - S2T1R1 | ecosystem: Host-associated > Plants > Roots > Rhizosphere ... | reverse complement strand
TGGGTGCGTCGCCCTCTGGTCTGGCCGGGGTTTTCTTCGCGAGCCAGATCGGCTACTTCAATCCGGACAACTTCATCCTGAACAACTCGATCCTCGTCGTTGCGTACGTCGTGTTCGGTGGCATGGGTTCGCTGCCAGGCGCGATGGCCGGCGCGGCCATCCTGACCTGGCTGCCGTGGTTTCTTCAGGACCAGGTACCTGGGCCCGACCGGCAGATGTGGGTCGGCGCGCTACTCGTGCTCATGATGATCTTCCGACCGGCTGGCCTCTTCCCGGCGCGACGTCGCAAGGCCGAGCTGACTGGAGTCGGAATGGAACGTGCGCCGGAAGTCGAACGTGAGGCAGTTCCCGCCGGCGAGGGGCTGTGACGCGATGACCGCGACAATGACCAGGCCGGAGGTCGGCGCCGAAGACGTTGTCTTCGACATCGAGCACGTCACGTTGCGGTTCGGCGGCGTGGTCAGCCTCAACGACGTCTCGATGCGCATGCTGCGCGGAGAGATCCTCGCCATCATCGGACCGAATGGCGCCGGCAAGACCTCGCTGTTCAACTCGCTCACTGGCGTGTACACGCCGCAGGAGGGCCGGATCGTAGTCTCCGGCCGCCCCGGCGAGCCGCCGACGAGCGTCATCGGCCTGAAGACCCATACCGTGAATCACCTGGGGGTCGCCCGGACGTTCCAGAACATTCGACTGTTCCCGGCCCTCACCGCGTTGGAGAACGTCAAGATCGGCGTGGAGACACGCCAGCGGTCTGGCCCGGTGTCAGCGATGCTCGGCCTGCCGTGGCAACGCCGCGAGGAGAAACAAAGCACGATAGACGCATTCGAGTTGCTCGACGCGGTCGGGCTCGCGGACCGGCCCAATGAACTCGCCGGATCGTTGCCGTACGGCGAACAACGCCGCCTGGAGATCGCCCGCGCACTCGGCACCAACCCCGGCGTCTTGCTGCTGGACGAGCCGGCGGCGGGCACCAACCCGGTGGAGAAGCGTGAGCTTGCGCAGCTGATCCAGCGCATCAATGCCGAGCGCGATGTGAGTGTGCTGCTGATCGAACACGACATGAAACTCGTCATGTCGGTCGCGCATCGCATTGTCGTTTTGAATTTCGGGGAGAAGATCGCCGAGGGCACGCCGCAGGCCATTCAGCGCGACCCCGCCGTCATCGCGGCCTATCTCGGCACGTCTGCGGACGAGGTCGAGGCGGCTAAAGAGAGCCAGCCGGACATCCTGCACCTCATCGAGACGGATGACGCAACGGCGCCCGAGGAGCAGCCATGACCGTGTTTCCCGTCGCCGGCCTCCGCCCCGCTCCTCGGTCCGCTCCTCGCTCGCTAACGCTCGCTCCGGTGCTCCTTACGATGCTCGCGAAGGACGGCTCCTCATGACCCATGCGGCACCTTCCGAGATGCTCGAGGTAGTTGACCTCGAGGTGCGGTATGGCGCGATTCGCGCCATCAAGGGCATCACGTTCCACGTGGGCGAGGGTGAGATCGTCGCGCTGCTTGGCGCGAACGGCGCCGGAAAGACCACGACGCAGAAAACGATATCCGGCATGCTCCGGCCGTCAGCCGGGCGCATTAGCTTCCTCGGCCAGCGAATCGATGGCGTTCCAGCTCACGAGCTCATCCGATTGGGAATTTGCCACGTGCCAGAGGGTCGGCACGTGTTTCCCAGAATGACCGTCGCCGAAAACCTCGAGATGGGTGCGTTTCGATTCAAGAAAATTGATCAGGCCGATCTCGATCGAGTGCTCGAGCTCTTTCCACGGCTGCAGGAGCGCTACCGTCAGACATCGGGAACCTTGTCGGGCGGCGAACAGCAGATGCTCGCGATCGGCCGCGCCCTCATGGGTAAGCCACGCCTGCTGCTGCTCGACGAACCATCCATGGGGCTCGCGCCAATGGTCGTCGCGCAGATCTTCACGATCATTCGCGAGATCAACGAGTCCGGCGTAACCGTCCTGCTCGTAGAGCAGAATGCTGCTCAGGCGCTCGCACTGGCCGACCGCGGTTATGTGCTCGAGACCGGCGAGCTCGTGCTGCAGGGCACGGGCGATGAGCTGCTCGCTGACGACCGGATTCGGGCGGCCTATCTCGGTGAGGAAATCGCCGCGTCCTGAAGCGTCTCGCCCAGACCAGCGCGCCACGGCCGCGATGCAAATCCCCCCTTTCGGCTAGGGTTTGTGCCCGCTATGGTGTCGCTTGTTGTCGCAAGGAATGTCGGTTTGGGAGGACTCATCCGCGGGGAGAGCCGGTGTCGCGTACCCATGTACGGGTCCGTCCTGCAGAGTTCGGCGACGTAGCCGCACTGGTGCTTCTACTCAGAGCAACCGATCTGCAACTCGGTGCGTTCGGGGCTCGAATGTTCCAGGCCGAAACGATTGAACACCTGCCGGAGCGGCTCGCGCACATGGTGTCGAGCACGGACCGTCACGTGTTGGTCGCAATCGATGACGGTAGCGGCGACGTGGTCGGAATGATCGTGGTATCCGATGACTCGGTCGGCGAGGTGGCACAGATTCCGGTGCTGAACGTGACGCACCTGGTCGTCTCCCCACAACACCGCCGCCGAGGGGTTGGCCGTGCCCTCCTCGCAGCGACTGTGCACCTCGCGGATCAACGCCAGATCGAGAACATTGTCGCCACCGCTGTGACCGGGTCGCGGGAAGCCAACCGGTACCTCGCTCGCCTCGGGTTCGCACCGCTCGTCGTGCGCCGGATCGCGCCAACGAGCGTTTTGCGCCGGTCGCTCGGCCTTTCGGATTCGAGCGATCGAGTGGCGCTACTCCGCCGGGCTCGCATCGTGCGTCGCGGAGCGAAGGCAGTCGGCCGGATCTGATCGCCGGCCGCCTCGCGCTGTCGGCCGACCAACGCCGCCCTGTCGGTTGACCGGCCTAGACTCGGCCCTCGTGACGGCCGCCGATTCGCCCCCTCGCTTGCTCCTGTTGGACGGCCATTCGCTTGCTTACCGCGCTTTCTACGCGCTTCCGGTGGAGAACTTCTCCACGACGACCGGCCAGCCGACGAATGCGGTCTACGGCTTTACCGCGATGCTCATCAACCTGCTCCGGGACGAGGACCCCACGCACCTGGCCGTCGCGTTCGACGTCTCACGAAAGACGTTCCGCTCTGAGACGTACGCCGAGTACAAGGCGGGTCGTGGCGACATGCCGGCGGACTTCCGGGGACAGCTGTCGCTGATCCAGGAGGTGCTGGAGGCGCTGCGCATCCCGTCGCTGTCCGTCGAAGGCTACGAGGCCGATGACTTGATCGCGACCCTGACCACGCAAGCAGCCGACGAAGGCGTCCAGGTGCTCATCTGCACCGGCGATCGCGACGTGCTGCAACTGGTCAACGACGCGGTCACCGTGCTCTACCCGCGCAGAGGCGTGAGCGATCTGACGCGATTCACGCCGGAGGAGGTCGTCGCGAAGTATGGGTTGACGCCGGCCCAGTACCCGGATTTCGCCGCACTTCGAGGCGATCCGAGCGACAACCTGCCCGGCATCCCGGGGGTGGGGGAGAAGACAGCGGCCAAGTGGGTGCGCGAGTTCGGATCGTTCGACGCGCTGGTGGCCGGTGTCGACACCGTCAAAGGCAAGGTGGGCGATGCGCTTCGGGAGCACCTGGCCGCGGTGATGCGCAATCGCCAGCTCACCGAGCTGGTCCGTGACGTGCCGCTTGACGTGGAGATCGTTGACCTCGCCCGGCAAGCGTGGGACCGCGAACGGGTGCATGCGCTGTTCGACAATCTGCAGTTCCGGGTGCTGCGGGAGCGGCTGTTCGCGACCCTGACGGCGGCCGAGCCCGAGGCCGAGGAGGGCTTCGAAGTCAGCACGAGCCGCCTCGGGGTCGACGAAGTGGCCCAGTGGCTTGAGGAGAACGCGCGCGACGGCAGCCGCGTTGGGGTCTCGTTTCGTGGTAGCTGGGGTCGAGGGACCGGCCAGCTGACCGGGCTGGCCCTGGCCGCTTCGTCCGGCCGAGCAGCCTACCTACAGCCGGCCCAGCTCACCGGGAACGACGAGCCCGCCCTCGCCGCCTGGCTGGCCGATCCGACCGCGCCGAAGGCAGTCCACGACGTCAAGGGACCGCTTTTGGCCTTGCGGCAACATGGCTGGACGCTGGCCGGTATCACGAGCGACACACAGCTCGCCGCCTACCTGGCCCTGCCCGGCCAGCGTTCGTTCGACTTGGCCGATCTCGCGCTGCGGTACCTGCACCGCGAGCTTCGTGCCAACACCATTACCGACGACGAGTCCGAGCAGTTGACCTTGGACGGTGGCCTCGACGAATCGGAAGACGTTCGAGCTGAGGTCGAGACTGTCCATGCAAGCGCCATCCGCGACCTCGCCGACGCGCTGGACACTGACCTCGTCAACCGGGGGGCGAGCCGGCTATTGGTCGACATGGAGCTTCCGCTCACCTTCGTGCTGGCCGACATGGAGGCAACCGGCATCGCCGTCGACACGGATTTGCTCCTGGCGCTGCAGAGCGAGCTCGGCGCCGACGTGAAAAGCGTCGAGCAGGACGCCTACGCGGTCGTCGGACGTCCGTTCAACCTGGGTTCGCCCAAGCAGTTGCAGGAGATCCTGTTCGATCAGTTCAGGCTGCCCAAGACGAAGCGCATCAAGACCGGGTACACGACGGACGCTGATGCGTTGGCGGCTCTGTACGAGCAGACGCAGCATCCGGTCCTGGAGCATCTGCTGCGGCATCGCGAGGTGGCTCGACTGAAAACAGTTGTCGATTCGCTGCTGCCGCTTGTGGACGACGAGGGTCGTATTCACACCACGTTCAATCAAACGATTGCGTCAACCGGCCGACTCTCCTCCACCGATCCGAACTTGCAGAACATTCCGGTCCGCACCGCCGAAGGCCGGCGCATTCGAGAGGCATTCACGGTCGGACCCGGCTACGAATCGCTGATGACCGCCGACTACAGCCAGATCGAGATGCGGATCATGGCGCATCTATCCGGTGATGCCGGACTGATCGAGGCGTTCACGACAGGCGAGGATCTGCATTCCTTCGTGGCCTCCCGCGCGTTCGACCTTCCGCCGGAGGCGATCGATGCCGAGTTGCGCCGTCGAGTCAAGGCCATGTCCTACGGGTTGGCATATGGCTTGTCGGCCTTCGGATTGGCGCAGCAGCTGAAGATCACGCCAGACGAAGCTCGCGGGCAGATGGACGCCTACTTCGCCCGATTCGGTGGCGTCCGGGATTATCTGCGCTCGGTCGTCGACGACGCCCGGCGGACCGGGTACACCGAGACGATCATGGGCCGGCGCCGGTACCTCCCTGATCTCACGAGCGACAACCGGCAGCGCCGCGAGATGGCCGAGCGTATGGCGCTGAACGCGCCCATTCAGGGCAGCGCCGCCGACATCATCAAGGTCGCCATGCTCGGGGTCCACGCGGCGTTGGGCAAGCAAGGCCTGCGGTCTCGCCTGCTGCTGCAGGTTCACGACGAGTTGGTGTTGGAGATCGCGCCGGGTGAGCGCGGCGCCGTCGAGGAAGTCGTCCGCGAGGAGATGGGCGCGGCCTATCCGCTCGAGGTGCCGCTCGACGTGTCGGTCGGGGTCGGCGTCAACTGGCACGACGCCGCACACTAGTGGTCACGACCGCTCCGGCCCCTCGGCGGTGGCAGCTGTGATTGTGGGACTTCAGCCGCGCGCGCTTGGCTCGTTCCGCACGAACGGAAAGGCGAGCGTAGAACGGATATTCGTCCCGGTCAGCATCATGACGAGGCGGTCGACGCCGATCCCTAGCCCGCCCGTCGGCGGCATCGCGTACTCCAACGCAGTCAGGAACGACTCGTCGATCTGCATCGCCTCAGGATCACCCGCGGCCGCGAGCAGCGATTGGGTGGTCAGCCGTTCCCGCTGGTCGACTGGGTCGATCAGCTCCGAATAGGCGGTGCCGATCTCCGCGCCGAACGCGACGAGGTCCCATCGTTCGGACAACAGCGGATCCTCACGGTGGACCCGGGTCAACGGCGAGGACTCCAGCGGGAAGTCAACGTAGAACGTCGGCTCGTACGTGTGCCCCTCAACCAGCTCGTCGTAGATCTCCATGATCATGCCGCCCGGCGTGGCCCGCGGGGGCACGGGGATGCCGTGCTCCTCGCAGACCGCCCGCAACTTGTCGCTCGACGTGGATGTCGTGAGCTCGACGCCGGTGGCCGCGCTGGCTGCGTCATAGACAGTGACGATCGGCCAGTCGCCCCCAATGTCCACCTCAGTCCAGCCGCCATTGTCGTCAGGGCGGCGAGCGATTGGCCGCCCGTGCACGGCGGTCGCCACCTCGATGATCAGCTCCCGGGTCAACTCCCGCATGTCGTTGTAGTCCGCCCAGGCCTGGTACGCCTCGAGCGAGGTGAACTCGGGATTGTGCGTCGCGTCGGCGCCCTCGTTGCGGAAGTTGCGGTTCAACTCGAAGATGCGCGACATTCCGCCCACGGCTAGCCGCTTGAGGAACAGCTCCGGCGCAATGCGCAAATACAGGTTCGTGTCGTAGGCGTTGATGTGGGTGATGAATGGGCGGGCGTTGGCACCGCCGTGCACCGCCTGCAACATCGGCGTCTCGACCTCGACGTACCCGCGTCGGTCGAACCCGTCGCGCAGTGCGCGTACGGCGACAGAGCGGTGGCGCATCATCGAGCGTGATTCGGCGTTGACGATCAGATCCAGGTAGCGCTGCCGGACCCGGGCGTCGGGGTCAGCCAGTCCAACTCGATCATCGGGCACGGGCCGCAGGCACTTGGCGGCCATCATCCAGGCGTCCGCGGCAATCGACAGTTCCCCGGTACGACTCGTCGCGACTTCGCCGGTGACACTGACGTAGTCGCCGAGGTCGACGGTACGTTGCCACAGCGCCACGGCGTCCCCGCCGGTCCGCGCGTCGGTCAACATGACCTGAAGCCGGCTATCTCCGTCTTGAAGCTCGGCGAAGACGAGCCCGCCGAAGTCACGAACGGCGCGGACTCGGGCGGCCACCGACACTTGCTCGCCGGTGTAGGTGTCCGGGGGGAGGCCCCGGTGTTCGGCGCACACCGCGGCGAGCGAGGTCGAGCGGTCAACCCCTACCGGGTAGGCCTGCATGCCCGACTGCTCGAGCGTCCCGATCTTGCGCCGCCGCACGCGTTCCTGCTCGCTCAGCCGTTGTACCGGTCGGACCGGTCGGAGCAACTCCTCCTCTTGCGCAACTGCCGCCTCCGCGAACGGCACGCCGCTGTGGCCCTGGAAGGTTACGGTGTCCTCCGGTCCGCGGGACTCGACCGGATCTTTCCCGGGCAGGAAGCCCTCGGCGACGCCGGCCGCGATGGCCGCTCGGGTGACGTTCATCGACGGGCTGTGGCACATGTATCGCGGAACCCACCGCGGCAGGTACTTCGCATTCGACCGGTACAGACTCTCGAGCTGCCAGAACTTCGACGCCACAGACAGGATCGCGCCCGTCAGCCGCATGACCGGCCCGGCACCGACCCGCTCGGCAGCACTGAAGATCCCCCGGAACATCGCGAAGTTCAGCGAGATTCGCACGATCCCGAGGTCGCGGCAGGCATCCACAAGTCCCGCGACCATGAACTCGGTGATGCCGTTCTCGGCGGCGCGGTCGCGCCGCATGAGGTCGAGGGATAGCGCACGGCGACCCCACGGCACGAAGGACAGCAGGCCCTTGAGCTCGCCGTTCGCATCCCTGGCGAGCACCGCCACGCACCGTGGATCGGCCGGGTCGCCGAGGCGCGATAGAGCCATTGAGAAGCCGCGCTCGTCGCCTTCGGCTCGCCACTGGTCCGCAACCTCCTCGAGATGGGTCAGCTCCTCAATCCCCAAGTCACCATGGCGGGCGACGGTCAGGGTGTAACCGGCCCGCTGGACTCGCTCGACGGCTCGTCGCACCGGCGACATCGTCGGACCTGCCAGCGAGAACGACTCGACCTCGATGACCGCCTCGTCGCCGATCTCCATTGCCCTCAATCCAGCGGCGACATACGCGGACGCACCGGCCTCGCTCGCCGATAGGGCCGCCGGGAACCAACCGAACTGGCGGGCCTCGGCAATCCACGCCTCGATCGCACCCGGCCACGAACCCATGTGTCCGACCGGGTCGGCGCTGGCCAGGCTTACCTCAGCCACGACGCGATACGTGACTGCGGCTCGGTGGTCGGGCGAGAAGATGACCGACTTGTCACGGCGGGTCGCGAAGTAGGCCAGTGAGTCCCGCTCGCCGGTCTCCAGCACGAGGCGGCGGATGTCCAGCTCATCCTGCGGGTTGACGAACTCTTTGGCTCGCGAAGAGCGGAAGAAGACGATTGCGGCGAGAATGAGGGCGGCGGCGGAAATGATCCCGGCGATCACCGCGATCCAGTGAGACCCCTGACGCCCGTGGAATACCTGCGAGTTCTCCGCCGGAAGCTGGCCGATCGCGGCTCGGAGCGGCCAGCCGATCCGTTCCCAACCCGGCTCGAGATCATTGGGAAACGCCGCGGTAAGCGCGATCGCCACTACCGCCGAGACGATTAGTCCGCCGACGAGCACCAGTAGCGCGCGGAGTCGCGAACCTCGTCCGAGTCGTGCGGGAAAGGCGCTGCGAGCCTTCCAGAGCAGGATGCCGAGGACGAGACCGGTCGCGCCTTCGAAGACAGTCAGGCCCAGCCGAACCCGATCGGAGGCGCCATTGATGGTGATCGTTCCGGTCGCCCCGCTCAGCAGGTAGATGGCGACGAGCAATCCCAGAATGAATGCGAAGAGCTGGAAGATGAAGATGACGATCCACAGGGCGAAGCGGATCCGTCGGCTGAGCGCGTTTCCGATGATGAATAGCAGGACGACGGTGAACAGGCTTGCGTCGGTGGGGATATTGACCAGGCCGAATATCTCGTCGATCCACTCTGCCCACGGACCGGTGATCACGATGCTGATCAGCGACCAAATGGCCGCGAGGGTGACCACGCGGGCCGTCCAGACCGCCACCGTCTCCTTCCACCCGCGCGTTCCTTCGGGTTGGCGTGCCTTGTCGACCGGTGCCTCGGCTTTGGCGGTGGTGGTGGTCACGCGATCCTCCTCGCGAGTGGGCCGCACACGCGGTGCCGCGAGGCCCTGTCGCCGTCTGTTCAGGCAATCACGTGCTGGCTCATTCTAAAAGGCAAGATCTGTTCGCCCCGGCAACGTTCCGCCCGAGATGACCACAAAGCGGATTAGACCGTGGTTACGGACGGGTAACATTCGCGCCCGGATCATTGCGCCGTGGCGGTGGAATGGCGACTGTGGCGAGGTTGTACCTACTTGCGAAGAACCAAAATCGGAAGGAATCGCCGTGATCATGCGACGCGGAATGGCTGTGTCGGTCGGAGTGCTCGCGGCCGCCGCCGCCGCGCTTACCGCGTGTAGCTCGGGCTCCTCGTCGTCGTCAAACACGACGACGGCAGCTGCTCCGGCGACCACGAGCAGCCCCACTTCGGCGGCCACCTCATCTCCTGCGACTAGTTCCGCCGCTACCAGCGCTCTCCCGTGGGGCCCCGGATGCTCCGGGTTGGGAGTGACGCCCGCGCAGCTCACCGCCGCATCGAAGCTACCCGTCGGCGTCGCTGCCGCAGCTGTACCGCAGCTGAAGACCGTCGTGACCGCCGCCACGGTCGCCGGTATGGTGTCGACCCTCAATTCTGCCCCGGCGTTGACCGTTTTCGCCCCAGAGGACTCGGCGTTCGCCAAGGAGCCCGCTGGCCTGCTCCAGTCTTTGATCACCGACCCGACTAAGAAGGCTCAGCTCGTCTCGACGCTCAAGTACCACGTAGTGCAGGGCGAGCTCACGAAGGCGCAGTTGCCCGGCACCCACAAGACGCTTCAGGGCAGCAGCATCACGATCACGGGTAGCGGTGACAGCTACACGATCAACAACACCGCGAAGATCGTCTGCGGCGGGATCATGACCAAGAACGCCGTCGTCAACGTGATCGACGCCGTTCTGCACCCCAGTTCCTGACCGTCGATGCGCCGGGTCCTCGGGAGCGTTCTTCTCGGCCTGGGCGTGCTGCTGCTCGTCGGCGCCGCGCTCGTAAAGTGGGTGGCGGCGCCGGCGCTGGTCAAGATTCCGCAGGACGTTGATCTGACGACCGTCGCTGAAGGCAGCAGCCAGGTGTTCGTGCTTCAGCAACAGGCAGTCCGGACTGTTCCGGTCCTCGCTACCCGGATCGTGAGAAGCGACGCCAAGGCTGGAACGTCGTCGGTCGGCGTGTTCGACGAGACGTTGTGCTTGCGGGCCGCATCAGGCACAACCGAACCAGGGCCCGACGGTTGTGTTCCGTCGACCGATCCGGCCTTCATCCAGCGAACGACCGATCGGGTCGCATTTGATCGCAAGACCGCGCTCGCGGTGCCGAACGGTCAGAAGTACGGCGCTGCCGTAAATGGCGACCAGAGCATCCAGCACGTGGGACTTTCCTACACATTTCCGATCGATACCGAGAAAAAGAGCTATCCGTTCTTCGACACCGTCGTGGGTAAGGCCTATCCGATGAACTACCGGGCGACGGAGAAGATCAACGGTCTTGACGTCTATCGCTTCGAGCAGACGGTGCCTGAGTCAGACATCAAGATCGAGAATCTGCTTCCCGGCAAGTATTCAAACGTCCGCGTGGTGTGGGTCGAGCCAACGACCGGCGTGATCATCAAGGGATCCGAGCAGATCAAGGAGACCTTCGCGTCCGGTGGGCAGACAGCGTTCTCGGGAACGCTGGTGTTCAACGACGCTTCGGTCAAGTCCCAGGCCGACTATGCCAACAAGCAACTGTCGAAAGTGCACTTGATCCGGATGTGGATTCCGCTCACGCTGGCCGTGCTCGGCGTCGTCCTGATCGTGGTGGGTCTGCTCCTGTTACTCCGCCGTCGTCGTGGTTTGGTCGTGGAGGAGGCACCTCAGGTGAGCTCGCAGACGTAGATCGCGGTGCCGGGCAAGATCGCTCCTCGCAAGGGTGACCATTGCCCCCACGCCTGAGTCAACCAGGCGGGCCATTCCGGTTCGATCACCGCGACGAGCCGGAAGCCGGCCGCATTGATCTCGGCCACGCGGTCGCCGAGCGTGCGATGGTGCTCCACATATGTCGTCTCGCCGTGCTGGTCGAACTCCACGTACGGCGTCCGATCGAAATAGGACATCGTCGCCGTGAGCCCGAGCGGCCCAGGATCGTCGGGGAATACCCAGCGGAACGGGTGGCTGGTGGCGAACACCCACCGCCGGCCCGGGCGTAGCACCCGCGCTACTTCCCGCATTACCCGCGCGGAGTCGGCTACGAACGGCACTGCCCCAAACGCGGTGAACGCCACGTCGAACGTGGCCTCCCGGAACGGAAGGTGCTGCGCGTCGGCCTGAACGAGCGGTACCTCGATGTCGGTCGCGGCTGCTCCCGCCTGGGCGTGGCGCAGCATCCCGCCCGAGAGGTCGACCGCCGTCGGTCGGGCGCCTTGCGCAGCCAGCCACCGCGAGCACATCGCTGAGCCGGCGCCAACCTCGAGAATCCGGCGGCCGGCCACCTCGCCGAGCAAATGGGCATCGGCCTCGCGCAGTCCCTCTGGACACCACACAAAATCGGCGACGCCGAGGAACGCGCCATGCTCGGCGTGATAGGCGTCGGCATCGCCGTCCCACCAGCGACGGTTCGCACGCGTCGTCGTCGACGCATCGGCGGATCGTCGCCCGGCGCCACCCTCCGGCGGAAGGTATGCATCATCCGTTGCTGGGACCACGGATTATCCATACCGATCGGGGGTTTTGAGCCGGCCAGCGAGTCATGCGACGGCAGCTGCGGCCGCGCGGCCCGCGATCCGGCCCGAGAACAGGCAGCCGCCGAGGAACGTCCCTTCCAGTGCGCGGTAGCCGTGTACGCCTCCTCCGCCGAATCCGGCCGCCTCGCCGGCAGCGTAAACCCCCGGGAGAGGCTGACCGTCCGCACCCAAGACCCGAGCGGACAGGTCGGTCTCGAGCCCACCCAAAGTCTTGCGGGTAAGCACGTGGCAGCGCACCGCGACGAGCGGACCGCCAGAAGCGTCGAGGAAGCGATGGGGCCGGACGATACGGGTCAGTCGATCGCCGACGTATCTTCGCGACGCCGCGGTAGCGACGACTTGGGGGTCTTTGCCCAGGGCGGAGGAAACCTGCTGGTCGCGGGCCACGATGAGGCGTCGGAGGGTGATGGTGTCAATGACATCGGTGCCGGTGAGGTCGTTCATCCCCTTCGCAAGCTCATCGACGGTAGGGCGCACCACGAAGTCGGCGCCGCGATCGACGAACGCCTGCACCGGTCCGGTCGGTCCGCCACGCGCCCGGCCGATCACCTGGCGAATGCTCTTACCGGTCAGATCGGGATTCTGGTCCGATCCGGACAGCGCGAACTCAGTGGCCAACGTCCGGCGGTCCAGCACCAGCCAGGAGTAGTCGTATCCAGCTCCGGTGATGTGTCGCAGCGCCCCGAGGGAGTCGAAGCCCGGGAACAGCGGCGGCGGCAACCGTTCACCCTGTGGATCGAGCCACAGGGGTGACGGCCCAGCCAGGATCCTGATGCCGTGCGCGGTCCACACCGGCGAATGGTTCAAGATCCCTTCCGGGTAATGCCACATCCGGTCAGCGTTGATGAACCGGCCGCCCGCCCGTTCGGTGACGCCGAGCATCGCGCCGTCGACGTAGTCCGGTACACCAGAGATCATGTGGGTCGGGGGAGTGCCCCAACTCGTTGGCCAGTTCCGCCGGACCAGTTCGTGATTGCCGCCGATCCCGCCCGAGGCGACGATCACCGCCTGCGCTTCGACGGCGAAGTCGCCGACGACCTCCCGGGTACTCGGTGCGCCCCGCGGGACGTTGCTCGGGGCCAGGATCTCCCCTGCGACACCGGTCACGGTGGCACCATGCGTCGCCAGGAAGGTGACCCGGTGCCGGAATCGCAGCTCGATCGTTCCGTTGTCCACGGCCGTCCGCACCCGACGCACGAACGGTTCGAGCACGCCCGGGCCGGTGCCCCACGTCACGTGGAATCGAGGTACCGAGTTGCCATGAGCGCCGGCGGCCGAGACCCCATAGCCGCCGCGTTCGGCCCACTGGACGATCGGGAACCAGCGCATACCCTGCGCCGCAAGCCAGGCCCGCTTCTCGCCGGCGGCAAACTCGACATACGCGTCGGCCCACTGCCGAGGCCAGTAGTCTTCGGGCCGGTCGAACGCGGCCGAGCCGAGCCAGTCCGCCCGGGCGAGCTCCGGGGAGTCGTGGACGCGCAGCCGGCGTTGTTCGGGGGAGTCCACGAACATCAGCCCGCCGAACGACCAGAAGGCTTGCCCGCCGAGAGACGCGGCGGGCTCCTGGTCGACGATGATCACCCGGCGACCGGCGTCCGCGAGCTCAGCAGCGGCCGCGAGGCCGGCGAGGCCGGCCCCCACAACCACGACGTCCGCGTCCACGCCGTTAGGACCGCGTAAAGAAGCCGGAGCACCGCATCGGTTCAGCCTAGCGAGACGCCATCCCCCGTCCGGAAAAACCGGCTAAAAGCCCAACGGGGCCCGGAATACGGGGGCCACGTTGACCCTTGTAGAGATGATTCCGTATTCTGTGAATCGCGTCGCAGGGTCTGCGTGCCTCGACCGGGAGCAGGCCACGCTCGTCATGCACGTTTCTCGCTCGTCGACCGTCCCCCGGGGGCAGCGGCGGCTCGGCACGTTCACCGGCGAAAGGGTCCCTGCAACGTGCCGCTACGAGACATTTGGACACCCCCTCCTTCATGACGTCCACTACCACCGTTTCACCAGCTCCACTCGCGACGACCTCCGTCCCGACTGTCGCTGTCAACGACATCGGCTCCGCTGACGACTTCCTGGCCGCGATCGACAAGACGATCAAGTACTTCAACGACGGCGACATCGTCGAGGGCACGATCGTCAAGGTCGATCGAGACGAGGTCCTGCTCGACATCGGCTACAAGACAGAAGGGGTCATCCCCTCGCGCGAGCTGTCGATCAAACACGACGTCGACCCGAACGAGGTCGTCAAGGTCGGTGACGAGATCGAGGCCCTGGTCCTACAGAAAGAGGACAAAGAGGGTCGGCTGATCCTGTCCAAGAAGCGCGCGCAGTACGAGCGGGCCTGGGGGACGATCGAGCAGAAGAAGGAGAACGACGAGGTCGTCGAGGGCACGGTCATCGAGGTGGTCAAGGGCGGTCTGATCATCGACATCGGCCTGCGCGGGTTCCTGCCCGCTTCGCTGGTGGAGATGCGCCGGGTTCGCGATCTGCAGCCCTACGTGGGCAAGACCCTCGAAGCCAAGATCATCGAGCTGGACAAGAACCGCAACAACGTCGTGTTGTCCCGTCGGGCCTGGTTGGAGCAGACCCAGTCCGAGGTGCGCAGCGAGTTCCTGAACAAGCTCGTCAAGGGCGCCGTCCGGACCGGTGTCGTCTCTTCCATCGTCAACTTCGGCGCGTTCGTGGATCTCGGCGGCGTTGACGGGCTCGTACATGTGTCGGAGCTGTCCTGGAAGCACATCGACCACCCGAGCGAGGTCGTCGAGGTCGGTCAGGAGGTCACTGTCGAGGTTCTCGACGTCGACCTGGACCGCGAGCGCGTTTCCCTCTCGTTGAAGGCCACGCAGGAAGACCCGTGGCGCCAATTCGCCCGGACCCACCAGATCGGGCAGGTCGTGCCTGGACGGGTCACGAAGCTCGTCCCGTTCGGTGCGTTCGTACGGGTCCAGGACGGCATCGAGGGCCTCGTCCACATCTCCGAACTCGCCGAGCGTCATGTTGAGATCCCGGAACAGGTAGTCCAGGTCGGCGACGAGCTGCTGGTCAAGGTCATCGATATCGATCTGGAGCGGCGCCGGATATCGCTGTCGCTCAAGCAGGCCAATGAGGGCGCGCTCACCGAGGAGAACTTTGACCCCGCGCAGTACGGCATGGAAGCCCAGTACGACGACAAGGGCAACTACATCTACCCCGAAGGCTTCGACCCGGACAGCCAGGAATGGTTGCCTGGCTACGAGAGCCAGCGCGAGGCGTGGGAGAAGCGGTACGCCGCCGCTCGGGAACGGTTCGACGCGCACCGCAAGCAGCTCGCCGACGCCCAGCGGGCCGACGCGGAGGCGGCGGCCGAGGCCGGCGAGGCCACGTCTTATTCGTCTGAGGCCGCCGAGAACAACGGCACCCTAGCTACGGACGAAGCGTTGGCGGCGTTGCGGGAGAAGTTGGCCGGTCGTTGAACGTCTGAGCCACGAGGGGCCTCGCTCCGGTGAACGTGGGGCTGACGGGCGGTCTCGGATCGGGAAAGAGCACGGTGGCGGCCCTGTTGGGCGAGCACGGCGCCGTCATCATCGATGCTGACCTCGTCGCGCGAGAGGTTGTCCGGGCGGGCACACCGGGCTTTGCCGCCGTCGTCGCCCGATTCGGACCTGGCATCGTCGATGCAGACGGTGAGTTGGATCGCTCCGAGCTGGCGCGAATCGTGTTCGCCGACACCGCCGCCCTCGACGACCTAAACGCGATCGTGCATCCACTCGTTGGGTCCCGGTCGGCCGAGCTTGCTGCAGCGGCGCCGCCCGGCGCCGTCGTCGTCCACGACATCCCACTGCTCACCGAGAACGGGCTGGCCGATCGCTTCGATACGGTCGTGGTGGTCGAGTCCGATCGAGAGATCCGGCTCGCCCGGCTGGCCGAGCGGGGATTGACGCGAGCCGAAGCGGAAGCGCGCATGGCGGCCCAGGCTGACGACGCGCAGCGCCGGGCCATCGCCAACGAGATCGTGCATAACGACGGCGATTTGGACTCTCTTGCCCGCCAGATCGATCAGCTCTGGGATCGCCTCAGCGGCTCCGCGAGATCTGGTGCGTCTGCCTAGCTCGACTGGTTTGGTGGCCTATGTAGCATCGGATAGAGTCATCGGCCGGCGGGCAGTGCGGGTGCGCGCTGCCGACGTCGCGCGGACGTAGCGCAGCTGGTAGCGCATCACCTTGCCAAGGTGAGGGTCGCGGGTTCGAATCCCGTCGTCCGCTCGAAGACGCCTCCCGACGGCTGGCAGCTCCGACCTCCCGGTGCGCGGCGGCTCGTCAGGCGGCGGGCCGCGGTGATCGGATCTCGGTCGCACCCGGCGGCGTGGCCGAGTGGCTTAGGCAAGGGCCTGCAAAGCCCTGTACGCGGGTTCGATTCCCGCCGCCGCCTCGCAATAACGTCGCCTCAGGCGGCCACATACGGGCGATTAGCTCAGTGGGAGAGCACTACCTTGACACGGTAGGGGTCACTGGTTCAATCCCAGTATCGCCCACTTTTTGATCTTGGATAGAGGTCCCGGATTCATTGGCCTAGAGGCACTTGGCC
>Ga0081540_1000776_pt2 | contig 16350 bp, 13 predicted proteins | sample TabmetS2T1R1_FD_71024 | JGI IMG/M metagenome (GOLD analysis project Ga0081540, IMG submission 71024) | Tabebuia heterophylla rhizosphere microbial communities from the University of Puerto Rico - S2T1R1 | ecosystem: Host-associated > Plants > Roots > Rhizosphere ... | reverse complement strand
ATTGAGGTTGCTCCCCGCCATGACGGCGGCGTGGCGCGGTATTTGTTGCCGCCGCGGACGCTCGCAAAGCTCATCCAGCTCGCCGATATCGACGCCGCAACGCACGTACTCGATGTGGGCCCGGCCACCGGCTATTCCACGGCCCTGCTGGCAAAACTTGGCAGCCGGGTTGTGGCCCTGGAAGTCGACGACGCGCTCTGCGCGACGATGAAAGAAAACCTGCTTGGTCTGGGACTTGCCAACGTCAGCATCAAGCATGGACCGTTGCCGACGGGCGCGGCCGGCGAAGGCCCGTTCGACGCCATCCTGCTCAACGGAGCCGTGGAAGCCGTAGGCTCCGGTCTGCTCGATCAGCTCAAAGAAGGCGGCAGACTGGTCGCCGTCCAGACCTCCGGCTCCTTTGGCCGTGCCAATGTATGGCGCCGCTCCAACGATGCCTTTGATATTCGGCCGGGCTTCGACGTTGCGGCGCCGCCGATCCCGGGATTCGCCCGCCCCGTGGGCTTCGTATTCTAATTCGTGGCATTTGGGCGACAGCGGCCTCAAATTCCAGCGTCTTTCACCGTCGTCTGTGTGTTGAAAGCGGGCAACGGCTTGGGGAAAACCGGGTGCGCACATCCCAGATTCTGTTCTTCTCCGCTCCAGGGATGGGAGATAACTAGCCGTAAGGTTTGCGAATCATGGATACCGGCCTCTCCGGGGACTGGCGTGGGTGTCCGCTAACGAGCAGCAGTTTCGCACGTGACGCAAGACTCGGCCCTGTCCAAGGGGATAGAGGGACGTAGACGTGAGCATATGCGCTAAGGCGTGGTTGCGGGTGGCCCACACGTGGTGCCTCCTGCTTCTGGCGGTTTTCGCCGCCGGGGCGGGTTGGCCCCATGCTGCGCAGGCCGAAACCCTCAACGAAGCGCTGACCTCCGCCTACAAAGTCAATCCGCGCCTCGATGCGGCGCGCGCCACCCTGCGGGCCACGGATGAAGAGGTGCCGCGCGCCATTTCGGGATATCGGCCAACCGTCACGGGCAACGCGGATACCAGCTTCGAGAAAACCACGACCAAGCCGCCCAGCATTGTCAGCGGCTCCACCAATCCGCGCGGCTATAACGTGCAATTGGTCCAACCTCTCTTTCGCGGCTTCCAAACGGTGAATGCCGTGTCTGAGGCCGAGGCAACGGTTCGCGCCGGACGGGAGACGCTGCGCTCGGTCGAGCAATCGGTCCTGCTCGAGGCCGTGACCGCCTACATGGACGTCGTGCGCGATCAGGCGATCGTGCGTCTGCGCGAGAACAACGTCACGGTGCTGACGCGGGATTTGCGCGCCACCCAGGATCGCTTCAACGTTGGCGAGGTCACCCGCACCGACGTTGCGCAGGCGCAGGCACGGCGTGCCGCGGCCGTGTCGGCACTTGATCTTGCGAAATCCAACCTACAGACCAGCCGTGCCACCTACGAGCGCGTGATCGGCCATCCCCCGAGCAACCTCATTGAACCGCGGCCGAGCGGGCTGGTGCCCAAGACCCTGGCGGATAGTTCGGAAATCTCCAATCGCGAGAACCCGGCGGTGGTGGCGGCTCTTTATAACGAGCAAGCGGCAAAATATGCCGTCGACCGCATTCGCGGTGAGCGGCTGCCTACGGCCCAGCTCGAGGCCACGTATCAGAAACGCTTCGACGAGAGTGTCGGGCTCGAATGGCAGGAAACGACCGCGGTCACCGGTCGCCTCACGGTTCCGTTCTATACGGGCGGCGAGGTCGAGGCTCGGGTTCGTCAGGCCAAGCACACCCATGTCAGCCGCCTCCAACAAATCGAGCAGGCGCGGACCGAGGTGCTGGCGCAAGTGGTGGCGGCCTGGTCGCAGCTCATTGCCGCGCGAGCCCAGCTCGAATCCGATCAAGCCAGCGTCGATGCCAACCGCATCGCGCTTGCCGGTGTGCGCGAGGAGGAGCGCGTTGGGCAAAGAACGTTGCTGGACGTGCTGAACGCCGAGCAGGAGCTACTGAACTCCGAGGTCAATCTCGTCACCACCAAGCGCAACCTGGTGGTCGCCTCCTACAATGTGCTCTCCACGATCGGACGGCTCAACTCGCAAGAGCTTGGCGTGGCGTCCCTGGTTTATGATCCCGAAGCGCATTACCTCGAGGTCCGCCGCAAGTGGTTTGATGTCAACATTACGCATTCCGATGGTCGCCGTGAAACGTTGGAAGCGGCGCCTGCACCCCGGCCTGCGCCGAAGCCGGCCAAGTGACGGGCGAGCCGCCGCAGCCGCGCCAAAGCGAACGGCCGCTGCGCCATTGCCATAGTTTTGTTTTTGCATGTGTAGGCTAAGGAGCCCCCATTGGTCAGAGGCCCCGTGTGTAGAGGTGCGGGTATGAGCAGTTTCGACAAGACCGCGGGCAAGAACCTCGACGAAATCCTGGCGTCGATCCGCAAAACTCTGGCCGATGAGTCGCCACACACTGAGGCCAACGCGGGGGAACCCAGCGCCCCTGCGGACACAAAGGCGGCCGTGCCCCCCAACGGTTTGAAGATCCCTGCCACCAAAATTGACGAGGATTTGGCCGATTTGCTCGCCGGCGGCCTAGGCGTCCCAACCTCTGCTCCCAAGGATCCCGATACGCCCGGCGCGGCAGCCGATCAAAAGGATCCGCTCTGGTTTTTGCGACCGAGTGGGGGACGCGAGTCCCAGGCGCTGCCCCTTCCCGCCGCTGATCGGGTTTCCCCGAGCTTTCACGCCCTGGCGGACGGCCCGCCCAACCCGGCAGCGGAGCGGTCAAGCCTGACACCCCGGTTCGTAGCCGACAACGGCAGCGCCAACGGCCAGCCTTCTCCCGCCGCAGCAGATCCGACGCCCCCAGCGCAGGCCGCCAGCGCAGCGCCACCGTCGCCCGCGGCTGTGTTGCGAGCGCCGGGCGAACCCAAACCGGGTGCCAAATCTCCACAGGGCGCCATTGCCCCGGCAAAGTCTGGGGTGGACGCCGGCGCCTCGCCGCCACCTGAGGTTGTGGGGCCCCCGGGAAGCACAGCCACCAAGGCACCGGTGCCTGCCCCGACGGCGGGGGCATCTGCGCCGAAGACTGAGCTTGCCAAGCCCGGCACGACGGCACCTACACCGGCTGCCGCTGGGCCTGCAGCGGCGCCGCTCAAGCCGTCGGGCCCAGCCCAGCCGCAGGCGGTTGTGACGGCCCCTAATCCTGGGTTCCCCACCTCTGCGTCAGCCGCAGCATTGGCGCGAGCGGCCCTCGGCAATGGTGTTGGCTCGGCCAAGAGCGCGTCCGTCACTGCCCGCCCCACCGCGCTCAATGGTGCAGCAGCCCCGACCGCCGCGCCCACGGTGTCAGCAGTGGATGCCGCGGGCGCGACCATGGTACCGACCGCGCAAACCCAGGTCCTCGAGCAGATTATCGAACAGCTGCTCGAGCCGCTGCTGCGTCGTTGGATAGACGCCAATCTACCCCGCCTGGTTGACGCGGCTATACGCGCGGAAGTGGCGCGGGGGCTTGAGGCCAAGCACCTCAACGGCCAGGACGCCCATCGCAAAGTGTGACGCGGCGTTCCACATCGGCCCGCGCACGTGTCCTTTACACACCCCGCCGCGAAGGGGACAACCGTTGGTTGACAACGGTCGTTTGGGCGCCGTAGAGCGGGTCTCTCCGATTGATGTAATCTAACGACCATGCTCGAGAAAACCTATCAACCCACGGCGATCGAGGCTCGCGTTCACGAGGAATGGATAAAGGCCAGGGCCTTCGAGGCCGGCAGGCCCGAGCGCGCGAAGGCGTCCCCCTATTGCATCGTGATCCCGCCCCCCAACGTGACGGGCTCCCTGCACATGGGGCACGCGCTCAACAATACACTGCAGGATGTGCTCTGCCGCTTTGAGCGCATGCGCGGCAAGGATGTGCTGTGGCAGCCGGGAACGGATCATGCGGGTATTGCCACGCAGCTGGTTGTCGAACGGCAGATGATGGAGCGCCAGGAACCGGACCGGCGCACGATCGGGCGTGAGAAGTTTCTAGAGAAGGTTTGGGCGTGGAAAGGCGAAAGCGGCGGCACGATCATCAACCAGCTGAAGCGGCTCGGCGCATCGTGTGATTGGACGCGCGAACGCTTCACAATGGATGAGGGCCTGTCGAAGGCGGTGCTCAAGGTCTTCGTCGATCTGCACCAGCAGGGCCTGATTTATAGGGACAAGCGTCTCGTCAACTGGGATCCGGCATTTCAGAGCGCGCTTTCTGACCTCGAGGTCGACATGGTCGACGTCAAGGGCAGTCTTTGGCATTTCAAGTATCCCTTGCGGGACGCCATCAGCTATCGCTTTCCGACGGCTTTCGACGTGACCGGCAAAGCCGTCGAATGGGAGGAGCGCAATTTTATTGTCGTGGCGACGACGCGGCCCGAGACGATGCTTGGGGATACGGCCGTTGCCGTCCATCCCGAGGACGAGCGCTACAAGGATCTGATCGGCAAGACGGTGGTGCTGCCGCTGGTTGGGCGCGAAATTCCCATCATTGCCGACGACTATTCCGACCCAGAGATCGGCTCGGGTGCGGTGAAGATCACGCCAGCGCACGACTTCAACGATTACCAGGTCGGAAGGCGGCACGATTTGCCGCTGGTTAACATTTTCGATGCCAGGGCGCAGCTCAACGAGAACGTGCCGGAGAAATACCGCGGCCTCGATCGTTTTGTCGCGCGCGACGCGGTAGTTGCCGATCTTGAGGCGCTCGGTCTCGTCGCCAAGGTCGAGCCGACGCTCCATGCCGTGCCCCACGCTCAGCGTGGCAACGCCATCATTGAGCCGTGGTTGACGGACCAATGGTATGTCAACGCCGCGGAATTGGCCAAGCGCGCCATCGCCGCGGTTGAAGAGGGGAGCACGCGGTTCACCCCAAAGAATTGGGAGAAGACCTACTTCGAGTGGATGCGCAACATTCAGCCCTGGTGTATTTCGCGCCAGCTTTGGTGGGGACATCAGATTCCGGCCTGGTACGGTCCCGACGGCAAGGTGTTCGTGGCGCTCGAGGAGGCCAACGCCCAGACGGCCGCCAACGCTCATTACGGCCACGAGGTCCCACTCAAGCGCGACGAAGACGTCCTCGACACCTGGTTCTCCTCCGCGTTGTGGCCATTTTCGACGCTGGGATGGCCAGACAAGACGCCGGAGCTTCGACGTTTTTATCCAACCAGCGCGCTTGTCACCGGCTTCGACATCATCTTCTTTTGGGTCGCGCGCATGATGATGATGGGCCTCCATTTCATGGGTGAGATCCCATTCCACGAGGTCTATATCCACGCCCTGGTGCGCGACGACAAAGGACAGAAGATGTCCAAGACCAAGGGGAACGTGATGGATCCTCTTGGCATGATCGACCAGTACGGCGCCGATGCCCTGCGCTTCACGTTGGCCGCCATGGCCGCGCAGGGGCGCGACATCAAGCTGTCGACCCATCGCGTCGAGGGCTACCGCAACTTTGCCACCAAGCTCTGGAATGCGGCGCGCTTTGCCGAGATGAACGAATGCGTGCGCCAGAAGGGTTTCGACCCCAAGGGGGTCCGCGAAACGCTCAACCGTTGGATTGCGGGTGAGGTCGAGCGCACTGCCGCGGCCGTCACCACGGGCATCGAGAGCTACAAGTTCAACGAGGCTGCCGTTGCCATCTATGAGTTCACCTGGGGCACTTTTTGCGATTGGTACCTCGAGCTGGCAAAGCCGATCCTCAACGGCGATGACGAGCCGGCAAAGGCGGAGACCCGCGCGACCACGGCATGGGTTCTCGACCAGATCCTGAAGCTGCTGCATCCCTTCATGCCCTTCATCACCGAGGAGCTCTGGGATCGGCTGGTGGAGGTTGGGGTCAAGCGCGAGAAAATGCTGTGCTTGAGCGCCTGGCCTCAGCTCGCCGGCCTCGCCGATGCGGTCGCCGACGAGGAAATCGGCTGGCTCGTCAATCTTGTAAGCGAGGTGCGATCGGTGCGTTCGGAGATGAACGTGCCGGCCGGTGCCAAGACGCCGTTGGTCATGATCGCGGCGAGCAAGGCAATACGCGCACGCGCCGAAGCCTACGAGGAGATCATCAAGCGTCTGGCGCGGATCGATGCTCTGTCGTTTGCCAAGGCCGCACCGTCGGGTTCGGCCCAAGTCGTGCTCGGGGAAACGACTGTCGCGCTGCCGCTGGCGGGCGTCATCGATATGGGCAGCGAACGCACGCGTCTGGCGCGCGAGATTGAAAAATCCAAGGCCGAAATCAAAAAGATCGACGCCAAGCTGGCCAACCAGAACTTCGTTGCCAAGGCGCCCCCCGAAGTGGTTGAGGAAAATCGTGAGCGGCGCGCGGACTTCGAGGCGACCATGCGCAAGCTGCAGGCGGCCCTAAAGCGGGTCGAGACGGTGCCGTGAGGCCCATAGCGTGCGGGACTTGACAGCGAAGGGCCGGCCGGTGCCTGGCGAGAGGTTTACCCTGCGCAATCCTTCGAGTGTGGGGCTTGGGGCCCGCGCCTTGCGCCATTGCCGACGTGGCGATGGCGGCGGGATCTTCGCCTCTTGTCCTCATTGATTGGCAAGCCCAATGCGGTTGTCGTACCGATCGTGATGGCTTGCTATGACTACGCCATCTTCTGATCCTCCACTTTGAGCGTTCCCCCATGTACACGCCAAGTTATTTCAAGGTCGCGGACACGGCTGACGTGCACGCAATGATCCGCGCCCAGCCCTTTGCCATTCTCGTTACGCAGGGCAGCGACGGGCTCACGGCCACGCATCTGCCAACAGTGCTGAAGGTCGACGCTGACCGTCCTTTGGGGCGCATCGAGTGTCATCTGGCGCGGCCGAACCCGCAGTGGAAAACGCTTGCGCCGGACATCGACGCGCTGATGATCTTCCAAGGACCCGAGGCCTATATTCGCCCCGGCTGGTATGCCTCGAAGGCCGAACACGGCAAGGTGGTGCCAACGTGGAATTACGCCGCGGTGCACGCCTACGGACGCCTGGAGACGGTGGAGGACAAGGACTGGCTGCTGGCGCATGTTGCCGAGCTTTCAGATCAACAGGAGGCTCCCTATGCCGCGCCGTGGTCGACCACAGACGCTCCCGCGAATTTCCTCGATGCGCTCGCCCACGGCATCGTCGGTTTGAAACTCACGATCACCCGGCTCGAGGGTAAATCAAAAATGAGCCAGAACCGTCCGGCGGCGGATCGCGCCGGTGTGGTGGAGGGGCTGGCGCAGCGCGCCAGCGGTGAGGACGTCGCCATCGCCTCCTTGGTGGAGAAGTCGACGACGTAACCCGGCGTCCAGCGCACGACTAATCGTCTGCGTCGGGGTGGCTCGCTGGCCGGCTTGGCAGCGCTGCTTTCATTGCCCGCAAATCGGCCGCCGACGCCGTGGCAGCCGCGCCCTCGATGGCGCGATAGCGCCCGACGATGTCGCGTCCAAGCTTTGTGAGGCGGGCGCCGCCGCCACCGGATCCGCCCATTTGCTTTTCCACCAGGGGCTCGCGAAAAATCTGGTTGATCTCGTCGACCAGCAGCCAGGCCCGCCGATAGGACATGCCCATATCCTTGCCGGCCGCCGAGATCGAGCCGTGCTTGGAAATAAGCTCCATCAGGGCAATTTTGCCGGGGCCAAGATAGCCGTAGGCACCGAAATCCACCCGGATGGTGAGGACCGCATGGCGCAGATCACCCTTGAGGGCGGCTGCGCGGCGGGTACTTTTTCGAGGGGCGTTTCGCATGGGAGCAAATAGTCGAGTTTGAGGCCTCCTGCACACGCGACCCGGGTCGCGGGGTCCCTATCATGTCACAAATTGCGCCGCCGATGCTCTTGGATTTGCTGGCGCGCCTTCAAAACCTGATCTCGCAGGGCGTCGCGACCCGTCGACATATAGGTTGGAATATAGCGCCGCTCTATGCTTTCATTTCTATCACCTAGGTGACAGGGAGCCCCAAAGTGCTCCGATGCATTGTTTGCGCGGCGATTGGCCAAAGGAGATCCGTCCTGACACCTTTGTTATGGCTGATTGGCACTGGGCGCCATCTCGAGGCTGGGCGGCGCGGTAAAGGCTTGATGTCAGGATAACCGTCGTGGATTGGATGAGCCTCAGTCCGGAGGAATGGACGGCGGTGCGCTTGAGTATTCGGGTGGCGTTGGTGGCCACGCTGGTCGGCCTGCCGTTCGGCCTTGTTGTGGCGATGGCCTTGGCGCGCGGGCGCTTTTGGGGTCACTCGCTGCTCAATGGTTTCGTGCTGTTGCCTTTGATTCTGCCCCCGGTCGTGACGGGCTATGTCTTGCTCATTCTCTTTGGCAAGCGTGGACCGATTGGCAGTTTCCTGGCCGAGCACTTCGGTATCGTGTTTTCGTTCCGCTGGACGGGCGCCGCGCTGGCCTGTGGCGTCATGGGTTTCCCGCTGATGGTCCGGGCGCTACGATTATCGATCGAAGCCGTCGACGCACGACTGGAGGAGGCTGCGGGCACCTTGGGGGCAAATCGGGCCTGGATCTTTCTGACGGTGACGCTTCCGTTGATCCTGCCAGGTATCATTACGGGAATGATCCTGTGCTTCGCCAAAGCCATGGGGGAGTTTGGCGCCACCATCACCTTTGTTTCCAATATTCCCGGGGAAACGCAAACTCTTCCTTCTGCCATATACACCTTTACCCAGGTTCCCGACGGCGATGCCGGTGCACTGAGGTTGACAATCGTCTCCGTGGCCATTGCCATGCTGGCGCTGTTGGCCTCCGAATTGATGGCGCGCTACGCCAATCGCCGGCTTGAAATCGAATGACCCTCGCCGTCGATATTAGCCACCGGTTGGGGAATTTCCCCCTCGATGCCCGGTTCGAAACGGCAAATGGGCTGGTGGCGCTGCTGGGAAGGTCCGGCTCCGGCAAGACATCGATCATCAATACCATTGCTGGACTGATCAATCCTGACCATGGTCGCGTGACAGTCGACGATGTGGTGCTGATCGACACGGCCCGCCGCATCTTCATCCCTCCCCATCGACGCCGGATTGGTTATGTCTTTCAGGAGGGCCGCCTGTTTCCCCATCTCACCGTCCACCAGAATCTGCTCTACGGACGCTGGTTTGCGCCACGGGAAGCGGGCACCGACTTCGACAGCGTGGTTGAGCTCTTGGGCATTGGCGCGCTTCTTGATCGCCGACCGGGCCGACTTTCCGGTGGAGAAAAGCAGCGGGTTGCTATTGGCAGAGCCCTTTTGGCAAAACCTCGGCTGCTCCTGATGGACGAGCCTCTCGCCTCACTCGACGAGGCGCGTAAGGCTGAGATCCTGCCCTATATCGAGAGGCTGCGCGATCAGGCGCGCGTGCCGATCGTCTATGTCAGCCACTCGATTGCGGAAGTAGCGCGCCTTGCATCCACCGTTGTTCTTGTCAGCGACGGCAAGGTCGCCGCGGTCGGACCGACGGCACAGATCATGCATCGCCTTGACCTATTTCCTTTGACGGGGCGGGCGGAGGCCGGGGCCCTCGTCGAGGCCACCGTCGAGCGGCACGACGAGCAATTTGGGCTGACCGAACTGCGTTCCCATGCGGGCCTTTGGAAACTGCCTCGCCTCGACGTGCCCATTGGCGTTCACTTGCGGTTGCGCGTGCGGGCTCGAGACGTGATGATCGCCAAGTCGGCGCCGTCGGATTTGAGCGCACTCAATGTTCTGCCTGGCCGGGTTTCCGATATCGGCTCCCCACACGGGGCGATAGTCGAGGTTAGGCTCGATTGCGCCGGCGACGTCCTCATTGCCCGCCTCACGCGCTATTCGATAGAGCGCCTGGGGCTTGCGCCGGGAACGCCCGTTTACGCCTTGATCAAGAGCGTCGCCCTTGATCGCCGTAGCTTGAGTGGCCCAATCCGCGGCATATCCGGAGCTGACGCCGCCGCCGATGAGGTCTAAACGCACCGTCCGGACCGGGTCCTTAGGTTACCGGCGCATCGGCAAGAGGCCGGCTGTTGCCTTGACAGGCCTCCGCGCTGTTCCTTATATCCGCCACGGCCGGCGCGGGTCCTCACCCGTGCTGATGGCGGAGTAGCTCAGCTGGTTAGAGCAGCGGAATCATAATCCGTGTGTCGGGGGTTCAAGTCCCTCCTCCGCTACCACCAATTCCAAAGAGTTGGCCGATTTTGTTGAGATCTAGTCTACTTCCTTGCGGGACTTTTGCGGGACCCCGCGTGAGCGCGGTACGCAATACCACCAACTCCGGCCGTTTGCCATCACGCTCGCACACACTCTCCGCCGCCTCGATGAGCCGCGTCAAGTCCGCCGCCGAGTAGTGCGTCGTGATCCGGTGGGAGCGGTGACCCAGCAGATCCTGCCGATCCTCAAAGCTCACGCCGGCCGCCCGCAAACGTCGACCGAAGGTGTGCTTGAGGTCGTGCACTCGAACCTGCGGCAGGTCCGCCCTGGCGCGTGCCTTAAGCCATGCCCAGGTCAACATGCGCTGCACCGGCTCGCCCTGGTAGGTGAACACGTGGCTTGTATGCTGCCCTCGCTTGCGATCGAGCACCGCTCGGGCCGCCCGATTGAGGACGACGAGGCGATCTTGCCCGTTCTTGACGCGCCAAGCTGGGATGATGAAGACCGACGTGTCGAGCTCGGGGATCGTCACCTCCCAGTCCCATTCGAGGTTGCAGATCTCGGCGTCCCGACATCCCGTGTTGACCGCAAACATGGCCATGTCCGCCAAGTGGTCCGGCAGTTCACCAAAGAGGCGCGACTGCTCCTCCCAGTTCAACGGATAGGGTTGCCGTTTGTCGGGATTGGCGAGGAATTTGATTTTCGGGGGCGTCTGTAGCCAGGTAAGCCCCCGATCATCCACCCACTCGCCGGAAGCAAGGTTCAGAATGCGCCGGACGACCTGTAGACCTTGATTGATGGTCGCCGGCGAAACTCCGGAACGTTGCCGCTCGCTGATCCACGGCTGAAGCACGCCCATGTGCAGCCTATCCAGGGGCACTTCACCGACCCAGGGCATGAGACCCTTGAGCCGGCTGACATCATCGGCGAGCGTCCGTTTGTGTTGGTGCTCCAGCACAAATTTGACCGCGGCCCGCTCGAATGTTCGCGCGGGTCTGACACCGAAGATATGGGCTTGCCGGGCCTCTTCCATTACCCTTGCGAGCGCTTGTTCCGCATCCTCGAGCTGATCAGAGCTAGTGCTCTGGCAAATTCTTCGCCCGAAGACGACCTTGTCGACGTGCCAAACGCGGCCTCGCCTGACGAGTCCTGACACTTTCTTGCGTCCCATGATGTTACTCCTTTCCATCGTCCGGGACGCCCGTTGCGGGCGGTATAGTCCTCGACCCAGGCGTCGAGTTCAAGCCGGTCGAAGGCGACCCCCTGTCGGCCAATGGGGATTTCTGTGAGGCACGGCCTCACCTCCGCGTTAAATCGGCTGCGATCCATACCGAGATAGTGTGGCGCATCTCGAAAACGGATCAAACGCGGGGTCACCGGATAGCGCATCTGGTCGGTTCGCCAATGGAAAGTTCGCTCGGCCGCGACCAGCCCGGGTACATATCTCCTCCGTTAGCTCAAAGCCTTCCGCGACGCTTTCGGATACGTCTTTGCGGAGCCCACTTTCGAGTTCGATCAACGCACTAGTTGCGACGCCACTCACAGCGCATTTTGAGTGGTGTCGAAGTTGCGAGTGAGCATTTCGCGGGCAATCGTGGGAAAGAGGCGGAAAGCTCATCGAGCGGTACCAGGTCCTCCGCTCGACATTGTTGTTTGCGTTATCCGGCAGCGTAAGGAAGCCACGTCAGGTGCTAGGCGATCCCAGACCGTCCTTCCAGTGACGAGATTTCGGCATCGCCTATTTTTGAGCCGTTCATCAAGAGGCTAGCAAAGACGCCGATCTCAGCCGCCGAGAACACACGTGGGAAGATCCACTGGTTGAGGAAGACCCTGTTGACAACAAAGTCCTTCCGCTTGCGCATTGAGACACGATCAACAAAATGCCCGCCGAACATCTGCTTTAGGTTAGGGCTCGGCTTCTGGTCCTTTTTGGTCCGCTTCTCCCGTCTCGGCCCGAATGACCACTTTGCCGAAAAGCGCCACTCCCGGTGGAAGTAGGACATTTAGCCCTCTGCCGTCATCATGGCTCCAACCAGATCCTACTCTATGCCAGAAGTGATCCTTCTCTCCTCCGGGCTTCGTTCGGTCTTCTACGATATAGACTTTGTGCGTTGGGGCTCCTGTCATCTTTCTCCTCCTAAATGTTGCATCCCTCATGCCTCGCTCCCTTAGGAGCCATTTGGTTTGCGACTTGCGCAGTTAGGTAACTATTGCATGTGGCCGTTGCACCCATTGAGGAGCCGGTCACCGGAGGCGGTGGCGAAGCGATCGGGCCGGTGCACGGCGATGGTCTCGAGGACTTCCGATACCAGGCGAACGTCTCCGGCCAGACGTTGCCCCACCTGGGCAACGAAGACTTCAAAGCGCTCTCTGCCAAGCAGGCGCGCCGATTCCTGCTCACTCTGCGGAAGGGCGGGCGTGATGGTCAAAAAGTAACGAACGAAGAGTGCCAATGTCTCGGTGGCGATTGCCACATCGCGCCCGACGGCGGCGATCGCCTTGCTTAACTCGTCGAGCCGTCGCGTCATTGCGCTCTCTATACCGGCATGTTGCACCGGCTCGAGCTGGACGTGTAGTGCCTCCTCGACGATTGCCGATTTCGCGCCGTGGCGTTGACGGGCCACGAGGTCGAGCTTTTGCGCGAGAGGGCGAGGGAGATAAATCGTGTAGCGTTTCTTGGTCATCTTTGGTGCATCTCCAGCGATCGCAGCGACAGACATTTATGGTCCGACTGGTCCTAGAGGGCCGCGAACAAGCTCGCGTTCATCATGACTACTTTCATCTCCGTCCACGATTGCGATCCGTGAGTGCTCATCGTGGATCGAAACATTTGGGCAGATATTTTTCCCTTCCAGTGAGGCGCCGAACCATTGTTTGGAGAGAATGTGGGATCTCGCGCGAAACGTTAAGAGGCAAACGAGGGAAAAAGAGGGAAGCGCAGGGAAGATCCGGGATGAGGCTACGCTGCCGTCGCGTGTTCTAACTCACATTGTCGTAAGGCTGCCCTAAGACGGCTTGCTGGCTCGCACGTTGAGGAGTCCAGAAACGGTGTGATGCGATGTGTTGGCATAGACGGGGCCGTCCGGGGCAGTGCTGGCGATCACAACGACCAGGTCTACGGGCGAAAGCGTTTGCAACGAATGCCTCAATGTTTTTTTGGGGGCCGCCAAACCCCATTGCTTCTCAAAGACAGTTTCCCGGGCTTGCGTTTCTTTTGGGATTTCGACGGCACGGCAAGCAAGCTCTATGGCGCAATTGCGAAAGATGCAGACCCTGAAGTGGGGAAAGTAACATTGCGACGCCATTGGGTTGTGCTCGACCCGACGCTGCGCATCCTAAAGCTTCGACCGTTTGCAGACGATGCGAGTTGCGCCAAAGAGGTTTTGGACTTCGTAGATGGCCTGCCACCTCCGCCAGAGTTCCCCGGCTTCGAGGTGCATGCGCCAATCCTCGTGCTTCCTAATGTGTTCGAGCCGGACCTTTGCCGCCACCTCATCAGCCTATACGAGGCTAACGGTGGCCACGAGTCGGGTTTCATGCGCGATGTCGGCGGTAAGACCGTGGCCATTCACGATTACGGGCACAAGCGTCGCAGGGACTACGTTATCGAAGACGTTAATTTACAGAAGATCTTGCAGGGACGAATTCATAGACGTGTCGTCCCTGAGATTCTCAAAGTGCATCAGTTTAAAGTTACGCGCATGGAGCGTTATATTGTTGCGTGTTATCAAGCCGAGGATGAGGGCCACTTCAAACCCCATCGGGACAATACGACCAAAGGCACTGCGCATCGTCGTTTTGCCGTTTCCATTAATCTGAATGCCGAATTCGAAGGCGGCAAACTCAGCTTTCCCGAGTATGCTCCGCGAAGTTTGAAACCCCCGCCCGGCGGAGCGGTGGTGTTCTCCTGCTCGCTCTTGCACGCCGTATCTAAGGTCACAGCTGGCAAACGGTACGCCTTCTTGCCCTTCCTATATGACGACGAGGCCGCCAGAGTTCGCGAAGAAAACGATGCCTTTCTTGACGGTGGAGGAAACTACAGGGCGGGTGTTCGACCCAGTGCCTAATTAGATCGTCCGTCGGGACATCGGAAGTCGAACAGCCAACACCTTGTCGATACGTCGTCCGTCGAGATCAACCACTTCAAAGCGCCAACCGGAAACTTCTGTCGCATCGCCCGTTGACGCCAGGTGTCGCAAATGCGCAAGCACGAAACCAGCCACAGTTTGATAATCGCGCCTGCCTGGCAATGTGATGGCGAGTAGATCTGCCATCTCATCCGCAGGCATCGCTCCAGCGAGCAGCCATGATCCATCGTCACGCGGGATTGCGTGTGGCTCCGCCTCCTCAGCGTCCGATCGAGAGGCGCCAGCGATGGTTTCGAGAATATCGGCTGGAGTCACGATTCCTTCGAAGTGCCCGTACTCGTCGTGGATTAAAGCCACAGGAACCTCGGCGCCACGCAGCGTTTCAAACGCGTCAAGTGCGTCGGTCGTATCAGGGACCACCAGAGCCTTGTGCACGTAGGTTCCAATCTGTAGCCGCTTACCCGTTGCGAGCGCAGCAAGCGGATCACGGGTTCTTATTACGCCGACCAGAACGTCTGGTGACCCTTCCCCCACTGGAACCCAAGAATGTTGGGTCGCCGGTCGCCAAGATGCGCGCGGTGATCTGCTCAGGCGACACTGTCAAATCAATCCAATCGACATAAGTTCGCGGAGTCATAATGCCCCGAACTGGGCGATCGCCGAGCCGCAACACACCCGAGATCAATCGATGTTCGTCGCTTTCCAGTACACCTGCAGACTCCGCTTCAGCGATCAATGCTTTGATCTCTTCCTCGGTTATTGTGTTGCGAGAGTGAACATGATAGGGCACAAGAAGCCGGAACACCATCTTGGTCGAAAGGTCGAGTAAGTAGACGGCAGGTGCGGTGAGGCGGGACAGTGTCGTCATGATTGGCGCCACAGCACAGGCAATCTTCTCGGGATTGCGCAGGGCTAGGTTTTTGGGCACGAGTTCGCCTACAATCAGCGAGAGATAGGTAATGGCCGAGAATACGACAGCGTAGGCCACCCAACCTGCTACGCTACGTGGCACTCCCTGGGCAATGAGTATTTCTTCCAAGAGAGTAGTTAGAGTCGCGCCTGAGTACGCTCCTGCAATCAATCCAACTGCCGTAATGCCGATTTGCACCGTGGATAAAAAGCGGCTCGGATCAGCAGCGAGCGCGATCGCCCGATTGGCGCCGCGACGGCCTTCTTGAGCGAGGGCTCTCAGTCGAGAGCGTCGCGATGAGACCACGGCCAACTCGGAAAGCGCAAAAAGACCGTTTAGAGCGATCAAAACCATGACGACGGTGATTTCGAACACAACGCTACGGCCCGTTCATTGCAGCGGGCCTCTCCATAGCTTCCTATTGGAATGAGGCGATACTGTTCCATCAGCCACTGAGCTGCTACCGGTTCGGTAGACACCGACCTAAGCTAATAGCACTCGTTGTTCGAACTCCATTGGGCTGATGTAGCCGATTGTCGAGTGCCTGCGTCGCGGATTGTAGAACATCTCAATGTAGTCGAACACATCGGCTCTGGCCTGGTCCCTCGTGCGGTAGATTTTGCGAGCCACGCGTTCGACCTTGAGCGAAGAGAAGAAGCTCTCCATCGCCGCATTGTCCCAGACGTTACCCGAACGGCTCATGCTGCACGTCACACCGTGCTCGGCCATTAGCCGCTGGAACGCCTCGCTCGTATACTGGCTGCCACGATCGGAATGATGCAGCAGCTCTTTCGGCCGGCCACGCCGCCAGATCGCCATCACCAGCGCGTCGGTCACGAGCTCGGCGGTCATTGTCGCACTCATCGACCAACCGACTACTCTGCGTGAGAAGAGGTCGAGCACGGCCGCCAAGTACAGCCAGCCCTCGGCCGTCCAGATGTAGGTGAAGTCGGCCACCCATTTGCGATTGGGAGCCGGTGCAGCGAAGCGGCGGTCAAGCACGTTTGCCGAAAGCGCCGCCGCCGATCGGTCTCCCAAATCGATCGGCAACCGCCTTCGTCGCGGACGCGCTCTCAGCCCATTCCGACGCATCAGACGCTTGATCGCGTGCAGTCCGCACTCGATCCCGGCAGCCAGCAGGTCGTGCCACACCCGCCGAGCCCCGTAGGTGCGATCGCTGTCCTGAAAGCTCGATCTGATCTTCGCTCCCAGAGCCTCGTCACGGCGCGAGCGGGTACTCGGGCCGCGCGTCAGCCACGCGTAGA
>Ga0081540_1002155_pt1 | contig 16361 bp, 18 predicted proteins | sample TabmetS2T1R1_FD_71024 | JGI IMG/M metagenome (GOLD analysis project Ga0081540, IMG submission 71024) | Tabebuia heterophylla rhizosphere microbial communities from the University of Puerto Rico - S2T1R1 | ecosystem: Host-associated > Plants > Roots > Rhizosphere ... | reverse complement strand
TGTCGATCTCGCCGTCGGCCAGTGGGTCATGCGCTGCGAGGCGCGACCCCTCGACGACATCCGTGCCATGGGAGGCAATTCGCCCGAGGATGAGCGGCGGTTTGCCGCCGCCAAGCGCGTGTCGGAAATCAATCTCGCTGCCTATCGGAAGTTCGTCCAGCCCTGGATCAAGGGCATGGTCAAGCCTCAGATGGCGGAGACGATGCGCAATCTGCATCCGTTGCGGCTTCAATATGAAGCCTTCAGCAGCCGGAATCCGTTCATGTCCATGGTGAAGTCGCTGGCTGAGCGGGCGAACGAAGATCGCAAGCAGGTGTCGGAAGACAATCCTTTCATTGCCTTTCAGGAGCAGGTCTCCAGGCAAATCGTTAATGCGCTGGACCGTTGGCGGGATACGCAGGAGGCGCTCAGCGAGGCGACCTTCCTTGCGGTCTATGGCTCGCCGGCGTTGCAGGCGGCTGTCGGAATCGATCCGCAATCGACCCCGTCGCGCCGCCAGGAGATGTCTGCTTCACACCGTGAAATGCTCCAGCGGAGAATCGCCGAACTGAAATCCAGGATTGACGAAGGCGGCCTTCGCGAAGCGGCCATTCGCGGCCTGCTATATGTCGGGTCGGCGAGAGGAATGGTAGACGAGCGGAGCCTCGAAGCGTTGCGGAATGTTCGCAAGGACACTGCAGCGCGGCTGAGTTTGACCGAGTTCAAAATGCTGGTCCGCGAGCAGTTCTTCATGCTTCTGCTGGATCAAGAGGGTGCGCTGGCCGCGATACCGAAGCTGTTGCCCGATAATGCAACTGCGCGCCAAGCAGCTTTCGCAGCGATTCGCGAAGTGCTGTCTGCCAGCGCTGAAATATCGGGTGAGGTCGCCAAGCGCCTGAAGCGTATTGCCGAGCTGTTTGGCGTCGATGCGGGCGAAGTTTCGGATAGGACGTCGAACGTCGCCCCTTTCGATCCGAAGGCGAAGGCATCGTAGCGTTTATTGGAAAGATCTGGAGCGACACCATGCCAGCCGATTCAGGAAAAGCGCGCCCTCCCAGCAAGTATGACCGTCTGATCGCAGCGGCCAAGGCAATACCGCCGGCGCCGACCGTTGTCGTGCACCCCTGCGATGAAACTTCGCTGCGCGGTGTCGTCGACAGTGCGGCGGCGGGCATTATCCGGCCGGTGTTGGTCGGGCCCGAAAGGAAAATCAGGGATACGGCCAGCAAATACAGCCTTGATATTTCCGGCTTCGAGATCGTCGATGCCCCGCACAGCGAGGCCGCGGCTGCAAAGGGTGTTGAGCTCATCCATGCCGCGAAGGGCGAGATGCTGATGAAGGGCAGCCTGCACACCGATGAGCTGATGCGCAGCGTCACTGCGAAGGTCGGCGGCCTGCGCACTGACCGGCGGATCAGCCATGTGTTCGTGATGGATGTGCCGGCCTATGCCGATACCTTGTTTGTAACGGACGCGGCCATCAACATCTTTCCCGATCTCGATGCCAAACGGGACATCATCCAGAACGCCATCGATCTCTACACGCAAGCCGGTTTCGGAAAATCACCGCGTGTGGCGATCCTGTCAGCGGTCGAAACCGTCACCTCCAAGATCCCGTCCACGATCGAGGCGGCGGCGCTCTGCAAGATGGCAGATCGCGGGCAGATTACTGGCGGCGTACTCGACGGACCGCTTGCCTTCGACAATGCGATCGATGTAGAGGCCGCACGGATCAAGGGAATCAAATCCGAGGTTGCCGGTCGGGCGCAGATCTTGCTCGTTCCCGACCTCGAAGCCGGCAATATGCTGGCGAAGAATCTTGCCTACTTCGCCAAGGCAGATAGTGCCGGCCTCGTGCTCGGCGCCCGGGTGCCTGTCGTTCTGACGTCGCGTGCGGACACGGCGCGCGCCCGGATGGCTTCCTGCGCGGTTGCGGCTCTCTATGCCAATGCAAGGCGGCAGCATGCTCCAAGCGTCGCAGCGTGAATGCCATGGATACCATTCTCGTCGTCAACGCGGGTTCCTCAAGCGTCAAGTTCCAGATCTTTTCGGTCGAGGCAGAAGGAAAGCTGCGTCGGCTTATCAAGGGCCAGATGGATGGCATCGGCAGCCGTCCTCGGCTGCGGGCGAGCGGCGCGGACAACGATGCGCTGGCCGATCGCGTCTATCCGATCGAAACCGTTCCGGACCTTCCGGCCGCGATGGGTATCGCAGGCGGATGGCTGCGGGACGAGCTTCGCATCGACCCGATGGCTGTCGGTCATCGCGTCGTTCATGGCGGTCCGGACTATGACCGGCCGGTGCTGATCGACCACGGTGTCGTAGCCCGGCTGGAGCGCTTCGTTGCGCTGGCCCCCCTTCATCAGCCGCATAACCTGGCCCCGATCCGGTCGCTTCTAGCCAATTTTCCGGCTCTTACGCAGGTGGCATGTTTCGACACCGCGTTTCATCGCACCCACGCCGCCGTCGCTGATTACTATGCGATCCCGCATCAGCTTCATGCCGAGGGTGTGCGGCGATATGGATTCCACGGTCTTTCCTATGAATATGTCGCGAAGACGTTGCCGCAGGTCGCACCCGAAATCGCAAGGGGGCGGGTGATTGTCGCGCATCTCGGTAGTGGCGCCTCCATGTGCGCGCTGAAGGGAGGACGCAGCACCGAGAGCACGATGGGCTTCACCGCACTCGACGGGCTACCCATGGGAACGCGCCCGGGGCAAATCGACCCTGGCGTTTTGCTGTATCTGATCACCGAAAAGGGAATGTCGGCGTCCAACGCGCAGAACTTCCTCTATCGTGACTGCGGATTGAAGGGGCTCTCGGGCATCAGCAACGATATGCGCGAACTGGAGGCAAGCGAAGATCCCAACGCGAAGCTGGCGGTTGAGTACTTCGTCTATCGGGTCGGCCTCAACGCCGGCATGCTTGCAGCCGCATTGCAGGGCCTGGACGCTTTCGTCTTTACAGCCGGTATTGGGGAAAACTCGGTGCGTATCCGGGCGCGGATCGCCGATCAACTGGGGTGGCTTGGTGTGACCCTCGACGAGGCCGAGAATTCCCGCCACGCGCGCCTGATATCCCGTTCCGACAGCCGTATTCCGGTCTACGTCATACCGACCGACGAGGAGCTGATGATCGCACAGCATACATTGTCGCTGCTGTTGAACGCGTCATCCTCCAGCGTCAAACATGAGAGGGTGTCATGATTCCCGTATTCCCGGATACCAAGGTCGCTCTGAAGGGCAAGAAAGGCCTGATCGTCGGCATCGCCAACGACCAGTCGATCGCATGGGGGTGCGCCAAGGCCTTTCGTGCGCTCGGGGCTGATCTCGCCGTGACCTATCTGAACGAGCGTGCCAAAAAGCACGTCGAGCCGCTTGCACAGGCATTGGAGGCGCCGATCTTCATGCCAATGGACGTCATGGTCGAGGGCCAGACGGAGCAGGTGTTCGAACGGATCGGGAAGGAATGGGGGCAGCTCGATTTCCTGCTGCACTCGATCGCCTTCTCTCCAAAGGAGGCGCTCCATGGACGGGTGGTGGACGTAGGCCGCGACGGCTTCCTCAAGACGATGGACGTCTCGTGCTGGTCGTTCATGCGAATGGCGCATCTGGCCGAGCCATTGATGAAGAATGGCGGATCCATGTTCACCATGACCTATTACGGCAGCCAGATGGTGGTCGAGAATTACAATGTAATGGGCGTGGCGAAGGCGGCGCTCGAAGCGGCCGTTCGCTACATGGCCGCGGAACTGGGCCCGAAGGGTATCCGCGTTCACGCGATCTCGCCCGGGCCGCTCGCCACGCGCGCAGCGTCGGGAATCCCTGAATTCGACGAACTGATGGACAAGGCGCAATCGAAGGCGCCGGCGCGCAGTCTCGTCAGCATTGACGACGTCGGCAACGCAACCGCATTTCTGGCGCTCGACGGCGCCAAGCTCATCACGGGTGGCGTCCAATATGTCGACGGCGGCTATCATATCATCGATTGAGTGCGTTTGACGCGCTCACGCGCCGCCTAGCGATAGTGCAGGGCGATCAACTCGGCGACGCAGGCGGGGCGCTTGCCGCCCTCGATCTCGATCACGAGATGATAGTTCACGCGCAAGCCATCTGGCGGCACGTCCTCCGTTTCCGCAACCGTAACGCGGCCGCGCAGCCTTGAACCCGCCGGCACCGGCGCCAGGTACCGTATCCTGTCCGCCCCGTAGTTCAGGGTGTTGCGCAGACCCTTCAGGCCAATCACCGATCGAATGAAGAGTGGCGCGAGCGCAAGCGACAACAATCCGTGTGCGATGGTGCTGCCGCCGGGCAGCTCTTGCTTTGCGCGCTCCTGGTCGACATGGATCCACTGCTCGTCGCAGGTTGCTTCCGCGAAGAGGTTGATTCGTTCCTGCGAGACTTCGATCCAGTCGCTCGCCCCGATCTCGGTGCCGACCGCGGATTTGATCTCATTGAAGTCGCTGAGTATACGCATGCGCGCTACCTGGTCAGATCTTCATTTCAGGGACGGTGTCGGGAATGACGAGCTCGGCTTCCGTCACGGCCAAGACCTCGGCGATGCTGACACCCGGCGCGGCTTCCAGGAGCGTCGCTCTACCCTCGGGGAAGCCGATGACAGCCATGTCCGTCACGACCAGGCTCACCGGCCTTGTCGACGTCAGCGGCAGCGTGCATTTGGCGACGATCTTCGACTTGCCCTTCGCGGCGTGCTGCATGGCGACGATAACCCGCTTGGCGCCGCTGACGAGATCCATCGCCCCACCCATTCCCGGCACCATCTTGCCGGGGATCATCCAGTTGGCGAGATGTCCGTGCGCGTCGACCTGCAGGCCGCCGAGGACCGTCACATCGACATGGCCGCCGCGGATCAATCCAAAGGACATCGCGCTGTCAAAGGTGCTGGCACCCGGCAGCGCGCTGATCGGACGGCCGCCCGCGTCTGTCAGAAGCGGATGAGCCATCCCTTGCTCCGGCATCGGTCCGGTACCGATCAATCCGTTTTCCGACTGAAAGAAAACCTTGAGCTCCGGTGGAACGTAGTTGGCAACCAGCGTTGGAATGCCGATCCCGAGATTCACGAGATCGCCGGTATAGAGCTCCCGCGCGACGCGCCGGGCGATGATCGTCTGTGCATCCATGGTTCACCCGTTCGTAATCAGGTAGTCGACGAGCGGCGCCGGGGTCACGACGTGATCGGGTGCGATAACGCCTACCGGCACGATATGCTCCGCCGTTACGATCACGGTATCTGCCGCCATCGCCATGACCGGGTTGAAATTGCGCGCGGTCAGCACATAGGTGAGGTTGCCGAGGTAATCTGCCAGAAAGGCGTGAACCAGGGCAAATTGCGCCCGTAGTGCCGTCTCGAGCAGAAACGTCGTTCCGTTTACCTCGATCTGGCGCTTGCCTTCGGCCACCGAGGTGCCGACGCCGGTTGGCGTGAGCACGCCTCCGAGACCGCAACCACCCGCGCGAATGCGTTCGACGAAAGTCCCCTGCGGTATGAGATCGACGGCGATCTGATTGGCCAGCATCTGCTGCTGTGCCTTCGGATTGAGGCCGATGTGGCTTGCGGTGAGCCGCGAGACGAGTGTCGCATCGAACAGCTTGCCAACGCCTTTGCCAGGTACCGCAGCATCGTTGCTGATCAGCGAAAGACGGCTCTTCCGCTGCCTGACGACTTCGTCAAGCAGACGCTCCGGCGTTCCGACACCCATGAATCCGCCAACCATGATGCTCGCTCCAGCCGGGATCATCGCAACGGCTTCTTCGACCGAAACGGCCCTCATGATGGATACTCCAGCCGATCAATGAAAAGACGGAAGTGACAGCGATGTTGACGAGGGCCGTCGGCACACCTTTGATCTGTGTCAAGGCTTTCAGCTATTTTGCGCGGGGAATGGTAGTGCCGACGTCTCCGAGTGCTTCGGCCCAAAGTTTGCCAATCTCAGTGTGAGGAGTTAGTGATGTCAGACGCCAACCGTTCCGCCGACAAGATCCGTGAGATGCTGGCCGAGGCCAACGGGCGCCTTCGAAAGGCCAGCGCAGAGTATTTTGACTTGCTCGAGAAGGGCCTGAGCTCCTCGCAGCTGCCGGTCGCCGACCAGGCGAAGCAGTACTGCGGCTACTTGCAGCGCAATGTCACTGCGACATTCGACCTCGGCGACAAGTTGATTCAAGCCAAGGACATGCAGGACGCGGCCAGGATCCAGTCCGAATTTTTCCAGGAACAGATGCACTCGCTGACCGACCATGCAAGGAGTATGGGCGAGTCCGCCATGAAGGCTGCGACGGGCGTCTTTACCCCAAAGAGCTGAAGGCTGCCGCAAGGTCGGCGGGGGTGGCACCCTCTGCCTGGTCCAATCCAGCATGAGAAGGCAATGGCGCTTCAATTCCTGGTCGGCGGCTTCGTCTGCGTGATCAACATCATGATTCATGCGCTGGTGACCGTCGGCGCGGTCGGCATTGCCCGCTACGCGGGGTTGCGGCACACGGAGTGGCCGCGATTGCTCTTGATGGCCGTGATGGTTGCTACCGCGGCAGCGTTGATAGTGGCGCACACGCTGGAGGTTTTCGTTTGGGTGCTGGCCTACGCGATCGTCGGCGCGGCGCCTGCCGGCAGCGATCTGGTCTATTTCGCCTTCGTCAATTACACCACGCTCGGTTACGGAGATGTCACGCCCGTGCCGGCCTGGCGGCTGACTGGGCCGATGACCGCGATGAACGGCATCCTGATGTTCGGTTGGTCGACTGCGGTTCTGTTCGAGGTGCTACGCAAGGCGCTCGAGCATCTCGCGTCTATCGGTGCTTCCTAGTTCAGTTCTGCAGATCGAGATCGGCGAGTTGCCGCCGGTCCACAAGGATGATCTGGCGCTGATTGCTGCCGATGAATCCGATGATATCGAGTTCATGCAGCCGCGACAGCGCGCGAGACACGGTTTCCAGTGTCAGGCCCAGATAGTCGGCGATGTCGCGCCGCGACATCGGCAGTGGCATGACGCCTGCCGCCGTAAGCCGTCGGTCCATCTCGATCAGGAAGGCGGCGACCCGCTCCAGCGATGTCTTGCGGCCAAGCAGGAGCATGTGGTTTTCCGCGTGCTGCAGGTTGTCCGTGGTCATGCTGAGCAGATTACGCGAGACCAGGGCATCGCTGGCAGCCACCATCTCGAGACTGCGACGCTTGATCAGGCGAACCGTGGTGTTCACGATCGCCTCCGCCGTAAATCGGTGTTCGCTTCCGTTTTCCAGCCCAAAGATGTCGCCGGCCAGGTGAAATGCGCCGATCTGGCGACGGCCGTCCGATAGCAGCTTGTAGCTTCGCACTGCACCAATCTTGACCTGATAAACGTAGTCCGCAGGCTCCTTTTCTCCGTAGATTTCCGCTCCCTTTTTGTAGGTAAATTCGTTTAGACTTACTCTTGGATTTGAATCGCTCCCTATTCCGAGTTCACCGAGAGAGGTGGGGCGGGGTGCCGGATCGGCCGTGATGCGGACGAACATGGGCCAACTCCTGTACTGGTCGTTGGGATGGTTTTTCTAGCCGTTAGAAGAGGTTCTTCACGCGGAATGTGCCGCCTTCCCACTGCCACTGCAGGTTTATCTTCGACTAAGGACGCATTCTTAACTATTGTCTGAAGGTTCATTGTACCAAGGGACAACTCGGCAATACGTTGCCGAGAACGGGAAGACGGGATCTGGCACCGCCACATTTGGTTCTGCGGCTCGGAGGCCGATACCTTCAAGCAATTGTTTCTGCAAGCGGTTGGATGGTCGTCGTTTGAGGAAGCAGCTTTATCTCCGCGCTTGAGGTGATGGAGATGGGATGATCCGGCCGATCTCTACTCCTTCCATTCAACGGCTAGGAGGGTAAATTGCCTGGCCTTGTTCACGTGATAGACGACGATGCTTCTTTCCGGACAGCGGTCGAGCGCCGCTTGAAATTGGCGGGCTATGACGTTGAAACCTATTCGTCGGCCCAACAGCTGCTGGATCGCCTGCCGGCCGCCGAAAAGCCGGGATGCATCCTGCTCGACGTGCAGATGCCAGGCCTGAGCGGCCTCGACCTGCAAAGCCGCCTCATCGAGCGAGGTTCAATCCTGCCGATCGTCTTCGTTACCGGGTATGCCGACACGCCGGCGACCGTGCGGGCCATCAAGGCGGGCGCCGAGGATTTCCTGACCAAACCGGCTTCGTCAGCACTGCTGATCGACGCGATCGAGCGCGCCATGGCGCGCTACGAGTCCGCACACGATCAACGAAACGAGCTCAATTCACTTCGCGGGCTCGTAGCGACCCTGACGCCGCGAGAACGACAGGTTTTCAATCTGATCGTCCGCGGCAAGATCAATAAGCAGATCGCCCATGAGCTGGGAACAACCGAGCGCACCGTGAAAGCACATCGCCACCAGGTGATGGAGAAGATGCAGGTGGATTCCCTTGCCGAACTGGTTTCGAACGCGGAGCGGCTCGGTATGCTTGATCCCAAGCGTGATTTTCGCACTTAGAGTGTGATGACTTTTCTGCGAATCGTCATCTCGCTCTGTCGCTTTTGATTTGCGCATGATCCTTCCGTAAAGCCGTCTCCCCTTTCCGGATTATGCTTTGGTCAATGTTCCGAAGCGGCGCTCGGAGTTCCCCATTGCACATAAGGCCAATATGAACGTCTCGCGACGGCGTGCTAAATGGCCAAACCCACAGAACTCGTAGGTAGAGCGATATCTTGCCAACCCGCAGGTCCGTTTTTGTCGTGGACGATGACCCGTCGATGCTCACGGGTATCAAACGGCTGCTGAAATTTCACGGCTTCCATTCAACGTTGTTCAAGTCGGCCGACGCCATGTTGACCCATGACGATTTCGAAAATGCCCTTTGCTTCATCTTTGACATCGATTTGAATGGAGAATCCGGCGTTGAGCTGTGCCATTGCCTCGTAAACAAGGGGGTAAGGCTGCCGGTGATCTATATCACCGGTAATGACAGCGAGGCGAACCGCGCAGCCGCAATCGAGTCGGGTTGCATCGCCTATCTGACCAAGCCGTTTGCCGCGCTGTCGCTCATCGAACCCATCGAAAAAGTGCGCGCCGCCGCCGCTTAGACGATCCCTGGCTCATTCATCAATGTCTTGTTCAAACGTCTGCGCGGGCGAGCCCCTGTGCACCGAGGCGAACTGCCCAAGCGGCAGCGACGTCGTGAGCGTCAACAGGTTTGAGTCGACAAATTCCAGCCGAAGCGTCTGTCCCGAACCCATCTCCTGGATCATTTTCGGATCTGCCACGGTCGCCGCGATGCAGGCGTTGGCGAGGCACCAAGTATAAGGCACGAGATGGGGTTGTCCCTGGTCAACTGTGAATCTGACGGGATTTTGCAGGTACATGCCGACGGGGGAGAATATCTGCAGCCGTGCACTGCCGTCGCCCTCCCGCTCGATGATATCGAGGCGGACCGCTATTTGACCGGTTGAAAACTTGCCGGTGATCGAGGTCCGGCAATGCATCTGAGCACCGCCCGGCTTGAAGCAGAGTTTTCGCCAGTCTCCATAAGTGACGTCCTTTGCCTCTCGCTGCCCGCGGGCCGCAACGTCGGTCTGTTGTGACACGGCGGGCTGGCTGGACGCAACGCCTGCGGCCGCCGCCAGGAAGAGCGCCGAGAAGGAAAGTTTTGCGTGGTGTGCTGGCCGCGTTTCGGTGCAATGGGAGCCTGTCATGGTTGCGTCTCCAAGCGTCGGTCGCTCGTCATCCCTGTTTGTCGAGAAATTTCGTCACCAGCGGCGACCAGATCGGGATGGCGTCAGGAGAGTCGATAAAGAAATGTCCGTCGTTACCGAACGGTGACACCAGATGGTATTCGGCCTTGCCGCCTGCCGCGGTAAAGGCCTCGTGCATGCGTTTCGACAGAGCAGGGCCGAAGAAGGTATCGTTCTCGATGTAGATCCATAGCATCGGCACGCGCGCCGTGCGGCCGAACTCGCCGGTCGCTTCCACCAGTTCGTCCGGCGCGCAATTGTTGTTCGGCTTGCCATCGACGCGGCCGCCACGGCCGGCGGCAAAGACGATGATCGCTTTGACCTGGGGTAGGTTCAGGCTTGAAAGCGCGATCGCGGCCCATCCGCCAGCCGACTGCCCGACAACGATCACGCCCGTGGGTATAATGCGCTTTTCGGCGGCCATGTAGTCGATGATCCAGAGATCGACTTGCGCAACCGCCAGGCCGGGAGCGCGGAAATTAGGATTGCTGCACTTTCCGACTTTCGAGAAAAACGGCCCAAAGAGACCATGCTCGGGTATGTCGACCGCGGATGCGCCGTATCCGGTGCCGACCGGAGCCACGACAAGATAGCCGCGATTGGCAAACCACTTGGCGGCGTCGCGGAATTCCACGGGCGGAAAGAAACTACGATCTCTTGGGTTGAGCGAAACGCCATGGTTCATGATAGCGAGCGGAAACGGACCGTCGCCGACCGGTCGCACCACATAGGCGAACATGGGAAGTGGCAGGGGCAGTGCCCACATCTCTTCCCGGATAGATTGGGATGGGGCCTGATCGTCGGCGCGCGACGGTGTGATCAGACTTGCGAGAAGCAACAGTAGCGTGGCGACACGGCCCCGGAAGCTCTGCTGACACATGTCATGACTCCTTCAATGTGGCGGCTTGAGCGACTCAACCAATGAGGCAACGACGGAGATGGTCCACCGATCGTGTCCATGGAACGCATTTCCCCCGGCGCACCGTTCGATCGTGCATCAATTTGATTCCCGGGAACTCGTCGAAAGGTTGATCCAGATCAATCCGCGTCGGGCTCGAGGCGTCGCCTATGGCCGTCAGGACCCGCGAGAGCTTTGTTTCGCTGCGAGATACGAACCAATGAGGATCGCCTATGAAGTCACGCTCGTTTCAGCGAACGGGCTGGACACGGATTTTTCCTCCGCTCACCTGGCTTGCCGAATATGAGCCGTCCTGGTTGCGCCATGATGCGATCGCCGGCGTGACGCTAGCAGCTTATGCGATCCCGGTGTCACTGGCCTATGCCGGCCTTGCCGGGTTGCCGCCCCAGGTCGGCATCTACGGCTATATGCTTGGCGGCTTGGGCTATGCTCTCCTTGGGTCGTCGCGCCAGCTAGCGGTCGGCCCGACCTCCGCGATCTCGCTCATGATTGCTGGCAGCGTCGGAGCGCTGGCCGGAGGGGACGCGATACGCTTCGCACAGATCGCGAGCCTTTCGGCATTCGCGGTAGCGGTGCTTTGCCTGATCGCCTGGCTCTTCAAGCTCAGCATTCTCGTCCGTCTGGTCAGCGATAGCATCCTCGTTGGCTTCAAGGCGGGCGCCGGGCTCACGATCATAATGAGTCAGTTACCGAGCCTGTTTGGGGTGGCCGGTGGTGGCCACAACTTCTTCGAACGAGCGATCCGGCTTGCAGGTCAGGTCGGCGACATCAATCTGCTCGTATTGGCCATTGGAGTCACCGCGATCCTGCTCTTGCTCCTCGGTGAGCGGTTTCTATCGGGCAGGCCCGTCGGGCTCGCCGTGGTGGCGTTATCAATCCTCATGGCAACCTTGTTCGGCCTTCCGGTACTGGGCGTACCTGTCACCGGGAACATCCCGGGGGGATTGCCGGCTTTCGAGGTGCCCACTTTTGGGATGCTGGAATTCGAGGAGCTTTTTCCCATTGCGGCTGGATGTCTGCTGCTGGCGTACATAGAGGGTGTTTCGGCGGCCCGGAGTTTTGCCGCGAAGCATGGATACAGCCTTGATGTCCGGCAGGAATTTCTGGGGCTGGGAGCTGCCAACCTCGCAGTTGCGTTTGGTCATGGCTATCCCGTCGCCGGTGGGCTGTCGCAGTCCGCCGTCAATGACACGGCGGGGGCGCGCACGCCCCTGGCATTGGTGGTTTGCTCGTTTGCCCTCGCGCTCTGCCTGCTTTTCTTTACGGGGTTGCTGACCAACCTTCCCAAGGCCGTGTTGGCCGGCATTGTCTTTGTTGCCGTTTACAGGCTGGTCGACATCCGCGCGCTGCTTCGCATGTGGAAGGTAAGCCGCATCGATTTCTATGCCGCGCTGATCGCATTGGTGTCCGTGCTGCTGCTTGGAATCCTGCAAGGTGTCCTGCTTGCCGCCCTTGCATCCATCTTCCTGCTGCTTGGCCGAGCGTCGCAGCCCAATATCGCGTTTCTCGGGCGGCTTCCCGGATCCGGCCGCTATTCCGACAGCGCCAGGCACGAGGGCGTGGAGCCGCTGGTCGGTGTCATCGCATTCCGCCCCGAAGCCTCGCTGCTCTACATCAATGCCGAGACGATTCTGGAAACGCTTCTGAATGCGCTGCGAAAATCGTCTGGTGTCAGGCTGGTTGCCTGCGATCTTTCGGCATCCCCCTATATCGATCTGGCCGGCGCACGGATGTTGCTCGATCTCCATGATGAACTGGCGTCGCGTCATGTAGCGTTCTGCATCGTCGGCGCACATGCGCAGTTGCGTGACCTGCTGCGGGCGGAAGGGTTGGCGGAGAAGACGGACAGCAGCGAATGGCTCCGCACGCTCGACAGCGTGCTGGGCGAGGATAAGGCCAGGGAACGATCCGATCTCCACCAGCAACGGCCGCCTGGAGCGTGAAGCCCCGCTGACAATCGGCGACCGCCAGATATCCCTCACACTTGTTGCATTGCGAAGCGCAGCGTTCGCCAGTTGTATCGAGAGAGTGCGACCCTTGACTTGGATCAAAGAAGTGGGCGGGCAGAGGGGCACGATCCAACGGGCCATCGCTTATGCCATGTCCGGCATGCTGCTCACCGTGTTTAGAACCTCGCCACGCTCCTAGCCCAATAGGTGGTCGTCGTATCGCGTCTCTTCAGAGGAAAAAAATGTCATGAGGAAATTTGCCATAAGCGTTGCCTTGGTTGCCTTGCTCGTGGGCATGGCTGGCGTCAGTACTCCATCCCGAGCTGAAACCGGCCAGGTTGCGGTCGTCTTCACCAAGGGCGGGTTCATCGTCGGAATCGGAGGCGGCGAGGGCGTGCTTGTGCTCCGCGGCAAGCGCTATCCATTTACCGTATCGGGCATGAGCGTCGGCTTTACGGTCGGAGCCTCGACCACCAAATTTGTTGGGCGGGCCCTCAATTTGAAGGGACCGGCTTCGATCGAAGGTACGTACGCCACCGCCGGAGCCGGTGGTGCCGTTGCCGCTGGCGCGGGAGGCGTTCAATTGCAGAACGCCAACGGCGTGATCTTGCAGCTGAGTGGTCCGCGGGTCGGCGCCGAGGTGTCGGCCGCAGTCGGCGGGGTAACGGTACGTTTGAAATAGGTGTGAGGCGATCAGGCCGCGTCATGGCGCGGCCTGATCTGCTCAGTATCAGTATCGTTCTTCGACGAACTTCATCGCGCGCAAACCCAGCTGATCATTGTAGCGTCCCTTGTTGGAACGCTTGGGCAGCTTGATCTCATCCTTCCTTATACGCTTGTACGGGATCGAATTCAGCAGATGCGCGATACAGTTGAGTCGCGCCCGACGCTTGTCGTCGGAACGGATGACATGCCATGGCGCGTGTTTCGAATTGGTCGCCTTGAACATCAGGTCGCGGGCTCGCGAATAGTCGTACCACCGTCGATATGATTCCGTGTCCATCGGGCTCAGCTTCCATTGGCGCAGCGGATCGTCAATTCTCGCCTTGAAGCGGCGCTCCTGCTCATCCATCCCGACCTCGAGCCAGAGCTTGATCAGGATGATGCCGCCCTCGATGATGTATTTTTCCATTTGAGGACAGAGCGAAACGAATCGCTTGTGCTCGGCTGGCGTACAGAATCCCATCACATATTCTACCCCGGCACGGTTGTACCAACTCCGGTCGAAGATCACGATCTCGCCTGCGCCAGGAAAGTGCTGCATGTAGCGCTGAAGGAATAGTTGTGTCTTCTCGCGATCCGATGGCGCGGGCAAGGCGATCACGCGAAACACGCGCGGACTGACCTTCTCCGTGATCGCCTTGATCGTGCCGCCCTTGCCGGCGGCGTCTCGGCCTTCGAAGAGGACGATGACCCGAAGCTTATTTTCTTTCACCCATTCCTGGAGATGGCAAAGCTCGACCTGGAGCTTTTCCAACTTTTTCTCGTAGTCCTTGCGTTTCATTCCTTCCGCGGGTTCGTCGGCTGACATGCTCACCGTTCCATTGCTCAATCCAATCTGCGCCGAAGTACCTTCAGTCCCCCCAGGCAATGGTGATGGCGATGTCGCCCGGTACGCCACCCGGGTAATCGATCACCTGGTAGCTGATGCGATACTCGCGCGGTTTCAGGTAATCGGCCCATAGCTGAAATATTTCCTTTGGAATACCCGTCAGCGTTTTCTCCCAGCCTGGCTCCTGCTGAATGATGGCACGGCCCTTGTCGGTGCACAGCGAGTTGGGGAACCGATACACCTGTACTTCCGTCAATCCGTTTCGCACTGCCCGCTGGATGATGGTCGAGGCGAGCTGGATCTTTTCCTCCTCGGACTTGCCTGACGGACGGTTGAGCCGCTCGATCAGCGCATGTTTCTCAGCTTCGGCGGCTGCGGCAAGGCGGGCATATTGCTCTGCCTTTTCGGCCTCCTTGAGAGCTGCATCCTTACGGATCTGCTTTGCACTGGGAATGAGATTATCGATGCTGCCAGGCATGACTGATGGCTCCCTGAGTGGTTGTTCTGCCTCTGCGTTGCCAAAACTAGGTGGTGGCGACGGCATTCCCTTGATCCAAATCAAGCAATTCGTATCGGGAAGGCGCGCATTCGCGAGGTCTGCGCGAACGGCCCAGTTCGTTTTGGGAGACGGCGTTGAGCGAATGGGTTCACCCGATGGTCCCGCATCATCCATCATTTTGCTTCGGCTCCGGAGAGCGGGGCAGACCGGTGTTGAGCGGTCACTAATCGGGGGCTCAGGAGAAAGCCGATGATTGCGCTTCGAAACCTGGTCCTCGCGGCGGTGGTCTCGCTCTGCTCTACCTCGCTATCAGCGCAGCGGACGAATGCGTTCGAGCTCACTGGTGCATGGGCCACAAGTGCGGACCAATGCACCAAGGTGTTCACCCGCAAGGGACGCGCAAACAAGGTGAGTTTCGCGAATTTCTCCGGCGTGTATGGCGGCGGCTTCATGGCTGAAGCCGATCGCCTGAAAGGCAAGTTTGAGAACTGCCTGATCAAATCGAGGAAGGAAAGCGGTCAAACCATCAACCTGGTAGTCGCTTGCGCTTCAGGCATCATGCTTTCAAAGGTCCAGTTTTTCCTGAAAGTGATCGATGACAACACCATCTCCCGGGAGTTTCCGGGTATCGAAGGAATGGATGTGAAGTATCACCGCTGCCAGATCTAGCCGCAGGCGCTGCCGTCGGCGCCGCAGTTTCCCCCTGCGCGCAGGTCGTGGAAGCCCACGGTCGGGTCAGGATGCGCTGTTGACGTTGTCCGACCCGGCTGAGGTGGTTGGCTACAGTGTCGCTTGTGCTGCTGGAATGGCAGCCGTTCGAACTGTCGGGGTAAGTGGATGAGCGCACGCGTCCCGACCGCAGCGATCGACCCGGGCTGGCCAGTCCTGGCCGCAAGTCTCTGCGTCTGCCTGATGGTCCTGGCGACCATACTGCCGGGAGCGGCAAGCTGCGAGCCGCGCGGCGAACCCAAGCGTGTGCTGATGCTGCACTCGTTCGGGCGCGACTTTATGCCATGGAGCGCATTTGCCCGCACCATCCGGACCGAGCTCGAGCAGCAGTCGCCGTGGCCACTGGAGCTTCAGGAGCACAATTTGCTGTCGGCACGGTTTAACAACCCGGGACCGGAAGCCCCGTTTGTCGACTATCTCCGGTCGCTTTACTCCGGCCGTCCGCCCGACATCGTGGTGAGCATCGGCGCACCTGCGGCCCGGTTTGTTCAGAAGTATCGGGCGCAGCTTTTCCCTGAAACGCCGATGGTGCTGGCGGCGGTCGAGCAGCGACTGGTGAACCAAACGGATCTGACCGATAACGACACGGTCATCGCAGTTTACAACGATTTCTCGGCCTTTTTCGACAGCATTCTCCAGGTTCTGCCGTACACGCAGACGATTGCCGTGGTCATAGGCGCCTCGCCCCTGGAGAAATTCTGGCTTAAGGAGGCAAAGAGGGAAGTCAAATCCTTCGAAAACCGGGTCGCATTCGTCTGGTATGCCGATCTCTCCTTTGTGGAAATACTGAAGCGGGCGTCGACGCTCCCACCACATACCGTTCTGTTCTGGGGCTTGATGTCGGTCGATAGCGCAGGTGTCGCCCATGAGGGCGATCTCGCCTTGCGCAACCTTCACGAGGTCGCCAACGCCCCGATCTTTTCCTTCCAGGAAGCCTTTTTCGGCCGAGACACCGTCGGCGGCCCGATGCATTCAATCCAACGATCGAGC
>Ga0081540_1002154_pt1 | contig 16364 bp, 17 predicted proteins | sample TabmetS2T1R1_FD_71024 | JGI IMG/M metagenome (GOLD analysis project Ga0081540, IMG submission 71024) | Tabebuia heterophylla rhizosphere microbial communities from the University of Puerto Rico - S2T1R1 | ecosystem: Host-associated > Plants > Roots > Rhizosphere ... | reverse complement strand
GCGCTCGGCAGGCGATCGACTTCCCTGGAACGTAATGACGTCCACTGGCCGGTCGACAATTGCGGTCGAGCCAGTCCTCGCCCTGTCATCGCTCATGATGGTTCGGGACGCGGTGCGAGCCGGCGTCGGCGCTGGCCGTCTCCCCCTGTCGCTCGTGAGCCACGATTTAGCCGGCGGCACGCTAGTACGCTGGGGGGATATCGATGGACCCGACATTACCTTGTGGACACTCTATCCATCGAGGCGACTACTGAGCCCACGGGTGTCGGCGTTCCTCGACTATCTAAAACAGGCCTTTCCTATGGGAACGCCTGATGAGCTGGCCGCCTATATCGGCAAGTGACGCTCAGATCAGCGCGTAGGGCGGATTAGCGACAGCGTAACCCGCCGATCTCTCTCGACAGCGTGGTGGGTTACGCTCCGCTAATCCACCCTGCGGCCCTAAAGGACAGCGGGATACGCGATCTCCTCAAGGTCATCTCTCAAGAACGCCAATCGCTGCTCCGGATTCAAGGCTTGTATCAGAGCTTCAGTAAGGGGCTCATGCCGGTATACAGCCGCGACGGACTCTACCGAGATATCGCGTTCGTAATAGTCCACTCCCCATGCACGGTAGGTCTCAGGACACCCATCAAGCACTGTGAGTAAACTCGCCGACCCGTCCGCGTCTGCGCCAGGCAACGGAATGTCGCTGTGAGACCAACTCCATTGACTGTTGAGACGCCACAGACAGAACGTCACCCATTGAGGCGAAAACGCCGGCTCCTTGGCGCATTCCGCAAATTCGAGAGGAATATCCCGATAGAAGCGTTCGGCGGGTATCTGCTGGCTCACAATCGCAGCATCGTGCACAAAGCCCTTGATGAACGCTCCCTCCGCATTGAAAAGGACGAAGAACTCATCACCTTGGCCATTCCGCATCGAGCCCATCGTTTCGCTTTCGCTCCACCGGGCATTGAAGGAATAGTAGCGGTACTGCCACTCGGGCTCCAATATCGCGTCGAGCATCGCGAGCGACTGGAGCAGACGCATCAGCGTCGACACGTCCGGAAGGTCCTGCAAATTGCTCGTTGATATCGCCATCCTAAGAATTGATCTCAGGCTTCAATAATCTCGACTTCTAACGAATACTGTATATTGACCTACGATGCATATTTGCAATTCGAAGTAGAGGCAACGTGTTTCCTGATCCCACCGTCAGATGGCGGCCGTACATATCTATAATCGATGGTATCGAGCGCCCTCCCTTTGTGTTCGATCAAGGTCTTTGGAAAGGCGTGCTCTACCTCGTTGTATTGGCTCCCAATCCCAGCCTTCGCGCTTTTGGCATCGAAATCCCATGTGAGATTTATGCGGGCTTTGAGGAGATGATCTACTCCGTGGCCGATCATGGAGACGGAACCACCGTCTACGACGGTGGTGTTTATATCAAAGAGGCAGAGAACTCGGCGTTGTTGAAAGCGTACGCTGCGACCGATCCAGTAGGTCGGAAGCCACGACATTTCTTATTCGTCGGTAGCGACTACTGCTACGAGGTGCTTGGATTCTCTGAGCCACTCGTCAGAGCATTCAACAGCCCCGATGAGGCCTATGCCTGGGGCTCTTCGAGGTGGGACGAGCCCTCTGCATTCCACTGAAGTCCGTGACCACGTTTCGTTTAGAGGATGCGTGCCAGTAACACACCAAGGGCTAGACCGGGGTCGCCTCTACTCCCACTCAATCGTCCCCGGCGGCTTGCTGGTCACGTCATACACCACCCGGTTGACGCCCTTCACCTCGTTGATGATGCGCGTGGCGGTCTCGCCGAGGAACTTCATGTCGAACTGGTAGAAGTCGGCGGTCATGCCGTCGGTCGAGGTCACGGCGCGCAGGCCCACGACGTAATCATAGGTGCGGCCGTCGCCCATCACGCCGACGGTCTTCACCGGCAGCAGCACGGCAAAGGCCTGCCAGATGTCGTCGTAGAGGCCGTGCTTCCTGATCTGGTCGATGTAGACGGCATCAGCCTTGCGCAGGATGTCGAGCTTGTCCTTGGTGATGTCGCCGGGGCAGCGGATCGCAAGGCCCGGGCCGGGGAATGGATGGCGGCCGACGAAGATTTCGGGCAGGCCCAGCTCGCGGCCGAGCGCGCGCACTTCGTCCTTGAACAATTCGCGCAGGGGCTCGACGAGCTTCATGTTCATGCGCTCGGGCAGGCCGCCGACATTGTGGTGCGACTTGATGGTGACGGAAGGCCCGCCGGTGAATGACACGCTCTCGATCACGTCGGGGTAGAGCGTGCCCTGCGCCAGAAATTCGGCGCCGCCGATTTTCTTCGCTTCCGCATCGAACACGTCGATGAAGAGCCGGCCGATGGTCTTGCGCTTCACCTCGGGGTCAGTGACGCCCTCGAGCTCGCCCAGAAACTGCTTCGACGCGTCGACGTGCACCAGCGGGATATTGTAGTGGCCGCGGAAGAGGTCGACGACGGTCTTGGCTTCATCGAGCCGCAGCAGGCCATGGTCGACGAACACGCAGGTGAGCTGGTCGCCGATCGCCTCGTGGATCAGCACGGCCGCGACGGCGGAATCCACGCCGCCGGAGAGGCCACAGATCACCCTGCCCTTGCCGACCTGCTTGCGGATCTTCTCGATCGCCTCCTCGCGGAAGGCGCGCATGGTCCAGTCGCCGTGCAGCCCCGCTACCTTGCGCACGAAGTTGCGCAGCAGTTTTGCGCCGTCGGGCGTGTGCACCACTTCTGGGTGGAACATCAGCCCGTAATATTTCCGCTTCTCGTCCTGGATGACCGCGAACGGCGCATTCGGCGAGGTGCCGGCCACCACAAAGCCCGGCGGCATTTTCGTGATGCGGTCGCCATGGCTCATCCACACCTGGTACTTGCCGCCCTTGTCCCAGGTGGCATCGAATAGATGGCTGTCGCCCTTCACCTCGACGTCGGCGCGGCCGAACTCACGGTGATGGCCGCCCTCGACCTCGCCGCCGAGCTGGGCGGCCATGGTCATCTGGCCGTAGCAGATGCCGAGCACGGGGACACCAGAATCGAAGATCGCCTGCGGGGCGCGCGGCGAGCCCGCCTCGTGCACAGACTCCGGGCCGCCGGAGAGGATCACCGCTTTCGGCTTCATCTCGTTGAAGGCGGCTTCCGCCTTCTGGAACGGCACGATCTCGGAATAGACGCCCTCTTCGCGCACCCGGCGCGCGATCAGCTGCGTCACCTGACTGCCGAAATCGACAATCAGAATCTTTTCATGCGCCGAGGCCGTTGGCGGCGTCGACTGGCGGGCTTGCTGTGCTGCTGTCATGGCAAGCAGATACGCGACGAACGCCGCTGCCGCAACCGCGCGGCCCGGCCAGCCCACATGCTTCTGCGGGCATGCCGGCCGCGCGGGCCAGCCCTTCTCCTTCTCCCGCTGGACATCTGAGATAGGTAAGTAATACTGACATATACAACAAACAGGAGGAAAGGCATGGCCCAGCCGCATCACGACGCTGCCTATTGCGCCGACCTCGGCAGGCAATGGATCGAGGCCTGGAACTCGCACGACCTCGAACGCATCCTCGCGCTCTATTCCGACGAAGCCGAGATGACCTCGGACAAGATCCCGCTGCTCGGCTTCGACCCTTCAGGCACCCTGCACGGCAAGGACAAGCTGCGGATGTACTGGCGCAAGGGGCTGGACCTGTTGCCCGACCTGCACTTCACCCTGATTGACGTCTATGTGAGCCCCGACAGCCTCGTCGTGTTCTACCAGAACGAACGCGGCGCGAAGATTTGCGAATATCTGCGGCTGAACGCCGACGGCAAGATCAGGCAGGGCTCGGCGAACCATCTGGTGCATTGAGTCCTCCGCCGTCGTCGCCCGGGAAGGTGCACCGGCTCTCGCTATTTGGAGCCGCTCGAAGCGAAAGCGTTTCTGACAGCGGACGCCATCTTCACCCAGGTGCACGACAGCGAACCTTTGATCATGCACGTTTCCAGTTTTGATCGCTTGGGACGGCGCAAGTCGATGGGCGTTGACATTGCGAGAACTGGGGGCTGCTCGGCGACGGGCTGTTGAATTTCCGCCAAAGCTGCTTCCCGACGCTGCACCTCAAGGGAGCGCTTATACTCCGAATAAATCCGTGCGAGCTCGTTCGCGGACGGGTTTGGACCGGCTATGTCAAAGCTGCGGTACTGCAATAGATCGTAGTAGGCATAACCTCCGCCCGCCTTTCGGCGCCCGGCAAAACGGGCACCACAATCCATAATCCGCACAACGCGCTCGGCGCCCGAAAACATCTTTCGGTTCCACTCCGCACACGCCTCAAAGTCGTTCCCGATTGAGGACGAAGGGACGCCTAGCCTTAGCGTGGCAATCAGAAGTGCTGTCACCGCAACAAAAGTTGCCGGAAGCCTCTTTGGCTCGGGCCGTGCCGCAGACATGCCAAAATATTTTCCCCACCAAGTCCCAGTTCCGACATCTAGGGAATTTTTCGCCCCAATCCTATGGCGTGCCGGTCACAGCAAGCTTTTTTTGACGCGGGCTGTTGATAAGCGGACAGGTGGATTGCTTCGCGGAGCCTGTCATCGGGCGCGCATTCGCGCGACCCGTTGGCTCGCAATGACGGCAGGTTGTTTGAAAACTGAATCAGCAGGTTACTAGCCCGCCGGTCGCCGCAACTGTCCGGTCGCGTCCGCAAGGCCGCCGAGGTAATGCGCGGCTTCCGTGATGTCGGCGACGATCTCGCTTTCCGCGCGGTTGGCGTCGCCGGCCATGATCGCCTTCAGCGCGGCAGTGTGGTGATCCCAGCCCTTGAGCAGCACGACATATTCGGGGATCACAAAGGACAGCACCGGGCCGCAGCGCAGCCACATGTTCTCGATGGTTTCGACCATCAGCGGGATGCCCGACATCGCGTAGATCCCGAAATGGAATTTGCGGTGATGCTCGAGATAGCTTTCGAGCTTGCGTGCCTGGATCAGCGACTGCATCGTCGCCAGCCGCTCTTCGAGACGGCGGAAGGTCGCATCGTCATGCCGATGCAGGGCGGCTTCGCGCGCCGCACGGCCCTCGAGCGCGCAGCGCACCACCGTCAGATCCGCAAGTTCCTTGCGCGACAGGTTCGGCACGATCGCCGAATTGCGCGGCCCCTGCTGCAGCACGCCCTGCGCCACCAGGCGCGTGACGGCGTCGCGCACCGGCGTGATCGAGGTGCCGAAACTTTCGGCCAACGCGCGCAAGGTCAGGACGGTGCCGGGTTCGAACCGCCCGGCCAGCAGCGCATCCCGCAGCTGCGCGTGCGCGAGATCCCACAGCGGCTCACGTTCGATTCGCTTCAGTGCCGTCGTCATTGAACGCTCGCTATCCCGGCGCGCGGCATGGCGCAAATTCCCTCGCAAGGCGGTCTATTGACCGACCGACGTTGTTTGTTATAACAAACAACAAAACGGGAGGAAACAACAATGCTCAAGCCGACCTCGATTATTCTCGCCTGCATCGCCGCGCTTCAGCTCGCTCCCGCCCAGGCTCAATCGACCTATCCGTCCCGGGACATCAGCTTTGTCGTGCCCTGGAATGCCGGCGGCTCGAACGACGTCGCGGCACGGGCGCTGGATCCGCTCCTGCGCGAGCACGGCATCAAGATCGTGATCGAGAACGTGGTCGGCGCCACCGGAACGATCGGCATGCGGCGCGTGGCGACGGCAGCGCCCGACGGCTACACCCTCGGCATGGGCACCAGCTCCACGCTGGCGCTGATCGCGCAGGGCAAGACGCCGCTCACCAATGCGCAATTCACCCACATTGCCCGCGTCTCGACCGATCCGCTGATGCTGCTGGTGTCGACCAAGGCCGATCAGAAATCGCTTGACGATTTCATCAAGCTGCTGAAGGCCAATCCCGACAAGGTGACGATCGGCACGCCCGGCAGCTACAACCTCAACCACATCTTCGCGTCGATGACGGCGCGCGCCGCCGGCACCAACTATGTCAACGTGCCCTACACCGGCGGCTCGAAGGTGGTCGCGGACCTGCTTGGCGGACACGTCGCTGCCGGCGTGCTCAAGCCGTCGGAGACGCTCGGGCAGATCCAGGAAGGCCTGCTCAAGCCGATCGGCATCTTCGCGGGCGAGCGGCTGGAAATGTTTCCGGATGTGCCGACCTTCAAGGAAAAGGGATACGACGTCTTCCCCTACGGCCCCGTCGTGCAGATGGCCTATGTGGTCGCGCCGGCCGGCCTGCCCGCCGATGTCAGGACCAAGCTGATCAGCGCCTTCCGCGCGGCGATCCAGGATCCGCGCTTCAAGGAATTTGCCCAGAAGAACGCCTTCCTCGTCGACGATCTCACCGGCGATGCCCTGACCAAGGAAGTCGACAGCGTCGCCAGCGCCCTCGGCACGGTGGCCGCGCAGGTCTTCCCGAAGGACCAGAAAGAATAGCCGGCGGCCTCGCCGCCCGCCCCGTCCCCTTTAATTCCAGAAAAGGCCACGCGCTTGTCCATCAAGAAGATCACCTGTCACGTCGTTGCAGCTCCGGTCGCACGGCCCTTCACTTCCTCGCGCGGCTGGCTCTACAAGACCCGCGGCACCTGCCTCGTCGAAATTGAAACCGACGACGGCATCGTCGGCTGGGGCGAATGCTATGGCCCCTCCGCGGTCGCCAAGGCCTTCATCGACACCCAGCTCGCGCCGCGCGTGATCGGCCGCGACCCGTTCGACGTCGAGGTGATCTGGGAGGACCTCTATAACCGGATCAAGGATTACGGGCCGAAGGGCATGTCGATCGCCGCCATCAGCGGCATCGACATCGCGCTGTGGGACATCGTCGGCAAGGCCTGCAACAAGCCGGTTCACAAGCTGATCGGCGGCGCGTTCCGCACCGAAGTCGACGCTTACGCGACCGGGCTTTACTTCACCGACATGGACCGCCTGGTCGACGAGGCCGTCGAGGAAGCATCTGATTACGTCAAGGAAGGTTTTCGGGCGATCAAGATGAAGATCGGCCTCGGCTCGATCAAGCGCGACTTCGATCGCGTCAAGGCGGTGCGCGAGGCCATCGGCCCCGACGTCAAGCTGATGGTCGACGCCAATCATTGCTTTGCCGTTCCCGCCGCGATCCGGCTTGGCCGCAAGCTGGAAGAACTCGACATCGAGTGGTTTGAGGAGCCGATCTCGCCGGAGGACATCGACGGCTATGTCGAGGTGACGCGGGCGCTCGACATGGCGGTGGCAGGCGGCGAGAACGAATTCACGCGCTGGGGTTTTCGCGACGCCATCGTGCGCAAGGCGATGGACATCGTGCAGCCGGACGTCTGCGCGGCAGGTGGCATCACTGAATGCAAGAAGATCGCGGCGCTGGCCTCCACGCATGGTGTGGAATGTGTGCCCCATGCCTGGGGCTCCGCGGTGGGCCTCGCCGCCACCATACACTTCCTGGCCTCGATCCCGAACCAGCCGCCGAGCCTGTTTCCGATGCCGCCGATGCTGGAATTCGAGCAGGAGGAAAATCCGTTCCGCGATCATCTAGCCACCACGCCAATCCGCCAGGCCAAAGGCACGATTGCAGTCCCGTCCGGCGCCGGCCTCGGCATCGAGATCGATCGCGGCGTGATCGACCGCTATCGCGTCGCCTGACCGGTTGCTTGCGCATGAAATTCGTCAGCTTCAGCGAGCAGGGTTTTGTCCGCGCAGGCGTGCTGCTCGGAGACGGCGCCGGCGCGAACGACCAGATCGTCGATCTCGCCCATCCGTCGATGCGCAAGGCACTGCGCGGCACGGCGCCGAACATGCTGGCCCTGATAGAGAGTGGCCTTCCCCGCGTTGTCGAGAGCCTCAGCGCGCACGGCCTGACGGAGGACGCGAAGCTTCCCCTCGCCTCCGTCACGCTCACGGCGCCGCTGCCCGAGCCGCGACGCATCTTCGGCATTGCGCATAACTACCGCGACGCGCTGGCCGAGCGCGGCATGGCGCCGCCGGAAAAGCCTGTGTTGTTCATGAAGGCGCTGCGCACGATTGCCGGGAACGGACAGGCGGTCGTCCTGCCGGCGGGAATCGGCGGCGTTACCTATGAGGCCGAACTTGCCGCCGTGATCGGCGCCCGTGCCGACAAGGTCAGCAAGCACCGGGCGCTCGATCACGTCGTCGCCTATGGCTGCTTCAACGACATCAGCGCCAGCGAGATCATCAAGGCCGACGGCCACTTCGACCGCGGCAAGAACTTTGCGACGTTCGGGCCGTTCGGGCCGTATCTCGCCTCGCGCGACGAAGTGAAAGACCCTCACGCGCTGACGGTGTCGCTGAAAGTCGATGGCCGCACGCTGCAATCCGGCTCGACGCGCAACATGCTGTACGACGTCGCCGATCTCGTCTCCTATCTGTCCACGCTGCAGCCGCTCGAGCCCGGCGACGTCATCGCGACAGGCACACCGGCCGGTGTCGCCGCCCTGCACAAGCCGCCGGCGTGGCTGAGGCCAGGCTCGATCGTCGAAGTCGAGGTCGAGGGCCTCGGCCGCCTGCATAATCCGATCATCGAGGGGCCTGCGCCAGATGCCTGACAAACCAATCGTCCTCTTGACCAATGCGATGCATCCCGACGGCGAAGCAATCCTCGCACCGTATGTCAAAATGATCGTCCCGCCGGACGCCCGGCCGGAAACCTTGCGCCAATGGGCAAAGGATGCCGACGGCATCATCGTGCGCGCCAAGCTGCCCGACGACATCGTCGACCATGCCCCGCGCCTGAAGGGCATCGTGCGCCACGGCGTCGGTCTCGACTTCATCCCGGTGGCCGCCGCCACGGCACGCGGCATAGCGGTGGCCAATCTGCCGGGAAGCAACACCAATGCGGTCGCCGAATACGTGATATCGGCGCTGATGCATCTGCGCCGGCCGCTCTATCGCCTGGATGCCGGCTTGCGCAGCGAAGGCTGGAATGCTGCACGCCCGGCGGCTGATAGTTTTACCGAACTCGGCACGACAACGCTCGGCATCCTCGGCGTCGGCACGATCGGCCGCCACCTCGCGGGTATTGCGCGCAACGGTTTCGGCATGAAGGTTCTCGGCACCTCCCGCCGCAAGGGATCGCTGCCTGATGGCATCGAGGAAGTCTCGCTCGAGGACCTGTTCGCACGAAGTGATGCCATCGCGGTGTGTTGTGCGCTGACCGACGAGACCCGGGGCATGGTCAGCCGCAATTTGATCGGCCGGATGCGGCCGTCCGCCGTGCTGGTGAATGTCTCGCGCGGCGCCGTCATCGAGACATCAGCTTTGATCGATGCGCTGCGGGCGCGCAAGATCGGCGGTGCTGTTCTCGACGTGTTCGACGTGCAGCCATTGCCGCCAGACGACGCCCTGTTCGATTGTCCGAACCTGCTGCTGACGCCGCATACCGCGGGCATCACCGCCACCAGCGGTCGGGCGATGGCGGTCGGCTCAGCCCAGGAAATGCTTCGCATCCTGCGTGGCGAACCGCCGCGCAATCTCGTCAATCCCGCCCACAAGACAGCATGAGGTCCCAACATGCGCATTACATCGATCAAGGCCGTCCCGATCTCCTATCGCGTGCCGGAGGGCCAGAACGTCAGACTGGGCATCGGCCGCGCCGTCAAGCGCGACGCGGTGCTGGTGAAAGTCAGCACCGATGAAGGATTGACCGGATGGGGCGAGGCTCATCACGGCCGCTGCCCGGGCGCGATCGCGAAACTGATCGACACCACGATATCAGAACTCGTCGTCGGCATGGACGCGATCAACGTCGTCGGCGTCTGGCAGCGCGTCTACCAGATGCAGCTGGCGAGCCACGGCATGGGTTATGCCGCCGCGATGGCCTTGAGCGGCCTCGATCTCGCACTGTGGGATATCCGCGCCAAGGCGGCCGACTGGCCGCTGTATAAATTGCTCGGCGGCGCTTCAAAGCCAATCAAGGCCTATGCCGGCGGCATTTCGCTCGGCTACCAGCCGCCGCAATCGCTCGCGCAGGAAGCCCTCGGCTATGTGGCGCAGGGCTATCGGGCGATCAAGCTTCGCGTCGGCGATAATCCCCGCGACGACGTCGCCCGCGCCACCGCCGTCCGCGAAGCGGTCGGAGACGAAATCGAGATCCTGGTCGACGCCAACACGGCCTACACCGTCGACGACGTGCGCCGCGTGATGCCGGCCTATGACGAACTGCAGATCGGATGGCTCGAAGAGCCGTTCCCGGCGCAGGACTACCGCTCCTACCAGTCGGGTGCCCAGCTCGGCACCACGCCGCTGGCGGCCGGCGAAAACCATTACACCCGCTTCGAGTTCACGCGCCTGATCGAGGACCGCGCCGTGAGCTACGTGCAGCCGGACCTTTCCAAAACCGGCGGCGTCACCGAGGCCGTCCGGATCGCCGGCATGGCCTATGCGTGGAAGCTGTCGTTCAACCCGCACACCTCGGCAACCGGCATCAACATGGCAGCAAGCATCAATGTGCTCGCGGCGGTCGACCTCCCCGGATATTTCGAGGGCGATGTCGCCAGGCACAACCCGTTCCGCGACGAGGTTGGCGGCATCCCCTACGCGCTCGACGGCAACGGATGCGTCAAGCCGTCGGAAACGCCCGGCCTCGGCGTTACGATCAATGAAGCCTTCATCAATGCCCATCCACTGATCGAGGGACCCTGCTATGTCTGAGACTCAGCGGGCTGAAGTTAAATCGCGCGCACGCCGACTTGCTCGCTTCACCTGCTGCGCTCTCCTCGCTTTGCTCCTCGGCGTCGCTGCCGCATCGGCGCAAACCGTTACACCGCCGGCCGAACCGGACAATTACCCGAACCGGACCATCCGCTATATCGTTCCGTACACGCCCGGTGGTTTCAACGACACGCTGGCGCGGATCGTCTCGCAAAAGCTCAGCGAAGCCTGGGGCGTACCGGTCGTGGTCGAGAACCGGCCGGGCGGCGGCACGCTGACCGGCACCGACGCCGTCGCCAAGGCGCCGCCTGACGGCTACACCCTGCTCGGCGTGGCGTTTCCGTTCGGCGCCAATCCCAGCATCTACAGAAATCTTCCCTACGACACGGTGAAGGACTTCACGCCGCTGATCTTCGCGGGCCAGACGCAGAATCTCCTCGTGATAAAACCCTCGCTGCCGATCAATTCCGTGAAAGAGCTGATCGAATACACGAAGAAAAATCCCGGCAAGGTCAGCTACGGCTCCACCGGCATCGGCTCGTCCAACCATCTGTCGATGGAGCTGTTCAAGAGCATGGCCGGCATCGACCTCGTACACGTGCCCTACAAAGGCAGTGCGCCGATGGTGAACGACATGCTCGGCGGGCATATCGATATCGCCTTCGACAACACACCGAACGTGTTGCCCCAGGTGAATGGCGACAAGCTGCGGGCGCTTGGCGTGAGCAGCAAGGCGCGCTCGGCGCTCGCCCCGAACGTACCGACGGTGTCGGAGGCCGGCGTCCCCGGATACGAGGTCACCGTGTGGTTCGGCATCGTCGGGCCTGCGGGCATGCGGCCGGAGATCGTGCAGAAGCTGAATGCCGAGATGAATGCGATCTTCAAGATGGACGATGTGAAGCGCCGTTTCGTCGACCAGGGCGTCGAACCCGTCGGCGGAACGCCATCACAATTCGCCGATCATATCCGCGCCGAGATCGGCAAATGGGCCAAGGTCGTCAAGGAGGCCAACATCCAGCCTGAATGAGGATGGCAGTCAGGCTGATCGCTTCAGCACCGACACGAAAAATCCATCCGTGCCGGTGCGTCGCGGCGTCATCAACCAGCCTTCCTCCGAACGCAGCGCGGCACTTTCGAAATCCTCCGCCTTGTCCCAGAGCACGCTCGCCGTCTCCCCCGGCGACACGACCGAAAACTCCGGATGCCGCGCGATGAACGCACGCACCTGCTTATTGTTCTCCGCCGGCAGCACCGAGCAGGTGATGTAGGCGATCCGCCCGCCTGGCTTGACCATCGCACTGGCGCGATCGAGTACCTCGACCTGGTCCTTCAGTCGCACTTCCAGCGCGCCCGGGCGCATCCGCCATTTGGCATCGGGATTGCGCCGCCACGTTCCGGTGCCGCTGCAGGGCGCGTCGATCAGCACGAGGTCGGCCGATGCCTTGACGTCGGCGAGCGGCTCTGCTTCGCCTTTTGGCGCGCGCACCTCGCAATTGTGCACGCCGGCGCGCGACAGCCGCTCATGGATCGGCGCAAGCTGGCGCTTGTCGCGGTCAGTTGCGATCAGCCGGCCCTTGCCGCCCATCATGGCCGCGAGCGCCAGCGTCTTGCCGCCGGCGCCGGCGCAAAGGTCGATCACCTGCTCGCCCGGCTTTGCCGCCGAGAACAGCGCCGCAAGCTGCGAGCCCTCGTCCTGCACCTCGACGGCGCCCTTCACAAAATCCTCTTCCGAATGGATGCCGGGATTGCGCGCGTCGGCGGAAAGCCCGATGCGCAGGCCAATCGGCGACCATGGCGTCGGTTTCGCACCGAGATGCTTGAGGGAGGCAAGCACCTTCTCGCGTTTTGCCTTGAGCGTGTTGACGCGCAAATCGAGCGGCGCGCGGCTTGCCATCGCGACGGCCTCAGCCACGCGGCCATCGCCGAACACGGCGGCGAGCTGCGCGTCGAGCCACTCGGGATAATCGCCCGCGATATGCGAAGGCGCGCCCGCGAGCGAACCGGACGCGAGCGCCGCGCGCTCCCCTTCGCTCAACGGCTCCGGCGCGTAGCGTCCGCCATCGCACAACGCGTCGATCGTATCGACGTCCATGCCGCGCTCGAGCTTGAGCATGCCGAGCACGCGCGCACGCGACGTCTCGCTGCCCATCAGATGCGCGCTGGAGGCACGCCGCCGCAGCACGTCCCACACCAGCCCCGCAATGGCGGCGCGATCGCCGGATCCGGCAAAGCGATGCGAGGTGCCCCACTCCTTCAGCGCTTGGGCTGCGGGAATGCGCTGGGACTCGATGGCGGCGATGATGTCGATGGCGGCCGACAGCCGGGCAGCAGGGGTCATGGAATTCGTACAGTGTTTAAAGCGGAAGAAGGATCTTCAGTGCGAAATAGACCCACATCGCAAGCAGCACAAGCGCGCCGGCATACCACGCCGGCGAGCGGTTTCTGCTATGGTTGGAACTGGCAAGGATGCCTGCATGGACAAAGCGCGTCACCACAAACACCCAGGAGAGCATGACGACCACGAGATCGGCGCGGCGCAATGGTAACGCGATCGCGATAAGGACGTAGAAAAGCACGGGAATTCCCAGCTCTTCAGCAAAGCGATCGTCGTTCCGCTTCTCGCTACGCGCACGAGCCGCCCACAACAGCAGAAAGAAGGTGAGCCCGACCTGCACGAAGACCGGCAGCAGGACCATCTGGACCGTCATCGCGAACCTCCTCTGACGTCACCATTCCGACGCGTTACACTGCTACGATTTCATTTGGAAGGAATATTGCGAGGGAATACTGCAATGACCGAATTTCGCCTCACCCAGGTTTCCGACACCCACCTCTCGCGAGGTCGCCCCTTCGCCAAGCTGACCGAGAATTTTCATCGCGTGAGCGAGCATATCGATACGACGCGGCCCGACCTCGTTATCAACAGCGGCGATGTTTCCTGGGACGGCCCGACGAGCCGCGCCGACATGGAATTTGCGAAAGACCTGCACGGGGCGCTGCCGGTGAACTGCCGCTATCTGCCGGGCAATCACGACATCGGCGACAACCCGACCGCGATCGGCACGCCGCCCTCGCATCCCGCCAGCGAGAAGGATCGCGCGGCCTTCGTCGACGTGTTCGGCGAGGATCGCTTTCATTTCGAGGCGGCCGGCTGGTGCTTCATCGGGCTGAATTCGCTGATCATGAACACGGCGATTCCGAGCGAAGCCGAGCAGATGGACTGGTTCGCGGCCCAACTCTCAAGCGCCAACGGCAAGCCGATCGCGCTGTTTCTGCACAAGCCGCTGTTTTTGCAAACGCCTGAAGACCCCGAAACGCCCGGCACCGCGATCCGCTTCGTACCGCAGCCGGTTCGCGCACAACTCGTCACCATGCTCGGCAAACACGACGTGCGCCTCGTCGCCAGCGGCCACGTGCATCAGCGCCGCGATTTCACGTATGGCAGCATGCGCCATGTCTGGGCGCCCTCGGCCGGCTTTGTCATTCCGGACAAGATGCAGGAAGTGATCGGCACAAAGGAAACCGGGCTCGTGGAGTATCGCTTCCGCCCCGACAGTTTCGAGGTGCGATACGTCCGCGCGCCCGGCCAGCGTGATGTCAGCCTCGACGAATTGTTCGGTGGCAACCCGAGCGGCTAACGACGGCGATCAATACGGCGCATAACCGTAGTAGGCGTAGGAATAGCCATAGGTGTCATCAACCCATGGCGCCGTCGCAAATGCTCCGACCCGCGGTCCCGGATAATATCCGCGACTGTAATAGTAGCCCGGTCCAGGCGTGAACCTGTAACCATAGCCACCAGGCAGGTAAGGGGTGCCGGAATAGCTGTAGCCCACCACGCCGGGTTCCACGATTACCACCTGTGCCATGGCCGGGGTCGCGAGTGCGGCCACCGAGAGTAGTCCGGCAGCGAGAGATTTCATCATCATGTCGCTTCTCCATTGCGTACGAATTGTGTACGGGGAAGCCAACCGATCCGGGCAGAGGCCGTTCCGATGAACCGGTCAATCAAGCGTGAGTCGCCGTGAGCTGGTTCGTCATTTCGAACCGGATCAGGCGATCGGATCAAGCAAACCGGGCTCGTGGAGTATCGCTTCCGCCCCGACAGCTTCGATACGCCCGCGCGCCCGGAGAGGTCGATGTCGGCCTGGACGAACTGTGATCAGTTCGGGCCACTAGAAGCGATCAATACCGGTCGCCGTAATAGGCGTACGGACCGCCATAAGGACCGCCATAATACGACGGCCCGCGATAATAGCCCCCCTCGGGCGCCGTCCACAGAGAGGGCGCTCGGCCCGCATAGCCATGATAATAATCGAAAGGCCGCGGCTTGAAGCTATGGCCGTAGCCGCCTCGCAGATATGCCGAATTGGGATAGTTGTAACCCATCACGCCAGGTTCCTGTGTCGCTTCCTGCGCCATGGCCGGGGTGGCGAGCATCGCAACCGAAAGCAATCCAGCGGACAGAAGTTTCACCTTGGTCATTTGACTCCTCCTTTGCATATGAGAAGCCAACTAAAGCCGGCATCCGCTGTTCCGTCAGGATTTTCAATCCAGCGTGAATCCGGCAGCCGGCGGGCAGCGGGGACGAACTCGGAATTCACCCGCCGCCGAATGTTCCCTTGCTTCACCCTCTGTCCGGTCCGACGCGCACTAACTGCTTGCCAAAATTGGCGCCCTTGAGCAGGCCCATGAAGGCGCCCGGCGCACTGTCGAGGCCCTCGGTGATGAATTCCTTGTGCTTGAGTTTCCCCTCGCGGAACCACTGCGACATGTCGCGCAGGAAATCGCCCTGGCGCGCGGCGAAATCGAAAACGATGAAGCCGCGGAAGGTGAGCCGCTTGGTCAGGATCGCGCGCATCATCACCGGCGCCCATTTCGGCGCGGCCGCCTGCGTGTCGTTGTAATGCGCGATCAGGCCGCAGACGGGAATTCGTGCGAAGTTGTTCAGCAGCGGGAACACCGCCTCGAACACGGCGCCGCCGACATTCTCGAAATAGACGTCGATCCCCTTCGGGCACGCGTCCTTCAACTTTGCCGCAAGATCAGGGTCGCGATGATCGAGACACTCATCGAAGCCGAGCTCGTTCTTGACGTAGGCGCACTTGTCCTTGCCGCCGGCGATGCCGACTGCACGCGCGCCCTTGATTCTGGCGATCTGGCCAACCGCTGAACCGACCGCGCCGGAGGCGGCGGCGACCACGACGGTCTCGCCCGGCTGCGGCTTACCGATATCCAGCAGGCCTGTATACGCCGTCATGCCGGGCATGCCGAGCACGCCCACCGCGGTCGAGATCGGCGCGATCTTCGGATCGATCTTGGCAAGTCCCTGCCCGTTGGAGATCGCGTGCGTCTGCCAGCCCGCGCGCGACAGCACGATGTCGCCCTTGGCAAACGCCGGATTGTTGGAGGATGCAACCTCACTTACGGTCCCGCCTTCCATGACGCCGTTGATCGGCACCGGCTGCGCGTAGGACGGCCCGTCGCTCATGCGCCCGCGCATATAGGGATCGAGCGAGAGCCAGATGGTGCGGAGCAGGACCTCGCCCGGACCGGGCGCGGGCACGGCATATTCCTCGATGCGGAAGTCGGTTGGTTTCGGCTCGCCGACGGGACGGGAAGCCAGAACGACGCGCTTGCCCTGGGACATGGGGTGTCTCCTCAGATTGTTATTATTCGTCGTGGCAAGCGAAGCGAAGCCGTTCGGCGTTGTCAACAACAACCGGAT
>Ga0081540_1002153_pt1 | contig 16368 bp, 14 predicted proteins | sample TabmetS2T1R1_FD_71024 | JGI IMG/M metagenome (GOLD analysis project Ga0081540, IMG submission 71024) | Tabebuia heterophylla rhizosphere microbial communities from the University of Puerto Rico - S2T1R1 | ecosystem: Host-associated > Plants > Roots > Rhizosphere ... | reverse complement strand
CTTGTTTCCACGCAGACAGACTCGTGGAGAGCCCCCCTCACCCGGATCGCATCTGCGATGCGATCCGACCTCTCCCCGCAAGCGGGGCGAGGTGAAGGGGAGGATGCGGCTCGAGTTCGGCATGATCACACCCGTCCGAGCGCGAAGCCGCGCGCGATGTAGTTGCGGACGAACCAGATCACCAGCGCACCGGGGATGATGGTGAGGACCCCGGCGGCAGCCAACAGGCCCCAATCGACGCCGGCGGCGGAAACCGTGCGCGTCATGGTCGCCGAGATCGGTTTCGCCGCAACCGACGTCAGCGTGCGCGCCAGCAAGAGCTCGACCCAGGAGAACATGAAACAGAAGAAGGCGGCGACGCCGATGCCGCTTGCGATCAGCGGAATGAGGATCTTCACGAAGAAGCGCGGAAAGGAATAGCCGTCGAGGAAGGCGGTCTCGTCGATCTCGCGCGGCACGCTGGAAACAAAACCCTCGAGGATCCACACCGCCAGCGGCACATTGAAGATGCAGTGCGCCAGCGCCACCGCCCACGGCGTATCGAACAGGTTGATCGCCGAATAGAGGTTGAAGAACGGCAGCGCAAAGACGGCGGCCGGCGCCATGCGGTTCGACAGCAGCCAGAAGAACAGATGCTTGTCGCCGAGGAAGCGGTAGCGTGAGAAAGCGTAGGCTGCCGGCAGCGCCACCGAGATCGAGATGATGGTGTTGATGATGACGTATTTCAGCGAGTTGATATAGCCGGAATACCAGCTCTCGTCGGTGAAGATGATCCGGTAATTCTCCAGCGTAGGCCGGTGCGGCCACAGCGTCATCGTCGTGACGATCTCGTTGTTGGTCTTGAAGCTCATGTTGATGAGCCAGTAGATCGGCAACATGAGGAAGGCCAGGAAAATCACCATGATGATGCGTCGGCCGGGAATCGTACTCATACGACGCTCTCCTTCGCCGGCCGGTCGGCGCCGGCGTTGGTCATGACGGTATAGAAGATCCAGCAGACGATCAGGATGATGAGGTTGTAGACCAGCGAGAGCGCTGCGGCCTTGCCGAGGTCGAACTGGCCGAGCGCGATCTTGACGAGCTCGATGGAGACGAAAGTGGTGGAGTTGCCGGGCCCGCCGCCGGTGACGACGAAGGGCTCGGTGTAGATCATGAAAGAATCCATGAAGCGCAGCAGCACCGCGATCAAGAGCACGCGATTCATCTTCGGCAGCTGGATGGCCTTGAACACGGCCCAGCGCGAGGCGCCGTCGATCTGGGCTGCCTGGTAATAGGCGTCCGGGATCGATTTCAGGCCGGCATAGCAGAGCAGCGCGACCAGGCTGGTCCAGTGCCAGACGTCCATCACGATCACGGTGAACCAGGCATCGAGATCGTTGGCGACGTAATTGTAGTTGAAGCCCATCTTGTTCAGGACATAGCCAAGCAGGCCAATGTCGGGCCGGCCAAAAATCTGCCAGATGGTGCCGACCACGTTCCACGGGATCAGAAGCGGCAGCGCAAGGATGACGAGGCAGGCCGCGACCTGCCAGCCCTGGCGCGGCATCGACAGCGCCACCACGATGCCGAGCGGCACCTCGATGGCGAGGATGATCGCGGAGAACAGCAGGTTGCGCAAGACGGATGCGAGGAAGCGCCCGCCGAGATCGGTCGAGGGGTCGAGCAGTTCCTTGAACCAGCCGACGCCGTTCCAGAAGAACTGGTTGTTGCCGAAGGTGTCCTGCATCGAATAGTTCACGACCGTCATCAGCGGCAGGATCGCGGAGAATGCCACGATCAAGAACACCGGCAGCACCAGGAACCAGGCTTTCTGGTTGACGGTCTTTTCCATTTCACGCAGCTCCCTCGACCAGAAGACTGTCGGCATAAACGTGCACATGCGCGGGATCGAACACGAGGCCTGCGCTGTCGCCCGAGGGCGAGAAGCCCGGCGGCACGCGCGCGGCGAGCTTGGCGTCACCGACGCGAACCCGCGCGAAGCGGGCGCGGCCGAGATCGTCGATGCGCTCGATGTTGGCCGACAGCAGCCCCGGCGCGGGCGTGGCGATATCGACGAATTCCGGACGCACGCCGATCTCGATCTTCGCCGTCTTCGAAAGGCCGTTATAGCTGCGTTTCAGCGCGATGGTGTGGCCGTCGATGCGCGCCTCGCGGCCCAACACTTGCGCCGGCACGATGTTCATGCCGGGCGAGCCGATGAAATAGCCGACAAAGGTATGCGCGGGCTTGTCGAACAATTCGGCCGGCGTGCCGCTCTGCACCACGCGGCCATCATGCATGACCACCACGGTGTCGGCGAAGGTCAGCGCCTCCGTCTGGTCGTGGGTGACGTAGATCATGGTGAGATCAAGCTCGCGATGCAGCGCCTTCAGCTTCGAGCGAAGCTGCCACTTCAATTCGGGATCGATCACCGTGAGCGGCTCGTCGAACAGCACGGCGGCGACATCGGCGCGGACGAGACCGCGGCCGAGCGAGATCTTCTGCTTGGCGTCGGCCGTGAGCCGCGTTGCCTTGCGATTGAGATAAGGCGTGAGGTCAAGCAGGTCGGCGATCTGCTTCACCCTTGCAACGATCTCCGGGCCCGGCACGCCGCGGTTCTTCAGCGGGAAGGCCAGGTTCTGGCCGACCGTCATGGTGTCGTAGATGACCGGGAACTGGAACACCTGGGCGATATTGCGCTGCTGGGTCGTGGCTTGCGTGATGTCGGTGCCGTCGAACAGGATTTTTCCGCGCGAGGGCGTGACGATGCCGGAGATCAGGTTGAGCAGCGTGGTCTTGCCGCAGCCGCTCGGCCCGAGCAGCGCATAGGCCCCGCCCTGCCGCCAGGTCATGGTGACCGGCTTCAGCGCAAAGCTCTCCGGCGGCGCATCGTTGCCGCTGTAGGAATGCGCGAGGTCGACGAGGTCAATGCGGGCCATCTCGCATCTCCCTCAACTGCTCTTGGGCGCCGCCACAAGGCGGTTCGCCGCATCAAAGACAAAGATGTTGTCGGGATCGAGCGCCGCATCGAGCCTCTCGCCGGGCTCGTATTCATGCACGCCATGCAGCACCGCAACCCAGTTTTGCGATTCGCGATGCAGATGCACGAAGCTTTCCGAACCGGTGATCTCGGTCACCGAGACGGTAGCGGGAAAGACGTGACGGCCGGCGGCTCCGTTGGCGACCTCGAGCTGGTGGGCGCGGAAACCGACGCGATAGGCGCCGTCGGCAAGACCGGCATAGAGGCCGGTCGCGGGCGCCTCGCCGCCGCCGGCATAGACGACGCTGCCGTTCCTCTTCTCGATGCCGACAATGTTGAGCGGCGGATCGGAAAATACCTGCGCGACACGCATGGTGTCGGGATGGCGATACACTTTTGGCGTCTCGCCGTGCTGCAGCACCTCGCCTTCCCACATGCACAGCGTATCGCCGCCGAGCAGCAGCGCTTCCGATGGCTCGGTAGTGGCATAAACGAATATCGCACCCGACGCCTCGAAGATGCGCGGCAGCTCGGCGCGCAGCTCTTCGCGCAGCTTGTAATCGAGGTTCGCCAAGGGTTCGTCGAGCAGCACGAGGTCGGCGCCCTTGACCAGCGCGCGCGCAATGGCCGTGCGCTGCTGCTGGCCGCCGGAGAGCTGCAGCGGCGTGCGGTTCATGAAGGGCTCGAGCTTGAGCAGCCTGGCGGCCTCCTGCACGCGGCGGTCGATCTCTTCCTTCGGCCGGCCCTGCACGCGCAAGGGCGAGGCGATGTTCTCGTAGACGGTGAGCGAGGGATAATTGATGAACTGCTGATAGACCATCGCGACCGAGCGCTGGCGCACGTCAATGCCGGTGACGTCCTTGCCCTCGACCAGCACGCGGCCGGAGGCCGGTTTGTCGAGTCCGGCAAGCAGGCGCATGATGGAGGTTTTTCCTGATAGCGTCGGGCCGAGCAGCACACTCAAGGTGCCGCGCTCGAGCGTGAGCGACACATCGCGAATGGTCGGGATGCCGTCGACGGTGCGGGTGACATGGTCGAGGGTGACGCTCATGTCCGCCCTCCCGCTTCGCGCAGCGGCCGTTCGGCGCCCGTGCGATGCGCCGTCATCCAGTCGTCGAGCGCGGCGATCTCCGTTGCCGACAGCCGCAGGCCCAGCTTGGAGCGGCGCCAGACTACATCATCGGCGGTGACAGCCCATTCGTTCGTCATAAGGTACCGCACTTCGGCTTCGGTGAGCGTATCACCGAAGAGCTGTCCAAGATCGGACATCGATTTCGAGTTGCCAAGCAATTTTGTCGCACGCGTGCCGTAGGCATGGGCGAGCCGATTGGCATGCGCATGCGCCAGGAACGGATGATCGCGCATCAATTCCGCGGTCAGCGCCACAACGGCGGAGACATCCATGTCGCCGCCGGGCAATGGCGCGGTAGCGGTCCAGCCTTCCTTGGCCTTGGCGCTGCGCAGGTATGGCGCGAGCCGCTCCAGCGCCTCTTCGGCAAGCCGGCGATAGGTGGTGATCTTGCCGCCATAGATCGACAGCAGCGGCGCGCCGCCGGGCGTGTCGAGTTCGAACACGTAGTCGCGCGTAGCGGCCTTGGCTTCGCTGGCGCCATCGTCATAGAGCGGGCGCACGCCGGCATAGGACCAGACGACGTCCGAGGGTTTGACGGGCTTTGCCAGATATTCGCTGACGGACTTGCAGAGATATTCGATCTCTTCCGCCGTGGCCTTCACCTTGGCGGGATCGCCGTCGTAATCGCGATCGGTGGTGCCGATCAGCGTGAAATCGTCCTGGTAGGGAATGACGAAGACGATGCGACCGTCGGCGTTCTGGAACATGTAGGCGCGGTCATGGGCATAGAGCTGGCGCACCACGATGTGCGAACCCTGCACGAGCCGCACTTTTGCTTTTGCGTTGACGCCGGCGCCTGATGTCAGCACTTGCTCCACCCAGGGACCGCCGGCGTTGATCAGCGCGCGGGCATTGATGGTCGTGCGGCCGCCGTTCAGGGTGTCCTCCACCGTGAGGCGCCAGATGCCGTCGGCCTGCCTGATCTCGACCGCGCGCGAACGGGTGCGGATGTCGGCGCCGCGATCGGCTGCGTCGCGCGCGTTCAGCGCGACGAGGCGCGCGTCGTCGACGAAACAGTCGGAATATTCAAAGGCCTTTTTGTAACGGCCTGATATCAGCGGCTTGCCGACGGCGTCGGTGGCAAGGTCCACCGAGCGCGTCGGCGGCAGTAAATGACGGCCACCGATATGGTCGTAGAGGAACAACCCGAGGCGCAGCAGCCAGGCCGGACGAAGTCCTGCGTGGTGCGGCAAAACGAAACGCAGGGGGCGGATGATGTGGGGCGCGATCTGCCAGAGGATTTCGCGCTCGATCAGCGCCTCGCGGACCAGGCGAAACTCATAATATTCGAGGTAGCGCAGGCCGCCATGCACGAGCTTGGTCGACCAGGACGACGTCCCGCTCGCCAAGTCATTCATTTCACAGAGAAAAACAGAGTTACCCCGGCCCGCCGCATCGCGCGCGATGCCGCAGCCATTCACTCCGCCTCCGACAATGGCGAGGTCGTAGACCCGATCCAACGAACGCTTCCCCGGCAATCGCCTTATTCGCTTTCGGCGATTTGGCTTTCGTTTTGGAGTAGAGCACAACGAAAAACGAAAGCAAGCGAAAGTTGGGATTTCGGTTCCCGTTTGTCGGTTTGGGGCCTTCGTCCTTCGAGATGCGCGCAGGAGCGCGCTCCCCAGATGAAGGTCTGGCGCATTTCGAGGTCCCAGACCCTCATAGTAGGAGCGCGCCACAGTCGATGAAGATGGACACTGCTGCTTCGCCGTGGCGCTATGATGGTCTGCGACAGCATGCGCAGCCGCAAGCCGTAAAGGCGACGCCAGCGCGCCGATGGTGCTACGTTATCGGGCGCAGAGCCTCAGTCAGGGCACGTTCGGCCGATTGAACATGTGGATTCTTGTTTTCCACGTCCCGTCGCTCTGCTTTTCGAAGATTCTTACGCTATGGCCCGAGATGACGGTCTTCTCGCCATTGTCGCGCACAAGTTGGACACTTGTTCTGTTAACTTGAAAAGCATACTTGCCGTCCGCTCCGGTCTCGATGATGTCGAACGTATGATTCCGAATACCGAGATTAATCCGCGATTCCCAGAATTGCTTAATCGCGTCCGATCCCGTGACCGGCGGAGCCCCCTGAAAGAAAAGCATTGCGTCCGTCGTGTAGAGCGGGAGGAAGCCCGATGGGTTCGGCGTATTGAATGCCGCCAGAAATTGTGCATTGGCGGTCTCCATCGCCGGGCGGATGTCGTCGGCCCGAGCCGCTCTGTCAAGGAGCAATAAGGGCAGTATCGCGACGATTCCCAGCATGAAAGAGACTTTGCGCATCTTTTTCTCCCTAAATCGTTTGTCTCAACGCATTGCAGACGAGCGATTCCAACCGCGCGCCCCACTCGCTACGCCGTCCGGGCTATTTCAACCGCTCCCAGATCAGAGTCGTGACGCTGACCTTGCCGTCGCCTGCAAACGGTATTGGCGCCGTCGTGTAGGTCAGTCTGTCGCCGTTCCTGACGGCATCCAGCTTTAAGAGCGTGTCATTCCACACTTCGTTCCATGCGACGTCGACGCGATGCTCGACGATTTTTCCATCGAATTTGTAGCTCCCGCTGTAGGCCACCATCGATCGGAACAAGTCCGCGCGCTGCTGATCCGTCATCCTTTCGATGCCGTCTGGTTTCGGTCTGTCGCGCATTGCGATAAGCACCATCATGCGGCCACCCTGGTCGTACATCAGAAAGCCCCGAGGGCTTGGACCAAACGCATCAAGGGTTTGTCCCGTATCGACGATTCGTCTCTGCATGCTCGCAAGCTTCCACGTGCCGTAGAGTTCTTCTTCCCCGCTCGCTGCGGGAGTTGACAGCATCCCTATTGCCAACACGAGCGGGACCGTGCGCATCTTTGTTCTCCATCAAGCCTGTCGTTGCGTGCATTCTTTCCGGCAAACTGAACGCCGCATCACGAATTTGTAGCGCACGATGCCAATCAGGTCCTGAAGCTGCGGTGAAGCGATCTAAAATCGAGCTGAAATTTTGATGATTTGGACCACCCCGCGCCTTGCAAGCGCGATTTGACGGGCGCATTCTTCGGTTGCGGGCTTGGAATCCGCTCTGGATCCAGGGCAGGACATGAACGAAGTCCCACAGGACGTTAGGTCGGGTAGCTCCAACACTGTAGATCGGCTCGATCTGGCCGGCTTGACGCTTGACTTGCGACGCGAGGAGTTGCGTGACGCCTCCGGAACACGGATCGAATTGCGCAACAGATCATTCGGCGTGCTGCGACATCTCGCGACCAATGCGGGACGGGTCGTCACGAAAAATGAACTGTTGGACGTCAATTGGCCCGGCGTGGCTGTTACGGAGGACTCGCTCACGCAGTGCATCTCCGAAATCCGTCGGGCGCTCGGAGATGCGGGCCGCGAGCTTGTTCGCACGGTGCCGCGGCGCGGATACATGATCGTGCTTCCGGACCGATCCCCTGCGGAAGCCGAGACGCCTGCTGCGGCAAATTCCGCTGACCTCGCATGGTACCGGCGCCAACGAGTTCTTATCCCGGTAGGACTGGGCGCAGCCATTCTCATGTTCTGGGGCGCTTGGACACTTCCCAAGGGCATGGGCCCTCCCTCGGTGGCCACACCGGTTACGGTTTCGCCCGGGCCGACCGTTGCTGTCCTGCCGTTCGAAAACAACACCGGGGACACCGGGTTGGACATGTTGGCGGACGGCCTGACGCAGGGGATGATCTCTGCACTCGGCCGCTTCGGCGAGCTGCGCGTTCTCGCTCGAGGCGTGACCAGCGCGTACAGAGGTAGCGTGCCAAACAGCCTTGAACTGAGGCGGGCGCTCGGCATTGACTACGTTGTGGACGGCAACCTGCGGAATGAGGGCGAGGTGAGCCGGGTTGACATACGGCTGTCCGATGCGCGGACAGGCGCCCAGGTCTGGAGCAAGACCTTCGAGACGAACCTTGCTGCTGCCAACCAGATGGCAACTGAGGACGAGATTTCCGGCAAGGCGAGCGCGATGATCAGCAGCTATTGGGGCGCGATCGGGGCCGCGGAATACAGGCGCATTCAGGTGAAATCCGGCACAGAGCTGACGCCCTACGAATGTATCGTACAGGGCGTGATCGGAACTTCGACGGACGTCACGATCCCTGAACCGGTTGCAAGGGCGCGAGATTGCCTCGATCGTTTGACACGCAGCGAGCCGGGAAATGCCGCCGCTTGGGCGGCGCTGGTGCTGGTCTTCAACGCCCAGAGAAACTGGGGCTTTGCCTTGCCTCGCGAGGAGGCAGCAAGTGTCGAGAAGCGCTCCTATCTGGCGACGAAGGCGCTGGCGGCCGCAAATCGTGCCGTTGAGCTTGCGCCCAATGACGCATTCGTGCGCGCGCTAGCCGCGCGTGCCGCCTGGATGGGCTGCCAGCCGGACCAGGTACGCATCGAGACCATGCGCGCGGTTGCTCTCAACCCGAACGATCCACAAACCCTTGGCCCCCTTGGCACCCTCATGGCCGCTTCCGGCTTTTGGGAAGAAGGCGTATCACTCGCCGAAAAGGGCATTGCCCTTACGGCACCCAGCACGCCGCGCTGGTGGTGGTGGGCGATCGCAAAACGGCACTGGTTCCGGGGTGAATATCCACCTGCATTGGATGCATTTCGGCAAAGCTTTGTTGAACAGCTTTGGCTCAGCCACCTTCAGATGGCGTACACGCTGCCGTTTCTTGGTCGAATTGACGAAGCCAAGGCGCAGGTCGCGACTCTGTTGAGCATGCAGCCCGGATTTACGATCCGCGAGGCGGACGCCTATTATAAAATGTGGTGTTTCGAGCCGTCATTTCGCGAGAAGATGCGAGACGCTCTGGGAATGGCCGGGCTTCCGCAATGAACTCTCGGCCCGTCGGACCGCAAATTCCCCTTGCGGATTGATGCGGCAATTGCGAACGGCAGAAAGTAAAATCGAGCAAATCGTGGATTGGCACGGCATGCGCGTCTCGAACTTGAGGCCGCGGAAGCCGCGGTCATGAATTCTTGGCGTTGAGAGTGGAGCTTTTTTGGAAATCACACGCTTCTTAGCGCCGGCGGCGCCGGTTCGGCACCGTCGTCGATGTCGGTGACGGGCTTGTCCATGGCCACCACGACCTCGATGCCGCGGTGCTGACAGATGCTGGCGAGGCCCGCGGGCAACGGAGAGTCCGTGACAAAAGTCTGGATCTGCGAGAGGTGAGCGATGCGGACCGCTGCGCTGCGACGAAGTTTTGTGGAGTCGGCGACCAGCATGGTGGTGCGCGCGTTGGCGATGATCGCCTGCGCCACCTGCACCTCGCGATAGTCGAAGTCGAGAAGTGCGCCCTCTTCATCGATCGCGGAGGCGCCGATGATGGCGTAGTCGACCTTGAACTGGCCGATCAGCTGCGTGGCCGTGGAGCCGACCACAGCGCCGTCGGCGCGGCGCACCGTGCCGCCGGCCACAATCACCTCGATGCGCGGATGGCGGTAGAGCAGCATCGCGACATTGAGGTTGTTGGTGATGACGAGCAGGTCCTCATGCGAGGTCAGGGCGCTAGCCACTTCTTCCGTCGTGGTGCCGATATTGATGAAGAGCGAGCAGCCGTTCGGGATGCGCGCGGCGGCGGCGGCGCCAATCGCCTTCTTCTCGTCGGCGGCGACGAAACGGCGCGCCTCATAGGCGAGGTTTTCGACGCCCGAGGCGATGATCGCCCCGCCATGGATGCGGGTCAGCGAGCGCTGGTCACAGAGGTCGTTGAGGTCCTTGCGGATAGTCTGTGCCGAGACCTCGAAACGCCGTGCAAGGTCTTCCACCATCACCCGGCCGAAGGCGCGGGCGAGGTTGAGGATTTCGGTCTGGCGATGCGACAGTCCGGCCATGGCGCGCATGGTGCGGCGGTTTGCGGACGCGGTCAACGCGGCAAACGCATAACGCCGGTTCCGGAACAGGCGAAAGCGCAAACCTGGTTAAGGCGTTCGCAGCCGCAAAAATGATTTGAAATCATTTCACGATGACGCGGCCGCCCTGCTCGACAAAGGCAGATGCGGCTGAGAAACTGTGCGGACAACCAGAAAATCGGGAGGATGTCATGGACATCGATCGTCGCGGTCTGATCTTGCCGGCGCTTGCGCTTGGACTGCTGGGCACTGTGCCCGCCTTTGCCGGAGCCGATGAGGATGCGGTTTTGAAGAATGTCGAGGCGTTCCGGGCGGCGCAGGCCGCCGGCAATGCCGAAGCGCTCGTCGCGCTCCTGGCAGAGGAACTCAGCTACAGCCACTCCAACGCCAAGATCGACACCAAGGCCTCGCTGCTCGACGGCGTCGCCAAGGCGAACTACAAATGGACGTCGCTTGAATACAAGGATCCCACCGTCCGGATCGTCGGTCCGGCCGCGATCGTGCGCTTCAACTTCGTCGGCGAGCAGGAATTCACCGACGGCAAGAAGACGCCGCAGAACCTGGCGATCCTGATGAATTGGCAGAAGCAGGGCAGCGACTGGAAGCTGCTGTCGCGGGCGGCGACCAAGCTTTGACAATACGGGCTGTCATCCCCCGCGCATGCGGGGGACCCAGCACGCCGCAGCTTCTCGAGTAATCACCGGCGTCTCTGGAATACCGGATCATCCGCTTGCGCGGGTGATGACAGGCTGGATGTGGCCGGAATGATGGCTTCCCGGCCGCGGCCGGCAGCCGTGAAAACGACGCAAAATAATGGTTTTTGCGGCCAATCCGGGCCTTACCCGGGCTTGACCTTAACCTGCCGAACCTGCGAATCGTGCTAGGAAGCATCACCTTTCTGGAGAAACAGCGAATGACAAGATTGGCTCTCATAGCCCTGCTGGCGCTAGCGACCCTGGTACCGCCGAAGCAGGCGGCGGCGCAGGACGCGCTCGGCGGCGCCATTTTCGGCGGTGCGGCCGGTGCGATCCTCGGCGGCGCGCTTGGCGGCGGCCGGGGTGCCGCGGTCGGCGCAGTGCTGGGGGCGACCACCGGCGCAGCCGTTGCTTCGCAGGGCGACCCGCGGCCTGGCGGCTATTACTACTACCAGAACGGCTGCTACCTGCCGCGTGCCGACGGCTCCTACGTCCTGGTCGATCCTGCCTATTGCGCTGCGCCGCCTCCGCCCCCGCCGCGCTACGTCGCGGGCCCGGCCTGCACCCGCTCGCCGACCTTTGATCCGCGCGACGGCACGTTCATCGACCGGTACGGCTATCGCCGCCGCTGCATCTGAAACACAACGCTTGAGCTGAAACAGAGCCGCTGCCACCGCCTCACGCGGTCAGCGGCTCATTTCGTTGGACCGGCTGCGGACGGCCCTGCTCGTCGATCGAGACATAGGTGAAGTTGCCGTCGGTCACCAGGATCGGCTTGATCTCCTTGCGCCTGATGACCCAGGCTTCGAGATGCACGGTGATTGAGGTGCGGCCGACGCGCACCAGGTTGGCGTGCACGGAAACGAGATCGCCGACATAGACTGCCTTGCGAAAATTCATCGCGTCGATTGCGACCGTGACGTTGCGGGTCTTGGTGATCTTGGACGCGAACACGCCGCCGCCGATATCCATCTGGCTCAGCAGCCAACCGCCAAAGATGTCGCCGTTCTGATTGGTGTCGGCGGGCATGGCGAGCGTGCGCGTGCAGAGATCGCCGCGCGGCTCGGTCTCGTCGTTTGGCGGCGCGTGGACATGGGTATCGGTCACTTGAAGGTCTCCCAGCCCAGATCGGGCGCAAAGCGGTCGCCGAATTTTTGCGCCAGCGCGCGCAAGGTGGCGGCGATATTCTCCGGCCCGCGCGTGCGTGCATAATTTAAAGGACCGCCGCGGAACGGCGCGTAGCCGGTGCCAAAGATCATCGCGCCGTCAACGACATCGGCATTGTCGACAATCCCCTCGCGCAAACAGGCGACACAGACGTTCGACATCGGCAGCACCAGGCGGTCGATCATTTCCGGCGTAGGCTCGGCCGGCTGCGCCGCGCCTTGCGGGCGTGAGCCCAACGGCGCCTCGGGCTTGCCGTCCTTCCAGAGATAGAAGCCCTTACCGGACTTGCGGCCGAGTTCGCCGCGCGTGACCTTTTCGCGCAGCCACGCCGGCGTCGGCGGCAACGCATCGCCGAATTTCGAGCGCAGCATGTCGCCGACGTCGAGACAGATGTCGAGGCCGACCTGGTCGGCGAGCTCAATCGGCCCCATCGGCATGCCGAACTTTTTCGCGGCGGCATCGATGACGGTCTGGTCGATCCCCTCATCCAGCATCACCATCGCCTCCAGCATATAAGGCGTCAGCGCGCGGTTGACGAGGAAGCCGGGCGAGCTCTTCACCGGCAGCGGCAGGCGGTCGATGGCGCCGACAAAGGCGAGCGCTTCCTTGTGCAGCTTCGCGTCGGTACCGTCATGGCTGACCACTTCAACAAGCTGCAACCGCGACACCGGATTGAAGAAGTGTAGCCCCAACAGCCGCTCCGGCTTTTGCAGCGTGGTGCGCAGATCCTGCAGCGGGATGCTTGAGGTGTTGGTGGCGAGGATCGCGCCCGGCTTCATCTTCGGCTCGATCGAGGCATAGACCTTCTGCTTGAGCTCGAGCTTTTCCGGCACCGCCTCGATGATGAGGTCGGCGCCGCGCACGCCCTCCCCCACCATGTCCGGAATGAGCTGGTCGAGCGCATCGCGCACGGCGGTGCGCTTGCGCTTGATCTTGCCGAAGAGATCGGCGGCGCGCTTCATCGCACCCGCAATCGGCTCGGCCTTCATGTCGGCAAGCGTAACGCGAAAATCCTGTCCGGCGCACCAGGCGGCGATGTCGCCGCCCATGGCGCCGGCGCCGATGACATGGACGTGCTCGATCCTGTTGCCGCTGCCTGCAAGCTTCTTCATCTGCTCGCGCAGGAAGAAGACGCGGATCAAATTCTGCGCCGTCGGCGTCACCATCAGCTTGGCGAACGAAGTCTTCTCGGCGGCCAGCATTGCGGACTTGTCGCCGCCATGACGTTCCCAGAGATCGATCAGCGCGTCCGGCGCGGGATAATGTTCATGCGGTGCTGCCTTCTCGGCCTCGGCGCGCATGCGGCCCGCGAGCAGGCGGCGAACGGGTGCGAGATTGAGCAGCGTCACCAGCGGGCTCTTGTTGGCGCGCTTGAGCTTGCCGGAAACCGCGTCCTTCACGGCGTTACGAACATGGCGCTCCTCGCAGACGGCATCGACGAGACCGAGCGACTTCGCCCGGCGCGCGTCGATGGTGCGGCCCGTCAGCATCAGCGTCATCGCCTGCATGGGATTGACGAGCTCGGTAAAGCGCGCAGTGCCGCCAAGGCCGGGGTGCAGGCCCAGCATCACCTCGGGGAAGCCGAAGCGCGTATCTGATATCGCGATGCGCATCTGGCAGGCGAGCGCGACTTCGAGGCCGCCGCCGAGACAGAAGCCGTGGATCACGGCGACTGTGGGAATGCGCATCGCCTCCAGCCGGTCGATCACGGCATGGGCGCGGCCGATAGCGGTCTCGACCTGGTTGGGATCGGCAGCACCACGGAATTCGTTGACGTCGGCGCCGGCGATGAAGCCCGAGGTTTTCGCCGAGCGGATGACGAGGCCGGTTGGGCGGTTCGTCTCAAGCTCCGTGAGCACGCGGTCGAACCCCTCGATCACCCCGGCCGAAAGCGTATTGGCGCTGGAATCGGCGCGATCGAACAAGAGCCATGCGACACCGTCAGCATCGCGGGTGAGGCGGAAATCGTGATAGGGCCGGTCGGGCTCGGGCTTGGGTCCGAGTTCGAGCACGCGTTCGCCGAGGACGTCCATGATCTTTTCGGCCATGGTCACACCATCTCGATCAGCATGGCGCCGCCCTGGCCGCCGCCGATGCATTCGGTGGCAATGCCACGGCGCGTGCCGAGCCGCTTCATGGCGTTGACGAGATGCAGCACGATGCGGTTACCCGAGGTACCGACGGGGTGGCCGAGGCTGATCGCCCCACCATCGACATTGAGCTTGTTGCGGTCGAGCTCGCCGGCGGCGCCGTCGAGGCCGAGCACTTCCTTGCAGAATTTTTCGTCATTCCAGGCCGCGAGACAGCCGAGCACTTGCGCCGCGAACGCTTCGTTCAATTCCCAGGTCTCGACGTCCTGCAGACTCAACTCGTTGCGCTTCAAGAGCGCGGTGGCCGACAGCACCGGGCCAAGGCCCATGATCGAGGGATCGAGCGCCGCCCACTGGCTGTCGATGATGGCGGCTTTCGGCGTCAGGCTGTGCTTCACCACGGCGTCTTCAGAGGCGAGGATCACCCAGGACGCGCCGTCAGTGATCTGTGAGGAATTGCCGGCAGTGACCTGGCCCCATGGCCGCTCGAACACGGGCTTCAGCTTGGCCAGCGATTCCGGCGTCGAGTCCGGACGAACGCCGTCATCGTGATCGTAAAACTTGCCGTCGCGCGAGAAGGCGATTTCGAGCTCGCCCTTCAGAAAGCCTTCGGCCTGCGCATGCGCCAGCCGCCTGTGGCTCTCGGCGGCGTAAATATCCGACTGCTCGCGGGTGATCCCGAACAATTGCCCGACGACTTCGGCCGTCTGGCCCATATTGAGCTCGGTGATGGGATCGGTGAGGCCGCGCTCAAGGCCGATGATCGGCTTGAAATAGGATGGTTTCGCCTTCAGCGCCGCCATGATCTTCGCGCCAAGGCCGCGTGCGCCGGCAAGCCCGGCAAACCAGCGTACGCCGGCCTGCGGCCAGACCAGCGGCGCGTGGCTCAGCGCTTCGGCGCCGCCGGCCAAAATCAGGTCGGAGACGCCTTCGCGGATGTAGCGATAACCGGTGTCGATCGACTGCATGCCGGAGCCGCAATTGATCTGCACGGTGAAGGCGACCATTTTTTCGCCCATGCCGAGCCGAAGTGCTGCGACGCGCGCCGGGTTCATCTCGTCGGCAATGACATTGACGCAGCCGAGGATTACCTGGTCGAAGGCGGTGGGCGCAAAGGGCTGGCGCGCCAGCAGCGGCCGGCCGCATTGCACGGCGAGATCGACGGGAGTGAAAGGGCCTGGACCTGAGCGAGCCTTGATGAACGGCGTCCGGCTGCCGTCGATGATGAAAACCGGTCGTGCCATCAGCTCGCCGCCCTCTGGTCACCCAATTCCTGGAAGAATTGATGCACATCGGCGCTCTTCTTGTAAATCGGCGACAGCGCCTCGGGGGCGAAATCGTCGACCTCGATCACCTTCATGACGGCCTCATGCGCGGTCGCCAGTTTCTCGCCTTCAGCCTGGGTGATGACGCCCTTCTTCACGCCTTCGTTCCAGTCGTGGATGTGCGCGGCATGCAATCGCTTGCGGATGTCCTCGGAAGCAGCCACCAGCTTGAAGGCTTTCTCCAGCCGCGCCACGCCGCGATCATCCTCGACATGCGAGAGATCCGGCGTCAGGCGCTCGCGCGCCGCCGACGGCTCGAGGATGAGCTGGGCGCATTCGTGCACCACACGATCGGTCGGGCCGAGCACGCGGGCGCCAAACGGCTGCAAGAAGAATTTCAGCAGCACGGCAACGAAGCGGTTGGGAAGATTGCCGAGGATTTCGGCGAGGCGATTTTCGATGGTCTTGAAACCGCTCGCCATGCACCATTCAAGTGCTGCGAAATCGGCATGCTGGCGGCCCTCCTCTTCCCAACGCTTCAGCGCTGCGGAAAGCAGATAGAGCTCGGAGAGGATATCGCCGAGCCGGGCAGAGAGCATCTCCTTGCGCTTGAGCGCGCCGCCGAGCGTGAGCAGCGCCATGTCTGCTGTGAGCGCGAACGCCGAGGAATAGCGCGAGAGCTGGCGATAGAACTTCGTCGCAAGTCCCGCATCGGGCGCAGGCGCGAAGATCCCGCCGCTCCAGCTGCGGCCCCAGGCGCGGAACAGCGTCTTGAAGCTGTGGCCGACATGGCTCCACAGCGACTTGTCGAATTCGTCCAATCCGCGCGTGCGGTCTTCATCGCGCAGCGCGTTCATTTCCGCGAGCAGATACGGGTGCGCGCGGACCGCGCCCTGCCCGAACACGATCAGATTGCGGGTGAGGATATTGGCGCCCTCCACCGTGATGCCGACCGGCACGGCGCGGTAGAGACTGCCCATATAGTTCTGCGGGCCGTCGATGACGGCCTTGCCGCCATGGATGTCCATGGCGTCGTCGATCACGATGCGCATCCGCTCGGTGGCGTGCAGCTTCATGATGCCGGAGATGACAGCGGGGTGATGGCCCTGATTGAGCGCCGAGCAGGTCAGCCGCCGCGCCGCGTCGATCAAATAGGCCGTGCCGGCGATGCGGGCGAGTGGCTCCTCGATGCCCTCGAATTTTGAGATGGAAA
>Ga0081540_1002152_pt1 | contig 16368 bp, 15 predicted proteins | sample TabmetS2T1R1_FD_71024 | JGI IMG/M metagenome (GOLD analysis project Ga0081540, IMG submission 71024) | Tabebuia heterophylla rhizosphere microbial communities from the University of Puerto Rico - S2T1R1 | ecosystem: Host-associated > Plants > Roots > Rhizosphere ... | reverse complement strand
CCACCCGCGGCAGGTGCGCGCGCTCGCGCTCGGCCCGCATCACCGCGCGCGAGCCCTTGACCTCGGACAGCTTGCGGCGCAGCGCCGAGATGCGGTCGCGCGCCAGGCGGCGGTCGGTCTCGATCTGCGTCTCGCCGGGTCCTCGCGTACCGATGCCCGGCGTCGACCCCGATGCGCCCAGGCGCTCGAGGTGCGTCCACAGGCCGCGCATGCGCGCGAGGTTGTACTCGAGCTGGGCGAGCTCGACCTGGAGCTTGCCCTCGGCGCTGTTGGCGTGCCCGGCGAAGATGTCGAGAATGATCGCCGTGCGGTCGATGACCGGCAGGCCGAGCTCGGCCTCGAGGTTGCGCTCCTGGCGCGGGGAGAGCTCGTCGTCGCAGGCGATGACGTTGGCGTCGGCGGCCTTGGCGGCCTCGCGGACCTCCTCGACCTTGCCCGGCCCGACGTAGGTGTTCGGGTGCGGCTGCTCGCGATGCTGGATGGCCTGGCCGACCACCGCGACGCCCGCCGTGCGCAGCAGCTCGCGCAGCTCGCCGAGGTCCTCGCCATCGGGCAGGGCAGCGATGCAGAAGGCGCGCTGCTTGGCGCGGCCCTCTGTTTGGACGTCGGAGTTGCGGGAAGGCGTGGTACGGCCGTGACGGCTTCGCTGCATCCCTACCCAGTTTAGGACGGCTCAGGCCACGCGGCGCAGGACCGCGCGGCGGCCGTCGAGCGAGCGCGGCGCGCCCAGCCCGGCCTCGCGGGCGCACAGGGCGGCCTGCACGCGGTCGACGACCTGCAGCTTGTTGCAGATCGCCGACAGGTGGTTGCGGATCGTCTTGGGGCTCAGGTAGAGCGTCTGGGCGATCTGGGCGTTGCCGGCCCCGTCGGCGAGCAGCTCGAGGACCTCGCGCTCGCGCCGGCTGAGCTGCGGGAACGGGTCGCCGGCGCCCTCCGTGCGCGCGGCGGCGAAGTCGCGGACGTCGGCCGCCACCGCGGGCGCGAAGAGCATCGCGCCGCGGCCGACGAGGCGGATCGCGGCGAGCAGCTCGTCCTCGTCGGCCCCGAGGTCGACCCAGCCGCGGACGCCGAGCTCGACGGCCCTCCTCAGACGCTCACGCTCGTGCTCGCCGGCGAGCACGAGCACGTGAGCGTCTGGGGCCCCCCGGGCGATGCTGCGAACGACGGCCAGGCTGTCGGCGACTCCCCGGGTGAGCTCTACCACCACAACATCGGGCCGCAGCTCGCGCGCGCGGTGCGGCGCCGCGGCGAGGTCCGGCACCTCGCCAGCGAGCTCGAGATCGTCGGCGCCGGCCACGAGCGCCCGGAGGCCGGCGCGGACGACCGGATCGGTGTCGCCCAGCACGACGCGCAGCGACCGCGGCCCCCCGGCCACTTCCGGATACGCGTCGAATCGTCGCATGCACCGCATATGTTGCGGCCCGGCGGCCATCCGCACATCGGGCGATCGGCTACGCCTTTCGGGTGGGTCTTTAGAGAGACGGCCCGCCTCTTTAGATGAATTGACTCGTGTTCATCAGCACTGTCCGCCATCCTTAAGGGCCGGGGGCAAACGGTGACCGAGCACGAAGAGACCGCGGCAGGCCAGGCGCCGACGGTCGGCAACCTGCCGGCGCAGCTGACCAGCCTCGTGGGCCGCGGCCGCGAGCTCGCCGAGCTGTCGGCGCTGCTGGCCGGAACGCGCCTGCTCACCCTCACCGGCCCCGGCGGATCGGGCAAGAGCCGGCTCGGGCTCGCCGTCGCGCGCGCGCACGCCGCCGAGTACCCCGGTGGTGCATGGTGGGTCGACCTCGCCTCGCTGTCGGACCCCGATCTCGTCGCCCAGCACGTCGCCGGCGCCTTCGACCTGTCCCCGATGCCCGCGCAGGCGGCCGCCGCGGCGATCGCGCGCCGTGTCGGCACCGAGCGGACGCTGCTCGTCCTCGACAACTGCGAGCACGTCGCCGACGAGACCGCCGCGCTCATCGCCGGGCTGCTGGGCGCCTGCCCGGCGCTGCAGGTCGTCGCCACCAGCCGCCAGTCGCTCGGCGTCCCCGGTGAGCAGCTCTTCCGCGTCGGCGGCCTGGCCGTCAACGCGCCCGGTGACCGCTCGGCCGAGCCGGGCGCCGTCGACCTGTTCCTCGAGCGCGCCGCCTGGGCCGCGCCGTCGTTCAAGGTCACCGACCGCACCACCGCGGCGGCCGCCCGCGTCTCGCGGTGGCTCGACGGGATGCCGCTGGCCATCGAGCTAGCCGCCGCGCGGGTCGCCGTCCTCGGCGTCGAGCAGATCGCCGAGCGCCTGGAGCACGACTGGCGCCTGCTGGGCCAGGCGTCCCCACCCACCCGCGGGGCGCCGGCCCGCCAGCAGACGATCCACGCCACGCTCGAGTGGAGCCATAGGATGCTCAGCCCCGCCGAGCAGGCGCTGTTCCGCCGGCTGGCGGTGTTCCGCGGGACGATCTCGCTCGAGGCCGTCGAAGCGGTCGGCGCCGCCGGCGAGGCCGAGCGCGCGACGGTGGTCGACACGCTCGCGCGCCTCGTCGACCACTCGCTCGTGCAGGTCGTCGAGCGCGCCGGCGAGACGCGCTACCGGCTGCTGGAGACCGTGCGTCAGTACGGCCTGGAGAAGCTCGCCGAGAGCGGCGAGGCCGAGGCCGTTCAGCAGGCGCAGACGCGCTACCTCATCGACCTGGCTGAGCGGGCCCAGGCCGGCCTCGCCGGGCCCGACCAGGCGCGCTGGATCGAGCGCCTCGACGCCGAGCGCGACGACCTGCGCGCCGTGCTCGATCGCGAGCTGGCCGACGCGCCCGAGACCGCCGGCCGCCTGGCGGGCATGCTGTGGCCGTTCTGGTCGCGGCGCGGCGCCTATCAGGAGGCGCGCATCCGCCTGGAACGGGCCGCCGCCCTCGCCGACCAGATGAGCCCGGCGGTGCGCGTCGGCGTGCTAACCGGGGCCGGCGTCCTGGCCTTCCTGCAATGCGACTACCTCATCGCCGGATCGCGCCTCGAGGACGCGCTGCGCCTCAACCATGAGCTCGGCGACCGCCGCGGCGTCGCCACCGTCCTGCAGCGGCTGGGGTCGATCGCCCGCGAGCAGGGCCGCTACGACGAGGCCCGCCGCCAGCACGAGCGCAGCCAGGCCGTCTGGGAGGAGCTCGACGACCGCTCGGGCGTCGCCGCCTCGCTGGACTACCTGGGTTTCGTCGCCTGGCTGGTGGGCGACGACGAGCGCGCCGAGGAGCTCGGTGGCCGCGCCCTGGCGACCTTCCGCGCCAGCGGCGAGGCGCAGGAGACCGCGGCGGCGCTCATCAACCTCGGCGCCGCCGCCGGCTACGCCGGCGACACCCCGCTCGCGCGCCGCCGCCTCGACGAGGCGTTGTCGATCTCGCGGCAGATCGGCTACCAGGAGGGCGCCGCCTGGGCCCAGCACGAGCTGGCGATCCTCGCCCGCCGCGAGCACGATCTCCCGGGCGCCGCCGCGCTGCTGCGCACGAGCCTGCGCCTGCACTACGAGCTCGGGGACCGCTGGCGCGTGGCGAGCGTCCTCGAGGAGGTCGCGGGCGGCGTCCTCGTGCGCCTGGATCCGGCACGCGCGGCGGAGCTGCTCGGCGCCGCCGAGGCGCTGCGCGACGCGATGCAGACCCCGCTGCCGCCCGCCGAGCGCGGCGACTACGACCGCGCGCTCGAAACGCTGCAGCGCCGGATGGCCCCGGCCGTGCTCGAGCGCCACTGGGAGACCGGCCGCGCTCGCGGCCTGGAGCGCTCGATCCCGGTCGCGATCGAGGCGATCGCGCGGCTCTCGAGCTCCGACGCCCCGCCGTGGCGCCACGCGCTCGCCGACCTGCTCACCGAGCGCGAGCAGGCGGTGCTCGCCCTCCTGCGCGAGGGCCACACCAACCGCGAGATCGCCGCCGAGCTCTTCATCAGCCCGAGCACTGCCGGCGTGCACGTCTCCAACATCCTGCGCAAGCTCGGCGTGCGCAGCCGCGTGCAGGCGGCGACGCTCGCCGCCCAGCTCGGACTGCCGCCGTCGCCGCGGACGCCGGTCAGTCCGGGAGCGCGAGCAGCACGTCCGACGCCTTGATCACGGCGACGACCTCGCTGCCCTCGCTCAGGCCGAGCTCGCGCACCGCCTCGACGGTGATCGAGGCCACGACGCGGTTGCCGCCGACGTCGAGCTCGACGTTGGCGATCGCCGCCCCCTCGGTGATGGAGCGGACGGTTCCGGGCAGCTGATTGCGAGCGCTGATCTTCATGGGCTGCAGGCTAGTCGAGCGCGACGAGCCGAACGGCTCCCGGCGGGAAGGTCGCCCAGGCATCCATGCCCGCATGTATACGCAACCGATCGATCTCGTCGCTCGGACGCTCGACGACGACCTCCCCGACCCGCAGCCGCACCCTGTTGCCCTCCGGCGCGAGGCCATGTACGACGCCCCGGAGCCCGTTGAGGCCGTCCGACGGCGCCTGCAGCGCCAGCGCCACCTCCCACGGGTAGACCGCCACGCCGACGCGGCCGTTCGGCGCCGCCTCCGAGGCGCGGACGACGCCGCCCGCGTCGAGCGTCACCTCGGTGCCGCCGTCGCCTCGGCCGGGCAGCAGGTTGCCGCCGGTGAACGCCGCCACGAACGCGTCGGCGGGATGGGCGACGAGCTCGGCGGCCGACCCCTCCTGCCTCAGCCGCCCGTCGACGATGACCCCGATGCGGCCGGCCAGCGCGGCCGCGTCGCGGAAGTCGTGGGTGACCACGAGCGTGGGCAGCGCCAGCTCGCTCAGGACGTCCTGGAGCTCCGCGCGGACCGCTGCGCGCGTGTGCGCATCCAGCGCGGACAGCGGCTCGTCGAGCAGCAGCACGTCGGGGTCGCGGGCCAGCGCCCGCGCAAGCGCGACCCGCTGGCGCTCCCCGCCGGACAACGCGCCCGGCCGCTCGCCGGCCAGGTGCGCGATGCGCAGCCGCGCCAGCAGCTCGTCCACGCGCGCCTGGCCGCCGAAGGCGACGTTGGCGCGCACGGTCATGTGCGGGAACAGGGCGTACTCCTGGAACACGAGGCCCACCGAGCGGCGCTCGGGCGGGACGTCGATCCTCCTGCCCGCGTCGAACCATGCCTGGTCGCCCAGCGCGATGCGCCCGCGATCGGGCTTGCGCAGGCCGGCGATCGCGCGCAGGACGGTCGTCTTGCCCGCCCCGGACGGGCCGACCAGCGCGACTGTCTCGGCGCCGACGTTCAGGCGGATGCCGAGCTCGAACGAGCGAAGGCCGACGGCGATGTCGAGCTCGAGCGTCTCCACGACGACAGGATCTTGTACGAGAGCAGCACCCCGCCGCTCAGCACCACCAGGAGGACCCCGATCGACAGCGCCACGTCGAAGTTCGACTCGAGCTGCTCGTAGATGGTCAGCGTGAGCGTCTGGGTCTGCCCGCGGACGTTGCCTGCGAAGACGATCGTGGCCCCGAACTCGCCCACCCCGCGGGCGAACGCCAGCACCCATCCCGCCAGCAGCCCGCCGGCGGCCAGGGGCAGCCCGATGCGCCAGAACGTGCGCCCCGGCCCGGCGCCCAGCGTCCGCGCCGCGTCGGTCAGCGTGGGGTCGACCGACTCGAACGCGCTGATCGCCTGGCGGACGTAGAACGGCGAGGCGACGAAGGTCACCGCCAGGACGACCGCCCACTCGGTGAACGGCAGCACGATCCCCGCGTCGCGCAGCTGGCCCCCGAAGAGCCCGCCCGCCCCGACCGCCGCCAGCAGGCCGATGCCCGCCACGGCCGGCGGCAGCACGAGCGGCAGCTCGATGAGCGTCACGAGCAGGGCGCGGCCCGGGAACCGGCGGCGCGCGATCAGCCACGCGGTCGGCGTGCCGAACACGAGGATGAGCACGTTGGCGATCGCGTTGGTGCGGATCGTGACCTTCAGCGCGTCCTGGACCTCGGGCTCGCGGAGCAGCCCGGGCACGTCCCGGAGCGGCACCTGCGTGAACAGGGCCACGATCGGGACGGCCAGGAACGCGATGGTGATCCCGGCGCACAGCGCGAGGAGCGCGGTGAACGCGCCGCGCGGCAAGCGATCAGCCGCGCGGCGGCAGGCCGAACCCGTACGCCTTGAGGGCGCCGCGGCCGGCGCGACCCGTGACCTTGTCGATGAACGCCTTGGCGCCCGCCGTGTCCACGCCCGCCCGCTTGACCGTGCAGATCTGGTAGCGCACCGGCGGCTGGGCCCACTTCGGCAGGCTGAGCATCTTCGTGCGGTCCTTCACCGCCAGCCCGTCGGTGTAGTAGACGAAGCCGGCGTCGGCCGAGCCCAGGGCGACCTGCGAGGAGACCTGGCCGACGTTGCTCTGCTGGCTGACGCGGTTGCTCGACAGGATCGAGGACAGGCGCATGCGCCTGAGCAGCTGGCGCGTGTAGCCCCCGATGGGGACGCCGGCCTGGCCGATCGAGAGCCGCCGGCCGCCGCTGCGCAGCGAGTAGACGGACGTGACCTTCCCAGGGTTGGCATTCGGGATCAGCAGCACGAGACGGTTGATCGCGAAGGTGACGGGGCGCGTGCACAGGCCCTCGTGGAACAGGGCCTGCGCCTCGTGCGGGCTCGCCGAGGCGAAGACGTCGGCCGGCGCGCCGCGCTCGATCTGCAGTTGCAGCGTGTTCGAGCCGCCGAAGCTGTACTTCGGCGCCTTGTCGAGGGCCGGGAAGACGTTGGTCAGCGACGTGGCCGCGTAGACGTTGACGGCCTGCGCGGCCGCCGGCGCGGCGAGCGCGACGACGCCGGCGAGCAGCGCGGCGAGCGTGGTGCGGCGCATGTTCTCAGCCTCCTCCGGGCGAGCCCGGAACGGTGATCAGCTTGTCGAGGGCATCCCCCGCCTGCTCGACGCCCAGCGGGATGGGCAGGCCCGCTGCTGCCGGACCGCCCTTCATCATCCGCAGCGCTGCGAGCAGCTGTCCGTCGACGGTCAGGATCCGGGAGACGAGCAGGCGCGTGCCGGGGTCGGCCGCATAGGCGGCGCCGTCGAGGTAGACGCCGACGAGCAGCTCCTCGAGGCTCGCTCCGAGCTCGACCGCCTTGGCACGCGTCGTGAACGCGCTCTTGGGCAGGTCGAACGCGAAGTCCTTGGAGCCGACGGCGTCCTCGCCGAGGACGGCGTTGATCTTGTCGATGTTCGTGCGCTTGGCCTTGCGCGCCTCGTCGAGCGTGCGCCGCTCGGCGGCGTTGAACAGCCCGGGCGTCTTCAGGGCGGTCCGGTAGAAGGCGAGGGTCGCGCGCTCACCGACCGCGCCGAACGCGAGGAACCCGAGGTCGTCGCCCTGCGGCGCAGGAGGCTGCGGGGCGGCTCCCGCCGCACCCGTGCCCAGCACCCCGACGACCGTCCCTCCGAGGGCGCCCGCGCCGACGCGCAGGAACGCGCCGCGGCTGAGCCCCTCATGCCTATGCATGAAGCACCATGTCCCTATGCATATCCCACGGAGCCGTTGGTAGTCAACTTGCGACTACGATCCGGCGCTGTGCGTCGTGGCGCTCTACTCCTTGTCGCGCTGACGGCGCTGGCCGGGTGCGGCGGCGCGTCCGACAGCCCGACGCCGCCGCCCCCGGCCTCCGAGGCGAAGGTCGCGCTGCTGCAGGCGCCCAAGCGCCCGGGCGAGGTCATCGTGCGCGGCGACGGCTCGCCCGAGTCGCACGGTCCGTTCGCCTTCGACGGCCGCTATCTCGTTCGCTTCCAGCAGTTCGCGCCCGAGGACCCCAACATGGACTTCGCGGGCCAGACCGCGTTCGTGGCCACGCTCGACCGCCAGGCCGAGATCGAGGGCCCGGGGACGGTCAAGCTGTTCCGCGCCGCCCGGCGCACAGGCCGGCGCACGGTCACGCTGCACGGCCGCCTGTACGTCGACGTCAGCTTCGGCGACTTCCCCTACGCCATCCGCTTCAGCCCGGCGCGTTGAGGCTCGCAATCTTCCCCACGGCGCTGTTGCGCCCGGGTACGGTTGCCCCACTCTGGCTCAGATCTCCACGGAAGAGACGGTCCGCATAGGCGCTGCTGCCACGGCGCTCGGTGTCAGCATCGACACCCTGCGCCGGTGGGAGCGCGACGGGCGCGTGACCTTCGAGCGCCGCGGCCAGCAGCGCTACATGAGCTCCGACGAGCTCGCCCGGCTCCTGCGCGAGCGGGCGGCCGCCGGCGGGAGCGCGCGCAACCGGCTCACCGGGATCGTGCTGGCCGTGCGCCGCGACGACGTGATGGCTCAGGTCGACATGGCCTGCGGCCCGCACAGGATCGTCTCGCTGATGACCCGCGAGGCGGCCGATCAGCTCGATCTCAAGCCCGGCGACTCGGCCACCGCCGTCATCAAGGCGACGACGGTCGTCGTCGAGCGCAGCTGAGCGCCCCTGCTCCCGTTAGCGTGCCGGTCGCATGCCGACCCTGGAGGAGCTCGAGCGCGTCGCCCGCGGCGCCCCGCCGCCGCCGCTGACCGGCGACGATCGCGCGCGGATCGCCGCGGCGCGCGCGGTGGTCGACGAGGCGCTGGCCTCGGGCGAGGCGGTCTACGGGGTGACGACCGGCATAGGCAACCTGGCAAGCGTCCGGATCGATGCGCATGACGCCGCGGCGCTGCAGCTGAACCTGGTGCGCTCGCATGCCGCGGGCGCCGGCGAGCCACTGGCGCCCGAGGTGGTGCGAGGGATGCTCGCGCTGCTGGCGGCATCGCTGCGGCGCGGGCACTCGGGCGTGCGCACCGAGGTCGTGACCGCGCTGCTGGCCCTGCTCGACGCCGACGTGGTGCCGGTCGTACCCGCGAAGGGGTCGGTGGGCTCGTCGGGCGACCTCGCGCCGCTCGCGCACGTCGCGCTCGTCCTCGTCGGCGAAGGCGAGGCGTTCGTCGGCGGCGAGCGGGTCGACGGCGGCGCCGCGCTGGCGCGCGCCGGGCTGGCGCCGCTGGCGCTGGAGCCGAAGGAGGGCCTGGCGCTCATCAACGGCACGCACCTCATGGCGGCGGCCGGCGGCCTGGCCGTTCGCGACGCGCGGCGGCTGCTCGACGCCGCGGTGGTCGCGCTGGCGCTCTCGCTGGAGGCGTTCAAGGGCTCGACCGTGCCCTTCGACGCGCGGCTGGCGGCGATCCGGCCGCATCCCGGGCACGAGCGAGTCGCGGCGCGGCTGCGAGACCTGCTCGCCGGCAGCGACGTGGTGGCAAGCCACGCCGACTGCGGCCGGGTCCAGGACCCCTACACGCTGCGCTGCGCGCCGCAGGTCCTCGGCGCCGTCGACGATGCGCTGGACTACGTCGAGACCGCGCTCGAGCGCGAGTTGCAGGCGGTGACCGACAACCCGCTGGTCTTCCCCGAGGACGGCGACGTCGTCGCCGGCGGCAACTTCCACGGCCAGCCGCTGTCGCTGCCGCTGGACCACCTGGCGCTCGCGCTGTGCGAGATGGCGTCGTTCAGCGAGCGGCGCACCTACGCGCTGCTGTCACCAAGCTATGCCGAGCTGCCGCCGTTCCTGTCGCCGCGGCCGGGTCTGTCGACCGGGTTGATGATCACCCAGTACGCCGCGGCCGCCCTGGTCAACGAGTGCCAGGTGCTCGCCCATCCCGCGGGCGCCGGGTCGATCCCGACCTCCGCAGGCCAGGAGGACTTCAACTCGATGGGCGCCACCGCGGCGCTCAAGGCGCGCCAGGCGGTCGAGAACTGCGCGCAGGTCATCGCCACCGAGCTCGTCTGCGCGTGCCAGGGCCTGGAGTTCCACCGGCCGCTGCGCACGACCGAGCCGCTCGAGGCGGCGATGGCGAAGGTGCGGGCGATCGTGCCGCGCGTCGAGGACGATCGCGTGCTGAGCGGGGAGCTGGCCGAGCTGGCCGGCGCCCTGCGGACCGGAGAGGTGGTGCTGTGAGACCGGGCGAACCAGCGCTTCGCATGCTGGACAACAACCTGCACCCCGACGTGGCCGAGCGCCCGCAGGACCTCGTCGTCTACGGCGGGATCGGCAAGGCGGCGCGCGACCAGGCGTCGCTGCGCACGATCCGCCGGGAGCTGTCGGAGCTCGGTGCGGCCGAGACGCTGCTCGTGCAGTCGGGCAAGCCGGTGGCGGTCTTCGAGACCCATCCCGACGCGCCGCGGGTGCTCATCGCCAACTCCAACCTCGTGCCGCGCTGGGCGACGTGGGAGCACTTCCGCAAGCTCGACGCGGCGGGCCTGATGATGTACGGGCAGATGACCGCGGGGTCCTGGATCTACATCGGGACCCAGGGGATCCTGCAGGGCACCTACGAGACGTTCGCCGCGGTGGCGCGCAAGCGGTTCGGCGGCTCGCTGGCCGGGCGGCTGGTGGTGACCGCCGGCCTCGGCGGCATGGGCGGCGCCCAGCCGCTGGCGGTGACCATGAACGGCGGCTGCGCGCTGTGCGTCGAGGTCGACCTGCAGCGCATCGAGCGCCGCATCGAGACCGGCTACCTCGACGAGCGCGCCGCCGACCTCGACGACGCGCTGCGCCGCCTGGACGCTGCCCGCGGCCGCGGCGAGGCGCTGTCGATCGGGCTGCTCGGCAACGCGGCCGAGGTGCTGCCCGAGCTCGTGCGCCGTGGCGCGGCGATCGACGTCGTGACCGACCAGACGAGCGCCCACGACCCGCTCAACGGCTATGTGCCCGCGGGGCTGACCGTCGAGCAGGCAGATGCGCTGCGCCGCAGCGATCCCGATGACTACCTCAGGCGGGTCGGCGAGAGCGTGGTCGAGCATGTCGCCGCCATCCGCCTGCTGCAGGAGGCCGGCGCGGAGGCCTTCGACTACGGCAACGCGCTGCGCGGCCTGGCCGCCTCCCACGGCGACGAGAACGCGTTCGCCTACCCCGGCTTCGTGCCCGCCTACATCCGGCCGCTGTTCTGCGAGGGCAAGGGCCCGTTCCGCTGGGTCGCGCTCTCCGGCGATCCGGCCGACATAGCCGCGACCGACGATGCGATCCTCGACCTCTTCGGCGATCAGGAGCACATCGCCCGCTGGATCGGGCTGGCGCGCGAGCGCGTGCACTTCCAGGGGCTGCCGGCGCGGATCTGCTGGCTGGGCTACGGCGAGCGCGACCGCGCGGGCCTGCGGTTCAACGAGATGGTGGCCAGCGGCGAGCTGCGCGGGCCGATCGTCATAGGCCGCGATCACCTCGACGCGGGCTCGGTCGCCTCGCCCGAGCGCGAGACCGAGTCCATGCTCGATGGCACCGACGCCGTCGCCGACTGGCCGCTGCTCAACGCGATGGTCAACGTCGCCTGCGGGGCGTCGTGGGTCTCGATCCACCACGGCGGCGGCGTCGGGATGGGCCTGTCGATCCACGCCGGGCAGGTCTGCGTGGCAGACGGCACGCCGGAGGCGGCCGAGCGTCTGCGCCGCGTGCTGACCGCCGACCCCGGGATGGGCATCGTCCGCCACGCCGACGCCGGCGAGCCGCTGGCGATCGAGGCCGCGCGGCGCACCGGGGTGCGTATCCCGATGCTGGATCCGGCGTGAGCAGCACGTCTTCGATCTGCGTCGAGGGCGCCGCGCAGGTGCTGCGCCCCCCGTCCGAAGGGATGGGCTACCTGCGCCACGACCGCGCGGCGGAGCTCTCGCTCGATCCCGGGCCCGTCTCGATCTCGGGCGATCGCATCACCGGATTCCAGCGCGACGGCGACGCCACGGTGCGCATCGACGCCACCGGCTGCGCCGTCATCCCGGGACTCGTGGATTGCCATACGCACCTGCCGTTCGCCGGCTGGCGCGCGGAGGAGTACGAGCTCAAGGTCACCGGGGTCGCCTACGAGGAGATCGCCCGCCGCGGCGGCGGGATCGCCGCCAGCGCGCGCGCCTTCGCGCAGGCCTCCGACGAGGAGGTGCTCGCCCAGGCGCGTGCGGTCGCGGCCGAGATGCTCGCCCACGGCACCACGGCGTTCGAGGGCAAGACGGGTTACGGGCTGTCGGTCGCGGCCGAGGCCCGCGCCGTGCGCCTGGGCCGCCGGCTCGCCGCAGACCGCGTCACCGGCCTGTTCGCGCACGCGGTCCCGGAGGGCTACACCGCCGACGCGTGGATGGACGAGGTCGACGCGCTCGCTTCGGAATGCGAAGTCGATGCCCTCGACATCTACGTCGAGTCGGTGGCGTTCGGCAACGAGCACCTCGAGCGGCTGGGCACCATCGCCGCCCGCGAGGGTGTGCCGTTGCGCGCGCACGTCGAGCAGTTCAACGCCAACCACTCGGTGCCGATCGCGGTGGCCGCCAACGCGCGCTCGGTCGACCACCTCGCCTGCCTCCCACCCGAGGAGGTGGACGTGCTGGCGGCGGCCGAGTGCGCCGCCGTCCTGTTGCCCGGCGCCGAGCTGATGAGCGACGAGCACACGCCGCCGGCGCGGGCGCTGGCCGACGCCGGGGCGATCTGCGCCCTGGCCACCGACTGCAATCCCGGCACCTCCCCGATCGTCTCGTTGCCGCTCATCGTCGGCCTCGCGGTCCGCCGCTACGGCTGGACCGCGCTGGAGGCGCTGCTGGCCTGCACGCTGAACGCGGCGTGGGTGCTGGGGCTGTCGGACGAGCTCGGATCGCTCGAGCTCGGCAAGCGCGCCGACCTCGTCGTGCTCGACGAGCCGATCGCGCACGTCCCGTACCGCTTCGGTCGCAACCCGGTGTCCGTCGTCGTGCGCGCAGGCGAAGTTGTCTGGGTGCGGCCCGACGCGACCTGGCGGGTGCTGAGCACGTGATCCGCGCCGGCGACCTCGCCAGACGACTGGCCGAGATCGAGCCGATCGGGCTCGGTGCCGACGGCACCACCCGGCTGGCCTGGACGCCCGAGGACGCCGCCGCGGGCGAGTGGTTCGCCGCGCAGGCCAAGGCCGTCGGGCTCACCGTGCTCGTCGACCCGGCCGGCAACCGCTGGGCGGTGCCCGACGCCCCTGCGCCGTGGTGGGGCGTCGGCTCGCACCTGGACAGCGTCCGCGCCGGCGGGCGCTACGACGGCGCGCTCGGGGTCTGCGCCGGCTTCGCGATCGCCGAGCACGCGCCGGTGGCGGTGATCGCCTTCGCCGACGAGGAGGGGGCGCGCTTCAACTCGCCCACCTTCGGCAGTCGCGCGCTCACCGGTGCGCTCGATCCCGCGGTCCTCGACCGCCGCGACGACGACGGCGTGCCGCTCGGGGACGCGATGGCCGCGGCCGGCGTCGACCCGGGAGGCGTGGCGCGCGCGCCGCAGTGGCTGCGGCGCCTGCGCGGCTTCCTGGAGCTCCACGTCGACCAGACGCCCGACCTCGAGCGTTTCGCGGTCGTGCGCGGGCTGGCCGCCCGCATGCGCCTGCAGGCCGACCTGACCGGCCGCGCCGACCACGCCGGCACCACGCGCCGCCACGAGCGCTCGGACGCGCTCCTGAGCGCCGCGCGCCTGATCGTCGCCGCCGACGAGCTCGCGACCGAGGACATGGTCGTCACGGCGTCGCGGATCCTCGTCGAGCCCAACGCCCTGACGACCGTCGCCGCGCACGTGCGCCTGTGGCTCGACGCCCGCGCCGAGCGGCCGCAGGCGCTCGACGCCTGGCTTTCGCGGCTGCCGGACGAGCCGGACATCGCCGTGGCGTCGCGCTCCGACGGCGTGTCGTTCGACCCCGAGCTGCGCGCCGCCCTCGGCGATCGCGAGGGCGTGCTTTGCTTCGCCGGACACGACGCAGGGATCCTCGCCGAGCAGATCCCCGCCGCCATGGTGCTCTCGCGCAATCCCACCGGCGTCAGCCACTCGCCCGAAGAGGGCGTCGATCTCGACGACGCCGCGGCGGCCGCCAACGCGATCCTGGAGGTGGTCTCGTGAGGCAGGCCACGGTCGCCGCGATGCCCGACGCGCACTCGCACGCATTCCAGCGCGACCTGCGCGGCCTGGGCGAGCGCACGCCCGACGACTTCTGGTCGTGGCGCACGCAGATGATGCATCTCGCCCGGGCGCTCGACCCCGAGACCATGCACCGGGTCGCATCGACGGTGTACTCCGAGATGCTCGAGGCCGGCTACGGCTCGGTCGGCGAGTTCCACTACGTCCACCACCGGCCCGACGGGACGCCGTACGACGACCCGAACGCGCTGGCGATCGCGCTCGCACAGGCGGCTAGCGAGGTCGGGCTGCGCATCGTGCTCATCCCCGCCGCCTACCACCGCGGCGGGCACCCGCGCTTCCACGATCCCGACGTCGAGAGCTTCCTGGAGCGCGTCGACGAGCTGCGCGAGTGGGCCTCCCATCACCGCGATGTGTCGGTCGCCGTCGCCGCGCACTCGGTGCGCGCGGTGCCGCCCGACTGGCTGGAGGCGATCGCCGGCTACGCCACCGACCACGCGCTGCCCCGCCACGTCCACGCCTCCGAGCAGCCGCGCGAGGTGCGCGAATGCCGCGCCCAGCACGGCGCCAGCCCGATCGAGCTGCTCAACCGCACCGGCTTCCTCGGGCCGCGGACGAGCGTCATACATGCCATCCACGTCGACGAGCGCGACATCGCGCTCCTGGCCGAGACCGAGACCATCGTCATAACCTGCCCGACGACCGAGGCCAACCTCGGCGACGGGCACTTCCCGGCGCTGGCGTACCGCGACGCCGGCGTGCGCCTCGCCATCGGGTCGGACTCGCAGGTGCGCGTCGATCCCTTCGAGGAGACCCGGGAGCTCGAGACGGGCGCCCGGCGCGCCGGGCTGACCCGCCGCGCGCTGCTGGCCCACTACGGCGACCTGTGGGGCGAGCTGGCGCGCAACGGCCTGGCCAGCCTCGGCCTCGAGGCCGGCGCGACGATCGGCATCGACCTCGACCACCCCGACCTCGACGGCGTCGGTCACGACGAGCTGGCCCTCGCGCTGGCGACGTGCGCCTCGGCGGGCGTGGTCTCCCGTCAGGCCAGGCGGCTGCGGGCCGGCGGCGGAAGCGGGTCGTAGCGGTCGGCGAGCTCGGCTACCGGCAGGACGACCACGCCCTCGCGCGGGTCGCCGACCCACGAGCCGCTGCCCTCGGCCAGGGCGTGGGCGGCGTAGGCCGCGGCACATGCGTCGAGCTCGTCGAGCGTTCGGTGCCAGAGGCCGCCGTCGTCGTCGACCACCGCGCGCATGCGCAGCGCCGCGATGCGCTGCTGCAGTCCCCACGGCGTGCGCTTGGGCGAGGGCCGATGGCCGAGCAGCGAGCAGAAGACCGCGTCGGGATAGGTCTCGCACAGTCGGCCGAGCCGGAGCGCGCCCTCGCCGACGGGCCCTTCGAGAACGCCGTCGGTATGCGGTCGGTAGAGGCCGAGCGGATCGAGCGCGGCGAAGAGGTCGAAGCCGACCTCGATCCAGCCCTCCCACGTCGCGATCGCCTGGCCGGTCGCGGGCACGGGGTACAGCGGCAGCCGCCGGCGGAAGAGCAGCGCGTCGCAGACGCGCGAGCGCTCGTAGCGGCCCTCGGGCAGGCGGAGCTCGTCGCGCAGCGGCATCCCCGCGGCGAGGAGGTCGAGCCTGCGGCCCGAGGGCGCGTCGACGGCGACCACCGCCTCGCGGCCGAATCCGAGCACGGTGCGCGCCACGGCTTGGACGTCGCCGGGCTCGTAGAACGTGGCCACGAGCTCGGTCGAGCCGTCGGTGGCGCGGCGGGGGTGCAGCGTGCAGAGCTGCTGCTGCCCGGCGCGGGCTGAGACATCGATGCCGCAGTAGCGCATCCCGCAGCAAGGCTAGAACCCTTGACGGGTTCCATAACTCCGACGGCGCGGTACAACGTACGGGTATGTCGTCTTCCTCTCGACCCCGCCAGCCTCTCGGCTCGCTCGACGGACCGTCGCGGACGATCACGGTCGAGCCGGTCGAGACGCCGGTCACCGCTCCGCCCCCGCGCGAGCCCGCGCCGTCGCGCGAGCCCGAGCGGCCGCCCGCGCCACCGCCCGAGAAGGTCCCGGCGCGCTGATCCACCGCACCCGCCGCAAGCATGGACGCCACCGCTCCCGATCTGATCCGCGCCGTCATCGGCTTCCGCCAGTGGCGCCTGCGCGGCTCGGAGCTGTGGGCGCTGCGCGCCGACGAGGTCTGGGTGCGCGGGGTGCAGGTCGCCCACTGCCTCAGCGACATCGGGCACGTCGCGCCGGAGAACGGCTGCACGTGCGGGTTCTACGCCTGGTACGCGCCGCCGCCGCGGACCTCCTCGGCGGGCACGTCGGACCTCGTCGCCGGAGCCGTCGCCGCCTGGGGCCGCGTCGAGCTGCACGCCCACGGGATGCGGGTGCAGCAGGCGATGGTCGTCGCTCTGGCGCTGCCGTTCTCGTGGGGGGCCAAGCGCCACAGCGTCCTCGCGGCCGCCCGCGCCCTGGAGGTGCCGGCGGTGCCGGCGCGCAAGCTCGTGGCGGCGGCGCGCGAGCACGGCGAGCTCGTCCCGCGCGCGATGCGCCCGCCGGACCTCACGCCGAACAAA
>Ga0081540_1002151_pt1 | contig 16380 bp, 13 predicted proteins | sample TabmetS2T1R1_FD_71024 | JGI IMG/M metagenome (GOLD analysis project Ga0081540, IMG submission 71024) | Tabebuia heterophylla rhizosphere microbial communities from the University of Puerto Rico - S2T1R1 | ecosystem: Host-associated > Plants > Roots > Rhizosphere ... | reverse complement strand
GTAGTTCGGGGTCAGTATCCCGAGCTTCTCGGCGAAAGTGAAATACGTCAGCATCTCGCCATTCTTGCCGCCGAAGACATTGTAATGGGCTCGGCGCCACTCATTGAGGCCAACCGCCGGGATGCCCCAGAGGTAGGCCTGGGACGCGCGCTGGAAGTCCATCTCGTCATAGAGTTTCTGAGTCGTCTCCTTCGACGGGTAGCCGCTCTCAAAGGAGAGCTTGCCGATGCGGGTGTCGATCGTCTCCTGCGCCAGCGCTGGCGCGGTTGCACAGATCAACGCAGCCAACGTCAGCGCTGATGCTACGGATGTCGTGGTCCTTCTTGTAAACCTCTTCATTTTGGTACCTCTCCCTTGAGTTGGGCTCTTCGCGTGTAATGGATGTCACTGCGGCTTACCTTTCACGCTTCACCGTTCAATTCACCTTCACGACATCGTCCGGCTTCCAGGACTGGTCGAAGAAGGAGACGCCAGTCCCGTAGAGACGGAGCGCCGCGATGAAATTGCGCCCGCTGACGGTCTGGATGAAATTTGTGTCCGGTGCGTTCGCCGGTTTGGAGGGACCGAACCACAGCTCGATCGAACCGTCCGCGTTTTTCGCCACAGCTTCATTCAGGCTGTTGATCGACGGCATCAGTTGCGGGGTTTCCACCATCGTGCCGTCGGTGACGTTGTAGAGGGTGACCGCCCAGAACAGCGCAGCCGGCGCATTGGGCGGCAGGCGCAGTTTGTAGGTATTGGCGCCGTTCAGGAACTCGCCCTTGGCGTCCCTGACCGTGTTCGGATATTTCGATCCCGCTCCCAGCGTGTGCATGACCATGGCGGGCGCCGACGAATAGGCGATCTGGAAGAAGCCCGCCCGCTGGTCCACGTCGAGGTAGCTGTCCTGCATCCATTCGGCCGTGGCGCCAGCCCATTGGTTCACGTACTGCCGATCCTTGTAATAAAGCTCGCGTCCGTCCGGCCGGCCGAGCTGCCGCGTCGCCAGGATCATTTTCGGCGCCGTCTCGACCGCTTTTTTCAGTAGTTCCTGCTGCTTGGCGGTTGGGCTGAACGGCTGGCCCCTGACGATGCCGATCGAGGCCAGCACGCCGCGCAATTCGGGATCGATGGCCGAAACCGGCTCGTAATCGACGAACGCCTTGAGCTTGGTCCAGAACGCGTTGTCGACCGGATACATCATGTCGATGCGCTTTCCGCTGCCGTTCGGAAACTGCATCGGCTTGGTGTCCTTTTCCGAGGCAAAGAGCGGATAGATGCGCGTCTGCTCCGCCAGCGCGACCGCGGCCTTGGGGTCCGGTGCGGTTGCGCCCTTGCCCATGACGGTGCGGAAGAAAAGCATGACGTTGTAGGTCTTCGACTTGAATGCGAAGTAACCCTGCGGGATTCCGCCGTCATAGCCCGGCGGCAGCAGGAGATAGAGTCCGCCGCTCGCGCGGTCCGGCCCGATCGCGCCGACATCCGTGATGGTGCGCTGGAAGAGATCGGTGAACATGCCGATGACGTTCGGCGGCGCGGCGACGACCAGTGGACCCGTCTCCTTCAGGTCAAGAAACGTCAGCGAGTAGATGACGTCGCCATTGGGCGTCGGAATCCAGGCGCGTGAGTCCATCCGGTCTTTCCAGACCGGCAGCACGTTGTAGCCCTTGCCGAAGGTCGCCTCCGAACCGTCACGCATGCCGATCGTGTTCAGCGCCGGTAGCATGGTCATGTAGGCGTGGATGGCGCGCTGGTAGAACAGCTCGTCGCGCAGGTCATCCGCTTCCTTTTGCGGCAGCCAGTTGCCGTTGTTGATCTGCTTCAGCAGCGGCGGCATGGTCGGCTGTTGCGCCGATGCGGGCGCAGCATTGAAGAGAGATGAAATCAGCAAAGCAGAGCCAAGTATCGCGTGCTTTTTCATTTGTTTTTCCTCGCCTGTCTGGCTGGCAATGCGCACCCACTGTGGGGTGATGTCCGCTGTTGCAGCATGCAACCAGGCTGGGTTGCAGCAATGCAACTTGGTCAAAGCTAGGTTAGCCGGTCGAGAGCGGTCGTCTACGTGGATCGTGCCAATCTTGTTACAGCCAGACGTCGCCGCGCTGCCGCTGACGGCCAAAGGCAAGTGTTGAGCTTGGAAGCTCTCCAAACAGGTCACGATACGATTGCGCAAATCGGCCCAGGTCTTGACCAATTCCCCAATAGTGCGCCGCACCAGAAACCGTAGGCGCCGAGCTCAGGATCAGTTCGCGTCGAATACGATGCAAGCGAAGTCGGCGTATATAATTTTGCGGCGCATCACCGAGAATTTCTGAAAACGAACGAAACAAAGTCCGCGGCGACGTGTCGACCTTCTTTGACAGAGCTTCAACCGAGATCGGCGAGGCCAAATGTTTTCTTATGTATTCACACGCATCATGAACAATCTTCGCGTGTCCAGCAGGCCGTAGTCTCCTGGCGCCAATCAGAGGTACATCGGCGTAGTGGCTTACTATTGTGCCCAATAACCTCCGGCCAATTTCCAGCTGTCGAAGTTCAGCGGTCGTTCGGCTTTTGTGAATACCGACGATCTGCTCCTTCAGCCAGCTCAACGACGACGGTCTTAGCGGAGTTGAGTGTAGACCACTCTTGTTCAGCAAATCGCGATGAACAGCGAGACCTTCACGGGCAGATTCGTTTCGCAACCGAGATGGAGAAAGAGTCGCACTTACCATCAATGAACCGGGCGTGCAGAAGAACTCGCATTCGCCACCAGGCAAGACGACACCGACGTCACCATCAGACACTTTGTTCAGCCAAACGCGCGACCCGGAGCCGCTTCGCAGGATCACGCCCAGCGTAATCTCATTGCAGGAAGGTGTCCCTCGTATCATCGCGTTGCCGTCGATCAGCGCAGTGCTGAAAACGATGCCATTTCGTGCGGCAAACGCAAGGCTTCCACGAACGCGACGGCCCGCCATTTGGATGGCTTCCAGATCGGCTCCCAATACGGCGTTGCTCAGATCATCGATCCGTTGGATGTCAAAGCGGTGCCAGGACTCGGCGACAAGGTTTGACAAGGCCTACCTCTAAGGTTGGTTCTAGAGGGAGGTTAGGATGGTGATGCGATGTGTTCTACGTGGTTAGTGCCAATCTGCTAGGAAAGTCTTCGAAAGCCCGCTACCGTCTCGCTCGGCCGTTCTCCAAATAACTCGCGATACCACCCCGACATCCGGCCGATATCGCTGATGCCCCACTGATTGGCAATGAGCGCAATCGTGCAGGCCCTTTCGGCTTCACTTGCAAGGTCGTGCCGAATGCGATGGAGCCGCAGTCTGCGAACGTAAAGATGTGGTGGCTCACTGAGAATAAATTCAAAGGCGCGGAACAAGGTTCGACGCGAAGCATACGAAGCGGCTGCAAGTTCATCGACACTAATGGGCTCGCAAAGGTTCTCCTGAATGTAGGCTCGGGCTCTTTCGACGATTTTGCCATATTGAGTCGGATGTCGACCGGCATTTCGCTGATGGGGCGGGCGAGCCAGGTGATCAATGAGCGTAGACAGGATTTGAGCACCGACCGCGTCGCAGAGGCTCGAGGTGCCGCCTTCATGAAGGCGTTGGAACAATCGCTGAAGCTTCGACAGAGCTTTAGGGTCAAGATTTCGGGGATGGATGCCGGTTCCGCCGAGCAGATTTCTGTCGAGGATCAAATCATCCCTTGCGGCTTCCTCCTCCAATTTGTCGGCTGTCAGCGTAATCGCCGCATACATCGAGCCCGGAAAATAGATCGCGTCGTGATCGTCGCCAGGATGAAAAACCCCGACATTGCCTGTCTCCACCTCGCTCAACCAGTGCCGCGCGCCCGGTTGAAGGTTCAATCCAACTCCGAGAGTAACCATGTGTTCGGACAACGGCCCGAACAGTGCAACACGTCCATTAATCAGTCCGCTAGTGCAGATGACACCGTCGCTCTCGGAATAGACAAGACTTCCGGACAAGCGGCCCGTGGACATCTGGGTAGCTTCCAGGCCAGCACCAAGGACGGCATCTTTCAACCCTTCGATTCTCGAAATCGGAATCCGCGTCCAAGTCTCCGTAGGCTGCATTTTCGCACCCCTCACCTTACCGAAATCGATGATCGAAGCCGGGTCTAGAGCGGAAGTGACAGAACAGTTGAGCTCGCTGATCGAATGCTACACGCCAGTGTTCACCCTCACAACCTTGGGGGAATGAATGGAACCTCACAAGCAACGGGTGGCTGACCTTGGGAACAACGGCGATGCGCAGTCATTTTCGCCATACCCGCCCTGGCACATGCTTGTTACCCAGACCGTTATGTCTCGGGGCAAGAAGCGACCGCGGCAGCTCGGGCGGCGGCGCCGTTTAAACCGGCCCGCTGTAATTTTTGGCATTATGTGTACCAAATATGAATAAGCGCCCGAGCGTAATCCCTTCAATGCAAATTGCATCAATAGCTTTATGTGCCGATCGTCGTCGGGACCCCGCGCCGATTCAGAGGCGCCAAGCCGCGCGCTTCCGGGCAGCGCTGCGCTATGTGGAGTTCCGCGCCGCTCGCCATCGGTCATGCCCGGTCCCGTGGCGTTTTGTGCGAGATCGCGGGCGCATCTGTGTCCCGTTCCACAGCGAATGCCTCCATTCCCTTCGCGGCCCAGAGCGCTCGCGCCTGTTCGCCTTGATTGCTCTTGAGCTTGTCTGCCATCCAGAGCAGCGCGCCGAGGATGATGGCGCGATCATCGCCGGTCAGGTCCACGACACGCGCTTTGACGACTAGGCCACCCAGTTCGATAAGGTGCCGCGTACGCTTGCGGCGCTCGATCTGCCACCCGCGCATGTCATACTTGGCCCGTGCCGCCTGATGGCGCTTGAACGCCGCCCGGTTGCGTTTGAGCGCCATCATGGTCGCGATTAGTTGCTTTTGCCATTCGCCGCGCCCGGCTTTGAAAGAAGACGGTCCCCCGCTTGGCCCAGGCCTCCATCTTCTTGGTGTCTTTCGTCTCGGCTAGCACAATGAGTGCGCCTGCCAGTTCGTCGGCAGTGAGTGTATCAGCCCCCGTGGCAATGACGAGTTCGCCAAGCTGCTGCACTTTGCGGCTCTTGAGGTCACGCGCCTTGTCCCCAAGCACCTTCAGTTCGGCATCGAAGTCCCGTGGCTTGCGCATCGTCGTCTCCATGAGCGTTGATTGAGAAATATTAGTCGAGCACTCGGCGCAATGCTGTAAGGTCGTCAGGACGGCCTGGGACGCGATAGTCCCGCCCGAGATTTTTTCGAGGGAGGGCGCGCTTATACGTCGTGCCGACGTACGCTTCGCCGTGTAGATGATCTGGCCGCGATGGCGATCTATCATCTTCACATCAAGGTCATTGGCCGCAAGTCAGGCTCTAGCGCGGTGGCCGCCGCCGCCTATCGCTCGGGCTCGCGGCTGCGCGACGAGCGGCTGGATCGCAGCCACGACTTCTCGGCCAAGCGCGGGGTTGTCCATTCCGAGGTCATGCTGCCGGAGAACGCGCCGGAGGCCCTTAGCGAGCGCGAGCGGCTCTGGAATGATGTCGAGACATTCGAGGTCCGCAAGGATGCTCAGCTTGCTCGTGAGGTCGAATTCGCCCTTCCCCGCGAGATGACGCAGGCTCAGGCTATAGAACTTGCCCGCGACTTCGTTCAGGCCGAATTCGTCGATCGCGGCATGATCGCCGATCTTAACGTGCATTGGGACATGGCCGAGGACGGCATGCCCAAACCCCACGCGCATGTCATGCTGACCATGCGCGCGGTGGACGAGAACGGTTTTGGCCAGAAGGTACGGGACTGGAACCGCACCGAGATGGTGGAGCGCTGGCGGAAGCGCTGGGCCGAGCTTGCCAATGAGCGGCTGGCCGAGCTCGACATCGATACGCGCATCGACCATCGCAGCCTCGAAGCACAGGGCCTCGCGCTGGAGCCACAAAGCCAGATCGGCGCGCCCGCCAAACGGATTGAGGATCGAGGCATTGAGGGCCGCGGAATCGAGGCTGACCGGGCCGAGATTCACCGCGAGATCGCGCGCGGCAATGGGATGCGGATCATCGCCGATCCTTCGATCGCATTGGACGCCATCACACATCAGCAATCGACCTTCACGCGGCGCGACATCGCGAAGTTCGCGCACCGGCATAGCGACGGGATCGACCAGTTCAACGAAGTGATAGGCGCGATGCGTAGCGCCCCAGCTCTGGTCGAACTTGGCAAGGACACTCGTGGCGAGGATCGCTTCACTACACACGAAATGATCGAGGCGGAACAGCGCCTGCACCGCGCCGCCGAACTGATGGCCGTCCGGGAACGCCATGGGGTTGGTGACAGGGATCGCATAGCAGCCCTGGCGCGTGCAGAAGCTCAAGGTCTAGTCCTGTCGAGCGAGCAGGCCGGCGCGCTGACGCATGTCACCGACGGGCGTGATTTAGCCGTCGTGGTCGGCCATGCCGGAACAGGAAAGAGCGCGATGCTGGGCATGGCGCGCGACGCCTGGGAAGCAGCAGGCTACGAGGTCCAGGGCCTGGCGCTGTCCGGCATCGCGGCGGAAAACCTCGAAAGCGGATCGGGCATATCCTCGCGCACCATCGCCAGCATGGAGCATGGCTGGCACCAAGGCCGCGACCTGCTCACAATCCGCGATGTGCTGGTGATTGACGAGGCGGGCATGGTCGGTACGCGCCAGTTGGAGCGCGTGCTGTCCCATGCGGCAGAGGCCGGCGCGAAAGTGGTGCTGGTCGGCGATCCGCAACAACTGCAAGCCATCGAGGCGGGCGCGGCGATCCGATCCATTTACGAGCGCCACGGCGGCGCGGAAATCCGCGAGGTGCGCCGTCAGCGGGAGGACTGGCAACGCGACGCCACGCGCGATCTGGCCAATGGCAGAACCGGCTATGCGCTGGAAGCCTACCGTTCCCATGGCATGGTGCATGAAGCCCAAACTCGCGAGCAGGCGCGCGGCGAACTGATTGATCGCTGGAATCGCGATCGGCAGTCAGCGCCGGAGCGCAGACGGATCATTCTCACGCACACCAACGACGAGGTTCGCGCCCTCAACGAGGCAGCGAGGGAGCGGATGCGGGCTGCGGGTGATCTTGGCAATGAGGTGCGTGTAACGGTCGAACGTGGCGACCGCGGCTTCGCCGACGGGGACCGCGTCATGTTCCTGCAAAACGAGCGCAGTCTTGGCGTCAAGAACGGCACGCTCGGATCCGTCGAGCAGGTCAACACGCAATCCATGACCGTGCAGACCGACGATGGCCGATCCGTTCGCTTCGACCTCAAGCATTATGACCGGATCGACCATGGCTATGCCGCGACCATCCACAAGGCTCAGGGCATGACGGTGGACCGAACCCATGTGCTGGTAACGCCGGGCCTGGACGCCCGAGGCAGTTATGTCGCCCTGTCGCGGCACCGCGACGGCGTGGACCTGCATTATGGCCGGGACGATTTTGCCAATAAGGACGGGCTGACCCGCACCCTCTCGCGCGACCGGGCTAAGGACATGGCATCGGACTACGAGCAGCGCGATCCGGCACAGAGCTTTGCCGAACAGCGTGGGATCACCTTCCGCGAGCGCGTGGCCGAGATCGTGCGCAAGGTCGTGCCCGAGAAGGTCCGCAACATGTTCGACGGCCTGCGCCCATCGGCAGACACTGCGCCCGGTCCGGATGACGGACAGAGGTCGGAGCGGGAAACTCCGGAAAGGGAAAGGAGCGGTACGCCAGCCGAGCAGCGCGAAACCGAAGCGCCGGAAAGGAAACTGGCGGCAGACCCGGAAGCGGAAGCGCGTCGGGTACGCACCCAAGCGCTGATGCGCCATGCCCGCGCCGTGGATGCGATCTTCGAGGCGCAGGAGATGAGCGGCGAGGCAAGTCCCGAGCAGGTGAAAGAACTTCAAAAGGCCCGGCGGGTCTTCGAGGACGTGCGCCCCTACGGCTCGGTTGATGCCGAAGCCGCCTACAAGAAGAACCCGGAGCTTGCCCACGAGGCTGCGTCAGGTCGCCTGAACCGCGCCGTCCGCGCCCTCCAGCTCGAAACAGAACTTCGCGTCAATCCGAACCGCCGCGCCGACCGCTTCGTGGAACGCTGGCAGGAACTCGACCAGACCCGCCTGAGCCAATATCAGGCGGGCGACGTGTCCGGCTACAGGGCCACGCGCTCGGCCATGGGCGACATGGCCAGGAGCCTGGAGCGCGATCCGCAGATGGAATCCATCCTCGCCAACCGCAAGCGCGAGCTCGGCATCGCGTTCGACTCAGGCCGCCGGCTCGGTATCGAACTGGCTTTCACTCACGGCATCGACCTCGGTAGAGGCCGGGGCATCGAAATTTGATTCATCCTATTTTCCGCCGGCTCTACGCCGCAGCACGGCGACGCGCAAAACGCTCTTGAGCGCCCGCAACGGAATGTCCTGTCTCGTCTCAGAAGCCGTCAGAAATAGCCAGCAGGAGGCAGCGCAGCCATGCGCGAACCAGATCGTATCGTCCGCTTGAAAACCGTGCTCGCCAGGACCGGACTCTCCCGATCCACCATTTACCGCAAGATCGCCGAGGGCACGTTCCCGACCCAAATCAAGATCAGCACGAACGGCACCGGCTGGCATGAATCCGAAATCAACCGCTGGATTGCCGATCCAGTTGGATGGCGTCCGAAACGCGAGTTTGATGAAGTCCGATGAGGTCGGTGGTTATCGGAGGCAGGCGTGACTGGAATAACAAGGCAACGGGACCGGACCCGGGGTAGGTCACACACGTTTTGCGAGCGACTTCTGGCACGTCGAGGGGCTCAAGACTACCAAGCTGAACACGAGCCGCAACCACCGGCACCTTGAGGTGCAGCGAGGACGTGACGTGGAGTGGACCGCACCAGTTTCGCACCAGAAACGACGCGATCGAAATCAAATAAAACTGCAGGAAAATCAACGGAGGTGGCCGATATTCTGCCGCTCATAACGGTCTGGTTGCAGGTTCGAGTCCTGCCGGGCCCTGTGCCTGCCGTAAATCAAATCCGGCCATATTGACGGTGCAGTCCGCCCAGGATTGGACAACAGATAATGCGTCCGGCTGTCTCGACGGCACGTGACATCGGCGCGTCCTTGTTCAATGACAAATGAGTGCGCGTGCCATTATAATAGTCCATGTAGGACACCAGCACATGGCGTAAATGGCGTTCGCCGAACACCACGATATGATCGAGGCATTCTCTGCGGATCGAACCGATCAGCCGTTCTGCGTACGCGTTCTGCCAAGGTGAGCGAGGAGATGTCGGGCGGTCTCGAATGCCGATCGACCGAACCCGGCGGACAAAAATCTCGCCATAAGCTCCATCTCGATCCCTAATCAGGTAACGGGGGATTTGCTCCCAGCCGCAGGCCTGAGTGAGCTGATTGGCGATCCATTCGGCTGTCGGATGCGCGGTGACCCCAAACCACAGGATCTGCCGCCGGCCATGGCCCACGATCAGCAAACCATAGAGCAGCCGAAATGAGATCGTCGGCACGACGAACAGATCCATCGCCGCGATGCCGTTGGCATGATTGCGGAGGAATGTCTTCCAGCCTTGGGACGGCGGGCCCCTCCTCCGTGCCATATACTTCGCGACGCTGGTCTGGCCGACATCGATGCCGAGCTTGAGAAGCTCTCCATGGATTCTCGGCGCGCCCCACAACGGGTTGGCGATGCTCATCTGGCGGATCAGCCGGCGAATTTCCAACGACACCGTTGGTCGCCCGCAGCGGCGTCGCGATTTCCGGCGCCAATACAATCTGAAACCGGAGCGGTGCCAGCCGATCACGGTCTCCGGCTTCACAATCGTCAGCGCATTGAGCGTACTTGGCACCAAACGATACAGCCCAACAAAAATCAGGCGATCCATGGCACTCAGGGTCAGTCTCTTCGGCAGATGCCGGCGCTGGATGTTAAGTTGATGACGAAGGATCAGGATCTCAGCTTCCAACGTGGCCCGCGACCGGAACAACAAGACCAGCACCGACCAGACCAGGCTGCAAGCTTCTCTCATAAGACAGAAACATTGCGCGATTCGGCCTCACTTGCCAGCCGGATTAGGTTTCCGACAGGGACAGCCAATTTTCAAGAGCCGCTGATGCGTTTAGCGCCCTCAGACACGGTGGACCATATCAACTCGAACAAGATCTTTCAGCGACCTTCTGCTTCGCATGAGGAACGCATCCTCAGAAGAAATCAGCCGCCGGCAAGCTTTCGCGAGAGTTTTGCCTTGGCAGCATTTTCGACTTTTTCAACAATATCGGCCATGAGCTGACATCAAGCTGTGCGCTTCACTTTGTCTTCAGATGCTCAGCCGGCGCCGACGAGATCGCGAACGTCACCCACGTGCTCCAAGTCTTGGCTCGGTTCTCCGTTTCCAGATCCTTGTAGCCCTTGATGTTGAGGTAACCTTGGTACTCCTTCGACAGCGGGATGATGAAACCTATCTGCGGACCCAGGCCGACCGCCCGCCCCCTGAAGCCGCCGAGCTTGGCGCCGGGGCCGCTGTCGTCGGTGATCTGCTGGAAGTAGTAGCCGACCAGCCCGACGTGCACGTTCTTGCTCAAGAACTGCGAGGCGCCCCAATCAAGGTGGAAGTCGATGCCGTTCTGGTACTGCAGATACGGATTGATGGTGCTGTAGGTCAGGCCGCCGACGACCGAGAACTCATGCCCGGTCTTCTGGTCGAGGTAGGTGTAGCCTGCGCCGACATCGATCCCGCCGAAACCGAAGCTCAGGTTGGCGAGTCGATTGGGGTCGTAGGTGCCGCTGGGAATGTTGCCGACGACGTACACCATCTCGTTGTGGACGCCCTGATTCCACTTGAGGGTGCCTTGGTAGAGGACGTCCGAGACGGTCGTGCGATTGTCGGTCGCCACGCCCGAGACCGTGTTCCCGGCCGGCCCCGTCAAGGCGGAGCCGATCCCGGCCGCCACGTTGCCGGGCGCGGTGAGAAAGCTGATGGCCGCCTGGCCGCCGAGCACCGGGGTCGGAGAGGTGTAGGTGATGCCCACGGCGAGCGCGTCCGCCCGCGCGCTCAGTCCGGTGACGACGCTGCCGCGAGCGCCGTTGCTGGTGACGAAGTTCTGCGTCGCGCCGGCGTTGGCCTGTAGGTGCAGGTAGATGGTCGAATAGGCCCAGCCTGGCACGACGGGAGTTGCAGCCAGACTGCCGAACGCGCCGGGCAGCCAGAAGCTCACCCCTCCGGCGTCAGCCAGGGCCGGCGTCGGCAGCGCGATCAAGGCACTTGCGAACAGGCGCCATGCGATCGGCAGGGTCCGGAGACCAGGATGGCGCTTATCATTGTGCCTCATCTTGCTCGCCTCCTATGGCGCGGTTACGCGTTCCACGTCCAAGAGCCGCCAACTCCTGTCGAATAGTGGCTTCTGCGGCCCGTAGAAGCGGGCGAGCACCTCGAAGCGGCCATTGGGATCGGTGGGAATCCAGTTCGTTTCCCCGCTCGCCGGCGCCTTCGGTCCGAAATAAAGGTCGACGGAGCCGTCGGCATTCTTTTGCAGTCCCGGCGTCTGCGACGAGCGGCCGACCCAGCGGGCGCTGCGGATGAAGCTGTGCGTCGCGCGGTTGTAGACGGTCATGGACCAGTATTGCGTGACCGGAACGTTCGGCGGCACGCGGACCCGATAATTGGCGTTGCCCTGCAAAGGTGCGGCGTCGCGGTCGCTGGTGGTCATCAGGTAATACTGGGCCTCGCCGACATGCTTGGCGCTGAAGAAGGCGAGCGAGTACGCCATGCCACGGGCATCGATGGGAAAGGAATCCGGCGTATTCCAATAGCTCATGACGTTCTGATGCATCTCCTCGGTGATGGGAAAGAACCAGCGGGTGCCTGGATTGAACGGCGGCAAGGTGTCGATACGACTGTCGAGCCAGACGTGCGCCTCCTGGATCGCCTCTTCGAGTGTACGCTGCGTCCCGGCATCAGGACTGAAGGGTTTGCCGCGCTCGATGCCGATGGTCTTGAGGATGTCGATCATCGCCTTGTCGCGCTCCAGCCACGGTTCGGCCTGCACGATGTCGTTGAGAGCCCGGAAGAAACGCATGTCGTAGGGGATCGTGGAATCGAACACGACGTCGGCCGCGTCGACGAACTTGGTCGGCGGCGGGTTGTCGGCCTGCGACAGCGGATAGAGCTTGATCCGCTTCGAATAGGCGAGCGCCTTGGCAACGTCGGCGTCGCTGCCGCTCTTGAGCACCGAGCGGAGCAGCGCATAGCCGCGATAGGTATCGGAAGGCATCGGAATGTAGCCGGCCGGCAGCTTGGTCTTGTCGAAGCCGGGCGGCAGGATGGCATATTTGCCGCCCTTGCCCTTGTCGATGCCGCCGGGTCCGACGTCCTCGATGGCGGCCTGCCAGAAGTTCATTATGCTGCCGTTGAACAGGCCGTCGTCGGCCGGCGGAATCTCCAGCACGACAGGGCCGACGTCCTGGGTGTTGAAGAACGGCATGAGGTAGATGACGTCCGGATTGGGCGTGAGCGTCTGGTTCTTCCAATCGAGCAGCCGCGACCAGTAGAGGACCTGGTTGTGGCCGCCCTTCACCTTGTCGACCATCTCCTGATACATGAGCTGGTAGTTGGCCGCCGGCATGCCCCACACGACGGCCTCGAAGGCGCGGCTCCGGACCACGCGGTCGTTCAAATCACGCTGGACGGAAGTTTGCGATTGAACCGGCCCTGTCATCAGGAGGAGCGCCAGTGCGACGAAGACTTTCCTCATCTTGATCTCCCATCAAAACGGGTTGACGTAGTTCAAGATCGCCACCTGCCGCAGCAGCACGCGACGGATGACGTGGCTGACCGTGACATGGTCGGTGTACACCGCCGCCGTTCCGGTCGCGCCTGCGGGCAATGATTTCGCCAAGGCCTCGTCCGCGAGCTTCACCCTGAGCACGAAGGGAGCCGCCTCGATCTCCTTCGGCATCGCCGCCGTGCCGGACGTCTGGACCTGGCCGGTGGCGATCGCCTGCAGCACGCTTTCGACCTTGCCGGAGAATACGCGGCCGGGCAAAAACTTGAAGGTGATCTCGACGTCCTGGTCCGGTCGGACGTAGCGCGCGTCGTTCTGGTTGATCTCGACGCCGATCATTGTGCTCGAGGTGTCGATGAACGCCATCACGGGCGACAATGGCAGGTTCGCGACCCGCGCCCCCTTCCGCAACGCGACATTGGTGACGTAGCCGTCGGCCGGCGCCCGCACGATGGTCTTGTCCAGGTTCCACTTGGCACCTTCGAGCTGGGCCGTGAGCTGATCGACTTCCGATTGGCGCTGCTCGACGTCGAAACCGCGCCCCGAGTCGCGCTCGAACAACTGCGTCATCTGCGACAAGCGCGTCGTGGACAGCTTCAGTTGCGCCTGGATTGCCTTGACCTGCGCGTCGAAGGGCGTCGGGTCGATCTTGAAGAGGACATCTCCCGCCTTGAGCGGAGCGTTGGCGCTCACGGGCACCTCGACGACCTCCCCCGCGACGTCCGGCACGATCGATACCGCGTTGCGGACGACGATGGCCGGGCCCTGCGGCGCGCCCCAGCCCATCGGAATGAAGAGAGCGAGGTTGAGGACAAGAAGCAGGATGAACGGCGAGGCCTTCCAGAAGGCGTTGAAGCGGATCGCGCCCAGCCACACCAGCGTGAACAGCAGGCCGACGTAAACCGACATGATGGCGATCATCATGGCGCGGTTCTCCGGGCCCCGCCGGAATAGGGAACGTCGACGTATGCCCAGATCAGCGCGATCGGCCACAACGCGAAGCCGAAGATCAGCGTGACCCAACCGGCAACGGCCACCGCCTCCGCCCAGGGATGGTTGCGACGACGTGCGACGTGGCCCGGCAAGGAGCCCATCAGGTAGAGGACGCCGAGCAGCGTCACCACCAGAATGACGAGCACGATCCAGGCGAAGATGTCGTAGCCGCTCATGACGCCGCCTCGATCTTCCCGCGCGAAATTCGCTCGTTCCCGCTCACTTGACCTTCACCACGTCGTCAGGCTTCCAGGTCTCATCGAAGAAAGGCTTCTCGGGGCCGTAAAGGCGGAGCATCACGAAGAAACCCTTGCTCGGATTGGTGGCGATCCAGTTCTTGCCCGCGCCGGGTGACTTCGGCCCGAAATAGATGTCGATCGAACCGTCGGCGTTGGCGGCCGGCTTGTCCATCTGGTTCAGCGAGGGAAACGGCTGGCCATTGTCGATGCCCGCACCGGTCATCGGGTCGTACAGCGTGACCGACCAGAACAGCTTGGCGGGGATGTTCGGCGGCAGCCTCAGCTTGTAGTTCTTGCTCGGATCGAGCGCATCGCCGTCCGCGTCGAACAGCGTGAACGGATACTTTGCGCCGATATCGACGAGGTTCACGAACATGCCTGGGCTGTTCGCATAACCCAACGCGAACATGGCCGTACGCCATGCGATGTCGGTGTATGTTGGGAAAGTGAATTCATGGACGCTGTCGGTGGGTAGCGGACGCACCCACTGCCGGTCGGCATAGTATTTCGGCAAGCGCTTGTTTTCGATCACGGCCATGCGCCAAGCGGTCTGTGCGGCCAACTCGAGAAGCTTCTTCGTCTCCGCGTCGGGCGCAAACGGCTTGCCCTTCTCGATGCCGATCGCCTTGGCCATTCCACGAAATTCGAAGTCCGCCTCATCCACGTATTCGTGCTGGATGTAGCGGTCGATCATCTCGAACGCGCTGAAGTCGTGGGGATAAAGCATGTTGATCGGCACGCCCGACGCGTTGGGGAATTGCATGGGCTTTGCAGTTTCTTTTTTTCCCAGCGGATAGATCCTCGTCTGCTCCATCACCTTCACGGGCTCTTCGAGCTGTTTGGGATCCTTGAAAAACCCGCGCCAGAATACGAACACCCCGTAGGTCTGGGACTTGAACACGAAATAGTTCTCGTCTTTCGGGATGTCGCCCTTGAAGTCCGGCGGCAGGATCAGGTACTTGCCGCCCTTGCCCCGGTCGGGACCTGGCAGCCCGACATCGCCGGACCAGATCTTGCCGTCGATCTCACCGGTCGAGCGGAGGGGGCGCTGGCGGAAATCGTCGATGATCCCTTGCAGGCCCGGAGGGGCTTCGATGACCAGAGGACCATCCTCCTTCAGATCAACGTAGCCAAGCGCGTAGATCACATCCGAATTCGGCGTCGTGATTACGGTCTTGGCGTCGAGACGGTCCTTGAAGATCGGCAGGACATTGTAGCCTTTGCCGAACTTCGCTTCCGAGGCCTCCTTCATGCCGTACATGTTCAGGGAGGGCAGCGCCCAGAGATAGAGTTGAGTCGCACGCTGGAAGGTCATTTCGTCCTGAAGCTTGCGGACGTCGCCGGCGCTCAGGTTTCCGTTGACGAACGGAAGGGTTGCGAGTGCTTCGTAACGCGCCGCGTTGTCTTGCGCATAAGCGGTCGTTGTCAGCGTCAATGCGACGGCTAGAACATAGGCTGGTGTCCGCATGGGAGTCTCCGCTCGCTTGAATGGTCAATTGCTCGATCTTGCATCAATTCCGCCCATCGCTCGGCAGCCTTTAGTTGTACCCTCGTCCGTCCGAGTATTAGTGTAAATGGACCTTATGGTTGCCGTTAGGCGTTTTGTGCCAAAGGCGACCTGACGCCGCGGAGTTCCAATGCCGCGCGTGTTGGAGCTACTAACGCTTCAACGTCTCGTTCGGATATTCATCGAAGAGCGAGCGGTACTGCCTCGCAAAGCGGCTCAGATCGAGGAACCCGAATTCCGACGCGATGTCGCTCACCGACGCCGTTTCCGGATCCAGCCGGCGCAGCATCGCGCGGACGGAACTCAGTCGTTTGCGCCGGAGAAACGTAACGGGCCCCATCCCAAGAAGGTCGTGGAAGCACCGATGAAGGCTTCGCCGCGAAATTCTCAGATGCGTGCAGATTTCCGAGATGTGGATCGGTCGGTGACCATTCCTTTCGACGAACGACTCGACGCGCTTGAGAACGCGGGATGCCGAGGCTCGGCTTCCATCGAGTTCGCCACGGTTGAGAATAGGGACCGTAAAGCCATCCACGACGCTCCGCTTCAGGTATTCGCGCAATTGGAGCGAGATCCTCTCGCGTCTGGCCAGGCGGGCGAAAACGAGATTCAGACTTCGGTCGATCTCGGCCGGATCCGCCTTCTCCTGAATCCGGAAGTGACGACGACGCGACCAGTATTCCGGTTCGGAGAGTTCGCTGTGCGATCCGAAATACGACGCCAGCTCCATCGGGTCTACGCTGAGACCGACGAAGGACGCCGGCGCTCCATAAGTGGTCTCATGGTATTGACGCGGAGGTACGGCGACGACGTCGCCGGGCGTTATCGGCACGGCCGAAGCTCCGACCGCCGGCACCGTGCTCCGGAGCAGAAGGCCCATC
>Ga0081540_1002150_pt1 | contig 16381 bp, 15 predicted proteins | sample TabmetS2T1R1_FD_71024 | JGI IMG/M metagenome (GOLD analysis project Ga0081540, IMG submission 71024) | Tabebuia heterophylla rhizosphere microbial communities from the University of Puerto Rico - S2T1R1 | ecosystem: Host-associated > Plants > Roots > Rhizosphere ... | reverse complement strand
ATCCTAAGGCCACTCCCTCGACGGAACCCGAAGGTGCGGGATCTCGATTCGCGGGGACCCGGAAGATCCTCGGTCGTGATCTTGGACTTATCGCGCGATATCCCCAAGATCATCGCGCCGCACCGTATCGGCCCACACCCGCGCGCGCTTCCTCACAAACAGACCGCCTCGCAGTGCGACTACTCCACTGCGGGTGTTGCGGTCGCGCCATGCGAATGTTCTGCTGTCAGTATGTTGGACGCGACACCCGGTGAGATCAGCGGTGTCGGACCGCAATCGATCTTGCCCCGAGCGGCCGACGCGCTGGCCGTTCGCCTCCTGGGTGGGTCGCGTACCCGGATGGGCGGATTGCAGATATCTCACGCGCGTAGGGTCGCGGCGCGCGTCCGGGCAACCGGCGACCTGGTATTCGCTGTCGCGTTGCTACACGACGTAATCGAAAAAGGGCGAGCAACCGCCGAGGATTTGTTCGCCGCTACGGGTGACGGTCAGTTGGTTGAGCTCGTCGTGATCCTCACGCGTGGTGAGTGGGAATCCGAGGAGGAGTACCTGTCCCGCTGTGCGGCTGACCCGATCGCACTACAGGTGAAGCGAGCCGATCTGGAAGACAAGCTCGTCGCCGACGGTTCGAACCTCTCGCCCACCCTCGAGTTGCGGCTGCGGCGACAGGCCGGGGCCCGACTCGAGCGGCTGAACGCGCTTGCCCGCCGGGCGAGTCACTAAGTTTGGGGTTCCAAATCGTTGCGACAGCGTTATCACCATGGGGTCGATCAGCGATCAATGTCCCATACGGTTTACGACAATCGTGTGGGTGATGGCATTTGTCAGTCGCTGCCTATCGGCCGTACGCCGGGTGAAGAGGCCTGTCTTGCGAAGGGAAGTCACCAGCAGTCCGGCCGGTGCACCAGCCGAGATTCACGGCCGATACCATCCGATCGCTCGGGACCGTCAATCCGAGTACACGGGGCAATTAGCCACAACATCAGGAGAGTGAGTCGTGCCAGTTGCTGCTGAGTGGGGGACCGGACAAGTGTTCTGGTCCTTCGTGTGGTTTTTCCTGTTCTTCATCTGGATCTGGCTACTGATCGTGGTGTTCAGCGACATCTTCCGAAGCCACGACCTGTCCGGATGGGCTAAAGCTCTCTGGATCATCTTCGTCGTGATCCTGCCCTACCTCGGGGTCTTCGTGTACCTGATCGCTCGTGGCCGCCACATGCAGGAGCACGCCGTGGCGGACGCCAAACAACGGGACGCCGACTTCCGCCAGTACGTGCAGAGCGCTGCGGGGACGAGTGGCGGTGGCGCGGCTGACGAGATCAGTCGGTTGGCCGACCTCCGCGACAAGGGCGTCATCACCGATGCCGAGTTCCAGCAGGCCAAGGCCAAAGCGCTGGGCTGAGCAAGGCCGGCAGCTGCGCGTCCCCGGCCCACCCGGGAGGAGTGGCTATCCGAGTGCGCTGGCCCCGCTCGTCACGATGAGGGCAGCGACCGCTTGGCCGAGGACGGGCACCACCGCGCGTCGTGACGAACGTCGCCGCGTGGTCGTCAGACGGCGGTGGGGAAATGCATGTGGGCGCTGTGGTGCTCCGTGTAGTGGACATCGGGCCACCGAGTAGTGATCGCCTTGCCCCGGGTGTAGAAACGCACTCCCTCGATGCCGTGTACGTGGGTGTCGCCGAACAGTGAGTCCTTCCAGCCACCGAAGGAATAGAACGCCATCGGCACCGGCACCGGCACGTTGATGCCGATCATGCCGACGTGAACCTGGCGCTGAAACTGCCGTGCGGCGTTACCGCTGTCGGTGAAGATCGCGGTGCCGTTGCCGTACGGGTTCGCGTTGATGACGTCGATGGCCTCCTCCAGGCTCTCAACCCGGACGACCGACAGCACCGGACCGAAGATTTCGTCGGTGTAGATGTCCATGTCGGTCTGCACCTGGTCGAACAGGGTCGGACCGACGAAGAACCCCTCCTCGTGGCCATCAACGACGAGGCCGCGGCCGTCGACGACGAGCGAGGCGCCGGCCTGCTCGCCGCGGTCGACGTAGCCGACGATCCGGTCCCGTGACTCCGGCGTCACGATCGGACCCATCTCGCTGGACGCGTCATCGCCCGGGCCGACCTTGACCTCTTCCGCCTTCTCCTTGAGCTTGGCCACGAGCGCGTCCCCAGCGCTACCGACGGCGACGACGGCAGAGATGGCCATGCACCGCTCGCCGGCGGAGCCGTAGCCGGCCGCGGTGATGTGATTCGCGGCGAAGTCCATGTCAGCGTCAGGCAGCACGACGGCATGATTCTTCGCCCCGCCGAGCGCCTGTACCCGCTTGCCGTTGTTGGAAGCGCGCTGGTGCACGTATTGCGCGATAGGCGTAGATCCCACAAAGGACACGGCGGCAATGCCGGGATGGTCGAGTATCGCGTCGACCGCCACCTTGTCACCGTGCACGACGTTGAAGACGCCCTCGGGGAGGCCGGCGTCCGCGTAGAGCTGGGCGATGAAGTTCGACGCCGATGGGTCGCGCTCGCTCGGCTTGAGCAGGAAGGTATTGCCCGTGGCAATCGCGATGGGATGCATCCACATCGGGACCATGGCCGGAAAGTTGAACGGCGTGATGCCGGCGCAGACGCCGAGCGGTTGCCGGAAGGAGTATGCGTCGACGTCGGAGGACACCTGTTCGGAGTACTCACCCTTGAGCAGCTGCGGGATCCCGCAGGCGAACTCTACGACCTCCATGCCGCGGATGACCTCGCCCTTGGCGTCGGACTCCACCTTGCCGTGCTCTCGGCTGACGATCTTCGCCAGCTCGTTGAGGTTCTTGTTGATCAGCTCCCGGAAGGCGAACATGATCCGGGCGCGGCGGGTGAGCGAGACATCGAACCAGCTCTCGAACGCCTTGCTGGCGACCTGGACCGCAGCGTCCACGTCGGCTGTCTCGGCGAGTAGGACTTGCGCCTGGACCTGCCCGGTTGCTGGATTCCAGACGTGCGCGGTGCGGGTGGACGCTCCGGTGTACGGCGCGCCTCCGACCCAGTGCTCAATCGTGGTCATGGACCAAATTCCCTTCTCACTCACAAGTACTGTCGCTGCTTCCGCTTGTGCTCCCGGTACACGCTTGCTGCCTCGTTGGTGCTGTCGATGGCTGCCACCTCGGAGACCGGCACGTCCCACCAGCTCTCTGACGATGGGACGGGCGCCAACGGATCGGTCTCGATATAGACGACCGTCGTCCGATCAGACTGCTTGGCCTGGACGAGTGCTGACCGGAATTCCTCGATGTTCGACGTCCGCAGCACATCGGCACCCAGGCTCTGCGCGTTTGCCGCTAGATCGACCGGCAACTCGTCGCCATCCAGCATCCCGGTCTCGGCATTGCGGTAGCGGTATCGGGTGCCGAATCGCTGCGAACCAAGGGACTCGGACAGCGCGCCGATCGAGGAAAATCCGTGATTCTGGATCAGGACGATCGTCAGCTTGATCCCTTCCGACACCGCGGTGACGATCTCTTGGGCCATCATCAAGTACGAGCCATCGCCGACCATGGAGAAGACCTCGCGGCTCGGGTCGGCCATCTTGATCCCGAGCGCAGCGGCGATCTCGTAGCCCATGCACGAGTAGCCGTATTCGACGTGGTATCCCTTCGGATCGCGGGATCGCCAGAGCATCTGTAGATCACCCGGCAGGCTCCCGGCGGCTTGCACCACGACATCTCGCGGGCCGGCGACCTCGTTGACCACGCCGATGACCTCGGTCTGCGCCGGCAGTGGCTGGTGTCCCAGGTGATAGGCCGCATCGACGATCTTGGTCCAAGCCTCGGTGTGCTCGGCGAATTCACGGGTGTACGCCGCGCTGACCCGGTAGCCAGCCGTGGCTTCGCTGAGCGCTTCGAGGCCGCGGCGGGCATCGGCTACGACCGCCGTCGCGTTCTGCTTGGCCGCGTCGAACAACGCGACGTTGATATTGACGAACCGTATGTCGGCGCGTTGAAACGCCGTCCGGGAGGCGGTGGTGAAGTCGCTGTACCGGGTGCCTACGCCGATCACGACATCGGCGTCGCGGGCGAGCGCGTTCGCGACCGGAGTGCCGGTCGAGCCGACCCCGCCTACGGCCACTGGATGATCCCACGCCACCGCACCCTTGCCGGCCTGGGTGTCGGAAACCGGAATCCCGGTCGCCTCGGCGAAGCGGCGGAGCGCGTCACTGGCCTCCGCGTACAGCACTCCCCCGCCGGCCACAATGAGCGGTCGCTTCGCGGACCGGATAATATCCGCGGCCCGCGCGATAGCCACCGGCTCCGGTTCCGGGCGGGCTACGTGCCACACGCGTCGGGCGAACAGCTCATCGGGCCAGTCGAACGCTTCGGCCTGCACGTCCTGGGGCAGCGCGATAGTTACGGCGCCGGTCTCGGCCGGATCAGTGAGAACACGCATAGCGGCAAGCAGCGCGGATGGCAGCTGTTCGGGCCGGTTGATCCGATCGAAGAATCGGGAGATCGGCCGGAAAGCGTCGTTGACGGACACGTCGTACGAGCGGGGGTCCTCCAACTCCTGCAGCACCGGTGCGGTCGCTCGGGTCGCGAAGATGTCACTGGGCAAGAGCAGCACCGGGATGCGGTTGATCGTCGCGCCGGCCGCGCCGGTGACCATGTTGGTCGAGCCCGGCCCGATCGAGGCAGTGCAGGCGAGGGTCTGCAGGCGGTTGCTCATCCGGGCGAAGCCCGCCGCCGCGTGGACCATGCCCTGCTCGTTGCGGGCCAAGTAGTAAGGCAAGTCCGCACTTCCGGTCAGCTTGGCTTCGAGCAGGGCTTGACCGATGCCCGCGACATTGCCGTGACCGAATATGCCGAAGCATCCAGGGATGAGCCGGCGCTCGACGCCGTCCCGCTCGCTGTACTGGCTGGCCAGGAATCGGACCGTCGCCTGGGCGACGGTGAGCCGTATCGTCACGCACGCACCTCCCTGTCTGCAGTGTTCGCGGTGGTGAGTGGCAAGCGAGGATCGACGGTCATCCCGTCCCAGCTATCGCGGATCCAGGCGTGCCGCGGGTCGTCGCAGAAGCGCCAAACCCGTTCCCCAGGGCCTGCCATCACGTTCAGGTAGTAGAGGTCGTACCCGGGAGCGGCCATTGATGGGCCGTGGTAGCCGTAGGGAATGAGCACGACGTCGCCGGTAGCGACCTCGGCGCACACGTCGATCGTCCGGTCGGGCCCAGACGAGTAGACGCGCTGGTAGGCCCGGCCGACTCCCCTCTCACCTTGGGCGGCATCGGCAACCTCGAAGTAGTAGATCTCCTCCAGCGCCGACTCGACATCCGAATGCGTATCGTGTTTGTGCGGTGGGTAGGACGACCAGTTGCCACCGGGCGTCAGCACCTCGACGGCGATGAGACGATCGGCAGCGAACGCGGACGGCGCACAGAAGTTGTTGACCTGCCGGCTCGCCTGACCGGCCCCGCGCAGTTCGATCGGCACGTCCACCGCGGCGACGTACCGGAACGGCAACCGCTGGGTTGCCCGCGCCGATGGCAGGGCGAACCGGCCACCCAGTGCGGATTCGACCGTGACGTCGGCATCGCGGGGAACGTAGGCGAAATCGCTGACTGCGGCAAACGGACTCGTCCGCCCTTGCAATGTGAACGTCACGGCGTCGCAGGTGACCGCTCCGGATCCGGTCAGCGGTAGCACGATCAGTTCGTCATCGCCGGTCGCAAAATTCGCCCGCCCGCCCTCGGTGAGCGAGAGTATGCGCAGCCCGCTGTAGCCCCACCCGGCGGCTTCGGCGCTGATCTGCAGGCTGAATGGGCCCCCCGCCGTGGCACCGTGCCGCACGTGGCGCGGCAGCACGGCGGACGTCACAGCAGGCTCACCGCGGCATCGACCGCACCCGCGATATCACCGTTCGGCGGGTACAAAAGCGATCGGCCGATGACCAGGCCCTTCACGGTCGGCAACTTCAGTGCCTGGTGCCATCGAACGAACGCCGCGTCCTGATCCGCCGACACCTCGCCGCCGAGAATCAGCGCGGGGAGCGTCGTCGCCGACATAACGCGCTCCATGTCGTCGACGATCGGCACTTTGAGCCAGGTGTAGGCAGACGTTGTACCGAGGCCGGCGGAGACGGTCATCGCGCGGATCATGGCCTCCGGCGTCAACTCGTTGTGGACCCGCCCGTCCGTCCGATGCGATATGAACGGCTCGATCATCGCCATCAGGCCCAGGCGAGCGAGCTGGCTGACCGCGTTCGCGCATGACTCCAGGGTGACCACCGTGGCCGGATCATCGGGATCGATGCGGGTGAGCATCTTGCCGCCATCCCAGCCGGCCGCCTTGATGCTCTGTGCGTCGTACCCGGTGAACCGGTCGTCCATCTCGAAGGTCGTTCCGGCCAGGCCGCCCCGGTTCATCGAACCGACGACCACCTTCTCATCGAGCGCCCCGAGCAAGAGCAGGTCCTCGAGGATGTCCGGCGTACCGAGCACTCCGTTGACACCCGGGCGCGACAGTGCGAGGCAGAGCCGGTCGAGCAGCTCGGATCGGTCGGCCATCGCCAATGGATCTGGGCCGGCCCGCAACGCGCCGCGAGCTGGATGATCGGCTGCGATCATCATCAGCTTGCCGTGATCGCCGAGCAAACTCGCGGCCGGCTTACGTGCCTTGGCCGCCTCAGCGATGGCGCCCGGTGAGTTGACGCGCGCCTCGATGAGGGCGCGGAAGCGCTCGTCAGACACGTGCCGCCTCCTCCAGCTTGCGCTCAACCTGACCGGCCGTGGGCATGGCGTCCGCGCACGACAGCTGCGAGGCCACGATCGCGCCGGCCGCATTGCAGAAACGCATGGACCGTTCCAGATCCCATCCGGACAGCAGGCTGTGGCACAACGCCCCGCCGAAAGCGTCGCCGGCACCGAGGCCGTTGACGACCTCGACCGGGGCCGGCGGTACCCGGATCACCTGCGTTCCGTCCGAGGCAAGCACGCCGGCCGGACCTTGCTTCACGATCGCGAGCCGGACGCCACGTTCGTGCAGGGCGGCGACGATCCGTTCTGGATCCCGCGTGCCAACGGCCGTGTCATTTTCATCCAGATTGCCCGCCGCGACCGTGGCGAACGGCAGGGCCTCCTGCACCACCGCCCGCGCCTCCTCACGGGAGGACCAGAACATCGGCCGATAATCGAGATCGAGCACAGTGATCTTGGACGGATCTCGGGCCTTTAGCGCGGACAGAGTCGCCTCTCGGCTGGGCTCGGCCGACAGCCCGGTCACGGTTACCCAGAAGATGTCGGCAGCAGCGATCGCCTCGAGGTCGAGCTCCTCCGGGTAGATCTCGAGATCGGGAGCCTTGGGCAGTCGATAGAAGTACAGCGGGAACTCATCGGGCGGGAAGATCTCGCAGAACGTCACCGGAGTCGGCAGCCCATCGACTGGCGTGACGTATCTGTCGTCGACGCCGTAGCCATGCAACGCGTCGTGGAGGAACTCACCGAAGGGATCGTGGCCGGTGCGGGTGATGACTGCGGCGCGCCGGCCGTAACGGGCGGCCGCGACGGCGACATTGGTGGCGCTCCCGCCGAGGAACTTGCCGAAGGTAGACACCTCGCGCAGCGAGACGCCGATCTGGAGCGGATAGATGTCGACGCTGATTCGACCCATCGTCAACACCTCTGGGTGGAACGCCGTAGTCATCTTGTCCGTACCTCATGACTTTCGTGCGAACTGTGGGTGATTTAGGTGGGTTCGGAACGGAAGATCATATCGGTGTTTGGTTGAACTCGGCGGTCAAGGGCGAAATCATTGAGCTCGGGGGAGCGCATCGACAGCACTCCCGCAGTGCTTCTGCATGTAATACCGTCATAGCCAGGTCTGTCAATACTTTGTCATGACAAAGTAAGGAAAGGCAATATGAGTTGGGAGACAGAGCTCAGCGCCGGGCGGGGCGTCATGGTCGACCGCTCGAGTCCCATTCCGATCTACTTCCAGGTCGCGACGCAACTGCAGAAGCTGATCGAGTCGGACGTCATCCCGGTCGGCACCCGCTTCGAGAACGAGGTCGATCTGGCCGAGCGACTTGGCGTGTCCCGGCCCACGATGCGGCGGGCCATGCAATATCTCGTCGAGCGCGGCATGGTCGTGCGCAAGCGGGGCGTGGGGACCCAGGTCGTGCACCCGAAGGTCCGCCGCACGATCGAACTCTCAAGCCTCTATGACGACCTGGCCAAGTCGGGCCGAGAGCCGTCCACGGTAGTGCGCAGTCTCACGATCGCGCCGGCATCCTTGGGCATCGCCACGGAACTGGGCATCGCCGAGGGTGACGACGTGTGCCACATCGAACGAGTCCGCTACGCCGACGGCGAGCCGCTGGCCATCATGACCAACTCCATTCCGAGCTCGGTCGTGAAGCTCGATCGAGAAAGCCTCGAGAAGCACGGTCTGTACAACCTGCTCCGCGCCGCCGGGTCTGAGCCGCGGATCGCCACCCAGGTCATTGGCGCACGAATCGCCACGGCCGCCGATGCCCGGATCTTGAAGGAGCGCCGGGGCGCTGCGCTGCTCACCATGACCCGAACCGCGTTTGACGCGATGGGCCGGGTCGTGGACCTAGGCTCGCATGTCTACCGCGCGGATCGTTACACGTTCGAGCTCACCCTGTCGGGTAGCTGATCGCTAGCGCGCGGCCCGGCCGAGCGCCTGGCAAGATCAGTACGCATGACCCCACCCAGGATTGTCATCGTCGGCGGCGGCTTCGCCGGTTTCTATGCCGCGCGAAGGTTGTGCCGAAAGCTGCGCAACGAGGCCGAGGTCGTGCTCCTCAATCCGAACGACTACTTCCTCTACCTGCCGCTGCTACCGGAAGTAGCCGGCGGCATCCTGGATCCGCGACGAGTGACCGTCTCGATCTCGGCCATGTTGCCGCGGGTTCGGCTCGTGCTCGGTTCGGCGGTCACGGTCGACGTAGCCGATCACTCGGTCGGCTATGTCGATGCGGAGGGCCGATCGGCCACGCTCGACTACGACCAGGTTCTCCTTACGACCGGCAGCGTCAACAAGCTGCTGCCCATCCCGGGTGTCGCGCAGTACGCCCATGGCTTTCGGGACATTGCCGAAGCGCTGTTCTTGCGGGACCACATCACCTTGCAGCTCGAGCTCGCGGATAGCACGGATGAACCAGCGGAGCGGGACGCACGGTTGACCTTCGTCGTCGTCGGCGCGGGCTATACCGGCACCGAGGTCGCCGCCCAAGGTGCGCTCAGTACGGCGAAGCTCGCCCGAAACCACCCTCGGCTGGCGGGCTACGAACCGAAGTGGCTGCTGCTCGACACGGCCGATCGCGTGTTGCCTGGGCTCGGCGAGAGCCTGGCCCGGACGGCTGACCGGGTGCTGCGGCGCCGGGGCGTCGACGTACGCACCAAAACGTCCGTTGCCGAGGCAACCGTCGATGCGGTTCGGCTGAGCGACGGGACCATCATCCCAACCCGATCGCTCATCTGGTGCGTGGGTGTGCGACCCGAGCCTCTCGTCGAGCACCTCGGCCTTCCGACCAACCGCGGTCGGCTAGTCGTGGACGAGTTCCTGGCCGTCCCCGGGCAGCCCGACCTGTGGGCGTGCGGAGACGTCGCGGCCGTGCCTGATCTGACCCGGCCGGGCGAGATCACCCCGATGACCGCCCAGCACGCCCAGCGACAGGGGCACCGCGCAGCCGAGAACATCGCCGCGACGTTCGGCCGGGGTGTCCGCCGACCCTACAAACACCACGATCTCGGATTCGTCGTCGATCTCGGTGGCTTCCAGGCGGCTGCCAACCCGCTCCAGGTGCCGCTGTCCGGCGTTCCCGCGAAGGCGGTGACTCGGGGCTACCACCTCCTCTCGCTTCCGGGCAACCGGGTGCGAACGGTGGCCGACTGGCTCACCGAGGCAGTCCTACCCCACCAGGCCGTCCAATTCGGACTCGTGCGACCCGCAGATGTGCCGCTCGACACCGAGAAGCCCGCTCGCCTGATCACCGAATAGCGTCGTCTACAAAGGTCAGCGCGCGAAATCCTCCTCGCGGTACTCCCCCTCCGGCCGAGCACCGAGGCGTCCGGCCTCTTGATTACGCAGTTCGACTCGCCGAATCTTGCCGCTGATCGTCTTCGGCAGGTCCGTGAACTGCAGCCGGCGAATCCGCTTGTACGGAGCGAGTTTCTCTCGACAGTGGCGCAGGATGTCTGAGGCGAGCGCTGGGCTCGGTTCGTATCCGCTGACGAGCACCACGAACGCCTTGGGGACCGCCAGCCGTAGTTCGTCTGGTGCTGGTACGACCGCCGCCTCCGCTACGGCCGGATGCTCGATCAGCACGCTCTCCAATTCGAACGGACTGATCCGGTAGTCGCTGGCCTTGAACACGTCGTCGGTACGGCCCACGTAGGTGATGAACCCATCTTGATCTCGGATGGCCACGTCACCGGTGTGGTAACGGTGACCGGCGAAGGCGGCTGCGTTCCGCTCGTGGTCACCTTGATAGCCCACCATTAGCCCAACTGGTCGCTCGGGTTCACACTCGACGCAGATCTCGCCCTCGTCGGCGATCGCTTCCGATAGCGGATCGACCAAAACAATGCGGAATCCAGGCATCGGCCGACCCATCGACCCCAACCGGGTGGGCTGGCCCGGTGAATTACCGATCTGCAGGGTCGTCTCGGTCTGGCCGAACCCGTCGCGAATGGTGAGCCCCCACGCCTGCCGGACTTGTTCGATCACCTCGGGATTGAGCGGCTCGCCGGCACTGACCACTTCCCGCATCGACATCTGCCACGTAGTCAGGTCCTGCTGCACGAGCATCCGCCATACCGTGGGCGGCGCGCAGAACGTCGTCACCTTCGTGTCGCGCACGACGTCGAGGAGCACCCGCGCGTCGAAGCGCTCGTAGTTGTACACGCAGATCGTCGCCCCCGCGATCCACGGAGCGAATACACACGACCAGGCGTGCTTGGCCCAGCCGGGGCTCGAGACGTTCATGTGCACGTCGCCCGGCTGTAGGCCGATCCAATACATGGTCGACAGATGACCGATCGGATAACTGGCGTGGGTGTGTTCCACTAGCTTGGGCAACGCGGTGGTGCCCGAAGTGAAGTAGAGCAGTAGCGGCTCGTCGGCCATCGTGTGCTCGTCCGGCTCGAACGGTTCGAGGCTGTCGAACGAGTCGGAATAGCGCAGCCAGCCCACGACGGGATCTCCGACCGCGATTCGCAGGTAGCCGCCATGGACGTCTCGGAAGTGTTCGGTCGTGTCGGAGCGAGCGACGACCGCATCCACGTGGCCGCGTTCGATCCGATCCCGGAGATCATCCCTCGACAACAGGGTCGTCGCTGGAATGATGACCGCACCCAGCTTCATCGCGGCAAGGGTGATCTCCCACAGCTCAACTTGGTTGCCGAGCACAACGAGGAGCTGCATTCCACGTCGGACGCCCTCTCCCCGGAGCCATCCCGCGACCTGGTCGGATCGCTCGGACAGGTCCCCAAAGGTGTACGACTCGTCGGTGCCATCCGCCTCGATGATCCGCAGAGCCGTGTGGTTAGGGTGCTCCGCGGCCAGCACGGCATCGAACCAGTCGATTGCGAAGTTGAAGCGCTCGGGTCGAGGCCAGCGGAACTTGGCGTAGGCGGTCACATAGTCCGTTCGATGGGCGAGAAGAAAATCCCGAGCGGCGCGGAACTCATCTGTGGCACTACTCATCGGCACACCGTAACCCAGCCAAGTTGATCAGGTTTACCTGCGACCCACACCCGGATGTCGCGCGCCAGGCGGGGAGCGTGACGCTGTGTTGGCAGGCGTGATCTTGGACTTATGCCCCTGGGGCAACGGTAAGTCCAAGATCATCACCGGCGATACTGAGGCTCTGGTGTGTAGGGTTTCGTCACCTCGCGGCGGTGGACCGAACGTACCCCAGCGCTTCGGCAGCGAGGTCCGGCCAATTGGCCATCGCCTCCTCGCTGACCGCGATCCACTCGCGCATCGGACGGCCCTTGCCAGCATCGAAGGCTGCTGCCTCGCCGTCATCGCGCAGTTGTGCGCAGCGCGCCGCGGGCAGCTTTACCACGAGCTGTCCCCGCACCAACATCGCGAATATCTTTCGGTGCACCCGCAGCCCGGGGTTCGACCCGAAGCCGGTTCCCTCTGTCACGTCCGGGTCTGCGAGCAGATCGTCGGCGAGAACCGCGAAGGACTGCTCGCCGTCTGAACCACGGCCGGGCCCCACCTGACCATCGTAATCGCGCCGAGCCGCGACACTCTTTCCAGCCACGCAAGCTCGCCGGAGGTGGTCGCCCCAGGCGCCAGCTGTGCGGCCCTGGGCTCTACTGCCCTCGCTGGGCCGGGCGCGTACTCAGATGACGAGCCGGGTGCTGGCGTGTCAGGCTGGAGTCATGTGCCGCAACATCCGCCCACTGAACAACTTCGAGCCGCCGGCCACGCAGGACGAGGTCTACGCGGCGGCATTGCAATTCGTCCGGAAGGTCAGCGGCTCGACTAAACCGTCGGCCACCAACCGCGCGGCGTTCGACGATGCCGTAGCGCAGATCGCCCACATCACGCACCATCTGCTCGACACTCTCGTCACGACAGCGCCGAGGAAAGACCGCACCGTCGAGGCGGCCAAGGCGCGTGAGCGCAGTGCGAAGCGGTTCCCGGCCGCTGTGGACTCCGTACCGGCGTGACCCTACCGAACCTTCGAATCGCTCAACAGCTTAGCTAGCGCTTTATCGGCCACCTGCCGGTCACGTTGTGCGGCCCGCAACGCGCCCTCCGCCTCCCCGAGTTGGGTGCGCGCCTCGTCCAGACGCTGGCGCAACGTCTCGACTTCTCGTCGAAGTCGATCCGAACGTTGCTTCTGTCGGGCACTGTCCCGTTTGGCGACCGCCAGCCGATCACGAGCCTCCGCAAGCTGGCGCTGCCGGTTCTGCTCGCGTTCCCGATCGGCTGCTCGTCGGGCCGGCGCGTCCGCTTGTTTTTCCGCGGAAGGACGCTTGCGATCCAGGCTCTTACCCGCCGCCTTTCGCGGTGACGTTGATCGCGCCGGAACCGCGGTCAGGGCCGGACCTCCGGCACCGAAACCCGACCAGCGAACCGCTCGAAGCAGCGTGCCGGTCTCGAGTTGTCCGGCCACGTCGGGATCGGCCAGCGCGGCCTCGAGCGTGGCCGTCACTTCGTCCCGCAGCGCAGCGGACGGGTCAGTTTGTGCTGTCGTAGCAAACGCCCGCTCGACCAGATCGTCGATCAGCTGGCGCCGCTCCTTCGACAGCTCGCGCATGGCGGCGCCGTCCAGGGCCCGCTCGGCCGCACGCAACCGTTGAGCAAGATCAGCGAGTTCGCTGGTTACGGCCGGATCGGACCGGACGAGGCAGTTGACCGTCCACGCGCTCTGGGTAGGTCGCCGCAAGTCGCCGATGGCCTTCGCGGCCGTCTGGTCGCCGGCCTGCTTTGCGGCTCCGGCAAGCGCATCCCGCTGTGCGATGAACTGCCCGGGCGCGATCGTGTATAGCTCCTCAATCGCGTCACGTAGTCGATCGTCTCGCGCCATCGGATCATGGTGTCACGACCTTGCCGGACAGACGGAAGCCAGCGTCGCTCGAGCGATCACAGCGACGCTGGCCCCTGTCGAGTCGGCTACTTGCTCGGTTCCGGCAGCGTGCAGTCGATCTTGGGATTCACACCGGCGTAGTTCAGCGGACCGGCCAGAATGGTGACCGTGATCGTGCCGACTTTGGCGCAGTTCGTGTCCGAACCACTGAAATAGTTGCGTTGCCACGCGGCAAGAACACCAATGAGAAGCCACAGGATCAGAAGCAGACCCAGTAATCGCCCGAACGGCCGGGACGACCGACGTCGCAGTACTGGCGCGTCTGAGCGAGTTCGCCATGCCATGGTGTCCTCCTGTACCTCAGAGGCCCAGCAGCCGATCGAGGAATCCTCGATAGTTGCGGAGGGCCACCCGCATCACTTCGGTGTCCTCGCCTCGAGTCGTCTGCCAGTCGTCGAGCGACTGCTTCTGCGCGTGGAGCGCGGTCGTTAGCGAGGTGACCGCATCGTCGACGAGACTTGCCGCCGCGGCAGTCGCACGGTGCGGGTCGTCGACGAAGGTGAGCTGCAGATCACGCCATTCGCTTCGGTACCGCTCGACGAGATCCGCGCCCCACAGGGCTGCTACCGGGTCATTAGCCCGTCCGGGCGGAAGGTTCCCGTCACCGGGCGCGCGGACGGGCTCCTCTTCCACCATCGTCCTTTGCTGTGGTGATCTCGTGGACTCGTCGAGGACATCCGTGCGCTCGTCGGTGTAGGCGTCTGACCGGTTGCGACTTTCGGCATGGCCCTCCGCTCGACCGGGTTCGGCCGGGTAACCGTCCGCACGTTCGGGCTCCGCATCCCAGCCCTCCGCGCGGTCGCCGACACCAGCCCCGTATTCGGCCTCGCGTCGACCCCTAGCCGTCGCCTGAGCGTCGTCGTATTCGCTGTCTCGTCGATCTTCAGCCGTCGTCGTCTCGTCGGCGGCGTGAATTGGCTGACTCATTACGTGTCTCCTCACGAATCCAGGTTGACGCCGCGTCGATCGCGGACGTTGTCTCGATCGCCGGCATCGTCGATTTCCAGTAGGTCGGTCGCTAGTACCCGGTAGTGCACGAGTGCTTGACGCAGCTGCTCAGTACTCGCCGCACCCCGCAAGTTGGCTTCGAAGGTCTCGTGCGCGGCGCGGTAATGGTCAAGCGTTCGCGAGTGTTCGACGGATAAGGTGCCAAGTTGATCATCGAATTCGCCGGTCGGATAACCGCGCGAGCGCATCATCCGAGTAATCAGCGCGTCCGCCGCATTCACCGCGTCGCTGGGATCTTCGACGAATGCGGCTTGCACCCGCTCCCACTCCTTGAGGTAACGATCCCGATCCTGGGGACTCAGCGACTTGATGTCGAGCTGCGCGTGTCGCCTCTCCCGAGCACGCAATTCCCTCTCGGCTGCGGACCGGTTAGGCTCCTCGGCCACAGTTCGGTCATATTCGGGACCGAACCGTTCTCGTAGCTGTCGGCGTCTCACGACGCTCCACATTGCAATCGCGATTAGCACGACTGCGACGATTACGATGACCAGAACGACAATTCCCGTGGTTGACACTGTGGTGCGCTCCTCTCCAATCGGTGGCTCGCTTGCTAGGCCCGATGGGACATGAGTCCTAATAGGCAGATCTCAGTTGGCATCAGGTCGATGGAACGCACCTCCTTGTTGGGGCACATGTCCTGCTGTACCCCATCGACGATGGCCAGTCGCCAACGTTCGGTGAATCGGCTATCACTTCTCGCGGTTTACCCGGCTGGAGGACGCATTAAACCCAGTACCAGGTTGAGTGATACCCGATTGTCGCCAACAACGGTGAGACCGCGGGGCGAATCGACCGCTACGCTCAGGATGTGCTGCGGGCCTCGCTCATCGTCTGCTGCACCGTCCTGGCCGCGTCGGCGTGTTCCCATTCCGCGACGTCGACGCGAGAGCTCGGCGGGTCGTCCGCCTCCGCTCCGAGCGAGCTGGGCTCCGCTCCAGCACCGAGCGCTGAGGCGGCAATCGGAGACCCAGCCTGGCGCATCACTCGACTTGGAGCAGCGCACGCCATAGAAGGATGGGTCGACCGAGTGAGCGTGCTGCCCGGCCAGTCGGTCAAGCTGCATGTCTCGACCGTCGACCGCCACTGGCAGGTGACCGCGTACCGAATGGGATGGTACGGAGGCGCCCTCGCCCATCAAGTCTGGCAATCCGGCAGCGAACCGGGTGTCCGTCAGCCCAAACCGCGCCGTTCCGCCGCCACCAACACGGTGCAGACTGTCTGGCGGCCCAGCCTGACCCTGCCGACGGCCGATTGGCCGCCGGGCGCGTACTTGCTGCGGCTGAATGGACAAACCGGTCAGCGGTACGTGCCGCTCACCATCCGATCACCGGAAACCGCCGGACGCACCGTACTCATCCTGCCGGTAACCACCTGGCAGGCCTATAACGACTGGGGCGGTTACAACCTCTACCACGGGCCCGGAGGACTCAACGACTTCGACAACCGCTCGGTTGCCGTATCATTCGACCGGCCTTACCCGGCTGATGGCGCGTCGGACTTCATTGGCAGCCAATTGCCGCTCGTTGCGCACGCCGAGCGCCTAGGCATCCCCCTGGCGTATGCGACCGATGTCGATCTGCATGAGAACCCGCACCTACTCGCTGGTGCCGTTGCGATGATCAGTCTGGGACATGATGAGTACTGGTCTACCGCGATGCGCAGCTCGACTACCGCCGCCCGCGACGCCGGCGTGTATCTCGTCATCGGTGTCGAGGAGCGCGAACCGCACGGCAGCACGATCTACAACACCACCCTCTACTTCGGAC
>Ga0081540_1002149_pt1 | contig 16393 bp, 20 predicted proteins | sample TabmetS2T1R1_FD_71024 | JGI IMG/M metagenome (GOLD analysis project Ga0081540, IMG submission 71024) | Tabebuia heterophylla rhizosphere microbial communities from the University of Puerto Rico - S2T1R1 | ecosystem: Host-associated > Plants > Roots > Rhizosphere ... | reverse complement strand
AGCGGTCTCGGCCTCGGGCATCACCCCGGCGCCGACCGGGCTCCAGAAGCGGCGCAGCGCGAACCGGGTCATCCGCCGGGCCCGCGCGGAGGCGTCCAGACGCTGCCGTGCCTGCGTGGTGTAGAACGCGACGTGCCGGGTCTCCTGCCGCATGATGCGGTACAGCAGTTCGGTAAGTACCGGATGGCCCTCGCGGGCGGCCAGCCGCCGGTACCCGGCGTGGGTCGACCACTCGTTGATCGCGCCCCAGGTCATGTGCACGGCGACGAAGTCGGTACCCGCGAGGTTGGCCACGAGAGCCTGCCAGACGGGTGCCATCCGGTCGCGCCAGCCCAGGCGCAGCCGCAGTTCCCGGACGTGGTCGTCGCCGGTCGGGATGCCGTGCGCGTCGAGTACCGCCGCCAGCGCCTCCCCGTGCCAGTACTCCTCGTAGGCCCACATCGTCAGGAACGCGGTGACAGCGGGATCGGCGTGGGACGGGGTGACCAGAAGGTCGCGCAGGTAGCAGATCGTGTGGCCCTCGATGTCGCACATGTACCGCAGGCACCGCAGCGCTCCGGGCGACAGCGGCCGCTCGCGGAAGGCGTCGAGGTCGAGATCCGCGTACCGGACGGGGGCGGCCGAGCGCCCGTACCCCTCGATGTCGAACATGCCCGGGATTCGTCGCCGCCACGCGCCCGGATGGGTCGACGGCGCCTACGCTGCTGGCGAACGCGACCCCGAAGCCGTATGGGTCCGGCCGCCCCCGCGGTTATGGTGAGCCAGTGTCCGACGTGGTGCGCCTCGAACCCGGTCGGCGGCCGCGGTCCCGGCCGCTGCTGCGCACGCTGGTCGGCGAGGTGCTGCGCCGCAACCGGCAGGGCCAGGGACGCACGCTGGCCGACGTAGCCCGCGAGGCCCGCGTCTCGGTACCTTATCTGTCCGAAGTGGAGCGTGGCCGCAAGGAGGTCAGCTCCGAGGTGCTGGCGGCGGTGTGCGGGGCCCTGCGCATCGAGCTGTCCGACCTGCTGGCCGAGGTGGGCCGGGACCTGACCGCCCTGCACGCGACCGGCCCGGCGAGGCCCGGCGGAACCGGCCGGATCGGCGCCCCCGTGCGCCGCGCCGGCACGGCGCCCCCACCCGCGCGCCGCACCGGCGACGTCGTGCTGCTGGCCGCCTGAGTCAGTTCACCCGGGCCAGGTCCACCGAGCGCGTCCGGCGATCCGTGGTGACCCAGTCGGCCAGCCCGTAGGCGACCGCCTCCGCCGCCGACAGGGTCATGCTCCGGTCGGTGTCCGCCCGGATCTTCGCCGCCGGGTGACCCGTGTGGAGGCTCAGAATCTCCTCCATCTCCACCCGCACCTTGGCGACGTCCTTGGCCTGCACGGCCAGGTCCGGCAGCGCCCCGTGGGCCTGCATCGACGGCTGGTGCAGGGTCACCTTCGCGTGCGGCAGCACCGAGCGCCTGCCCGGCGTGCCGGCCGCGAGCAGCACGGCCGCGGCCGACGCCGCCTGTCCGACGCAGATCGTCGCGATGTCGCAGCGCACGAAGCGCATCGTGTCGTAGATCGCGGTGAGCGCGCTGAACGAGCCGCCGGGCGAGTTGATGTAGAGCCCGATCTCCTGCTCGTTGACCGCCTCCAGGTGGATCAGCTGGGCGATGACCACATTGGCGACGCCGTCGTCTATCTCGGTGCCGAGGAAGATGATGCGCTCGGACAGCAGCCGCGAGTAGATGTCGTAGGCCCGCTCGCCGTCGGGCGTGCGCTGCACGACGCTCGGGATCGTGTACTGGCTCACGCGCCCACCCCCACCGTGCGGCGCGCAGTCGCCGGGCGCACGTCCTCGACCCGGTCCAGGATGTGGTCGATCAGCCCGTACTCCTGGGCTTCCTCGGGCGTGAACCAGCGGTCCCGCCGGCTGTCCCGCTCGACCGTGGCGACCGGCTGCCCGGTGTGCTCGGCGATCAGGCCCAGCAGGGTACCGCCGATCCGCTCCAACTGTTCGGCGTAGATCTCGACGTCCGCCGCGGTACCGCCGAATCCCGCGGAGCCCTGGTGCATCAGGATCTGCGCGTGCGGCAGGCTGAACCGCTTGCCGGGGGTACCGCCGGACAGCAGGAACTGGCCCATGCTCGCGGCCAGCCCGATGGCCAGCGTGCTGATGTCGTTGGGGATCAGCCGCATGGTGTCGTAGATGGCCAGGCCCGCGCTCACCGAGCCGCCCGGCGAGTTGATGTAGAGACTGATGTCGCCGCGCGGGTCCTCGGCCGACAACAGCAACAGCTGGCCGCACAGCCGGTTGGCGACCTGGTCGTCCACCTCCTGCCCCAGCACGATGATGCGCTGGTACAGCAGCCGGGCGGCGACCTGGTCGTCGAGCGTACCGGTGTAGAGCGCGGTGGTTCCTGCGGTGAACTGCACGATCCCTCCCTCGGTCAACCTCTGCCGTCAACCATCGGTTCGGCGGGGAGCGCGGGCCAAGCGAATCTGCTGTCAGCAGACGGATCCGCTCACCGGTAGAGGCCGCGGGTACGGGCGGCCAGCCGGGTCAGGCCGAGCAGCGTGTCCAGCGACGGCGTGGGTACCCCGACCCGTTCGCCGATCTCGCGCACCACGCTCACGAGCGCGTCCAGCTCGATCGGGCGGCCCGCTTCGGTGTCCTGCAGCATCGAGGTCTTGAACGGCCCGAGCCGGCGGGTGACCGCCATCCGGTCGGTGCCGCTCTGCGCGATCGGGCAGCCGATCCGCGCCCCGATCGCGGCCGCCTCCGCCATCACCGCGAGGCAGAAGTCGCGCACGAGCGGGTCGTCGAGGATCCGGTCGGTTGTCGCGCCGGTCAGCGACGAGATCGGGTTCATCGTCATGTTGCCCCACAGCTTGTACCAGATGTCCGTGCGCACGTCGGCGCTCACCCGCACCTGGAAGCCGGCGCCGGTCAGCGTCGCACCGATCCGTTCGGCTCGTGGGCTGAGGCCACCGTCCGGTTCGCCGACGATCAGGGTGTCACCGCTGATCTGCCGCACGATGCCCGGCTCGGTCACCGCGCTGGCGAAGTGCACCACGCAACCCAGCAGGTACCGGCGGGGGAGGGCGGCCGCGACGGCGCCGTCCGGGTCGACGGCGCCAAGCGGCGGCGCCTCGCCGAGGAACCACCACGGCACGCCGTTCATCGCCGGCATGACCACGGTGTCCCCGCCCAGCAGCGGCCCGAGGCTCGGGGCGACGGCCGGCAGCGCGGGTGCCTTGACCGCGAGCACCACCAGGTCCTGCGGCCCCAGGTCGGCCGGGTCGGCACTGGCCACCACCGGCGCCCGCTCGCCGGTGTCCAGCCGCCAGCCGTGGGCGCGCAGCGCGTCGAGGGTGGCGCCGCGGGCAACCGCGACCGTGTCGTGACCGGCCAGTGCCAGCCGGGCGCCGAGAAGCCCGCCGACCGCGCCGGCGCCCACGATGCAGATCCGCACGCCTGGGCATCCTACTGCCGGCGACGCCTGCGGAGCCGGCTACCGTTAGCGCCCCACCGTGCCGGGTGCCCGCGTAGGCTCGACGCATGATTCCTCGGGTACCGTTCGGCTCCACCGGTCACGACTCCACCCGGGCTGTATTCGGCGGCGCCGCACTGGGTCAGGTGTCGAAGAGCGATGCCGACCGCACGCTGGACACGCTGCTGCGCTACGGCGTCAACCACATCGACGTCGCGGCCAGCTACGGCGACGCCGAGCTGCGTGTGGCAACCTGGCTGCGCCGCAACCCGGGGACCTTCTTCGTCGCCACCAAGACCGGCGAGCGCACCTACCGTGGTGCCCGCGAGGAGATCCGCCGCTCGCTCGACCGGCTGGGCGTCGACCGCATCGACTCGATCCAGCTGCACAACCTGGTCGACGTCATCGAGTGGGAGACCGCGCTCGGTCCGGGCGGCGCGCTGGAGGCCGCGATCGAGGCGCGCGAGGAGGGTCTGGTGCGGTTCATCGGGGTCACCGGGCACGGCCTGTCGGTCCCCGAGATGCACCGGCGCAGCCTCGAACGCTTCCCGTTCGACTCGGTGCTGCTGCCCTACAACTACGCGCAGATGCGGGACGAGCGCTACGCCGACCGGTTCGAGGCGCTCGCCGCGGTGTGCGCCGAGCGGGGCATCGCGCTGCAGACCATCAAGAGCCTGGCGCTGCGCCGCTGGGAGGGTCGGGCACGCACCGCCTCGACGTGGTATGAGCCGTTGACCGAGCAGTCGGACATCGACCTGGCCGCGCACTGGGTGCTCGGGCGTCCGGAAGCGTTCCTGCTGACCAGCGGGGACGTGGACCTTCTGCCACGGCTGCTGTATGCGGCCGACCGGTACGAGACCCGGCCGTCGGACGAGGAGATGGCGGCGCTGGTCGACCGGCGCGAGGTCTCGCCGCTGTTCGTCTAGAGCCCGCCGCTGATTAGCGACGGCGTGTAACGTTGCGTTTGTAGCGTTTGGCTTGCATTCTTGAGACATGACGGCTCATCGCGGGGACTTCCTGACGACCGGCGAAGCGGCGGTCCTGCTGGGATCGTCCCGTCAGCACGTAGTCGATCTTTGCGATCGGGGCGTGCTCGCTTGCATAAAGACGGGCACCCATCGCCGGGTGCGCCGAGCGGATGTCGAGGCGATTCTGCGTCCGGCACTGACCCGAGATCAGTTCAAGGCGCTCTGGCTGCACCGCGCGGTTGCGGGGCGCTTGGTGGCGGATCCCGACGTCGTCCTGTCGAAGGCTCGCGACAACCTCGTTCGGCTCCGTCGTGTGCACCGTGACGGCATGGCCAAGGTGTGGCTCGACCACTGGGAGGCGATTCTCGATGAAGGGGCTGAGGCCGTCCTCGACGTGCTGACCTCCCGGACGCCGATCGCCGTGGAACTACGGCAGAACTCCCCGTTCGCGGGGACGCTCACGGAAGCCGAGCGGCGAGCGGTCCTGTCCGCGTTCACGACCTCTTGGCGGCGGGATCGGGCCGCGTGAGACGCGAGCAACTCGAACACGTCCTCCGCGCCGCGTCGAAGGTCACCGACGATCCAGAAGTTCTGGTCATCGGTAGTCAGTCGATCCTCGGCACGATCCCCGAGGATCGACTTCCGCACGCCGCCACCGCCTCGATGGAGGTGGACGTCGCCTTCTTCGACGATCCGGACGACAGGAAGGCCGATCAGGTCGACGGCGCGATCGGCGAGCTCTCGCCATTCCACGAGACCTTCGGCTATTACGCGCAAGGCGTGAGCGTGTCCACTGCCATCCTGCCGGCTGGCTGGCGAGATCGGCTTGCGCTGGTAGAAACGGCCAGTACGGCGCCGGGACGGGGGTACGCGCTCGAGCCCCACGATTGCGTCGTATCGAAGCTCGTCGCGGGCCGCGAGAAGGACTACGAGTTCGCTGCGGCGCTCATCGAGGCTGGCCTGATCGACACCGCCCTGCTCGCCGAGCGTGCGAACTCCGTCGACGTGGACCCTCCGGTCCGCCGCAGGCTCAACGACTGGATAGCCAGCCGGCGGTGAAACGTCCGGCCGGTCGATCCGCCGCGTTTACGCGGATGGCGTCAGCGTGCCGCCCCAGTCCTGCGGGTCGACGTCCGCCAGCGTCTGCGAGAACGTCCAGCGGTGACCCGCCGGGTCCTCGGCAGAATACTGGCGCTCCCCGTACTCGAAGTCGGTCGGCTCCATGACGATCCGCGCGCCGTGCTGCCGGGCCCGCTCGCAATGGCCGTGCACGTCCTCCACCCGCATCATCACTGAGTGGGTGACCTCATCTCGTCGCGGCGGGTGGCGGTCGCCGTGCGCGTCCGCCACGATCACCGCCGCGTCGCCCGCGTTGAGTTGGGAGCGGTGGCTCTCACCGATGCGCAGCCGCTCGGTGAACCCGAAGGCCGCCCCGAGCCAGGCGACCGCCTCGCGCACGTCCGGGTAGGTCAGCACCGGGATGACCGTGGCCGCCGGGATGGACCGGTTCGCCTTCATGGTGGAACACAGTACGCGCGCCCGTCACAAACGCGCCGGCTGTCTCGTCCTGCCTGTGTCGCACCGCGACCAACCGACAGGAGAGACGACGACATGGCACCCCTGGCCTACACCCGCGCCGGTACCGGCGAACCACTCGTACTGCTGCACGGCATCGGATCCTCCCGGCGGGCCTGGCAGCCGGTGCTCCCGGCGCTGACCGGGCAGTTCGACGTCATCGCCGTCGACCTTCCGGGGTTCGGCGACTCGGAGCCTTTGCCGGCCGGGGTCGAGCCGCACCCGGCCGCGCTGGCCGCGAAGGTCGGGGAGTTCCTCGATCAGCTGGGCGTCGCGGCGCCCCACGTCGTCGGCAACTCACTCGGCGGCTGGGTGGCGCTCGAATTCGCCGGCCTGCGCCCGGTCGCCTCGCTGACGCTCCTGTCGCCGGCCGGGCTGTGGCGGGGCGCCACACCCCGGTACTGCCTGTTCAGCCTGCGGGCATCCCGCTGGTTCGCCAGCCACGCCGGAGGGCTGCTGTCCCGCCTGATGGCGTTGCGGCTCGGGCGCGCTCTCGTCCTCGGTCAGACGCACGGTCGGCCGTTCCACATCAGCACCGACTACGCGCGGGAAGCCGTGCGTGCGATGGGTACCTGCCCGGGGTTCGACGCCGTTCTCAGGGCCACCGCGGAGCGGCGGTACCGGTCGGGTACGCCGATCACCGCGCCGGTTACCGTCGCTTTCGGGAGCCGCGACCTGCTCCTGCTGCCGCGCCAGTCACGGCACCTCGACGAGCTACCGGCCGGTACCCGTCGGGTGGCGCTCCCCGGCTGCGGTCACGTTCCCATGGCCGACCGGCCCGTGGAGGTCGCCGCCGTTGTCGCCGCCTCGGCCCGGTCAGGCCGGCCCGCGTAGCCACCCGCCCCGCGCGGGGTCCGGCGAACCTCATCCGCGGTCCACCTGTCGACCGTTGTGCCACACCGCGCGGATGCGGTCCTCGACACCCGATGGATCGAGCCCGGCGCCGTCCAGCAGCAGCAGGTCCGCACGCTTGCCCTCGGCGACCTCGCCGCGATCGTCCCACACCCCCAGCAGCCGGGCCGCCTCCACCGTCGCGGCCCGCCAGGCGCCGGCCGGACCCAGGCCGGCGTCCGACAGGTACCCGAGTTCCCGCAGCGCCTCGGTGTGCGGGCGCACCGGGTTGTCGGTACCCATCGCCACCGGTACCCCCGCGTCGACGGCCAGGCGCACCGCGCGCCGGTGCGCCCGCGCGGCCTCGCCCTCCGCGCTGTCGGGATCGGCCTGGCTGCAGGAGAGAGTCGGCACGAACCAGGTGCCGTGCTCCCGCATCGCGGCCACGGCGTCCTCGTCCAGGTAGGTGCCGTGCTCGATGCTGCGCGCGCCGGCCCGCGCCGCGAGCTCGGCGGCGCGGGCGCCGTGGGCGTGCACCATGACCCCCCGCCGCCCCTGCCGCCGCGCCTCGTCCACCAGGGCCTCCAGCTCCTCGGCGGTGAGCTGCACGTCGTGCACCCCGCGCCCGGTGGCCATCGACCCGGTGGCGGTCACCTTGATCCAGTCGGCGCGCGCCCGGGTCATCCGGCGCACCACCGCGCGGGCCTCGTGCGGACCGTTGAAGACCGGGTCGGGCATCGACGGGTCGCCGTGGAGGTCGACCGGGCCGGTCCGCAGCGCCCAGTGGTCGCCGATCCCGCCCGTCGTGCACACCTGGCGGAGGCTGACGAACAGCTGCGGTCCCTCGATCCAGCCCGACTCCAGGGCCAGTCGCAGCCCGGCGTCGGCGCCCGCGGCGTCCCGCACAGTGGTGATCCCGAGGCGCAGCAATGTGCGCAGCACCGGCACCGCCGACAGTGGCATGGTCGAACGCGAGGCGTCCAGCGGGTTGTCCGCGGTGAAGACGTGCGACAGGCACACGTGCGTGTGACAGTCGATCAGACCGGGGAGCAGCAGGCCGCCCGAGCAGTCGACCGACTCGTCACCGTCGAGGCCACCGCCGACGGCGACGATCCTGTCGCCCTCGATGACCACGTCGGCCGGGCGGACGTCGCCGGAGGTCACGTCCAGGACGGATCCTCCGGTGAGCAGGACACGGGACATCCCGCCATCCTGCCAGTACCGGTGGTGTCGGAGCTGCCCCGCGCGGCCGGCCCGCCGCGCGAAAATCTGTCGGTGGGAGGGGTTGAAATCTGTCGCAGTGGGTATAGAATAAGTGCGCTGGCTGGGCCAGCGCCGCTACCGGGGTCCACTGGACTTCGAAGCCCTTGACAGGCTTGGAGGTGTGTTGGTCATGTTGATATGTTTCGATCCCTTCCACGACGTCGACCGGCTCGCCCGCGTGAGGGTGATCGGATGATCGGCGGCCAACGGACTACGCGCGGCAGCTGAGCCGGACCGGCCCGCGCCCTTGGCGGACCACGACTGGAGAGCGCCTTGACCGAACCACCGCAGGCGCCCGGATGGGCGTCGCGTCTGGACGACGCGGCATACCCGGGCTATGCGATGGGCGCGGCGGCTGACGCGATCGGCGTCACGCCGGCGTTCCTGCGGGCGGTCGAAGCGGCCGGACTCTTCGACGCACACCGGTCCGGCGGGGGCCACCGCCGCTACAGCCGCGACGATCTGGAACTGGCCGACCGGGCCCGGCACCTGGTCGACGATGGCCTGCCGCTCGAGGCTGCCGTGCGCATCGTGAGCCTGGAGCACGAGCTCGCCGCCGCCCGGTCACTGATCGAGCTTCTGCGTCGCCGCCTGGGCGAGCCCCCCGGCGACGCCTGACCAGACCCCACCACACACCCACACCTGGACCACCCGGCGCGACCACCCGAGCGCGGCCGGGCGGGATCGACCACGCACGCCACGGAGAGGACCATGCCCGCCGACCAGCCCAGCGCCCGCACCAGCCTGACAGTCACCCTCGAGCGCAACGGCGCCGCCGTCCGCCTCGTCGCCACCGGTGAGGTGGACGCCTCAACAGTCCAACTACTGCGGGACAGCCTCAACGCGGCTCTCGCCGACGGTGTCCCCACGGTGATTCTCGACCTCGCCGGGGTCCGTTATCTCGACTCGGCCGGCGTCGGCGCGCTCGTCCAGGCACACAACGGCACGACCGCGCGAGGTGGCAGGCTGACCGTGGCGAACCCGCAGCCGATGGTGCACCGGGTTCTTGAGGTGGTCGGCGTACTCGCGCTGCTGACCGGCTAGGGGATCAGGGCGCGGACGGCAGCGTCGACAGCGCGGGAGGGTCGTCGGGCCACACGAGCAGCACGCGGCAGGGCGCGTGGTCCACCACGAACCGGGTGGCGTGGCCGAGGCTGCGGGGGCCGAGCCGGCTGTGGTCGCCGTCGCGGGCCAGGACCAGCAGATCGGTACCGGCGCAGGCCGCCACGACCTCGCGCTCGACGCGGCCACGCCGGCCCTCCAGCCGCGCGGGACGGCCGAGTGCCGCCGCGGCCTCCCGGAGCAGATCGTCCTGCGCCCCGGTCAGGACGCTGTCCACTGTGGAGTCCAGCTGCGCCGCCCCCCGACCGAGGAGCCCCGCCTGCGCGCCGGTGACCGCCTCGGCGGTGTCCGGGTCGATGACGTGCAGCAGGGTCGCCTCGGCGCCGGGCAGCTCGCGCGCGGCGCGCACGCACGCCGGCCAGGTGCCTTCGGTCAACCAGACGACGATCCTCATGACACGCCCGAGAGTGTCAGACCGAGCCACAGCGCCGCCACCCCGGCCAGCAGGCAACCGGCCACGGTCAACGCGCCGAGCCGCAGGAAGTCCCAGGCCAGCGGCGGGTGGTCGCGGGCATGGAGGATCTGCCGCCACAGCAGGTTGGCCAGCGAGCCGACGTAGGTCAGGTTCGGTCCGATGTTGACACCGAGCAGGACGGCGAGCACCAGGCCGGGCGAGTGGGCCACCAGGGGTACCAGCATCAGCGTGGCCGGCAGGTTGTTGAGCAGGTTCGCCAGTACCGCGCCGAGCACTGCCGCCGCGAGGAGCCCGGCCGGGCTCGGCCGGTCGGGTACCAGGGCGGCGACGAGGCCACCGAGCCCGCCCGAGCGCACCGCCAGCACGACGATCCCGAGCGCGAAGACGAACCCGCAGAACGGCAGGTTCGCCGCCCTCAGCAGCCGGACGCCCTCGGTCACCGGGTGCCGGACCAGCCGCACCGCCGCCAGCGCGAGCGCACCGCCGACCGCGACCCAGGCGGGATCGGCACCCAGCGGTCCGGCCAGCCCGAATCCGAGCAGCGTCAGGGCGAGCACGGTCAGCGCGTACCTCGGCACCGCAACGGCGGGCGGGGTCGGGCTCTGCCGTGCCGGGGCGGCCAGGTCGGCGCGGAAGAACCAGCGGAAGAGCAGGTACTCGGTACCCGCCGCGGCCAGCCAGGGCAGCGTCATCAGTCCGGCGAACCCGGCGAAGGTCAGCCCGGTGGCCGGGAAGGCGAGCAGGTTGGTGAGGTTGGACACCGGCAGCGGCAGCGACGCCGAGTTGGCCAGGTGGCCCGTCGCGTACAGGTGTGGCCTGGCCCGGATGCCGGCGCGCACGGCGGCGGCCAGCACCACCGGGGTCAGCAGCACGACGGTGGCATCCAGGCTCAGCGTCGCGGTGACCACCGAGGCGATGACGAACACGACGCCCAGCAGCCGGCGCGGCGAGCCTCGGCTGATCCGGCCGGCCAACGCACCGGCGTAGGCGAAGACGCCCGCGTCGTCGGCCAGGTGGGCGAGCACGAGCACGGCCGCGAGGAAGCCGACGGTCGGGCCGAGCGCGGACAGCTCCCGGGCGGCGGCGTGCCAGGACACCAGCCCGGCGGCGAGCAGCAGGGCGGCACCCGGCACGGCGGCGGCCACCTCGGGCAGCCCTCGCGGCCGGGCGACCGCGAAGGCCAGCACCGCGACGAGCACCAGGACCGGGACAACAGTGTGCGCCAATGCCGTGCTCAACCCCGCCCGTTACCGCATGCCCGCCGTCCGATGCCGGACAACGTACCCGGTGTGCCGGTGGCGGTACTCTCGACCCGACAGGTCCCGACAAAGGAGGGGGCGGCGGTGAACGGCCAACTGGGGGTCGCCCTGATCACCGCCGTGGTGGTCCTGAGCGTGGTGGTCTGGTTCGACCGGCGGTGCCTGGCGGACCTGGCGCGAACCAGGGACGGGGAGCTGCACCTGTTCGACCGGCGCACCTGGGCTCTGATCATCGTGCTGTCGTTCCCGATCGGCCCGTTCCTGTACCTCGCCTACGCCAAGGGACCCCGCCGCCTCTGACGGCGATCGGCGGGCCGGTGTCCCGGCCCGCCGAGCACCCGGAGCCTGTGCGTCAGGACAGCTCGGCCCTCGGTCGCGCCCGGGAAGCGGTGAGCATGAGGCAGGCGAACAGCCCCACGACCGTGGCGACCGTGTACCCGAGCCCGCTGGTGAAGTCGGCCCAGCTTCCCTTGTGCCGCAGGTCGTCCAGGACGTCGAAGATGGTGAAGTTGCCGATGATCTCCAGGGCGAACAGCACGCCGAGGTAGACCGCGGGTCCCCGTCCGCCGCGCAGTCGCCACCAGGCGATGCCGGCGGCGAACAGGACGATCGCGATGACCGCGCCCATGGGCTGGGAGATGTGGAACGCGTCCCACGCCTCGAGCACGATGACGGCGACCGAGGCGGCGGTGGCGGCGACGCTCGCGGGCCGGCGCAGCCGGTCGACCCGCTCCGGGGTACGTGTGGGGGTGGTGACGGGCATGTCGGACCTACCTTGACTCGTGGCGTCCGGTGCCGGACGCGGATGACGGGAACGAAACCGACGCTAGGAGCGCGCCGCGGCCGGCGCGTCCGACCCGCGTGGCGCCAGGGTCCGGCGCGGTGATGATCCCGGTGGTCACGGTCACCGCCGGGCGGCCGCGCGGCATCCGCCGGTACGGGGATGGGGGTCGGCCGGGATGGGGACGCGCCCGCGCGCCCGGGCGACCTAGGTTGAAGACCCCCGAGGATCGAGACACGGAGCAGGGCGATGAGGATGCGGCCGGTGGGGCAGCGGGCGCTGGACGCGGGCCTGGCGGGTGCCCTGACCGTCGCCGCCGTCGTGGAGGTGACCCTCGGCGGCTACTCCCCGCTCACCGCCGTCTTCGCGGCGACGGTCACCGTCACGCTCAACTGGCGGCGGGCGTACCCGCTGGTCGTCATGGCGGTGACCGCGGGTGCCTGGACGGTACCCATCATGCTGGGCCTGGTTCCGAGCGAGGCCGCGCTGACGCCGCTGATCGCGCTGCTGGTCGCGGTGTACTCGGTGGCGCGGCACGCCACCACCCGGATCGCGCTGGCCGGCGGCGCCGTCGCCGTCCTGGCCGCGCTCGCCTCCGATCTGCGGATGGCGCACCCCACCCTCGGCGACTTCGGTTTCACCGCGATCCTGATCAGCTGGCCGTGGTTCGCGGGTTTCGCCCTGCGGGGCAGGGAACTGACCAACGCCGCGTTGGCGCAGCGCGCCCTGCTGCTGGAGGCCGAGCGGGACACCCGGGCGCGGATGGCGGTGGCGGAGGAGCGCGGCCGCATAGCCCGGGAGCTGCACGACATCATCGCCCACAGCGTCAGCGTCATGGTCGTCCAGGCCGGGGCGGCGCAGGAGGTCCTGCGGCAGCGCCCCGAGCGGGCGGAGACCGCGCTGCGGGCGATCGGCGACACCGGCCGTGACGCGCTGCTGGACCTGCGGCGCCTGCTCGGCCTGCTGCGCGACGGCGAGCTGCCGGCGGTACTGGCGCCCCAGCCCGGCATCGGGGACATCGACGCGCTCGCCGGGCAGGTGCGCGCCGCCGGGTTGCCGGTGACGGTCAGCGTGCTGGGCGAGGCGACCGCGGTACCGGCCGGGGTCGACCTGACCGCGTTCCGTGTGGTGCAGGAGGCGCTGACCAACTCGCTGCGGTACGCGGGTCCCGCCGAGGCCGCGGTCACTGTCGAGTACGCGCGCGACACGCTGCTGGTCACGGTGACCGACACCGGTACCGGCGCCGCGCCTCGGGACGGCGCCGGGGCGGGACACGGGTTGGCCGGGATGCGCGAGCGGGTCACCCTCTACGGCGGGCAGCTCGAGGCCGGCCCGCGTGCCCGGGGCGGATACCGGGTCGCGGCGCGCATGCCCCTGGGCGGCTCACCGTGATCCGGGTCGTGGTGGCCGACGACCAGGCGTTGGTACGGGCCGGGTTCGCCATGATCCTGGATGCCCAGGAGGACATCGAGGTCGTCGGCGAGGCGACCGACGGCGCGCAGGCCGTCGACCGGGTGGTGGCGCTGCGACCGGACGTGGTGCTGATGGACATCCGCATGCCCGTCGTGGACGGGATCGAGGCGACCCGCCGCCTGGCGGCCACCTGCCCCGGCCCGCGGATCCTCGTGCTGACCACCTACGACCTCGACGAGTACGTGTACCAGGCGCTGCGGGCCGGTGCCAGCGGCTTCATGCTCAAGGACGTGCCACCCGCCGAACTGGTGCGGGCGGTACGGGCGGTCCTGGCCGGTGACACGCTGCTCGCGCCGACCGTGACCCGGCGCCTGCTGGACGAGTACCTGACGCGTCCGAGGCCGGCCGACGCCGCGCTCGGACCGCTGGCCCGCCTCACCGAACGGGAGGCGGACGTGATGCGCCTGCTGGCCCGAGGCATGTCCAACGCGGAGATCGCGGCCGCGCTGTTTCTCGGCGATGCCACGGTCAAGACGCACATCGGTCGCATCCTCACCAAGCTGGGGGTGCGCGACCGGGTCCAGGCGGTCATCCTCGCCTACGAGTCCGGCCTCGTACGGCCGGGAGGAACGGCCTGATCGTGTGGTCGCGCAAACTACCTCAACCCCGACGCGCTGCGCCTGATCAACACCCCCACGTCCTAGCGGCGGCCGGCCGGTCAGGGCCGGCGCGGTCGCGGGGAGACCAGGCCGTGGTCGAAGGCGAAGACCACCGCCGCGGCGCGGTCACGCAGGGCCAGCTTGGCGAAGACGTGGTTGATGTGGGTCTTGACGGTACCCTCGCCGAGCACCAGGGCCGCCGCGATCTCGGCGTTGGTCAGTCCCTGCCCGACCAGCTCCAGTACCTGACGTTCCCGCCCGGTCAACACATCAACGGCGGGGTCGGGTCCGGCGGGCGGCTGGGTGCCCCGGTAGGTGGACAGCACCCGGCCGGTCACCGCGGGATCCAGCCAGGCGCCGCCCTCGGCCACCGTGCGCACGGCGCGCTGGAGGTCCTCCACCGGTACCCCCTTGAGCAGGAAGCCGGACGCCCCGGCCCGCAGCGCGGCGGCCAGGATCTCGTCGTCGTCGAAGGTGGTGAGGACGAGCACCGGTGGCGCGTCCGGATGGCGGCGCAACTCGGCGGTCGCGCTGACCCCGTCGACGGCGGGCATCCGCACGTCCATCAGCACCACGTCGGGGGCCAGCCGGCGCACCTCGGCGACCACCTCACGGCCGTCGGCGCACTCGCCGACGATCTCGAACCCGAACCGCGCCCGCAGGATCCCGCGCAGCCCGGCCCGGATGAGTTCCTGGTCGTCGACCAGCAGTACCCGGATCATCGGCCGACCGCCCCGGCGACACCGGTCAGCGCGGACGGTGGCAGCTCGGCGCGCACCCGCCAGCCTGGGCCGCCGGGTCCGGCCGCGCACCGGCCGCCCAGCATCTCGGCCCGTTCCCGCATGCCCACCAGGCCACCGCCCGATCCGCCGCCGGGCGGCCCGTCACTGTCCACGACCAGTACCGTGCCGGTGTCGGACACCGACAGTGCCGCGCGTACCGGCGATCCGGGCGCGTGCCGGGCGGCGTTGGTCAGCGCCTCCTGCAGGATGCGGTGCACCGCGAGGCCGGCGCTGGCGGTCAGCCGGCCCGGGTCGCCGGTGACCTCGAGGCCCACGTCGGCACCGGCCGACCGGAAGCGCTCCACCAGCGGGCCGAGCTGGTCGGCGCCGGGCAGCGGAGCCACGTCGGCGCCCTCGCCCGTGCGCAGCAGCCCGACCACCTGCCGCACCTCGGTGAGGCAGGCGCGGCCCAGCCGTTCCGCGTCGGCCAGCGCCTGGGCCGCGCCGGCCGGGTTCTCCTCGACGGCCAGCCGGGCGCTGGACACGTGCAGCAGCGAGACGGTCAGCGAGTGCGCGATGACGTCGTGCAGTTCGCGGGCGATCCGGTTGCGCTCCTCGGCGCGTACCCGCTCGGCCAGGCCGGCCTGGGCGATCCGCAGCTGTTCGGCGAGGTCCCGTTCCCGGCGGGCGAGCAGGCAGGAGAAGGTGGCGAAGGTGGTGCCCGCCATCCACGCGGCCCAGCCGTGGTCCCTGGTGGTCAGCAGCCACTCCAGGCCGAAGCCGACCACGGCGGCCGCGCAGAGCACCAGCGTCGCCCGGGTACCCGCGACAAACGCGCACCAGCCGGTCAGTACACAGATCGCGAACCAGCCGACGTCGGCGGCGTTGCCGGTACCGAGCACCGCCACGCCCGCCGCGGACAGTGCGGCGAACACAGGCAGCAACGCGCGGTGCCCGGGCGGCGCCACGAGCGCGGCACCCACGGCCAGCAGGAGCCCACCGGCCAGCACCCACGGCGGCCGGTCGTCGGACTGCAGGAGGCCGACGACGGCGAACAGCGCGACCAGGCCGGGCGCCGCCCACCGCGCGAGGCGGGCGGGCGGCGCGGCGGCGACCACCTGACTACCGGCCATGGTGGGAGTCTGCCCCACGGCGCGACCCCGTCACAGCCTGGCCTGTCACAGCCTTGCCCGGCGGGCGGCGGCCACACCGGCCACAATGGACAGTCCGACCACCGCCAGCAGGTCGCCGGTCGCGCCGCCCAGCCCCAGCCACGGATCCCGGACCGAGTTGGTCACCAGGGTCAGCGGCAGGACGTCGGCGATGTGCCGCAGCACCGACCCCATGACGTGCGGCGGCGGCCCACCGGCGCCGAGCAGGAAGGAGGGGAAGAACAGCAGCAGCCCCACCGCCTGTGCCGACCGGGCCGAGGGCAGCACCGAGCCGAGCAGCACGCCGGCGCTCACGAAGCCGACCGAGCCGGCCAGGAGCCCGAGCGCCACGCGCCAGCCGTCCGCCACGTGCGGTACCCCGTAGACCGGCGCGGCCACCGCGAGCAGCAGGGCGGCGGCCAGCACGATCATCGCCAGGCCCAGAACCAGTTGGGCGATCGCGAACGACCAGCGCGGGAAGCCGGCCGCGGCGAACCGGCGCAGTACGCCCCGCTCCCGGTACGCGGCCATGTGGACGGGGAGCATGACCAGACCGGTTGCCGCGATGACCACGGTCAGGTACGAGGCGACGTACCAGTGCGCCGGGTTCAGGTTCTCGAATGCCGGGTCGGGGTCCGTACCGAACGACCCACCGATGATCAGCATGGTGACGATCGGGAAGGCGAAGACGAACGTCAGCGTCAGCGGGTCACGCACCATCAGCAGCAGCTCGGCGCGGATCAGCCGGGCGACCGCGGAGCGCGGCTGCCAGGC